>LULE01001542.1_pt1 | contig 9919 bp, 8 predicted proteins | sample 728231 | NCBI WGS metagenome assembly LULE01 (sample SAMN03860297, study PRJNA289734) | marine metagenome | biome: seawater column; feature: ocean; material: water; isolation source: Red Sea water column Station 192 - depth 10m | place: Saudi Arabia: Red Sea | collected 2011-10-15 | depth 10 m | reverse complement strand
CCCTCGGCGACGGTCTCCTCGATGGCCTCCACGACCCCGGCGGCGACGACGTCGCGCATCTCCAGGTCGGTGAAGCCCCAGGCCTCCTGGAGCCGGGCCCGGCGCTCGACCGGGTTCTCCGGCAGGGTGCCGCGCAGCTCCTCGACCCACTCCCGCGACGGCGCGACGGGCACCAGGTCGGGCTCGGGGAAGTAGCGGTAGTCGTCGGCGTCGGACTTCGGGCGACCGCTGGTCGTGATCCCGGTGTCCTCGTGCCAGTGGCGGGTCTCCTGGAAGATCGCCTCGCCCGCGTCGAGGATCGCGGCGTGCCGCTGCATCTCGAAGCGCACCGCCCGCTCGACGGAGCGGAAGGAGTTGACGTTCTTGGTCTCGGTGCGGGTCCCCAGCACGTCACTGCCCTTGGGCGAGAGCGAGAGGTTGACGTCGGCGCGCAGGTTGCCCTGGTCCATCCGGGCCTCGGAGACGCCGAGGGCCACGATCAGGTCGCGCAGCTGCTGCACGTAGGCGCGGGCGACGGCCGGAGCCTTCTCCCCCGCGCCGAGGATCGGACGAGTGACGATCTCGATGAGGGGGATGCCCGCACGGTTGTAGTCGACCAGGGAGTAGTCCGCGCCGTGGATGCGACCCGTGGCCCCACCGACGTGCGTGGACTTCCCGGTGTCCTCCTCCATGTGCGCGCGCTCGATCTCCACGCGGAAGGTCTCCCCGTCGACCTCGACGTCCATGTACCCGTCGAAGGCGATGGGCTCGTCGTACTGGCTGGTCTGGAAGTTCTTCGGCATGTCCGGGTAGAAGTAGTTCTTCCGGGCGAAGCGGCACCACTCGGCGATGTCGCAGTTCAGCGCGAGGCCGATGCGGATCGCGGACTCGACCGCCTTGCCGTTGACCACCGGCATCGCGCCGGGCAGGCCCAGGCAGGTCGGGCAGACGTGGGTGTTGGGCTCGCCGCCGAAGGCGGCCGGGCAGCCGCAGAACATCTTGGTGGCGGTGTTGAGCTCGACGTGGACCTCCAGGCCCAGCGCCGGGTCGTACGCCGCCAGCACGTCCTCGAACGGGACGAGGGTCTCGCTCGTCGCACTCATCGGGCCACACCTTCCAACGCAGGGACCTTGTCCAGGAGGGGGCCGCCCCACCGGTCGTGCAGCGCGGCCTCGAGGGCGGCGCCGACGCGGTAGAGGCGGTCGTCGGCCATCGCCGGGGCGAGGACCTGGAAGCCGGCCGGCAGGCCGTCCTCGTCGGCCAGCCCGCTGGGCAGCGAGATGCCGGGGACGCCGGCGAGGTTGGCCGGGATGGTGGCGAGGTCGTTGAGGTACATCGCCAGCGGGTCGTCGAGCTTCTCCCCCAGTTTGAACGCCGTGGTGGGTGCCGTGGGGCTCACCAGCACGTCGACCCGGCCGAAGGCTGCCTCGAAGTCGCGCGAGATCAGCGTGCGCACCCGCTGGGCGGTGCCGTAGTAGGCGTCGTAGTAGCCGCTGGAGAGCGCGTAGGTGCCCAGGATGATGCGGCGCTTGACCTCGTCGCCGAACCCGGCGTCGCGGGTGGCGCGCATGACCTGCTCGGCCGAGGGGGCGTCCACGCCCTCGGGCAGCACCCGCAGTCCGTAGCGCATCGCGTCGAACTTCGCGAGGTTGGAGGACGCCTCGCACGGCATCACGAGGTAGTAGGTCGCCAGCGCGTGCACGAAGCTGGGGCAGGAGACCTCGACGACCTCGGCGCCGGCCGCGGTCAGCAGCTCCAGCGACTCGTGGAAGCGGGCCAGCACGCCGGCCTGGTAGCCCTCGCCCTGCAGCTCGGTGATGACACCGACGCGCAGGCCCGACAGGTCGCCGGTCGCGCCCTGGCGGGCGGCCTCGACCAGGCCGGGGACCGGCTGGTCGACCGAGGTGGAGTCGAGCGGGTCGTGGCCGCCGATCAGCTCGTGCAGCAGCGCGGCGTCCAGGACGGTGCGGGTGACCGGGCCGACCTGGTCCAGGGAGTTGGCCATCGCGACGAGGCCGTAGCGCGACACCCCGCCGTACGTCGGCTTGACCCCGACCGTGCCGGTGACCGCGCCGGGCTGGCGGATCGAGCCGCCGGTGTCGGTGCCGAGGGCCAGTGGCGCCTCGAAGGCCGCGACGGCCGCGGCCGAGCCGCCGCCGGAGCCGCCGGGGATGCGCTCGAGGTCCCACGGGTTGCGGGTGGGGCCGTAGGCGGAGTGCTCGGTGGAGGAGCCCATCGCGAACTCGTCCATGTTGGTCTTGCCCAGGATGGGCAGACCGGCGTCCTTGAGACGGCGCACGACGGTCGCGTCGTAGGGCGGGATCCAGCCCTCGAGGATCTTCGAGCCGCAGGTGGTCGGCAGCCCGGTCGTGGCCAGCACGTCCTTGACCGCCACCGGCACGCCGTCCAGCGCGTGCAGCGGCGCGCCCGCGGCGCGGCGCTCGTCGGAGGCGACGGCCGCGGCCAGCGCCCCTTCGGTGTCGACGTGGAGGAAGGCGTGCACGCCGGCGTCGACGGAGCCGTCGACGGCCGCGATCCGGTCGAGGTGGGCCTGGGTCAGCGCGACCGAGGTGGTCTCGCCGGCGGCGAGCGCGGCGGCCAGGTCGGCGGCTGTGGTGCGGGTCAGGTCGGGGGTCGGGTCGCTCACTGCTCGTCCCCCAGGATCCGCGGCACGGCGAAGCGCTGCTCCTCGGCGGCCGGCGCCATCGCCAGGGCCTGCTCGGCGGTCAGGCCGGGCACCACGACGTCCTCGCGGAAGACGTTGGTGAGCGGCATCGGGTGCGAGGTGGGCGGCACGTCGGCGCCGGCCACCCCGCTGATGGAGGCGACCGACTCGAGGATGACCGACAGCTGCGGGGCCAGGTGGTCCAGCTCGGCGTCGGACAGGTCGATCCGGGCCAGGGTCGCCAGGTGGGCGACCTCGTCTCGGGAGATCTCGGGCATGGCGCCCATCCTAGGAGCGCCCACCCGCGTGGGTGACCCCGGTCCCTCGCCGATCCGTAGGCTCGTGGTTGAACTGTCAACCGCACTCCACCACGCCACTCGGGAGGCCGCACCATGACCAACGTCGCGATCGTCTACTACTCCAGCTACGGCTCCACCCACGCCATGGCCCAACGGCTCGCCGAGACCGCCGCCAAGCAGGGCGCCGAGGTCCGTCTGCGCCACGTCCGCGAGACCGCCCCGACCGAGGCCTACGAGTCGCAGGACGCCTGGAAGGCGCACGTCCAGGAGATGGCCGGCGAGCCCGTCGCCACCCCCGAGGACCTCGAGTGGGCCGACGTCGTCGTCATGGGCTCCCCCACCCGCTACGGCCACGTGACCAGCCAGATGCAGGGCTTCCTCGACACGCTCGGCCCGCTGTGGGCCGAGGGCAAGCTCGCCGACAAGGTCTACACCGCGTTCACGGCCTCCCAGACCCGCCACGGCGGGCAGGAGACGACGCTCCAGGCGTTCCACACGACCTTCGCGCACCTCGGCGGCATCATCGTCCCGCCGGGCTACACCGACCCGGTGAAGTTCACCGACGGCAACCCGTACGGCGTCGGCAAGGTGACCGGTGCGTCGGCCGAGCTCGACGACGACGACTACGCCGTCCTCGACCACCTGGTGACGCGGGCCATCACGATCTCCGAGCGGCTCACCGGCGGCGGCGCCGCCGCCTGAGCCCCTCCTGCTACTCCTCGACGGGGCCGGCCTCGAGCAGCTGCTTGAAGCCGTCCTCGTCGAGGATCGCGACGCCGAGCTGCTCGGCCTTCTCGGCCTTGGACCCGGCGTTGTCCCCGACGACGACGTAGTCGGTCTTCTTCGACACCGACCCGGCCGCCTTGCCGCCGCGGCTCAGGATCGCCTCCTTGGCGGAGTCGCGGGAGAAGTCGACGAGGCTGCCGGTGACCACGATCGTGAGGCCTTCGAGCGTGCGTGGGGTGGACTCGTCGCGCTCGTCGGCCATCGAGACCCCAGCGCGCTCCCACTTGTCCACGATCTCGCGGTGCCAATCGACCTCGAACCACGCGGTCACGGCCTCGGCGATGGTCGGGCCCACGCCCTCGGTCGCGGCCAGCTGCTCCTCGCTCGCCTCGCGGATCGCGGCCATCGAGCCGAACTCCTGGGCCAGCGCGCGGGCCGCGGTCGGACCGACGTGCCGGATCGAGAGCGAGACCAGCACCCGCCACAGCGGGACGTCCTTGCGGTCGGCGAGCTTGCCCAGCAGGGCGCGACCGTTGGCGTTGAGCACCCGATCTCCCGCACCGCCCTCCTGCTCGGCCTTCTTGGCCGCGCGCGTGTAGAGGTCGGTGCGCAGCAGCTTGGCCTCGTCGAGGTCGAAGACGTCGCCCTCGTTGACCACGACGCCGGCCTCCAGCAGTGACACGACGCCCTCGTAGCCGAGGTGGTCGATGTCGAAGGCGGATCGCCCGGCCACGAACGAGAGCCGTTCGCGGACCTGACCCGGGCATGCCTCGTGGTTGGGGCAGCGCAGGTCCTTGTCGCCCTCCTTCTGCTCGGCCAGCGGGGTGCCGCACGAGGGGCGGGTCGGCTCCATGACGGCGTACGGCGTCACCCGGCCGGTGCGGCCGACGTTGACCCGGATGTCGAGGAGCTTGGCGTTGACCTCCTCGGGCGGGTACTTGAACGCGATCGCCCACCGCGGCGCCCGGCTGGTCGAGCCCAGGCGGCGCTGCGCGGCGACGTCGTCGACCTTCACGACCACGCCGTCGATCTCGTGCTCGACGTCGTGGCGGTGCTCGCCGTAGTGGGTGATGAACTCCTCGACCTCGGCCAGCGAGCCGAGCACCTTCGCCCGGTCGGAGGTGGGCAGCCCCCAGGCCCGCAGCGCGGCGTAGGCCTCCGACTGCGCGGCCGGCTCGAAGCCCTCCCGCGCACCCAGGCCGTGGCAGACCATGCCCAGCGCGCGGGTCGCCGTGACGCGCGGGTCCTTCTGCCGCAGCGACCCGGCCGCGGCGTTGCGCGGGTTGGCGAAGACCGGCTTGCCGGCCTCGGTCATCGCCTCGTTGAGCCGCTCGAAGGCCTCGGTGGGCAGGAAGACCTCGCCGCGCACCTCCACCAGCGCCGGCACCGGGAACTCGTCGGTGCCGGTCAGGCGGTGCGGGACGGAGTCGATCGTCCTGACGTTGGGCGTCACGTCCTCCCCGGTGCTGCCGTCGCCGCGGGTCAGCGCGCGCACCAGGCGACCGTCCTCGTAGAGCAGGTTGATCGCCAGGCCGTCCACCTTGAGCTCGCACAGCAGCGCGGGCGACTCCACGCCGTCGCGGCCCAGCCGGGCGTGCCAGGCCTCGAGCTCCTCGAGGGAGAAGGCGTTGTCGAGGCTCTCCATCCGCTGCAGGTGGTCGACCGGGGTGAACTCGGTCGAGACCGCACCACCGACCTTCTGCGTCGGGGAGTCGGGGGTGCGCAGCTCGGGGTGGGCCTCCTCCAGCTCCTCCAGGCGACGCATCCTCCGGTCGAAGTCGGCGTCGTCGATGCTGGGCGAGTCGAGCACGTAGTAGCGCCAGCGCGCCTCCTCGACCTCCTCGACGAGCTGCTTGTGCTCCTCGCGCGCAGCGTCGGTGGCGGCGTCGGGCGACGGGGCGTCGGGCGAGCTGCTCATGGGCGCATTCTGCCCGGGCCCACCGACAGCCGAGCCACACCCCGGCGCAGGCCGGTCCCACCCATCCGGACCTGGGGCCGGCGACGAAGATGGAGACGTGAGCACCCCCTCGCTGACCCGCCTCGACCCGCCCCTGGACGGGGGCGCCGCCCCGCGCGCGGTCGCCCTGATGCTGCACGGCGGCACCCAGCGCTCGACCGACCCCGTGGGCTCGCGCAGCGCCTCGTGGCACCGGATGACCGCGATCCAGCGCCGCATCGCGCCGCGGCTGCACGCGGAGGGCGTCGCGAGCTGGCTGCTGCGCTACCGCGTGCGCGGCTGGAACGGCGACGGCTCCGGGCCGCGCGAGGACGCCCGCTGGGCGATGGAGCAGGTCCGCGCGACGTACGGCGAGGTCCCCCTCGTGCTGCTGGGCCACTCCATGGGCGCGCGCACGGCGGCGTACGTCGCTGACGACCCGCAGGTCGCCGGCGTGGTCGCCCTCGCGCCCTGGTGGCAGCCCGACGACCCGGTGCACGCCCTGCGCGGGCGTCACGTCGTCGCCGCCCACGGGAGCACCGACAAGATCACCTCGGCGCGCATGACCCGCGCGTTCCTGACGCGCGCGGCCGGCGTGGCCGCGAGCACCGACTACGTCGACATGGGACGCATCGGGCACTACATGCTGCGCAAGGTGGACCGCTGGAACGACGTCGCCGCCGACGGCGTGCTGCGAGTCGCCGCCACCGCCTCGGTCTGAGCCCCGGCACCCGCGCCACGCCTCCCGGTCCAGACCGGTCGGGCCGGGTGGGGAATGTCGCCGCCCTGTGTCATCGTTGGGGCCGGATGGAACGGAACCGTTTCGTTTCATCGAGGTGAATGGAGGGCCACGCATGACGCCACGTCCGGCCCGATCCCCCGAGACCCAGGCCGGCGACTCCCCCACCCGGCCCCGGGTGGAGGGTGACCGGGAACGCGAGATCCTCGAGGCGACCCTCGACGTGCTCGTCGAGGTCGGCTACGACCGGCTCACCCTCGACGCCGTCGCCACGGCGGCGAAGGCCTCCAAGGCCACGCTCTACCGCCGGTGGAACGGCAAGGCCAGCCTCGTGGTCGACGCGCTCGCCCACGACAAGGGCCCCTCCCCCGAGCCGCCGGACACCGGCAGCCTGCGCGAGGACCTTCGCGAGGCCTACTGCGGGCTCGGCGGACTGGCCACGCCGCGCCAGACGGCGCTGTTGGGCAGCATCATCACCGCCATCACCACCGACGCCGAGTTCGCCGAGGCGTTCCGCGAGGTCGTCGTCGGACCCAAGATCGCGACGGCCCGCACCATCTGGGAGCGCGCCGCCGCCCGCGGCGAGGTCTCCCCCGACGCCGACCTCGAGGTGCTCGAGCCCGCCCTGGCCGGGATTCTCATGCACCGCGCCCACCTGATCGGCCAGCCGCCCACCCCCGAGCTCGTCACCCGCGTCATCGACGCCGTGATCCTCCCGGCCGCCCGGGCCACCACCGACTCCCCGACCGACTCCCAGACCGAGCTCTCGACTACTCCCGACCAGAAGGACCTCTCGTGACCGACATGACCACCGACCCGCCCGCGTCCGGACCGGACGCCCACCAGGACTCCGCGTCCCGGGGGCCGCGGCACGCCGCCTGGGCGCTGGTGCTCATCTGCACCGCCCAGCTGATGGTGGTGCTCGACAGCACCATCGCCAACATCGCCCTGCCCAAGATCCAGGCCAGCCTGGACATCGACTTCGCCAACCTCAGCTGGGTCGTCACCGGCTACGCGCTGGCCTTCGGCGGCCTGCTGCTGCTCGGCGGCCGACTCGGCGACCTCTACGGCCGGCGCCGCGTCTTCATGATCGGCGTGACGCTCTTCGCGCTCGCCTCCGCCGTCGGCGGCATCGCCCAGAACGAGGCCATGCTGCTCGGCTCCCGCGGCATGCAGGGCCTGGCCGCGGCGCTGGCCTCCCCCAGCGCCCTGGCGCTGATCACCACGACGTTCCCGCCGGGCCCGCAGCGCAACCGTGCGTTCTCGGTGTTCGCCGCGATGTCCGGCATCGGTGCCGCGATCGGCCTGGTGCTCGGCGGCTGGCTGACCAACCTCGACCCCGAGTGGGGCTGGCGCCTGACCTTCCTCATCAACGTGCCGATCGGCCTGGCCGCGGCGTTCCTCGCCCCGCGCCTGCTGCCCGACTCCGAGCACCACGACGGCTGGCTCGACGTCCCCGGCGCCATCACCGGCACCGTCGGCCTGCTGACCCTGGTCTTCGGCATCACCCGCACCGGCAACACCGACCCCGACACCGTGTCGGCGGCGAACCCGATGGGCACGCCGTACGGCTGGGGCGACCCGGTGGCGCTGACCTTCCTCGGTGTCGGCGTCGTCGCGCTGGTGGCGTTCGTGCTTCTCGAGACCCGCGTCCAGCACCCGCTCATGCCGCTGCGGATCTTCGCCAGCCGCAACCGCGCCGTCGCCTTCGTCTCCATGATGATGACCCCGGCCGCGATGTTCGCGATGTTCTACTTCCTCTCGCTCTACGTGCAGGACGTCATGGGCTACTCCGCGCTGCGCACGGGCTTCGCGTTCCTGCCGTTCGCGTTCGGCATGATCATCGGTGCGACGACGTCCTCGCGGCTGATCGCGCGGATGGACCCGCGCTACCTGACCGGCACCGGCACGCTGCTCGCGGGCTTCAGCCTCTTCATGTTCTCCCACCTGACCCCGGGCCAGGAGAACTACTGGACCGACATCATGCCGTTCATCGTCACCATGTCGATCGGCATGGGTCTGACCTTCGTGCCGATGACGCTGGTCGCCCTGCACGGCATCCCCGCCTCCGACGCCGGCATCGGCTCGGGCGTGCTCAACACCATGCAGCAGGTCGGCGGCGCGCTGGGCCTGGCCATCCTCTCGACCGTCGCGTCGCACTTCATCCTCGAGCGGGCCGCCGAGCTCGGCGGTCCGGACGCCGACCCCGGCGAGGTCGCGATCCTGTCCTTCGCCGACGGCGCGACCACCGCGTTCCTCGTGGGGGCCTTCATGATCTGGGCCGCCTCGGCCCTGGTCTGGGCGCTGCTCAACGTCAAGCACACCGAGCTGGCCACCGACGACGCCCCCGAGGGTGCGGCCGTCCACGTCTGATCGATCCCACTCCACTGCCGAGCCGGCGCATCCTTCCGGAAGGACGCGCCGGTTCGGCGTCTCCGGGCCCGGTGGTGCGAGCCGGGGGTCAGGAGAGGGCGGAGGCGACCTGGCGGGAGAGCGTGAGGGCCTTGCGGGACCAAGCGGTGGACGCGCAGGCGAGGCCGCAGCCGGGGCCGACGAGCAGGGTGCCGGCGTCGGGGTCGAGCCCGAGCATGTCGAGCCAGCGCTCGACGCGCTGCACGAGGGCCTTGTCGGTGACGGCCGTGGTGCCGCCCGCCGGCTCCAGGGTGGGTACGACGCCGAGCGCGACGCTCACGCCACCCTCGAGCGCCTCGGCGACCGTGTCGTGGTCGGCCGCCGAGAGCACCGAGAGGTCCACGACGAACCCGGTCGCACCGGCGCCGCGCACGAGGCCCCAGGGGACCCCCGGCGCGCACGAGTGCACCCACGGCTCGGCTCCCTCCTCGGCGATCGCCGAGAGCACCGTCTCCAGCAGCGCCGAGGCCTCCGGCGGGTGCACCACCCGGTGCTTGCCGAAGCCCGACGCGGTCGGCACCGACCCGGTCAGCACCGCCGGCAGCGCGGGCTCGTCGACCTGCACCACCAGCGAGGTGGCCCCCGGCACCCGGCGGCGCACGTCGCGGATGTGGGAGCGCAGCCCCTCGGCCAACGACTCGGCCAGGTCGCGCCGGGCCCCGTGGTCGGACAGCACCCGGTCGCCCCGCGGCTTCTCGACGGTCGCCGCGAGCGTCCACGGCCCGGCGACCTGGGTCTTGAAGGCACCCTCGTAGCCCTGGGTCAGCTCCTCCACGCAGTCGAGGTCCTGGGCCAGCAGGCTGCGCGCGCGACGGTGGTCGACCCCGGGCGCACCCGAGGTCCCGACCAGCCGCCACCCGGCGGGCTGGAGGTCGACATCGAGCCCCTCGAGCACCGCCAGCGCGCGGCCGGTCATGGACGCGGTCGCCCCGCGCCCGGGCAGCTCGGGCACGTGCGGCAGGTCGGGCAGCTCGCCGAGGACCGCCCTCACGGCCTCGGCGTAGGCCTCGGCGTCCTCACCGGGCATCGAGCCGACACCGGTCGCCCGGGTCATCGCGCGCTCCCGGCCGGCGAGCGGTCCGTGGAGGCGATCGTGGCCGAGCCGACGACCCGGCTGCCGTCGTACACCACGACGGCCTGGCCGGGCGCGATGCCGTACGCCG
>LULE01001535.1_pt1 | contig 9950 bp, 10 predicted proteins | sample 728231 | NCBI WGS metagenome assembly LULE01 (sample SAMN03860297, study PRJNA289734) | marine metagenome | biome: seawater column; feature: ocean; material: water; isolation source: Red Sea water column Station 192 - depth 10m | place: Saudi Arabia: Red Sea | collected 2011-10-15 | depth 10 m | reverse complement strand
GTCGATACCGCGGCGCTGATGCGCTCGGTCGTCGACCAGTTCGAAAGCTATGCCAAGCTCAACAAGAAGATGCCGGCCGAAACCGCGGTGCAATTGTCGCAGATCGACGATTCGTCGCGCCTCGCCGACTCGGTTGCCGGCAACCTCAACATCAAGGTCGCCGACAAGCAGGCGCTGCTCGTCGAGAATGCGCCCGCAAAGCGGCTCGAGATGGTGTTCGCCTTCATGGAAGGCGAGCTCGGCGTGCTGCAGGTCGAAAAGAAGATCCGCGGCCGCGTGAAGCGCCAGATGGAAAAGAGCCAGCGCGAATATTATCTCAACGAACAGTTGAAGGCGATCCAGCGCGAACTCGGCAACGACAATGGCGAGGGCGGCGACGATCTCGCGGAACTGCAGGCCAAGATCGACAGCCTGAAGATGTCGAAGGAAGCCAAGGCCAAGGCGAACGCCGAGCTCAAGAAGCTGCGCGCGATGGCCCCGATGTCGGCCGAGGCGACTGTTGTTCGCAACTATCTCGACACGCTGATCGGCTTGCCGTGGGGCAAGAAGTCGAAGCTGAAAAAGGACATCGCGAAGGCGCAGGACGTCCTCGACGCCGATCATTTCGCGCTCGAAAAGGTCAAGGATCGGATCGTCGAATATCTGGCAGTGCAGGCACGCACCAACAAGCTGAAGGGGCCGATCCTGTGCCTCGTCGGTCCTCCGGGCGTCGGCAAGACTTCGCTCGGCCGCAGCATCGCCAAGGCGACGGGCCGCGAGTTCGTGCGCCAGTCGCTCGGCGGCGTGCGCGACGAGGCCGAAATCCGCGGCCACCGCCGTACCTATATCGGCTCGCTGCCGGGCAAGATCGTGACCAACCTCAAAAAGGCCGGCACGATGAACCCGCTGTTCCTGCTCGACGAGATCGACAAGCTGGGTCAGGACTTCCGCGGCGATCCGGCATCGGCGCTGCTCGAGGTGCTCGACCCCGAACAGAATGCGAAGTTCCAGGACCATTATCTGGAGGTCGACGTCGACCTTTCGGACATCATGTTCGTGACCACCGCCAACTCGCTCAACCTGCCGCAGCCGCTGCTCGATCGCATGGAGATCATCCGGCTCGAAGGCTATACCGAGGATGAGAAGGTCGAGATCGCCAAGCGCCATCTGATCGCCAAGCAGGTCGAGGCGCACGGGCTGAAGGCCGGCGAGTTCGAGCTGACCGACGAAGGCCTGCGCGACCTGATCCGCTTTTATACCCGCGAGGCGGGCGTCCGGACGCTCGAGCGCGAGATCGCGCGTCTGGCGCGCAAGGCGCTGCGCAAGATCCTCGAAGGGAAGGCGGAAAGCGTCGTGGTGACGCCCGAAAACCTCTCCGAATTTGCGGGCGTGCGCAAATTTCGCCACGGCGTTTCGGACCGCGAGGATCAGGTGGGCGCGGTTACCGGCCTTGCCTGGACCGAAGTCGGCGGCGAACTGTTGACGATCGAAGCCGTCACTGCGGCGGGCAAGGGGCAAGTACGCACCACCGGCAAGCTGGGCGAGGTTATGACCGAGTCGGTGCAGGCCGCGCTGTCCTTCGTCAAGGCGCGGGCGCCCGCCTATGGCATCAAGCCCAGCCTGTTCGCGCGCAAGGACATCCACATCCACCTGCCCGAAGGCGCGGTGCCCAAGGACGGGCCCTCGGCCGGCGTCGGCATGGTCACGGCGATGGTGTCGACGCTGACCGGCATCGCGGTGCGCAAGGATGTTGCGATGACCGGCGAGGTTACGCTGCGTGGCCGCGTGCTGGCGATCGGCGGCCTCAAGTCGAGCCGATCGAATGGACCGAAGCCGACGAATTGGCCGCTTCGCCGCCGATTTCGGCGGGTGGAGACCCCGAATCGGCGATTCGGCACTGACCGGACCGCCGACGGGGCTTCCGCAAGAGCCTTTTCATCGCAAAATCGGCATTTTGGCCGGTTTCGCGCCGCTTTTTGCTTTGACAAGGCGGGGCGAAACATCGTTAGTGGCGCGCCATGGCTTCGGGCCATGAGAATCATTCAACAACCACACACAGGGGTTCCTTAGGCATGAACAAACAAGACCTGATCGCCGCCGTCGCTGACTCGAGCGGCCTCACCAAGGGCGATGCGAGCAAGGCTGTCGAAGCTGTGTTCGATTCGATCACCGGCGCGCTGAAGAAGGGCGGCGAAGTCCGTCTCGTCGGCTTCGGCACCTTCGCGGTCAGCAAGCGCAAGGCGTCGACCGGCCGCAACCCGCGCACCGGCGAAACGATGACCATCGCGGCGTCGAACCAGCCGAAGTTCAAGGCCGGCAAGGCCCTCAAGGACGCCGTCAACTGATCGCTGACGCTTCTTGACGAAGAAACATCTCGGGCCGTGGCGCAAGCTGCGGCCCGATTTGCATTTGCCGGGGCGCCAAGTCGCAAATCGGCGTTGCAATCGCGGCGCGAGCGGTTATGGACGACCCGCTTTCGGACGCGGCGCAGCCGCTTCGGTCCGGGACGGGCGCGTAGCTCAGCGGTAGAGCACACCCTTCACACGGGTGGGGTCACAGGTTCAATCCCTGTCGCGCCCACCATCGCCGGGTTGACCGGTCGGTGGCCGTCGCATTGCAAAACATCGGCTGACGGGGCCATTCATCGCCTATTCAATGCATAGGGGCTAAATCTCCCGGCATGATCCGCACCCTGACCTTCTCGATTGCCTCGGCACTGCTGCTTGCTGCAGCCGGTCCCGCGGCTGCGCGCGGCGATCGCGATCGCGATCAGGACAATTTGCGCGAAGCGGCGGCGCAGGGGCAGGTGATCCCGCTCAACCGCCTGATCGCCGATGTCCGTTCGCGCGCGCCCTACAACAATATGACCTATCTCGGCGGCCCGCAGTTCGATGCGCGCCAGATGGTCTATGCGCTCAAGTTCATGGACGGCAGCCAAGTGGTGATCGTCTATGTCGACGCGCGCACCGGCCGGATCGTCGGCCGCAGACCCTGACATTTTTCGCTGCAACGACATTTTGCGATGATCGTTGCGTCTTGGTAGAGAGGCGTTCGGCCCGCCCTGTCCGGCGGGTTCGCAGACGAAAGGTGCCTGAATGCGGATTTTGATTGTCGAAGACGAACCCACGCTGGGTCCGCAGCTCAAGGCGACGCTGGAGGGGAACGGCTATGCCGTCGACCTTGCCACCGATGGCGAAGACGGGCACTTCCTGGGCTCGACCGAAGATTATGACGCCGCGATCCTCGACCTCGGCCTGCCCGAAGTCGACGGGCTGACCGTGCTCGATCGCTGGCGCCGCGAAAAGCGCAACTTTCCCGTTCTCGTGCTGACCGCGCGCGACAGCTGGTCGGACAAGGTCGCCGGGCTCGACGCGGGTGCCGACGATTATCTCGCCAAGCCGTTCCAGACCGAGGAGTTGATCGCTCGTCTGCGCGCGCTGATACGCCGCGCCTCGGGCAATGCGTCGAGCGAGTTGATCGCGGGCAAGGTGCGGCTCGACACGCGTTCGGGCCGCGTCACGCTCGATGGCGAGCCGGTCAAGCTGACCGCGCAGGAGTATAAGCTCCTGTCGTACCTGCTGCACCACAAGGGCAAGGTCGTGTCGCGCACCGAACTGATCGAACATATCTATGATCAGGATTTCGATCGCGATTCGAACACGATCGAGGTGTTCGTCACCCGCATCCGCAAGAAGCTGGGTGCCGACATCATCACGACGATCCGCGGCCTCGGATATCAGCTCGACGATCCGCAGGGCTGATCATGGCCGAGGCCGACGCCGCCTCGCCGATCGCGCCTGGCCCCGAAACTCGCACGGAGCCGGCTGCGCTGGCGAGCCTGACGACCGGCTCGCTCGCGCGGCGCATGATTGCGATTGCGGCGCTGTGGATTTCGGTGCTGCTGATCGGCGGCGGCTTCGCGCTCGACCGGGTACTGACCGGCGCGATCACGCGCAACTTCGATTCGAGCCTCGAATATGTGCTGATCGCGATGATCCGATCGTCGGAGATCGGCCCCGACGGTGAAGTGCGGCTGATCGAGCCGCTCGGCGACCAGCGCTTCCTCGAGCCCTATAGCGGCCTTTATTGGCAGATCAGCGGCGGCGGACAGGAGCCCTATCGCTCGCGCTCGCTGTGGGAACGGACGCTCAAATCGCCCAAGCCGCATGTCGATACCGGGCTTCATACCTATGACAGCACGCAGTTTCCCGACGAACAGCTGCGCATATTGGAGCGCAACGTCATCCTTCCGGGCAGCAAGACCAACTGGCGTTTCCAGATCGCACAGTCGCGTCAGGCGCTCGACGAGCAAATCCGCGCGGTGCGGGCGACGCTGATCCCCAGCCTGGGGCTGCTCGGCGTCGGGCTGATCGTCCTCGCCGCGCTGCAGACCTTTTACGGCCTCTGGCCGCTGCGCCACATCCGGCGTGCGATCGCGGCGATGCGCGGCGGTGAAAACCGCCGCGTCATCGCGCCGCTGCCGCTGGAGGTGCAGCCGATGGTCGAGGAATTGAACGCGCTGCTCGCGCATAATGAAAAGCAGGCCGAGGAGGCGCGACTGCACGCCGGCAATCTGGCGCACGCGCTCAAGACGCCGCTGACCGTGCTGCTCAACAGCGCCGCGGGGTCCGACAGCGACCTTGCCGAGACGATCCGGCGCGAAGCGGCGACGATGCGGCGGCAGGTCGACCACCATCTGGCGCGGGCGCGCGCGGTCGGGCGCCGCGGGGCGGCGCAGGCGCGCGCCGTCGTGTGGGACAGCGTCGACAGCGTGCTGCGCGCACTGACCCGCCTCCACCCCGACGTGCGCTTCGACGAGGCGGGCGACAAGACGCTGGTGGCGCGCGTCGAGCGGCAGGATCTGGACGAACTGATCGGAAACCTGCTTGAAAATGCGGCCAAATATGGTGGTGGCAGCGTTTTTGTGACCGTGCAGCGCGCGGGCGGGATGGCCGAGATATTGATCGAGGATGACGGCCCCGGCATTTCACCTGCCGACCGTCAGCGCATCTTCGACCGCGGCGTCCGGCTCGACAGCGGCAAGCCGGGAACGGGGCTTGGCCTCGCGATCGTCCGCGACGTCGCGGAAATCTATGGCGGCAGCGTCGCGCTGGAAGAGAGCGAGGATCTTGGCGGCACGCTCGTAAGGCTCAAACTGCCCGCGGGCTAGGCGCGCAGGCCGCGAAAAAGAAAAGGCCCACCGGACGGACCGGCGGGCCTTCGATCGTGGAAATATGCGGGGCCGGTGCGACGTGCCTGAAAGGCGGCCGGCCCGTGGCTGCGTTACGGCGCGAGGATCGCGACGGTCAGATAGACCAGCAGCGGCAGGCCGAAGCCCAGCAAAGTCAGTGCCACAAAGGCGACGCGCGTCCACAAGACGTCGAAGCCGAAGTGGTCGGCCATGCCGGCGCACACGCCGAAGACCATGCCATCGCGACGATTCTTGCGAAAACCCTGTTTCATTTCTTTCCTTTCCGTCCCGGTCCCCATCGGGACCGGCGTTGTTCGTGGGTGGGGTCGGCTGGTCAGATGACCAGCCGGCCGAGTTCCGCACCGTTCGGGCCAGCAGCGGCCAGGAACATGATCGAGCAGTAGAGCGTGGCAACCGCCGCGATGGCGTAGCTCTTAAGCGATTCGGTGTTGAAATGAGCCATGATATAATCCTTTCGTTCCTCCCACCCGGACCATCCGGTGGATGCCCAATGTAATGCAGGAGGCGTGCCAATTTCATTCATTGGCAGTTAACCGCCGTTTTTCCGACGTTGAAACTATATTTCAGCGGAAAAATATCATTGATGTGGTGAAAATTCCCTCGAATTGGAAATTTTCACATTTGACTCTTGGCGCGCAGCGATGATGCGCGGGACTCGCATCGCGCTCAGGGCTGGGGTAGGCGCAATGCAGATGACGCTGATCCGCCTTTCGTTGACCGATTTCCGCAATCACGCGGGGGCCGATCTGGCGGCTGGGCCAGGCCTTGTGGCGCTTCACGGCGACAATGGCGCGGGCAAGACGAATATATTGGAAGCGATATCGCTGCTTGCACCGGGGCGCGGGCTGCGGCGCGCGGCGCTGCCCGATATGGTGCGCGACGGTGCGACCGGTGGCTTTGCCGTGTTCGGCGAGGTGCAGGGCGATCCGGCGCTCGCGCCTGTGGCGCTCGGTACCGGCGTCGAACCCTCGGCCACGGGGCGCCGGATCGTCCGGATCAACGGCAGCGCCGCCGCGGCGACCGCACTTGGCGACTGGCTTGCCATCCTCTGGCTCACCCCGGCGATGGACCGCCTGTTCGTCGAAACGGCGGGCAATCGGCGGCGCTTCCTCGACCGCCTTGTCCTCGCCCTCGACCCGCGCCATGCCCAGCATGGCAATCGTTATGAAGCCGCGATGCGCGCACGGGGCAAATTGCTTGCCGACCTTTCCACAGCCGACCCGCAATGGCTCACGAGCCTGGAGGCGCAGCTTGCCGAGCATGGCGCGGCGATCGACGCGGCGCGTCAGCGGACGCTCGCGGCGTTATCGGCCGAACTGGCGGAGCAGCCCGACGCGCCCTTCGCGCGCCCGCTGCTCACCCTTGTCGATGCGGAGGGCGCCCCGCGCGGCGCGGCGCACGACGCCGCGGCGCTGCGCGATCTGTTCGCGGCACGGCGCCGGATCGATGCCGCCGCCGGGCGCGCGACCGCCGGCCCGCACCGCGACGACCTTTCCGCCGTCCACGCGGCGAGCGGCCGCGCCGCGGCGCGCTGCTCGACCGGCGAGCAAAAGGCGATGCTGCTCTCGCTCGTCCTTGCGCACAGCGATTGCGTGGCGCGCGACCGTGGACAGCGGCCGATATTGCTGCTCGACGAAGTCGCCGCGCATCTCGACCCGCTGCGCCGCGCCGCGCTTTACGCGCGCCTTGCCGGGCAGGGCGGGCAGGCGTGGCTCACCGGCACCGAGGCGGGGCTGTTCGACGCGATGCCGGGTCCGGTGACGCGCTTTCGGGTTGCGGGCGGGCGGATCGCGCCGGGCTAGCGCGTGACGAGTGACGTGATGACAGAGCCGCTGGTGGCGCTCGATCCGGCCTGGCCGAAAATGTCGATGGCCGATGCAACCGCGGTGCTGACCGCGCCCGGCGCGCGCTTCGAGATGGAGACGGTGACGATCCGCGGCGTGCCGACGCGGGTGTGGAAAAATGCCCCTAACGATCTGGGCGTCCTCCTCGACCTGTCGCGCACCCATGGCGCGCGGCTATTCACAATTCTCGACGACGACCGCATCAGCTTCGAGGCCAATTGGCGCGCGACCGCGGCGCTGGCGCAGGCGCTGCAGGACATGGGCGTGGGCAAGGGCGACCGTGTCGCCTTTGCGATGCGCAACCTGCCCGAATGGCCGATGGTCTTTTTCGCGATCACGACGATCGGCGCGATCGCAGTGCCGCTCAATGCATGGTGGACCGGCGCTGAACTGGCCTATGGCATTCGCGATTCGGGGGCAAAGGTCGTGATCGTCGATGGCGAGCGGCTCGAGCGGCTGCGCGATCATCGCGAGGAACTGGGCGGCGTATCGCGCTGGATCGTCGCGCGCGGCGGCGCTGAAGGCGACACGACGGCGATCGAGGATATCGTCGGCGCACCCGCAAGCTGGGCGGCGCTTCCCGATATTGCGCGGCCTGTCGTTGCGATCGATCCCGATGACGAGGCGACGATCTTCTACACCAGCGGCACCACGGGCAATCCCAAGGGCGCGCTCGGCACCCATCGCAATCTGATGAGCAATATCCTCTCGGGCGGCTTTTCGGCGGCGCGCAGCTTTCTGCGCCGCGGCGAAGCGATCCCCGATCCGCAGCCGCGCACGACGCTGACCGTCATTCCGATGTTTCACGTCACCGCCTGTTCGGCCAGCCTGATGGGCAGCATGGCGGCGGGCAACACGACGATCTTCATGCGCAAATGGGACGCGGTGCAGGCGATGGAGATCATCGCGCGCGAAAAGGTCAATGTGACCGGCGGCGTGCCGACGATCGCCTGGCAGCTGATCGAGCACCCCGACCGCGCCAACTACGACCTCTCGTCGATCGAGGCGATCGCCTATGGCGGCGCGCCGTCGGCGCCCGAACTGGTCAAGCGCATCTACGAAGAATTCGGCGCGCTGCCGGGCAACGGCTGGGGGATGACCGAAACGATGGCGACAGTGACGTCGCATTCGTCGGAAGATTATCTCAATCGTCCGACCAGCGCCGGGCCGGCGGTTGCGGTCGCCGACCTTGAAATCCGCGACGATGATGGCGTGACGGTGCTGCCGACGGGAACGGTCGGCGAGCTGTGGGCGCGCGGCCCGATGATCGTCAAAGGCTATTGGAACAAGCCCGAGGCGACGGCCGAAACCTTTGTCGACGGCTGGGTGCGCACCGGCGATCTCGCGCGCCTTGATGACGAAGGCTTCGTCTATATCGTCGACCGGGCGAAGGACATGGTGCTGCGCGGCGGCGAGAATATCTATTCGTCGGAAGTCGAAAACGCGCTCTACGAACATCCGGCGGTCACCGATTGCGCGATCATCGGCATCCCGCATCGCACGCTGGGCGAAGAACCCGCGGCGGTCGTGCATCTGGCGCCGGGGATGATGGCAAGCGAGAGCGAATTGCAGGATTGGGTGCGCGCGCGGCTCGCCGCGTTCAAGGTGCCGGTGGCGGTGCATTTCGTCGCCGACACGCTGCCGCGCAATGCCAATGGCAAGATATTGAAGAAGGATCTGAAGGCGCTGTTCGCCGACCGCGCAAGCTGACCCGCCTTTTGGGGGAACGGGGGTGCGGCTTTGCCACCCCCGCGACGTCTTCCGGGCAAAGGATAGGCCTTTGCCAAATTTTCTACATGATTCTCGGTTCGACGTTCGCCGGCTGCGCGGCGCGATGATCCTGTCCCTCCTGACGCTGGGCGCCTGCGGGGCGCCGCATTCGCCTTCTGATCAGGCGATTGCGACCTTCTCGCTGACGACGCGCGCGGGGATTACCGATTATGCGGTCGATCCCGATCCGCTCAAACATGCCGCTGCCGGCTATTTTCGCGATGTCGCGGTGGCGACGCCGGACGAAGCGGCCGGGCAGTTTCGCGCTCGCGTCGCCACCGCCATCTATTCCGAAAAAGGCGTCCACGCGTCGCTCGGTTCGGCGGCGCAGCAGGCGATCGTGCCGCGGCTCGCGGCGCTCGATGCCGCCGCGCGGAAGGACGACCGGCAGGGTGCGGGACTCGCGGCGCTCGAAATCTATCGCGCGCTGGTCGAGGATATGGCGACCGTGTCGAAGGCGACAACGGCGATGGCGCTGATCGATTATGCGCAATTGGCCGGGACCGCGCGCCTTGGAGCGGCGCGGCCGGACTGGTCCGGGGTCGATGCGGCGATGGCGGTGGCGGGGCAACATTGGGATGACATAGCGGGTGACGTCGGCGACCCGGCGCTGGCGGGCCAGATGGGTGCGGCGCTGAAGGCGGCACAGGATGGCGCGGCGCGGCGCGACGATTCCGCGACCGAACAGGCGCTGCAGGCCGCACGGCCATCGATCGATCGCCTGATCGCCTATTTCAAACGGACATAGCCGAGAGGACCGCGTGCGGCGGTCGGTGTGAGCGGTGCGAGGCGATAGCGCGCGACATAGCCGATATGGTCGGACAGCATGCGGCCGTCGGCGCCGCGCCCGAACGGCACCGATATGGCCTCGGCAGTGAGCGCGGCGAGGCGGGTCGAGGCGAATAATTGCCAGTCCTTGGCGCGGTGAAAGCTTTCGAGCGCGGCGCGGGGCAGGCCGCTTGTGCTGCGCGAACAGGCGTGCATCGCATCGTCGAGCCCGCCGGTGCGCGCTGCACCCCACCAGCCGCCCGTCGCCGATGCGAAGGCGCGGGCGCGCGGCGCGATCTTGCCGACGTTGAAATCACCGGCAAAGATGATCGGATAGCGATGCCACGGGCTTTGCGCCATGAACCGTCCGGCTGCGT
>LULE01001184.1_pt1 | contig 9954 bp, 10 predicted proteins | sample 728231 | NCBI WGS metagenome assembly LULE01 (sample SAMN03860297, study PRJNA289734) | marine metagenome | biome: seawater column; feature: ocean; material: water; isolation source: Red Sea water column Station 192 - depth 10m | place: Saudi Arabia: Red Sea | collected 2011-10-15 | depth 10 m | reverse complement strand
TGTTAATTGTATTTGAAATTTTTGTTTGATTATCGGTCAATAAATTTTCAATTTTTGAAGTAGACAGTTTTATATTTTCAATCGTGTTAGATAAATCCTCAAAAGTTAGCTTAATATTATTTTGAGTTTCTTGATCTAGAATATTATTTATTGATATTAACAAAGAGTCAGCACTAACAAAAGTTGATTCAATTTTTTCTTGTAAGGGTGATAATTTATCGTTAACAAGCTCTGTCAAACCTGGTGCAATAGAAGATCTTAAAGTATCACCTGATTGAGCTAATGGACCGTTACTCGGCAAAATAGCAAGAGCTTTACCGCCTATTAATCCTGTCTCATATATTTGAGCGACACTGTTTTTTGAAAATTAATGTGTCTTGAATTTCCACTATCTGTTAATTCTACAACAAATTGTTTTTGCACATTTGACTTTACATAAAAAGACAAAGTTAAAGGCTGAGCATCACTTGTTCCTTTACCTACTTGATATAAATTTTGTGCTTCAATATTAGTAGAAACCCCAAAATGGTCACCTGCTGATAAAGAAGTATCTGCTGTGGTAACATCTATTTTGTAACTATTAGAAAATCCGTTTGGTGCATCTGTGCTTTTTGATATTGTATATTGACCAATAGCACTATTTCCAGATGTAAAAAATCTATCCAATGTATGATACCCTGCATTGACACCAGTTGTGGTTGAATTTGCCCTTTGGCTACAAATCATTGCACCATTAATTATAATATTTCTACGACCCCCAATCTGGCTATTGGTCATTATTTCGCCAAGTTTTGCTAATTCTCTTGCTTTAGTCATTTAATCACCCACAATATAATGCACAAGGAACAGTATAACTTCCGTCATCATATGTTTCTTGCTTTATGTTTGTTAAAACTTTACCAATAGTTTTGCTTCTAATTATATCATCATCTTGAACTTTGGCTGTGCCATCACCTTTAGATGAAAGCAAATCACCTGCATTTACAGTTTCTCCATTTGATATTCTTACAACGCCAGTACCTACTGCCATAACATACATATCGTTAACTTCTTCTATATCGTCATTATCCCAATCCATAAAAACACCATAAACTCTAGTTGTGTCCTCTGTATCAGATATTTTACACTTGGTATGTTTTTCATTTTCGTCATCAATAATTACAGCATCATCATAAGTAATGCCCTCATGCGTGTAGGTAATTTTATCGCCAATTTTTTTTCCTTTTGGTAAGGCAATATTTACTGTTTCAACATAATTACTTGTTCCATCAGTAGCCTGAACTGTAAATTGAACTTGATACCAATCACACATTTCATCAACCGTTTCTATTACAGTTCCTCTTAAAATAGTTGGCTTTGAATTATCTGTAAGTCTTGACCAATGCGAACCAGTAAAAGCATTATAAGATGTAGTATTACCACTAACAGTTATTGAACCTTTTTCTGAATTATTACGCCTAAAATCAGCTATTTTACCATCAGATGAAAGTCTATTTAAAGATAAAACAGTCCCTCCATCTTTTGTAAAACCACCATTTCCACCAACAAAAAATGTACAACCTGCTGTAGCAACAGATGTTACTGTTTTAGCAATAGCTACAGAACCACTACTAAAGATTCGCATCGATTCATCTGTTGCAGAGCCATCTGTTTTTTTAAATATAATTTCTCCGTCTGATGAACCATCTCTAGCAGTAAATATTAAAGCACCACTTGTTGATTGAATTGTAGCAATATCATCTGTTCCAGATGAATCCGTCATTGTGATTGTAGGGTCATCACTCGTCATGTTTAAATTATTGCCTAATGTTACATTTTCTGAACTATCTATTGTTATGGCAGTTGCATCAGCATTATCGTCAATCCCTTGTGAAGTAAAAGCACCACTTACATTTAATGTGCCACCCATAGTAACATTACCATCAAATGTTCCACCATCTTTTTTTGAAACTGTGTCTGCTACACCAAAAACATCATAAACAGTTACAGTAAGAATATCCCCAACTGAAGCACCAGAAGCCAATACAATAGATGAACCACTTGTTGAAGTATAATCTGCACTATTTAATAAAATACCATTTAAATATACATCTATATAATTTTGGTCTATGTAGGCTAATGTTGAACCCTCACTACTTGCCCCAGTAAATGTTGTTTGTCCTGCGGTTGCTGTGTAAGTGTAAACTCTTCTAACACCATTTGAGGGATTTGTACCAATATAAGGCATTATTTAATCTCTAATTTATCACTTACATTTTTTGCTGTATCTACAACACCTAATGTATATGCTTGTGTTATTTGTGCATCTATGCCAGTAGCCAATGCAATATTTTTAGAATTACAATGAGATACTAATTTACCAATTATTTCTTCTTGTGCTAATCTTGCTCTATTATTAACAAAATTTTCAGCCCAATCTTGAATAGAATACGCTGTATATTCTAAACATTTTTTTTGTGTATCTGTAATAGAAACTTTTATATCTGCCATAACATTTTCCTTTTACCCTATTAAAACTCCACTAAAATGATTGTGATTATTCCCAGTAGCTAAAATTGTTGCTGATGTACCAGTATTTATATTTACATAATCGTTTGCAGATAAATTTGCCACAAAAGATAGTGATATAGATATATGGTCTAAATTTGGTAAAATTGGAAATAACCACGTTTGAAAAGAACCATTTATTTTACCTCTACAAATTCCAGTATTTGCAGTACCCGCTCCATTATGTGATAAGAAAGCATTAAATTGATATTTACCCGCAACTGGTGCTGTAAATCTTCCATTCGTATTGTCATAATGATTCCCTTGATTAAGAACCACTTGGTCAAAAATTACATCTGTCTGAGATGTTAACTCTCCAGCATTTCTATAAGCAATAAATGATGGAATTTGAGATTGTGTTAGGCGACCAGTAGCATCTATTGATAAAGCATCTGTATCACTTGCAGAGCCAATAGTTCCACCATCTGCAATAACGACATTTCCATTTGCTGTTAATAATCCAGTTGTTGTAGAAGTTCCTCCAACTGATAAATTTCCACTTAATGAAGCATTTGTTACACTAATACTTGTTGGAAATACTGTTGTTATTTGGTTTCCTAAGTATGGCATTAGGTTTGCTCCATAATTGATAGTGTTGCATCAATTTTACCAGATACATCACAATCTATTTTTATAATATCTGTTGTTTGCAAGATAACCTTATTACCACCCAATAATTCTAAACTTGAACCTACTGGAACTGGTGCATCTTTTACTAAAAATACTGTTTCGTTTGTTTCTGTATCGCTTGTATCTGATACTAACTGAACATCTACTGTTACTTGGCTTGTATGTATGTTGCATAAAACCAACCCTAAAACTACTGTCGTTGTACCACTTGGTACTGTATATAGTGTTAATGGTGTTCCTGCACTTGCAGGCATTGCCCCATTTGATTTTACTTTAAATGTATTAGCCATAGTTTCTCCTTATCCCAATGCTATAGCAAGTGGCACTACATTGGGGTCGCTTTCTGTTATAGCAACTCCACTTGGTAATGTAATAGCATTTGTTGATGTATTAATACTAAATATTTAGTGTATTTGTGGCAGAATTATCAACCCAGATTGTTCCTGCAACTGCTGAAGCAGGTGCTGAACTTCCCACATGACTTGAATTTAATGCACTTAAAATATTGTTCAATTCAGTTCTAAATGAACTAAAGCCTTGATTCGCTAAACTTACATCTGAAACTTGTGCCATACTTGATCTATACCTTTTTTCTGTTAACTTTGCAACCCATATCCTTTTGCTATGTAATCAAAAGTCCTATCAACTGGGCTTCCACCACTATCTGAAAAACTGATTGTAAACCCATTTACTGTTTTAGAAGTTATCGTATAAACATCTCCACTTTGCATATTTTGTGCTGATATTCCTAGTGCAGGTACAGCATAAAATGGATTTGTATATGTTATCGTTTTACTCCCAGATGAAGTTGCCAGGTCATTTTCTGCAAAAGTTCTTTCTTCCATATTTAATTTTATAGCAATTTGACTTACATTACTAGAAGTTTGAGCATCATCATTAGATAATTTTAATCTAAACTTTGCAAATCTAAATTTAAATGTTGCTGATTGTGATACATCTGTAAAGTTTGTGCAATCTGCTAATGAAGTTGTTGATGTTGCTATTTGCACCCTATGAAAAGCATGTAGTTGTTCTGTTCCATCAAATGGTGCTTGAGCTTCATCAAAAAATAATGCACCTCTGCCATTATCAAATAAATCGTAAGGATTTTCTGCATCTAGTGTAATTGTTGGTTCTATATTGCCATCATAAACCTGCGTAAGTGATAAAGTATTTGTAAAATTATAAAATCCTTTTGCATCTCTATTTGAATTAAAAAAGGTTGGGTTTGAACTTGTATCAGTACCACCTAATTCAAACTCTCCTTGTGCATCATCAAAATTACCTTGCGTGTCATCAAAATTAGTTACTGTGTCTAATGTTAAAATTGTATCTCCATCTGGGTCAATTTTTACTGTTAAAGGGAAAGTTGAATCCATTTGGTCTAAAGATGTTAAAACACTTGGTGTTTCTGTAAATGTTGAAATAGTTTGATAACTTTGAATGCCAGATATATTTGTTGTAACTATAGTTTCTTGTGCTGAACTATTGCCATTTTTATCAACTGCTTTAATCAAATATGAACCAATTCTTGCAGGTACAATAGCATTATCACATTTTCGTCTAGGACATCTAACTAAATTTGTTGATTGAAGCCAACTTGCACCAGTTAAAGTATCTTGAAACCTTATGTCATAAAACGATATATCTAAATCACTTGTTGCCGATGGTGGTGTCCATGTAAGTTTCAAATGGTTTTGTCCATGTAATTCAACAGCAAAATCTTCCACATTACTAGGCACATCTACTCCACCAACTATTGCTCTAGTAGCAGAAATAAATGTACTTTTAATGCCGATTGTATTTACTGCTCTTACTCTGACTTGATAAGTTGCTCCATCTATTACATTAAGGTGTTGATAATTAAGGATTTTTCCAACTGCAATTTCTCTAAAATCATCTGTTACAGCATTACCATCTGCATCTAAAGTTTGTTTTATTTGTACTTCATAATTATCCACAAACTGGTCGGTTGATGCTCCTATGGCTATTAAAAGTCTTGTTATAACAATACCATCTGCATATTCAACTAATTCATCAGATAATGTGATGCTTGCAGGTGGCAATACTGAAAATGGGTTAGGTAAAGTTGTATCTGGAATAGTTGAAACTTCTTGTTGTGTACCAAATGTGTAATAACTATCTTGATGTTCTGTGCATTGCAGATTAATTGTATGATCTGCATTAACTGTCATTCCCTGCACTCTAAATGGTTTCGCTGAAAAACTTGGTGTCGCATGTGTAATATTGACTATATCCCCAATAACTAAATCTAAAGCTGTAGCATCTACTCTTAAAGATATATCAAGACTTGATCTTGATCTTCTAAGTATAATTTCAGCCATTTCTTGTGCTTGATATGGACTTGTTAACATTGAAAAATCAAATCTTCCTTCAAGTAATAATCCACCATCTTCTGTTTGCATTGTAGAAAATTGATCGGCACTTGCTAAACCAGTTTCGTCTACTGGTGGAAATTGCACTGTATCTGATTGATAATTTTTACTTGGATTAATAAAATTTACTATTACACGATTATATCTTGAATTTTTGTTTTTACTTTGAACAGTTATACCTCCAATAATATTGTCTTCTGTAAGGCTGATAGAAGCTGAACCAGAGGTTTCTACTAAAATTTTGTATTTACCTGCAGAAAAATTTAAAAACCCTCTACAACCTCGTATAAAGTCCTTTACATTATCAATAGCTTTTCTTGAAGTATCAATAACAGTATGACTATCCATTAAATCAATCTGACTTGCACCAGAATAAGGTGTTATTTGTGTATCGCATACATCTCCTGCTGTTTGCCAATCTGCGAAATTGCTATCAAAATAACTGTTAGCTATACCCATACCAAATCGTTCATTCCTTAAGTAATCTAATAATTGATAAATTGGGTTATCTGAATATTCCCATGTAGAACTTGTATCTGCTCTATGTGAGCCACTACCTCCAGTAACTGTGCTATCTAAATTTGGATTATATACTTTTTTACCTTTTACCACAGCTTGAACACTTGGTAATGAGCCAAATTTATCTGCGTTCCATGTAAATCTTAAAGCAAGATATGCAAGACCTTTTAGTCTGTGATTACTTGTCCATGAACTCAAAGTCGTTAGTATTGGAGAAGCTGTTTGATCATCTTTACCTAGTTTTGCTTGAACTTTTATTAAACTAGAGCCATCATAAAAATTTGCATCACTACTGGCTACATTTCTTGTAGCACCATGTGTCAAAGAGCCAGTTAATGTTACCAGGTTATCGTTTACAAATAACGATGTAATACTATCTATTTCACCTTCGCTTAATACTAAAGCCATATAAAGATATTGATTATCTGTTCCAGAAGTTTCTAAAAATACGACATTACCACCAACTTTTCTTGTGCCATAAACTACTGGTATATGACCATTTGCACTAAATTTATTGACCAATACACCTTTGGCTGTTTGATCTGTTTTTAATTCGCCAAAATCTGGTATTTCTGGCATTGGCACAAGCCAACCTACAACATCTTCTACAACATCAACGACAATATCAACGACATCAGTAACAATATCGACTATGCCATCAACAATATCTCCTAAAAAACCACCACACATTTACATCAATCTCCAGTTGCTACCTAAATTTTCAAAGCCAAGTCTTTTAAAAACTGGGTCTATTTTTAAACCAGTTGTAACACTTATAAATATTGGTATATCATCTGCTAGTTTTTTTACACTCTGAATTAATGTTTTTAATAATTTATAATTTCTAAATTGTTTTTTTATGTAAATTAAATGTATATTCATCATTTGACCTTTACTAAACCAGAATTCAGTTTTATGAAATATACAACAACCAATTAATTCATCATTATCTAAATTATTTAAAAGTATAATTTTACCTCTTTGTAACATTGTATTTATAAAACCTAATAGTTTTGGTTTATCAATATCTGGAAAATTCAATCCCTCTAAATCAATTTTTTTAAATTCAACTAATAAATTATAAATATTTTCAACATCTTTTTTTTCTGCTTGGTATAAATGAATACTACTCATATTCTGCCCCATTTAATATCTTTGACAGTTAAAGCAGAAAATTCCATGCCTTTGTCGCCACTAAAAAATCTTTGTTGTGAATTATCTGTTGTTGTTCTTCCATTTGTTTTTGAAAAGTTACCCCAATGTGATGTAACAGTAAGATTTAGGTTTGCTGTGTTTGTGTTATCGCTTATTTTGTATTCATCTATTGTGCCATAGAATAATAAAAATGGGTCAGCTATTACAGATAAATTACCATCTAAATATCCTCGATAAATATAAAGATTAGAGTTTATTATATTTTCATTTAAAGCTATTGAAATATATGTTTGATCTACACCAGATAAACTAACAACTAATGAATTTTTTGTTGGTGCATTAGTTTCACTTATTCCAGTAATGCCTTTTAAATGACCATTAGAAAGATATGTTCTTGAAGTTCCAGAAACACTTGAAGTTATATCAAAACTTGCATTTGTTAAATAAACTGGTGTAGCAAAGCCTATTTCAATTAATAAAACTGGATTTATATTTCCAGTAGCCAATTCGGTTTTTACTGCACTTGTTAAACCTCTAGCCATTTATAAACTTTCTATAACATCAAACTCATAATTAAATAATAGATTACCATCTTTATCACTATTACTTGAATTAAATTCTTGTACATCGCTTCTTAAATGTACTGTAAATGGCACAGAATCATATGTAACAGAACTATTATTGGCTAATGTTTCTCTTAATGGTGGTTCTATCGTTACTGTTGCTGAATTACTCGATGAAGTTACATCTTCTACAACCATGTAAACTTTATCATGTGCGAACTTTATTAAATCACCTGCTTTTAATCGCCCTGCACCATCACTAGCAAAACCATCTAAATCTATCGTAGTATCAGCTACTGAGTGTGCTCCATTTACTAATAATGTACCAGTTTCATTGCCTTGTGCATTCATATAACTTGGTAAGGTAATTGTGAAACTTTCTTTACGTGATCTTTGTTTCATTATAAAAGCCATGATTGGTGCAAATTCTGCCCTTGTCATTGGTGGATATGAAACTGTAAAACTAAATCTTTGCCCTTGAACTTGCCTTCTAAAAGTCTTTCCACTATCAGTTTCAGAAAATAATGTTTTTTGATTATTTTTAAAATTAATCGCATTAAATCTAACATTTGGTAAAGCACCACTCATACTATTGCCATTTTACCTTTTTCATTTACAGCTTGGTTTATCATATTAACAATAACTCCTCTACTGTTCACTAACAATTCATTAAATCCCCTGGCATCAACTGTGCTGATATTAAAATTTACAGTTACTGGTTGTTGATTCCCTAACTTATTATTTGGCACAACATTTGATGGTCTATCTGGAACAACTAACTCTGGACCTGCTTCTCCTACCATATAAGGCTGATCTTGATTCATTCTTCCACCAAGTCTACGACCTTGATATTTTGTACGTGCAATGGTAGCAACTTGAGCAATACCAAGAGCACCTATGGCAACTGCTAATGGTATACCCAATGGACCTAATGATAATGCCTTTGATACACCTTGTGCAGTACTAACAGTAGCATCAGCTATCGCTAGTGCCTTATTTAATTGAAAAGCTTGTTTGTTATGTTTAGCCATTTCAGCAAGAGCCATACGACCAGTTTCTTTTGCCATGGCATTTAATTCTTGACCAGTAAGTTTTTCTAAATCTATTTCATTTGCTTTGCCTTCAGATAATAAACTTAAATTATCTTTCATTATCTGGCTTCTTATTTGTTTTTCTTTCATTGCAGTATCATGTGCAATTTTTAATTTTTTTGTTGCAGTAATTCTTGCTAATTCAACTTCTAATTCGTCTTGTTGTTGTATTAATTGAAACTTATTGCGATGCATTTCCTTCATTACATCTAATTCTAAACTAGCTAAATCTTTAACACCTTGCAGTTTTTCTTCATCTGAAAATTTGCGAACACCCATACTTGCATCAATACCAAATCTTGTGCCATCACTATCAGCTATTTTTTGTAATTTGATTTGTTTTTCTAAAGCTTCTGCTTCTTCTTTCCTAATTTTAGCTAATCTTTCTTTTGTTTTAATAAGTAACATTGAATTATCAGCTTCCATTGCCAACAATTCTGGCATATTTTTAAGATGACCTAGTTCAATTTCTAAATTTTTAATATGATCTCTTTCAAGCTTATTTAAGCCAAATATTTTTGAAAATAAATTTTCTCTTGTTTTAGATAATGTCTTTTCAATTTCATCAATTCTATCTTGCCTTAATGCTGTTGTTGATAAATCTCTATTCAACATACCAATTGCATGAAAAAAACTTCTGGCACCATCAGTAGCATCTATAAAACCTTCTGCCATTTTTGTTAATCTTGGTAACATTGGTGTAATAACATCAACTGAAAGTTCATGTAATGCTGAACCTAGAGCTTTAGATGTATTGGCAAAACTTCCAGATGTTCTTTCTGCATCTCCATGTGCATCTGATGTTCCTGCAATAATAAGATTTAATCGAGCTTGTACTTTTTCAGCATTTGTAACGTCTTTAGATGCTTTTGTAATACCCATTCTTAAAAGTTCTTGTTTAAGTGTTGCTTCAGTTATAACAACACCAAATCTTCTTACTGTTTCGTGATTGCCTACCAAAGCACTTTGAAATGCCATCATTGTATCAACATCACTTGCATTGTTAAATGATGCGACATCTACAGCTAATTTAGTTAATTGTACTGAAAGTTT
>LULE01000606.1_pt1 | contig 9962 bp, 7 predicted proteins | sample 728231 | NCBI WGS metagenome assembly LULE01 (sample SAMN03860297, study PRJNA289734) | marine metagenome | biome: seawater column; feature: ocean; material: water; isolation source: Red Sea water column Station 192 - depth 10m | place: Saudi Arabia: Red Sea | collected 2011-10-15 | depth 10 m | reverse complement strand
GGCCGATGAGAATAACGAATACGATTCCACCTACTCAATCTGGACAAAGGGTTGATTTGCACCATTTCCAGCGGGAAGCCATGAGGCCATTGCTGATTACCATAATCTTGATAGCACCAATTTTGATGTCCGGATGTACACAATCTGACGTTGATACTTCTGAACAATCGATGGGCTGCACTTATCCGGAGGCTGTTAACTTCAATTCATCTTCCATTATTGACGATGGATCCTGCATTTACCCGGACGCACCTGCGAAAATCCTTGGGTGCATGTACTCGGATGCCCTGAATCATAATCCATCAGCCACAGAGGACGATGGCTCATGTCGCTACCCAGTTGTCCCAGAACCTGTCCCGGGATGCACTTACCCTGAAGCTTACAATTACGAAATTAATGCAACGGAAGATGATGGGACCTGCGTATACGATAGTGACGGAGATGGGATAATAGATCCATTTGAACAGCCTGGTTGCACAGATATCAATGCCAACAATCACAACTCTTCGTCTACTGATGATGATGGCTCGTGCGACTACGACGAGGACGATGACGGAGTATATGATTGGGCAGAGTCAGAGGGCTGCACTGATATTACTGCGACTAATTACGATTCTAGCGCCACAGAGAGCAACCAGACAATGTGCGAATACCCATTCGTTATGACTTTGGAAAATCTTGAGGCGTTCCTAGCTGATAGCAACAATGACGGGGACCCCGATGGCTTCGAGGCGTCTCTTGATGCTCTGAGAAACGATACTGGATTCATCAGAGTAATTGTGATAGAAGAAAGCACAGAAGAAGGTGGGTTGGAAAGCGAAAGTAATGCCAATACGACTGCAGTGGAGATGATCGTGGGCCATGATCCCACAAACGAAATTGTGTACAACAGCATGGTTATGAGAATCATGGGGGATATTTCTATCGAACAAACCACAGTTCAGAGCCCAGACGGGATAAACTACCGAATTGGCAATTCCGACTCTGGATCTTGGTACTATGCGAGAGATGAGGTCTACCAATACGAAAACCCATTCTCCGAAGACGAGGGGGGAGAAGGTGGAGATGGGGAAAGCGATGACGGAGAGTCTGAATGCGATGAGTTCTTTGATAATTACCCATTTGGCTGGACGGATAATTGGACATTATCATACGATGATGGAGTTAACACGGTCGAAGGAATAAACGAAGGAGAGGGATTAGTCGCGAGCCTCGAATTAGTTGGAAGCGTCCCTGAATTGAAGCTTTTACAGATTTCATCAATTGAAGGTATGGGAAGTTGCTCAATAGAGATTTTGGACGCTTCGTTAATTGATATTGGAATTGATACCTCTCTCCCGCGAACCTCAATGACCATGAAGATAGAGAACGATATCGAGGAGGATTCGGGCAATGTCAAGACATGGTCTGCAGACCTCAGCGAGGAGCATTTCGAGGAGGTCGATCTGAACGAGATCATCTTGCGTGTCTATGCTATCGATGGGGAATCAGAGGAGAGCAGTGGTGAGGACGCTTTGGTCACTGAGATGCAACTTAGCGAACAGTCTTCTACTTACACCGACCAATGCTACCAATGGACGCTATCATGGTCCGACAACGATAATGACGGGTATACATCTGCAGGCGATGCCTATTCAATCTCTAGGACTGATAAGGTGATCGAGCCCTGCGATGAAGATGATGAGTATAGGGACAGAGACTTCCAATTCATGTTCTATGACTCGTGGGCGGGAATGCCGACTGGAGGGGTATTCACACCCGGATTCGGAATCCTAGTGGCAATATCGAGTATTTTGGCATCATCTACGGTAATAGGCAGGAGAGTTGTCTGACTACCTCACCCTTGAACCCGATAGGATATCCCCCTCCGTAGTTAGGACCTTGACCCCCCCTTCACCGTCGTCTGCAGCAAGTATCATCCCCTCAGACATAATGCCCCTGAGTTTCCTTGGCTCTAGATTGGCTACGAATACAACATTCAGACCCTCCAGATCGGATGGCTCGTAATGCCCCTTCAGACCTGCGCAAACAGTTCTGGTTGAGTCAGAGCCTTCATCGATTGTGATTACGAAGAGTTTGTCCGCATTGGGGTGGTCATCCACGGAGACGATCCTCCCCGTTCGCATTTCTACTTTCATGAAATCTTCGAAGTCTATGTAACCGCCTCCGTTATTGGGAGGAAGTGATTCGTCATTGTTATTGCTATCGATAAGGGAGTTCTCCCGCTTGAGAATCTCGTCCAGTTCAAGTCTGGAGAAAAGTGGTTCAGGTTTTTCCTGATTCCAGAAGAGGGTAGTGTCAACATCCATTGAATCCTCCCAAAGGACGTTGTCTATGTCATTCTGGTTTCCCAGCATTCCCCATAGTCTGTCTGATGAAAACGGTGTGAATGGCCTCATGCAGACTGCGAGACATGAGCAAATCCTCCATGAAAGTGATAGCGAGGACAAGGATGTGCTCCTCTCATCAGATTCATCTTCGTTAATGTACTTCCAAGGGGCGGCTTCCTGGAGAAGCGAGTTCCCAATCTGAGCTATCCCCATGATGCTACGTAGAGCCTCTTTGAACCTCTGCTTCTCCATTGATTCAATAGCGCTCGTGATCTGATTGTCAACCTCCTTCAGTATCTTGCTGTGATCGGAGAAGCAGTCATATTTTGAAAGCGGGTTTCCTTCATCGCATTCCAATCTGTGAGTTAGTGTCATTACCCTATGGACGAAATTCCCGTAGGTTCCTATCAATTCGTTATTCACCCTATCGACGTATTCGTCCCACCTGAAGTCCGTGTCATGAGTCTCTGGCATGTTTATCGATAGGTAATATCTCAATGAGTCTGCATCGTACTGCTCTAGGTATGATGGTAGCCAAACGGCGTGCTTCCTACTCTTGCTGAATTGGCCTCCCTGAAGCATCAGATACTCGTTGGCAGAAACGTTATCCTCCAGTACCAAATCTCCTGGCCCAGCCAGATGTGACACTTCTGAAGATTTTGAGGCATTCAATCCCATTATTATCGCGGGCCAGATGATTGTATGGAATGGAATATTATCCTTGCCCATGAAGTAGATATGCTTGGGTGATTCTCCGGTATCGGAAACCTGCCACCATTTTTTCCAGGCGTCCTCGCCGTCTGGATGCCCTGCTATACTTGCAATCCTAGAAGCCCAGATTCGTGCGCATGAGTAGTATCCCTGTACTGCCTCAAACCAAACATAGACCCTTTTGGATTGCCAATCTTTGCCTTCAAGTGGGATGGTTATCCCCCATTCAATATCTCTAGTAACTGCACGGGGCCGTAGGCCCATGTCGAGCCAATTCTTCGACATGGCCCGCACGTTCGGCTTCCACACCTTTTGCTTCTCCAATGAATGGAGACTCAGAGAGCTTTGGAAGTCGTTAAGACGCAAGAAAAAGTGTTCCGTGTCCCTGACCTCTATGTCAGATTCTGGGTCGAGTTTGGATTTCGGATTGACCAGCTCATGGGCTTCGTATGTTGCACCGCAGGAGTCGCACTGGTCACCCCTTGCTCCCTCCTCTGAGCATTCTGGGCACTGGCCCTCCACATATCTGTCAGGAAGAAATCTGACTTCTCCTTCCTGAGAAACTGAACAGTACTGCTGCATAGTCATCTTTTCGAGGAATCCCGAGTCCATCAGATTCGTGAAAACTTCGTGGACGATTTCCTTGTGCATTTCATCGGATGTCCTATTGTAGAGGGCGCCCCCGTACTCGATGCCCCTTGAATCGACTGTATTTACCCACGAGCATCCGAGATCTGTTAATGCCTGCGTGTTTATTCGATGATATTTGTCTACAACCTCTTGTGGGCTGACTCCCATCTCATCAGCAGTTATCGTGATTGGCGTCCCGTGTTCGTCAGAACCGCTGCACATCAGTACCCGTCTACCTCTGGCTCTTTCATACCTATACTGAATATCAGCAGGGAGGCAGTTTCCTGCAACATGGCCTAGGTGAAGTGGACCGTTAGCATATGGCCATGCCATGAAAATTGCAACGTAGTCCATGACAGTCCGCCATTAGCCCGTCAAGTTAGATATTTATGTCATGTTCGCCCGGGGGTATCTGGAGCTAGACGCTGTGAAGAACCAAACTGGACCTTTCTCACTGCCTCAGAATTTCCAAGAGGCATAAGAATTGGCTGACTATACTTTGATGATTGCCTACGCCGTTCTGGCGTTAGGAGCCTCTTTTCTTTGCAGTATTCTTGAGGCAGTACTACTGTCCACCTCCCATGGGCATATCGTTGCCTTGAAAGACACGCACTCGAAAGCTAGCGCAACATGGTCCAAATGGAAAGAGGACCCAGAAGGACCATTGACAGCGATACTTACCCTGAACACAATAGCCCATACAGTCGGAGCTCTTGGAGTTGGTTCAGAGGTTGAGAACAATTTCGAAGGAGAGTATGTTATAGCCGGTTCGGCTGCAATACTTACCATAGCAATACTTCTGCTAAGCGAGATTCTGCCTAAGACTATCGGAGCCTTGTATTGGAGAAGGCTTACAGTAACTTCCTACCATGTTCTCAGAGGATTGATGTGGATTTTATGGCCCATCGTGGTAATCATAGAGGTAATGAGGGCTCCTTTCCCCCAAGTTGAGACGGAGACCGTGACGCGGACGGAACTATCCGTACTAGCAGATATTGCTGAGGAGTCGGACGTAATAGAAGAAGACGAGGAAGCAGTTATTCAGAACCTATTGAGGTTAAGAGAGATGAAAGTGACAGAAATCATGACTCCTAGAGTTGTAATTACCTCTGCTAAGGCCACTGAATCTGTCAGAGAGGTGATGGAGAGGATTCCCATTATGACTCATGGCAGGATGCCTGTCTATGAGGAGAATGTCGATGAAATGGTAGGCCTCGTTCTTCGTAGCGAGATTCTCAGAAGAGCCGCTGATGATGACTTCGATACAAAGATGTCAGAGATTTGTCGAGAAGTTGTGACGTGCGATGTAGATACCTCTGTAGACAGAGCTCTTGACATTCTACTGGAGAACAAGGAGCAGTTGCTGGTCGCCAAGGATCAGTTTGGCGGTACTGCTGGCTTGGTTACTATGGAGGACATCATAGAGACTTTACTGGGAGTCGAGATAGTAGACGAATCGGATCAAGATGCTATAGATGACGGTGTGCTACACGAAGATATGCGAGAACTTGCCAAGAGAAGATATGACTCCGAGTCAGAGTAGAAAAGATCCTAATCAGTCAGATGACTCTTTCGAGTCGCCGTCCGACAACCACCCCTGAGCCTCGGTATAGTCTCCTAGTTGCTCTAGCCTCTTCAGCCAGCCCTTTGACTCAGCTGTCTTAGCAGTCTTGACAAGCCACACACCGCCGAATAGGGTATCCCATAGTCCAAGATCATCGCTCTTGAATCTGTAGAACAGGTAGTCCAGAAGGGGGGGTAGGAGGAAGAAAATTCCAAGGGCTAGCTGTATCTTCCCTGCATTCTCCGACAAACCAGTTGCTGTGGCTGTAAGGATTGCGATAATACCGAGAATGACAAGTGGGAAAGTCATTCCCTTGAGGAAAACATACGATTGGTGGGGCTTCTCGGCCTTCGTGTTGACGTATGTCGTACGGGTGATCCAGTTACCCGTGGTCCTGCCTGTTGAGTAAGGCATGAACCCTAAGTTGAATGATATCAGACCCATTCCAGCGAGAACGAAAATAGTAGGCTGGAAATCATTGCCCCATGCGGTGAAAGCTACCAGCGGAATGGTCCACCCCCATGAAACCAGGAAGTCTGAGTACTTTCTTATCCTGAACTGCGTAGGCGACGCAGGTTCAGCGTCCTCCGGCAAAATTTTCGGTGCCCTTACCTTCTTCTCCCTAGGCTTCCTAGCTTTCCTCCTTCTACTCTTCTTTTCCTTCTTGGCCTTGACAGGCTCAGGCTGAGCAACGGCTTCTGGTGCCTCTTTTACACTCTCAGGCTCGGCTACCTTTGGCTTCTCGGCAGAGGTTTTGTCGCCCTCTATCTGACCAGCCTTCTCTAGTAGTCCCAATCAACCACCATACCTTTCTGCAATCACCTTGTACAACTCAAAGTCCTGAGATTCAGTGAATGACTTCATAACTGCTTCAGGCAGGTCGACAAGCAGTTCATTAACCATCGTGAAGAACTGTCCCCTGGTATCCGAATCTGTTGACTGAGGGTCTTCGCCGACTGTCTTGAACATTTCAAAACCATCTGATGAAATGAACTCACTTGTTTTCTCGTCAGGCAATTCACCGAGTAATCCGTTGACTACCGTGAAGAAGTGGGAGAAATCCTCGTCATAACTACGGAAGCTCTGAATAATGCCATTCACGAACTCGTCGAAGTCTAGAGTGCCAGAGTTGTCTGTATCTGCTTGTTCGAAAAATGATTTCATAGAATCCATGTCTAATTCAGCTATCTTCTCTACGGAAACCCCTGTTTTCTCGGAAACTCTATCGATGAAATCCGAGTCTTCCATTGCCTCAATGAATTCATCCAGTGCCATCTCATTGTTAGTGGATCCAGATATAACCTCGACAGTAGGTTTTATTGTCGTGAGATCGTCTTGATTTTTCTTCCTGAGGATGATGATCTCCCTATCTAGGTCCGAGCCAAACCTATCAGCATACCTTTCCATAAGGGAGTCGCCCTTTCCTGTCGAGATTCTCTCTATCCTATTGTATATGCTGTCTCTGGAGTTGCTAGAAATGGAAGGATCATTGGACTTTCTCCTGTTCCACACCGATTTAAAATCTGAAGATTCGTCTGTAAACGAAGATTCTGCAGGCAATGAAAGGGAGCTTGCCGCATCTAGTAGGTCTCCGTCTGAAGATTGCTCTGGTGAGAAGCCAAATTTAGGGCCCGGAGGATCAAGTGGAAGTGGAGGTATCTCTGGTAGGTCAGAATCAGGCAATGGAGGGGGCATTGAAATTCCTGGGGGCGGCGGAGGCAAGACATCAGAAGACCCATCTGAGTCCTCTTCTACATTGTCTAAAGGGTCATTCACGACATCATACCGCAGTTCACCACTATTCAATATTCTCCGTATTCGTAAAGTCGATGAGTCAATTAGTGCATAAATGCGGTGAAACCGACTATTTGCATATCTCTGCCCATCCTTTCAGGCAAAGGAACATAGCCATTGACTCCTTTACAATGAGTTCATCGCCTAGTGACGGCTCTATTTGCTCCCCGGATATTCTCGCACATACATCATCCGCAAGAATTCGTACCTTAACAGAGCCTCCGGTGAAGACGACTGCTTCATTTAGTGGGTCGAAACAATTGCTAGAGTCTGGATCTAAGCGATTGAGTGGCAATTCTGTAACCTTCAGCCCGGATTTCCCATGAAGGCTACCAACCCATCTAATCACTCTTTTTATGTCCACTGTTACTACTTCGTCGGTCTCTCCAGCTGTCCCGATCACTACGGATGAGTCTCCCTTGACAAGCTCCCAGAATAAGGGAGTAAGTTTGCCGAAAACCTCCAAGGATGGATCATCTTTCAGCCTGGAGATCCTATCGAGGGCGAATTCGTCCCTCCCATCCGCAAGCTTTGCCAGTTCCTCGATACTAGCTTTGCTTGAGGACTTGAGATTGACATTAGGTGATTTCGATCTGGTCTTTATTATCTCATGGAGTTGGTCCAGCGTATGCGTCTTTCCTTCCTTTCCAGAGGATATCTGAGAAAGTTGTCCCAATGTGGAGTCGATTCCATCAATGGCCCTTTTCCCCCAGCCGGAGTCTGCATTGATGGTCGATTGGATATCTATCCCCTCTCCTCTGATGTAGTTCACAATCTCCCTTCGTGCATTCGAGTCTAAGTGTAACAATGAAGGATCTCTCAGATGGATATGAAATCCGCGATGCCCGGAAAATGTGAATTGTGCGTATTTTTGCTTGAATCCGAATTCTGGTTCCAGAAATTCGTTCCATAGCCTCCAGGCTTGTCCTTGGATGACATTAATCATTGATGGGAAGTCGTTATCCGAAACTCCGGGGAGGTGGTCCCCATCGAGGTCAAAGATCAGATCTGCCCCCAACCATCCCTTCTCTACCATCTTACCCTTGGAGGGATCTTGGTAGTAAGCGGTGCTGTGGAAGCATGAGTGCGGCGCTCTTGATTTGAGATAAGAATGAAGTGAAGTCTTGTCGTGAAACGCGCGATGCCTATCTGGTGGAGCACCCCCCCATGGGATGAACATCCATTCCCTGTTTCTTAACCTCGGTGGTGTCCAAATCGAGTCTGTTGATATGGAGTCGTAATACTCGGAAAAACGGTGTGCGAATCTACTCCAGCCTCCGACCATGAAGCAAAACAAGGGACTAGGGCCATAAGTTTTCAATTAGCCGAGTTTAAGCCCGCCTACTTCCTTACCATCTGTTGATGGTGAGGCTCCTGTCGCTTCGATGTAGGCTTCCCAGCAAACATACTCATCATCTAGAACGATTGCCTCGGAGAATTTCAGGGCCTTGCCCGTAATTGCACATACCGGGCCAAGTTGTCCGGAGGCGGTTGAAAGCTTGGATGGGTCGGGCATAATACCTCCTGCGCAGTTGTCCATTTGAGTATTACGTGGAGGAGTTTGAATCAAAACAAATTTCAACTGAATCACGACCCATCGAGTGTGAATGATGACATAGTGACCATCAGAATTGGGCACTCCCCGGATCCTGATGATGCTTTCATGTTCCATGCATTGACGAATGGGGCAATTGACACAGGTAACAGAAGGTATGAGCATATTCTAGTTGATATTGATACTCTGAATAGGGAGGCTGAGATTGGTAATTTCGAGGTATCTGCCGTAAGCATTCACTCCTATCCAAAAATCTCTGATTCCTACTATCTGATGAATTGTGGTGCCTCAATGGGCGAAGGGTATGGGCCAATCTTAATTTCCAAAGAGGAAATGAGTGTTGAAGAGGCTGGTAGGTCGGTGATTGCGATCCCAGGAAAGAGTACGAGTTCTTATCTCGCTCTTGTGCTAGCGTTAGGGGAAGTAGATGTGGTGGAGGTCCCTTTTGACCAAATCCTTCCCGGAGTATTGGACGGAAAGTATGACTCTGGGGTAATCATCCACGAGGGCCAGTTGACTTGGTCCGATGAAGGCGCTTTCATGGTTTTAGATTTGGGCGTCTGGTGGAACAAAGAGACTGGTCTGCCCCTCCCATTGGGTGGGAATATAGTAAGGAAGGATCTCGGAGAGTCGATGTGTGAACAAGTTTGTGACGATATTAAGAGAAGTATCGAGTTCTCTCTGGAAAATCCCAAAAATGCATTAAAAGACGCTATAAGGTGGGGAAGGGGCATAGACGAGGACACAAACGAGGAGTTCGTTAGGATGTACGTAAATAGGCGAACGATAGACTATGGCAAAGATGGCCGCAGGGCTGTTAGAATGTTTTTGGAGAGAGGAGTGGGGCTTGGCCTAGTTAGGAGTGATTTCGATGCTAGTAGTCTGAAGTTCATTGGGGCTGGGGAGCATGACTGAAAGGCCCGAAATTAGCGAGTTTGGATCGGTCGATCCTGCCCCTCCTTCCAGAAATGACGAAGGCGTGGAGAAACTGCGCGAAACCTTGTGTGACGAGGGCGAGAAAATGTTTCAGAGGATGAGAGCTCTTTTTGCATTGAGGAATATCGGAGGCAAGCTTGCCGTTGAGTCGCTGGCGGACGCGTTTGACTCTTCGTCTGCCTTACTAAAGCACGAGATTGCTTATGTTTTAGGGCAAATGCAGGATGATAATGCGGTCCCTCACCTAATTGAAAGACTAGAGGATTTGGAGGAAGATGTAATGGTAAGGCATGAGGCAGCAGAAGCTTTGGGCGCTATCGGCAACAGGATTGCCATGAGTACGCTGGAAAAGTTTGCATTGGATGAAGAGGTGGTAGTGGCAGAATCCTGCGAAGTAGCCATAGATCTCCTAAACTGGGTATCCAGCAAGAAGCTTGAGTAC
>LULE01002734.1_pt1 | contig 9979 bp, 15 predicted proteins | sample 728231 | NCBI WGS metagenome assembly LULE01 (sample SAMN03860297, study PRJNA289734) | marine metagenome | biome: seawater column; feature: ocean; material: water; isolation source: Red Sea water column Station 192 - depth 10m | place: Saudi Arabia: Red Sea | collected 2011-10-15 | depth 10 m | reverse complement strand
AACTTTTTCATGGCCAGGTATTGCTTTAAGATTACATGAAGCTATTTCTCAAAGAGACTATACCTTGGTTCAAGGAATTGTAATTTTTACCTCTATGCTTATAGTCTCTCTAAATCTCTTCGTGGATATTTTAATCGCATATTTAGATCCACGAATAGAGTACTAATTTTCGGAAATTTCTTTTATCGTTTCAAGATCTAAAAGATGGAAGTCAAGTCCCAAATCTCTTTGGTTTTTAACTACATTAGGGATCTTTTGGTCTTTAATATTTTTTAAAAATTCAACTATAAATTTAGTAGATAAATCTTGTACTAATATTGGCTCTGAACCAATAAAAGATTCACTTATTTTGAAGAGGTCATTATTTTCTTCATAGCTTTTATTAATTCTTATTGGAGAGAAATGACTTGCCCCTTCAATAATTAGAAATCTATTTGATGGATTATTTAAAGCAGAAAAAACTCTAAATTGTTCATTCATTAAGTACCACCTATTAGAAGAGTTGGTGTTTTAATGCCTGTACTATTTTCTTTTGGCCATACTAAACTGCCAAATGAATTAAAACCTATAATCGCACTGGCCTTATTAGAGTTATTTTTCTTAGGGAATGGTATTTCGCTCAACTGACATTGAAGTAATTTAGATAAATTTGTTAGCGCAAAGTCTTTTAATGCCGAATCACATTTGTCCTCTAGTTGATCAGTAGGTTTATTGCCTTCATATAAAAGTGCTATTAAAGCACCAAGTGAATGCCCCATTAAAATATAAGAATCATTAGGTAAACCAAATTCTCCATTTTCATGAGCTTTTAATACAGCATCTAAATCTTTAATTCTATATAAGAAAAAGTCTGCACTTCCTGGGATTGTGTCCTTACCTTCGAGTACTTCTATAAATGACTCCAAATTACTGCCTCTATGATCTATGAATAATATTGGCCAACCTCTTTTAGCCAATTCGTTGCCTATCCATTTGAAATTATTAATTTCGCCTCCAAGCCCTGGCATAAAAATTATCAGTTCTTTATCTGCATTTGTTTTAATTATCAATATCAAGTGAAATTTCTTCTGATGGTAATGCCTTTATGATTTCTAAAGTTGAAACTTCTTTTTTTTGATCTAATAAATTTTCTATAGTGTTATATATTTCTGTTCCATTATTGTCATTTGGAACTTTAATGCTTTTGCTTAATTCTGTAAGAATTTTACGCCCTATCCAACTTCTTAATATTTCTCTATTTAATCCCTCTTCTTTGAAAACTGGAAATTCTAAAAATTTTGATAATTCAAAAACTCTTATAAATCCATTTTTTTTTAACCAATCTATTAATTCTGTTGAATCATCTTTGTATTTTTCTAATTTTGATAATTGTTCTATAGTAAGAGGGATTTCCATCTCTTCAAACTTAATATTTATCTTTTCAGCAGCCTTTAAACCATTATTAAAAAATAAACCACAAAAACTAAAAAAAATTATAAAAATGTATTTCACTAGTGATTAGTCCAAATAGTTTACAAATTAGCAAAAATTGGTGGATTCAATTTCCTTATCATTTGAGGTTAATAACCAAGATAAGATTTTTCGCTGCATTTGGAGCAGGAGGTGTTATTTATTTAACATCACTTATTTTTAATAACCTAGGATTATCGGCGACAGATATTGGCCTGGGATTTACCATTTCAGCAATAATTGGAACCGTAACAAGACTCTTTACAGGTAATTATCTTAATAAAACGGGAAAAATACAATTTCCGATAATTACTTCTTCAATACTAAGTATTGCCGCTAGCTTTTGCCTCATTTTTTCAAGAGATACTTTTTTGTACATAATTGGACAATCACTTGTTGGGGCTGCTGCAGGAATATATTGGCCTGCTGCCGAGTTTGGGGTGCCCTATTTTTGTCATCCTATCGAAACACGTAAAGCTTATGCCCTTGTTAGAAGTTCGGAAGCTTTAGGAATATTTCTAGGGGTATTCTTAGGGGGGTATATGACGAATTTTTTGTATTCTAAATCAATATTTATAAATGATATATTTTGCATGTTAGTTATCACGTATTTAATATCTAGAAATAGTTCTTCTATAAAAAGAAACTTAGAAAATTTTCAAAAAAAATTAGTAGATCCAATTAATCAGGGACAATTGAAATGGAATAAAAATTCAACAATAATAATTTTATCTATTTTATTGATAACTACCTCTTTAGCCTTGATACAAGTAACTTTGCCTCTGGATCTTGTTAAAGGTGGAGTATATCGCAATGCATTAAGCAAAGAAATTATTAGTCTTATAATTTCTATTCAGTTAATTTTATTGTTGTTTTTACAATGGCCTGTCGGTTCTTGGATATCTAAGAAAGAAAGATTATTTGGCTTGAAATTTAGTTTAATAAATTTCACTTTCGCTTCATTTTTATTATTTATTTCTAGTTATTTAAATATCCCAGCGTTTTATTTAATTTCTTTGGCATTGATTTTAGTAAGTTTAGGGACTGCTTCATTTCTTCCAACATCAACAGATGTCGTTTTCAGAATAGCTCCTTCAAATAAAAAAGGTTTTGCACTTGCTCTACTATCACAATGTTTCGCTATGGGTTATTTTTTTGGACCATTTATTTCAGGACGCATATTAGATCTATTTGGTTATGCTTCAATAATCTGGCTTTCAATTTCTTGTTGTTGCTTTATTGCCTTTACAATTCTATTTAAGAGATTATTTTAATTAATCTTTTCTAATTCAATAATTCTTCTCTCTCTTAGAAATAAGAAAAAAGGTGCAGAGAATGCGAAGGCTATAAGAAAAGTTCCAATGTATACAACCCACATATTCTTCATGTTTAGTTTTTTTGATTCATTTACTATCCATATAAAAATAGCGCTTGCACCTACTAATAAGTCTCTAGAAATTGACTGAGCTGCAGGGTTTGCATTCGCTAAAGAAATGAAGTTATTTATATCAAAGCTGTTTCCATATTCCCTAGCAAATTCGAAATTTGCCAACATTGGCAGAACAGCCCCCAAAATTGATAGAAAAAGGTAAAGAAAAGATAGTATCTGTTTATTATCTTTTAAAATGTTAAATGAATTCACTTGTCAAAAATATTTCTTTTAATAATAGTATTTAAAAGCTTATGGTTGTTGAAAAGAATAATAAAGTTGAAGACTATAAATTTAAAAAAGGAAATTTAAATTTTGCCGTTGTTGGTCATGTTGAGTGGATAAATTTTTTAAAGGTTGATCAATTACCAAAACCCGGAGTCATTTCTCATTCTGAAAAGTCCCTTGAGTATCCAGCTGGTGGTGGATCTATTATCGCGAAAATACTTTCTGATTTAACTTTAAACCAAATTCATTTTTTTACGTCATTAGGTAATGATGATTATGGAGATAAGTGTTTCAAGATTCTCTCAAATATGGGAATTAAGTTGCATGTAGCTTGGCGTGATAAACCAACTAGAAGAGGATTTAGTTTAATTGACTCTCAAGGTGAAAGAGCAATAACAGTTATTGGAGAAAGGTTAGCTCCAACTCATAAAGACAATTTAGAATGGAACATTTTAAAAAAAATGGACGGAATTTTTATTACTGCATCTGATTCAGAGATTTTTAAAATGGCTAGATCAGCTTCAATACTGTGTACAACACCAAGGGTAGGATTAAATACAATTAATAATTCAAATGTTCTTTTAGATGGATTAATAGGCAGTAATCTTGATCCCGGAGAAGTTTTTTCTTTTTCTGAATTATCGTTAAAACCCAAATATACTTTTAAAACCGAGGGAGAGAAGGGAGGCATAATATTCCCAGGAGGAAGATATAAGGCTCTTAAAAACAAAAAATTAAAGGTTGATTCTTATGGATGTGGTGATTCTTTTGCTGCGGGTATTCTTTATGGAATGGCATCTAAATGGGATATAGATAAAAGTTTAAATCTTGCTAAAGTAATGGGAAGAGACGCTAGTGAATTTTTCGGACCATATGCAAATAATGATGAAAAATAATTGAATTAACACTTACATGAGCAATCTAGATAATAAAAATAAAAATATTCTTGTAGAAAATATTATTGTTTTCTTTTTATTTACTGTTTTTTTGGTTTTTAAATCTTTGAAAACTTTATCTAGAATTTTTACTTATGGAATCTTAAGAAAAGAAATATTAACTACTAAAAGTAACTTAGGCGTAGATATTAAAATAAAAATTAAATAGTTAATGAATATATTTTTATTTTTTCTAATTTTAGGAATTATTTTTTTGGTCTACAAAAAAATTAAATCTAAAAAACCAAAGAACTTAAAATTAAACAAATTTAAAAATAAACTTCAAAGCACGCAAACAAATATTGAAAGAATTTTTTTAAGAGAGGAAGAAAAAACCTTTTCAAACCCTAATATAAATATCTATATTGGGAGTTATGATAACGAAGAAAATATTAATAGGAAATCTAATATTCACAGAGCAAGGCTTTCAAAATTTAAGAAATCCAAATTAAATGGTGAAATGATATTTCAAGATGATGAACAAAGGATTTATAAATTTAATAATGGTAAGAAAGTTTATTTATAAAAAGTTTAACTATAGCTTTTGTTCTAACTACACTCAAGACTTTCTCTAGTTGAAACGCCTGTTGTTGGATTGATCCCATCAGCAATTTCACAAAGATTTCTTTGATCTTCGCTGTCAAGAATAGCGTAAGAAAAACCTGATGCGATCATATTTATTAAAACAGCATTTCTAAGATCTGTTTTTTGGAAATTAACTCGATCAGAAAGAGTATCGGTCAGGTCGATTCCATTTAAATTAGAACCTTTTAAATCAGATAGGGTTAAGGTTGTCCCATGTAAATCAACGTCACTAAAATCTGCATCTCTCGCAACTGCTCCAGCTATAGATGACAAATGAAGATCCTCTCCATGGAAATCAAATCCTGTAATATTAGATCTTACATAACTTGGAACTTCATCTCCCTCGCCCTTAACAGCTACATTTGCCCCAGCAAAAACTGGAGAGGATAAAACTAAGAAAGAAAAAGTTATGCATAAAAGATATTTTAAAAATCTGAAAAATTTCATACTAGAGAATTCGAATATTATTATTTTATAACAATTAGATAATTTTTAAAATTGATGACTAAATTTGGAACTCCTTTTTAAAATTATTTAACACTATAAATTTTGAATCTAGGCTCTAAATTGGTTATACAATCTAGAAGTTTTTTGTTATCTTTGCTATTCGTAACCTTGAATTCAGATTCAACTGTACCTTCTTTATCTCTTATAGCTTGATTTAAAACTATAGAACCGTTTTGGTCAGATACTGATCTATGAAAAGTTCCTCTAGGTATTCTTAAAATGTATCCGCAAGATTCTAATCTAACTTTATAAAAAGGATAATCCCAGCCAAAATTGACAAGAAAAAATGTTCTTCCCCCGGAGATAGCAAGTAGATTATCTTCTTGATTGTGATGTATGTAAAATTGCCAATTATTAAAATCTTCATCATTTGGAGGACTAACTGCAGGCCCACTGTGAATAACTAGATCTCTATAGTTTGATTCATTAACACTAATATCAAAAAATCTTACATCTTTTGTATCGCGAAATTTTTCATAACTTATCAATTCAAACATTTTCGATTTGTTTGATTTGATAACTGGAATTTCTAAACTTGAGTTCAATTTTCTTTAAAGATTAAACAAATGAAAACAGATATATATATCCAAGAACGTATCAATTAACACTAAAAAAGAAACATATTATTATTTATGTTTTTTTGTTATTTAAAACATTGAAAATTTAGTGTTTATTTAATTTCAAGAGGTTTGATTTCCCAGGATAAAGTATTTTCTAAATTATTTTTTCCTATAAAGTTTCCTGTAATTACAGAGGTTAAATTAGATTTTGAAGAGGATACCAATGTTAAATATCTATCATCTATTAATCCTTTTCCGCTTGGATCAAAACCTCTCCAACCAGCACCTGGAATATATAATTCAGCCCAAGCGTGTAAATCCAACTCAGAGGGTAACGGATCTTCAAAATGATAACCACTTACAAACCTACTTGGGATACCTATAGACCTGCAAGCTTCAACCATCAGCATTGCTAAATCTCTGCATGAACCTATACGTTCTCTAAGTGTTCTGCTAGCCGGCCATGCTGGACCTGTATGTCTTTTGGTATATTTAACCCGATCTTGAATAATCTCTATTAACTGGTAGGTAAATGATAATGCGTTATTAATGCTTCCTGCTAAGGCTTCTTGGGCAAGTTCTACGGCAGAGGGATCGTGTTGTCCATTTGGCATCCATCCCTCTAATGCTCCCTGTAAATCTCTGTTAATAATGCTTCTACAAAAAGGTAATGTTAAATCTCTATTTTTAACTCCATCAATAATGTTTGGATGTTTAATAGTTTCAACTTCACTGACTGATTCAATAATTAAATTATCTGTTAATCCATTAAATCTGATTCTATTAATCTCTTCCCCGCTGGCCGCAAGTAATGGATAAATAATTTCTGGTTCTGGGGTTATTTTTAATTCAAAATTCTTTAGCTTTTGGAATCCATTTGACCTTGGCTTTATACATAATCTATGCTCGCCTAATTGAACAGGGTCTTCGTATTTATATTCAAGTTTGTGAATGTATTTAATTCTCATTAATAAACTTATTAATTAATAAAATATTTTTCTTGAATGAGATCATTTAATTTATTTAAATCCATTTGCAATGAATCGATTGCCTCATGTAAACCATCATTGATTATATCTTCAATTCTGATATAACTCCACTTTGCTTTAAGCAAACCTCTCATGCATTCTAATTCTGAAGGATTTTCAGTAGATGGAGAGGTATCTATTGTTTTAAGAGTATTGCTTATCCCATCAAGACAGTATCTTACTGATCTAGGGAAAATTGGATCAAGTAAAAGAAATCTCGCAACTGAATTAGGCTTTATAGAATTTTGCACTGCTTTCCTAAACATTTGATAAGCTCCAGCTGAACGTAAAAGTGCTATCCATTGCAGCTCATCAAGAACTCCTCCAAGTTCATCTAAGCTGGGTAGGAGTAAATAATATTTAACATCTAAAATTCTTGATGTTTTGTCAGCTCTTTCGATTAATCTACCAAGAATGCTGAATCTCCAGGCAAGATCTTTGCTTAGAGTCGCATCTGTAATTCCATAAAAAAGCTGACATTCCCTCCTTATTTCACTTAATTGTTCTTGTCTTGGTTTATTCCATATTGCCTCTCCTTCTTGCATATTCCAATATAAAATATTAATCTGTTCCCACATTTCTGTGGTCATGACATCTCTGATTTGTCTTGCATTTTCTCTTGCCATTTGAATGCAAGAAATTATGCTATTTGGATTTAAACGATCTCTTATTAAAAAATTAATAACGTCATCAGGTTTTTTCTCTGGGAATCTTTTATCAAAAGATTCTCTGTCACTAGAAGCGTCAATTAACGGTAGCCAGGGTTCTGCACTTCCTGGCGGACAATCTAATGACATTGCTTCGCTTACTTCCACGAAACGAGATATGTTTTCCGCACGTTCTAAATAACGATTGATCCAATAAAGAGATTCTGCTACACGACTTAAAAGCATATTATTTACCTACAACCCATGTATCTTTGCATCCTCCACCTTGAGAAGAATTAACGACTAATGATCCTTTTTTTAATGCTACTCTCGTTAGCCCGCCTGGGCTAACCCATGAATCTTTTCCTCTTAAGATATATGGTCTTAAATCAACATGACATGGATATAGTTCTCCATCACATAACGATGGCACAGTAGATAATTCTAATGTTGGTTGTGCTATGAAATTTCTAGGATTATTTTTAATTTTATTAGCGAATTCTTCTATCTCACTCGTTGTTGAGTGAGGGCCAATTAACATTCCATAACCCCCAGCTTCTGCGACAGACTTAACAACAAGTTTTGATAAATTTTCGCAGGAATCTTTTCTGAAATTAAGAGGATCTAAGAAATCATCATCAATTCGCCTGTAAATGACATCTACTCTTTTTAATCCAGAGGTAGTTTTTAAATACACATAATCATCCTTACAAACTAAGTCATGACCCTGAACTAGTTGGATGCCCATTTCTTGAGCTAAATAACTATGTTCAAAATAAGCACTATTAAAAATTCCTGGAGTTAGTAGAACTATCTTGGGAGTGTCAGTCCAAACAGCAAGTTCTTGAAGCGTTTTTAAAAGATATGATGGATATTCATCAATTGGTTTTACTATTCTTCCTGAGAAAAGATTAGGAAAAATATTTTTCATAACTAATCTATTTTCTAAAAAATAAGCAACCCCAGAAGGGCACCTTAAATTATCTTCTAAAACATGCCAATCTCCTTTTCTATCTCTTATTAAATCAAGTCCTGAAATTTGACACCATTTATTTAGTGGAGGTTTGAAACCTATCATCTGAGGTCTCCAACCTTCTGAACTCTCTATTAATTCTCTTGGAATTATTCCATCATTTATTATTTTTTGAGAATTATAAATATCATCTAGGAATAAATCTATTGCCTCAAGCCTTTGTTTTAGGCCTTTTTCTAACGTTACCCAATCATCTTTACTAATTATTCTAGGAAGTGGATCAAAAGGTAATATTCTCTCAGTACCTTTTAAACCAGTATCGTTTAATCTAAAAGTTGCACCATGTCTTAGTAATAATTTTTTTGCGGCAGAGTGATTCCTGTTTAATTCTTCAAGTCCCATATTATCTAAAGATGAAAGAAGTGGAATCAATATTTCTCTAGCAGAGTTAACATTATCCTTAAAGTATTCATCAAAACTATTTTTAGGCTGATAACTTGAAAACATATATTTCATCGTTTAGTAACTTTTACTTTAGCTTTATATCTTTATTCGTATTTATGGCTACCAAAAATAATATCTCTTGACTAGATCTATATCATTATTTTGATCATTGAAGTATATTTCTTAAAAATCTAAAAAGCATGAGTTCTAGTAATTGGCAATTTGTTTTTTTTAGATATTTCGCAAGCTTTCTTTTTATCCTCTCTCACAGTTTGCTGGTTCTTGATCATCTACCAGTAGGGGCGGCACTTCACGGACTTGGGGAAGTTTTTATTGCACCTTGGGCTTTTAGGGAAAGAGCATGGGATCTTGTTGTTATTGCAGTTTTATTTTTCTTCTTCGATATCTGGGGACTTATAAACACTCCTTGGAATTAACTGATATTATTTATTTACTAATTCTGAGAAAATGATATTAAAAATTAAGTCTTATTTTTATCAAATTTATAAAATAATTTTACTTTTATTACTTACAAATATTTCCAATTTATATGCACATAATTTATTTAATGGTGGTTGTAAAGAACATTGTGGGCAAAAAGTTAAAGTAATAAATAATAAAAACAAATTAAAAAATATTGATGATCGAATAAATATTGAGAGTAAAAATTCTTGTTTAAATAAATCACTATGTAGGGGTTAACCTCTCTAGATTTTTTAAATTGTTTTATGAAAGTTTTTCTTTGATAATTATCATTAAAGTACTATTTGCTTGATAATTTTTATTAGGAGGATTTATTTGATTTTTAATTAAAAAAATAAAAGTATATATCAACGGTAAAAGTAATGATAAAGCAGCAACTAAAGCGATTATCTGGTTTAATTTAATATATGGTTTTTTTACGAGATCCTCTCCGCATAATCCACAAATCAAATTACCTTTTGAGGATTGTTTTTGAAATTGATATTTAGGATTGCAATATGGGCAATAATATCGAACCATTTTTAAATTTTATTGTTTTAATCATTATCTATAAAACTAGAAGAAAGTCATCTTATTTTTAAATAAAAAAAGAGGGCTTATTTAAGCCCTCTTTTATCTCTTACTTATATTTTTACTGAATTTAATAACGTACCTAAATCATGGATCCTTGTTGCTAACTTCTTTTAAGCTAATGCTCACCAAAATTAACTA
>LULE01000603.1_pt1 | contig 9992 bp, 10 predicted proteins | sample 728231 | NCBI WGS metagenome assembly LULE01 (sample SAMN03860297, study PRJNA289734) | marine metagenome | biome: seawater column; feature: ocean; material: water; isolation source: Red Sea water column Station 192 - depth 10m | place: Saudi Arabia: Red Sea | collected 2011-10-15 | depth 10 m | reverse complement strand
GGCGTCGAAGGTGGGGTCCTCGATGTCGTGGCACATCGCCTTGACGTAGTCGGGACCCATCGGCTCCACGTCCATCAACGCACCGCAGTGGTCGAGGCGGAACTCGCCGTGCCACGGGTCGTGGACGGTGTAGCGGAAGTCCATGAACTGCGGGGGAGCGCCGATGTCGAGCTGGAGGCCCTTGAAGATCGTGACGACGTCGCCCTGCCCCTCGACCGCGGGCGCGTAGCCGAGGGCGCGCTGCATGCGCCGGGTGTAGATGGGGGAGGAGCCGGCCCACTCCTCGATCGCGATGTCGGTCATCGCCTGCCGACCGAAGGCCTGGATGCACCAGGCCATGCCGGAGCGGTCGATGAGCTGGCCGATGAGGAGCAGCTCGGGCACGAGCCGGGCCAGCTCCTCACGGCTGAGGTCGGCGTACCTGCTGGTGCCGGTGCTGGGACTGCCGGTCTGGCTCATCAGCCACCTACTCCTGAGTCGACGAGTGGGCCGCACATGAAGTCCCCGGGGGAGACCTGGGACCAGGCCTTGGACTTCAGCTGGAACATCTTGATGCAGCCGGGCGTGGTCTTGGCGCCGATCGCCATCGGGGCATGGATGCCGTTGGAGGTCCAGTCCTTCACGCCCTTGAGGGCGGTGACCAGGGCGGGCCGGGTCAGGTCGCCGCCGAGCTCGGTGGCCTTCTGGACGAACAACCGGGCCGCGGACCAGGCGAAGAGGCCGTAGTAGTTCGGGATCGAGCCGGGAGCGACCCGTTCGAGCCACTGCCGGTACAGCACCATCTCGGGGATCTTGGTGTCCTCGAAGCGCTGGATCACCGAGTAGACGTAGGTGCCGTCGACGGCGCTGCCGCCCTGCTCGACGTAGTTGGCGTCGTAGACCGTCGGGTCGGTGAGGAAGACCGCGTCGACGCCCTGCTGCTCCATCGCCTCCTGCAGGCGGATGGTGAACTGGTAGGGCCCGTAGTACATGACGAACCCGATGCCCTCGGTCTTCATCTGCTGGGCGTACGGCGCGTAGTTGAACTCCCCGGTGTCGATGCCCTGCACGCGGGTGACCCCGAGGCCCTGCTTCTCGAACGCGGCCGCGATGCTCTCCGCGTTGACCTTGGCCGCCGGCACGTTGACGTAGTAGATCCCGATGTTCTGGGTGCGCTGCGGCTCCTTCTTGCGCCAGTAGTCGGCGGTGGCCTTGGGCAGCAGGTTGGGCTTGAGCGCGTACGCAGAGAAGCAGCTGACGCAGCCGGAGCGCTCGGGGGTGACGGTGAAGGCACGCAGGTCGGGGATGCCGCACCGCTCGGCGGTCGCGGCCCCACCCTGGTCCTGGGAGGACACCGAGCCGATGGCGGCGAACGCCTCGTCGCAGGCCCGGGTGTAGGCCTGCTGGTCGCCGCCGGAGTCCGATCGGGCGTCCAGGGCCGACAGGCGCAGCGAGCGGCCGCAGATCCCCTCGGGGTTGGAGGCGTTGTAGTAGGCGATGAAGGCCTTCGTGGCGTCCTGCGCGGCCTGGAAGAGTCCGGGCACGGGGCCGGAGATGTCGGCGATGTTGGCGACGGTGATCTCGGAGTCGGTGATGCCGGTGCTGTTCTTGAAGCCGTCGCAGGAGCCGGCCCTCACCCCGCCGTCCGCGGAGGTCCTGCCCTGCCCGGTGGGGGCGCTGCCGCCGTCGTCGGTGCCGGCGGACCCGCTGTCACCGGAGGCCCCGGTGCCGCCGTCGGTCGTGCTCCCGGAGCCGGACGCGCCGGTGCCGGTGTCGCCGGCGGAGTCCCCGACGACTCCGCCGTCGGTCGAGACCGGGACGCCGTCTGCGCCGACCGCCACGCCGGGCTGGCCGTTGAGCCGGGCCATGGTCTGCGGGTCGACCTGGGAGCCGCACGCGGTGAGCGCGAGGACGGCCACGACGGCAGCGACGCGCAGCGGGGCGCGGCGGGGGGTGCGGGTCATGCTGGCTCCGGGTCGGCTCGGTGGGGGAGCGGCTTGTGCTTGTGACAACGAGCACAATGGATCCGGGTCACGGCTCGTGTCAACAGTGTTGACACCGACCTCCGGGTCAGGCGGGGGCGGGCATCCCGTGCTCGCTCGGGCCCACGAGCGCCTGGATCGCCGCGCCGTAGGTGCGGGCCAGCAGGTCGGCATCGGTCGAGACCAGCACGGGGTCCTCGACCAGGGCCATCTGGTCCAGCAGGCCGGCGACCTGGGCGCCGATCAGGCGCGCCCGCAGCTCGGCGTCGGGGCCTGGGAGCCGCGGGGTGAGCGGCCCGACGAACATCTCCTCCAGGGCGTCGAGCAGCCGCGCGCGCACCAGGTCGGAGTCGGTGGCGCGCACCATCGCGCGGTACGCCGAGAAGCGCACGTCGCGCCCCGGACCCAGCAGCGTGGCGACCAGCCGCTCGCCCAGCTCCTCGAGCGGCCCGAGGGTGGCGCCGCCGAAGTGACCCTGGAGGTCCATCGTGTCGAGGAAGAGCTTCTCCTTGGACCCGAAGTGCCGGATCACCAGGGCGGGGTCGACGCCGGCCTCCGCGGCCACCGCGCGCACCGAGGTGCCGGTGTAGCCGTGCTGCTCGAACAGGGCCCCCGCGGCGCGGGCGATCGCCTCGCGGGTGGTGAGGGTGACGGTCACGTCGCGAAGTCCACAGTGTTGACCCGGTCTGGTCAAGGCGCTTGCGCCGGACTGGAACACGTTCTAAGTTGGACAGGTGTCCAGTCAGGTGTCCATGGTCGCGCGGCAGGCCGTCGACGGCCGCCGCGCGGAGACCCTCGAGAAGCTGCTCGAGGCCGGCTCCGAGGAGCTGCGCGCCGTCGGCCACGACGCGCTGACCGTGCGCTCGGTGGCCGCACGGGCGGGGGTGTCCCCGGCGACGGCGTACACCTACGTCGCCAGCAAGAACCACCTCTTCGCCGAGCTCTTCTGGCGCTACCTCGACGCCGGACGGCCCCAGGTGTCGGGTCGTGACGCGCTGGCCCGGCTGCGCTCGACCACCCGGGCGATGGCCACCCAGCTGGCCGAGGCGCCCGAGCTCGCCGCCGCGGTGACGCCGGCGCTGCTCAGCTCCGACCCCGACGTGGAGCGGCTGCGGCTGCGCATCGGCACCGAGTTCCTCCAGCGCTTCGCCGACGCGATCGGCGACGACATCCCGGCCGACCGGCTCGACGGCGTCCTCGACGCGCTCGTCCTGGCCTTCTCCGGCGCCCTGCTCCAGGCCGGCATGGGCCTGATCACCTACACCGACCTCGGCGACCGCCTCGACTCGGTCGTCGCCGCCATCGTGGAGGGCCACCTGTGAGCGCCGCCGTCAGCAACACCGTCAGCAACACCGTCAGCAACACCGTCAGCAACACCGTCGGCCCTGCCGTCACCGCGGGCCCCGACCTGGCCCGCTTCGACGTCTACGACCACGCGGTCCAGGACGACCCGCTGCCCTGGTACGCCGCCCTGCGCGACCGGGCCCCGCTGTTCCACAACACCGAGCACGACTACTGGGTGCTCAGCCGCCACGCCGACGTCCACTGGGCCACCCGTGAGGACGACGCCTTCTCCAACAAGATGGGCGTCACCCTCGACGAGTCGGCGTGGAACGAGCACGCCCACCTGGTGATGAGCTTCCTGGCGATGGACCCGCCGGAGACGACCCGGCTGCGCCGGCTGGTCTCCCGCGCCTTCACCCCGCGGCGGGTCCGCGAGCTCGCGCCCACGGTCGAGCGGCTCACCGCGTCGTACCTCGACGACGCGCTGGCGAAGGCCGACGGCGGCTCCTTCGACTGGATCGGCGAGGTCGCCGGGCGCATCCCGATGGACGTCATCAGCGACATGATGGGGGTGCCCGAGGCCGACCGCGCCGAGGTGCGCCGTCTCTCCGACCTCCTGGTCCACCGCGAGGACGGCCTGCGCGACGTGCCCCCGGTAGGCATCGAGGCATCGATGAAGCTCTTCGAGTACTACGCCGGCATGCTCGCCGAGCGTCGTCGCCGCCCCAGCGACGACCTCACCAGCGCGCTGCTCAACGCCGAGGACGAGTCCGGCCGGATGACCGACGCCGAGATCACCGCGTTCCTCTTCCTCATGGTCGTCGCTGGCAACGAGACCACGACGAAGCTGCTCGGCAACGCCGTGCACCACCTCGCCGGCTCCCCGCAGCTCGGCGAGGTGCTCGCCGACCCCGAGGGCGGCCTGGTCGACGCCTGGGTCGAGGAGACGCTGCGCTACGACGCCTCCACCCAGTACGTCGCCCGGTTGCTGGTCCAGGACGTCTCGCTGCACGGGGTGACCGCACCGGCCGGCGCGAAGCTGCTGCTGGCGCTCGGGGCGGCCAACCACGACGAGCGGGTCTTCACCGACCCTGGCCGCTTCGACGTCCATCGCAGCCCCGACGAGCTCGGCGACCTGCTCAGCTTCGGCGGGGGCCGGCACTTCTGCCTCGGCGCCAACCTGGCGCGCCTCGAGGCACGGCTGGTGCTCAAGGCGCTGGTGCGCCGCGCCGCGCACCTCGAGGTCGACCACGACGCGTCGGTGCGCTTCTACTCCGCCAACGTGCGCGGCTTCGCGCACCTCCCGATCACCGTCACCGAGCGCTGAGGAGCACCCCGAGCATGGGACGCGAGAAGTACGCCCGCCCCGACCGCCGCCCCGCCGTGGGCACCGGCGCCTCCTCGGGGATCGGCGCCGCCACCGCCCTGACGTTGGCGGCCGGCGGCTACCCCGTGGCGGTCGGCGCCCGTCGTGAGGACAAGCTCACCGACCTGGTGCAGCGCATCCGCGACGCCGGCGGCGAGGCGGTCGCCCACCCGCTCGACGTCTCCTCGACCGAGTCGGTGGAGGAGTTCGCCGCGAAGGTCGCCGCCGACCTCGGCGAGGTCGAGGTCGTGGTGTCGTCGGCCGCGCAGCTGGCGCCCGGCACGATCCACGAGGTCGACAGCGACCGCATCGCGCGCGAGCTGGACGTCAACGTCGTCGGGACCCACCGGCTGGTCCGCGCGTTCGTGCCCGGCATGGTCCAGCGGCGCCGCGGCGACCTCGTCGTCGTCTCCAGCGACGTCGCGGTGCGCGCCCGCCCGTTCATGGGCGCCTACACCGCCGGCAAGTGGGGCCTCGAGGGTCTCGCGCACGCCATGCAGATGGAGCTCGAGGGCACCGGCGTGCGGTGCTCGATCGTGCGTCCCGGACCCACCTGGAGCGAGATGGGCATGGACTGGGACCCCGACGACGCGGCCAAGGTGCTCGACGGCTGGGGGAGGTTCGGGCACGCGCGGCACAGCCACTTCCTCCAGCCCCAACCGCACGCCGACGCCATCAAGGCCATCGTCGACGCCCCGCGCGGCGTCCACCTCAACCTCATCGAGGTCTCGCCCGAGGCCCCCGTCACGGATCCTGCGGAGGACTGACCCATGACCGTCACCCACGAGCGCCACCCGGCGGTCGCCGACATCCCCGAGGTGTCGGTCGCCGTCCCCGACCCCGACGGCCACGGGCACCTGGCCGAGCTGCGCACCGACCCGGTCGCCCTGCTCGAGCGGGTGCACGCCGAGTGCGGCGAGATCGGCCGCTTCCGGCTGGCCGGCAAGGACGTCGTGATGGTCACCGGCGCCGAGGTCAACGAGCAGTTCTTCAAGGCCCCCGACGACACCCTCGACCAGGCCGCGGCGTACCCCTTCATGACCCCGATCTTCGGCAAGGGCGTGGTCTTCGACGCCTCGCCGGAGGAGCGGCAGCAGGCGCTGAAGAACCAGGCGCTGCGCGGGGACCAGATGCGCGGCCACGCCACCACGATCGAGAACGAGATCAACCGGATGGTCGCCGAGTGGGGCGACGAGGGCGAGATCGACCTGCTCGACTTCTTCGCCGAGCTCACGATCTACAACACCGCTGCCTGCCTGGTGGGGCTGCCGTTCCGCGAGGAGATCGACCACCGGTTCGCCGAGGCCTACCACGGCCTGGAGCGCGGCACCGACGCGCTGGCCTACGTCGACCCCTACATGGAGGGCGTGGAGTCCTTCGAGGTGCGCGACCGCTCGCGCGAGACGCTGGTGTCCCTGGTGCAGGGCATCATCGACCGGCGCCGCGAACGGGGCACGGTGGCGCGCGAGGAGCGCGACCTGCTCGACGTGCTGATCTCGCTGGACATGAGCGCCGACTACATCACCGGCGTCTTCATCTCCATGCTCTTCGCCGGTCACCACACCTCCTCGGGCACCTCGGCCTGGACGCTCATCGAGCTGATGCGTCACCCCGACACGATGGCCGAGGTCGTCACCGAGCTCGACGAGCTGTACGCCGACGGCTCGGAGATCTCCTTCCGCTCGCTGCGCGCGATCCCGAAGCTGGAGTCGGTGATCAAGGAGACCCTGCGCCTGCACCCGCCGCTGATCATCCTGATGCGCCAGGTCGCCCAGGAGATCGAGCTCGCCGGCCACACGATCCCGCCCGGCACGATCGTCGCGTCCTCGCCGCGCGTCTCCAACCGGCTCGCCGAGGACTTCCCGGACCCGGAGTCCTTCGACCCCGGTCGCTACCTCGACGAGCGCCAGGAGGACCTCCAGAACCGCTGGACCTGGATCCCCTTCGGCGCCGGCAAGCACCGCTGCGTCGGCAACGCGTTCGCGATGATGCAGATCAAGGCGATCTTCTCGGTGCTGCTGCGCGACTTCGAGTTCGAGCTGGTCCAGCCCTCGGAGACCTACCGCGACGACTACTCGAAGATGGTCATCCAGCTGCAGCGACCCTGCCGGGCCCGCTACCGCCGACGTGTCAAGGCGGACGGCTGATGGGGTTCAAGGTCGTCGCCGACACCGACATCTGCCAGGGCCACCAGATGTGCCAGGCCGAGGCCCCCGAGGTCTTCGGCTTCGACGAGGACGCCGACGTGGTCGTCGTCCTGCAGGAGTTCCCCGACGAGTCGCTGCGCGAGGACGTGAAGCAGGCGGTCGTCTACTGCCCGGCGTTCGCGCTGAGCCTGGTCGAGACCGACCAGCCCGAGAAGGAGAAGCAAGCATGAGCACGTTCACCAGGGCCGAGCTGGAGGAGTTCTGGGACTCCTGGCTGGAGATCAACCGGGAGGCCGAGCGCACCGGCGACTGGCGGGTGATGGCCGAGCACTACGCCGTCGACGCCACCTACGGCTGGATGTACGCCCCCGACGAGCACTTCATGGCCGTGGGCCGCGACCAGATCCGCGACTGGGCCATCGGCATCGAGATGGACGGTCTCGACGGCTGGCACTACGACTACCAGTGCGCGGTCATGGACGAGACCAAGGGCATGGTCGTCGGCTTCTGGAAGCAGAAGTCCGGCATCACCGACGACGCGACCGGCCAGGAGTACGAGATCCTCGGCATCGGCGGCTCCTGGTTCGGCGTCGAGCGCCAAGGCCCCGGCCCCGACGAGGGCCAGCTCAAGATCGCCTGGCAGCGCGACTGGTTCGACATGCCGTCGACCGCGCACACCTTCATGGAGATCATCAAGGCCGGCAAGGCGCCCGACACGCTGCTGAAGCGGATGTCGGTCGCGGGTCACGGCGTCCCCGGGCACTACCACTACGAGGACATCCCCTCCCCGGTCTGGCCGCCGCCGGTCGAGGCGGGGGAGTACGTCACGCAGCAGTCGGCGACCGAGGCGGGCGCATGAGCCGCGTGAGCGTGACGCTGCCGCCGGCCCAGCAGCTGGTCGACGGCAAGCTGACCGGGGCGACCGGGGGAGCGACGTACCCGATCCTCGACCCGGCCACCGGCCAGGAGATCGGCGCCGCCCCCGACAGCACCGGCGCCGACGTCGACGCGGCCATCGGGGCGGCCCGTCGCGCCTTCGACGAGTCCGGGGGGGCCACCGACCGCGACCTGCGGGTGCGCTGCCTGCGCCAGCTGCACGCGGCGCTGCTGGAGGAGGCCGAGGAGTTCAAGGCGCTGACGACCGCCGAGGTCGGGATGCCCGGCTTCATGATGATGGCCGCCGGCTTCGACGTGCCCGTCGAGGGGCTGAAGTGGGTCACCGACCTGCTGGAGACCTACGAGTTCGAGACCGACCTCGGCGAGGCCCAGCCGATGGGCATCCCCACCCGCCGCACCGTGCGGCGCGAGCCGGTCGGGGTGGTCGCGGCGATCTCGCCGTGGAACGTGCCGACCCAGATCAACCTGGCCAAGATCGGCCCGGCGCTGGCCGCCGGCTGCACCGTCGTGCTCAAGCCGGCCCCCGACACGCCGTGGGTCGCCGCCGAGCTCGGCCGGCTGGTGGCGGAGAAGACCGACATGCCGGCCGGCGTCTTCAACGTCGTCATGCCGCGCTCCAACGAGGTCGCCGCGCAGCTGACCTCCGACCCCCGGGTCGACATGGTGTCCTTCACCGGCTCGACCGGCACCGGGCGCGCGATCATGGCCGCCGCGGCGCCCACGCTGAAGAAGGTCTTCCTCGAGCTCGGCGGCAAGTCCGCCGCGATCGTGCTCGACGACACCGACGTCGCCGCCGCCGCCGGTGCCACCGCGTTCGCGGTGTGCATCCACGCCGGTCAGGGATGTGCCCTGACCACGCGCCTGGTGGTCCCGCGGGAGAGGTACGACGAGGCCGTGCAGGCCGCCGCCGACACGATGGCGGCCATCGGCACCGCCGACCCCGCGGACGCCTCGGCGATCTGCGGGCCGGTGATCTCGCAGGTCCAGCGCGACCGGATCGAGGCCTACCTACGCCTGGCCGAGGAGGAGGGCGGCACGTTCGCCACCGGCGGCAGGGTCCAGGTCAAGGACGGCGAGCTCGCCGGCGGCTACTGGATCGAGCCGACGGTCATCGCCGGCCTCGACAACACCTCGCGCCTGGCCCAGGAGGAGATCTTCGGGCCGGTGCTCGTCGTCATCCCCCACGACGGCGACGACGACGCGGTGCGGATCGCCAACGACTCCGAGTTCGGCCTGTCCGGGTCGGTGACCGGCGGCGACCTCGAGCGCGCCACCGCCGTGGCGAACCGGATCCGCCCCGGCACCATCGCCGTCAACGGCGGCGTCTGGTTCAGCCCCGACGCCCCCTTCGGCGGCTACAAGCAGTCCGGCCTGGGCCGGGAGATGGGCGTCGCCGGCTTCGAGGAGTACCTCGAGACGAAGACCCTGGCCTTCCCCGCCTGAGACCGCCTGGGCGTGAGCCTGCGAACGCCCAGGAACCAGGTCGAGGGTTGAGGAGCGTCGGCGCGGACCGAGCTTGCGAGGGACGCGCGACGCGTCTCGAAACCCAGTCAGAACCACAGAGACAGTTGGAGACCCAGCAATGAGATTCAAGGACAAGGTCGCCGTCGTCACCGGCGCGGCCCAGGGCATCGGCGAGGCCTACGCGAGGGCGCTGGCGGCCGAGGGCGCGGCAGTGGTGGTGGCCGACCTCAACGCCGACGCGGGCGAGCAGGTCGCCAAGCAGATCGAGGCAGACGGCGGTCGCGCGATCTTCGTGAGCACCGACGTGTCGTCGCACGAGTCGGCGGCTGCGATGGTGGAGGAGGCCGTGGCGGCGTACGGCGGGATCGACCTGCTGGTCAACAACGCCGCGATCTACGGCGACATGGCCTTCGACCTGCTCATCAGCGTCGACTGGGACTACTACAAGAAGTTCATGAGCGTGAACATGGACGGTGCCCTGGTGATGACCCGGGCGGTCTACCCCGAGATCGCCAAGCGGGGCGGCGGGGCGATCGTCAACCAGTCCTCGACGGCCGCCTACCTCTACTCCGGCTTCTACGGCCTGGCCAAGGTCGGCGTGAACGGCCTGACCCAGCAGCTGGCCCACGAGCTCGGCGGCCAGCGGATCCGGGTCAACGCGATCGCCCCCGGCCCCACGGACACCCAGGCGACCCGCACCCAGGCCGGCGACGCCGCCAAGGACATCGTCAAGAACAGCCTGGCGCTCAAGCGGATGGGCTCGGTCGGCGACATGGTCGGCGCCTGCCTCTACCTGCTCTCCGACGACGCCTCGTGGGTGACCGGGCAGATCCTGGCCGTCGACGGCGGCCAGACGTTCCGCCTGTGAGCGGG
>LULE01000991.1_pt1 | contig 10000 bp, 9 predicted proteins | sample 728231 | NCBI WGS metagenome assembly LULE01 (sample SAMN03860297, study PRJNA289734) | marine metagenome | biome: seawater column; feature: ocean; material: water; isolation source: Red Sea water column Station 192 - depth 10m | place: Saudi Arabia: Red Sea | collected 2011-10-15 | depth 10 m | reverse complement strand
TGAAATTATTTACTCAGAATGGGATTTTGAAAAAATGGTCCGTCAACTTAGAGAATCAGTTGGACTTGGAGTAGATGCTATTGCAATGATGGGGCATCCTGGCGATGAAGCGCTAATGCCTTTAGCAAAACAAGCTGCTGAAAAAGGGATTCTAATGACATATCAAAACGTTGATCCATCAGGTGTAAGAGCAAAATATGGTGGCGGATACGTAGGAGCTAATTTAGCAACTCAAGGTAAAGCTCTTGCAAGAGAAGCAATTAGGCAATTTGGTTTCAAAGCTGGAGATCACGCTATAGTAATGGTTCCTATTGGAGATTACGCTAGAGCTCAAAGAGAAGATGGTGCAAGAATCATATTTGAAGAACACGGAATGACAGTTACTGTTCTTGATGGACAACCAGCTTATGCTTCAGATCCGAATATGACTATCCCAGTTTTCTCAGCAGCGTTAAATGCAAATCCTGAAACAAAAGTAATTGTTCACTCTGGAAGTGATGTAATGAATGTTGCAGAAGGTATTGCCAAAGCTGCTGGTTATGGACCAAATGAGTTACTTCAAATTGGATTTGATACTAGCCCACAAATTATGTCGGCGTTTGAAAAAGGATATGTTCATCTAACATCTGATCAACAACCTTTCCTTCAAGGGTATCTTCCAGTGTTATCACTTTGTCAAACAGCTGTACTTGGTACTGGTGCAATAAACCAAGATACTGGTGCAGGATTTGTTGATACAAATAACTATCAAGCTGTTAAAGCTCTTGCTGATGCAGGCTTAAGATAGGTAAATATATTGCTAACCCATTTTAATGGGTTAGCATTTCAAAATTTATGGAAAATATCATTGAATTAGATAATGTTACAAAAAGATTTGGCGGTATTACTGCTCTAAACAAAGCATCATTAAAAGTAACCAGGGGTGAAGTGGTAGGTTTAATTGGTGATAATGGCGCAGGTAAATCAACATTAATTAAAACACTAGTAGGTGTTTATAGTCCTGACGAAGGTGATATACTTATAAGAGGAAAAAAAGTAAACGCTTGGAATGCACTCAAGGCTAGAGAGTCTGGTATAGAAACTGTTTTTCAAGATAGAGCTTTAACTCCACAACAATCGATAGTTAAAAATATTTTTATGGGTAAGGAACTTCGATATCCATTTGGTTTTATAAAAGAAAAAGAACAAATTTTTGAAGCAAATAGATTAATTAGAGAAATAGGTTTTACATCAAAATTAATAAATGCTGAATCTCCAGTTGGAAATTTATCCGGAGGTGAAAGACAAGGCGTAGCAATTGCAAGAGCAATTTATAATAAAGCAGAATTAATTGTTCTTGATGAGCCAACAAATAACTTATCTCTTAATGAAACACAGAAAGTTTTTGATTTTGTCTTAAATGTAAAAAAATCAAATAGATCTGTTCTATTTATTGGTCATAATATTTATCATGTATACGACATATCAGATAGATTTGTAATTTTAGATAGAGGAGAAGTCGTTCATCAACTCAATAAGAATGACATATCTACTCCTGAAGAACTCATGAAAATAATGAGAGATACTATAGGAGCACACTAATGAGCAATAATAATTCATATTTAAGTAATTACTTTCACAGAAATGGAAGAGCTTTAGGAAGCATTGGATACTTTGTACTTTTAATGGTAATTTTTTTAGTAGGTGCACCAGAAGCTTGGATAAGACCTAACGGTATTTTTACTGGAGCAGCTATTGGTGCTCTCGTTGGAACATTAATTGTTGTATTTAGACTTTCCTCTCTTGTTGCGTCACTTGGAGTATTATTTTTACTGAGAGGTGTAATTCTCTTATTATCTAACAGTAGATCAATTACGATTATGGAAATAGATAGCCACTGGATCTACCCTCTTTTAGTTGGAAATTTTTATGGCTTCCCAATGCAAATTTTTTGGGCAGCAATATTTGTAATTTTTTGCTATTATTTTTTTAACAAACATGTTTTTGGTATTCATATTCAGCATGTAGGAGATAATTCTGTTAGCGCAGAACAGATGGGTATTAATGTAAATGCCGTTAAGATTAAAGCATTCATGTTTGTAGGTATTGGCGCTGCTATTGGTGGAATTTTTACAACAATGATTACTTATACATTTTTCCCTACTCAAGGATTTGGTTATTTATTGCTTGCTCTAGCAGCTGTTTTTGTTGGCGGCACTCCTTACTGGGGAGGGTTAGGAACTATTATTGGAGCAGTATTTGGCGTTGGTATAATTGCCTATATGGAAATAGGAATTATTGCCATTGGCTGGAGTGGTGAGTGGAGACAATTCTTTAACGGATTAATCATATTACTAGCATTACTAGGACATCGGTTGCACGGAGAAAGAGTTAGATAGTACTTGATGACTAATATTATAATTTGGAATGAAAATATTCATGAAGTAGAAAATGAAGAAGTTAAAAAAATTTATCCCAAAGGTATTCATGGCTGCATAAAAGATTTTTTATCAACTGATAATAGTTTAAAAATTAAAACTGCTACGCTCAAAGAAGATCAAAATGGATTAAGTGAAGAATTATTAAAAAATTGTGATGTTGTTATTTGGTGGGGTCACAAAGCACATGACGAAGTACTTGATAAGACAGTAGATTTAGTACAAAGACGAGTTCTTGAGGGAATGGGTTTAATAGTATTACACTCCGGACATCATTCAAAGATATTTAAAAAATTAATGGGTACTAATTGTAATTTAACCTGGAGAGAATACGGTGAAAAAGAAAGATTATGGGTATGGTTTAGAGCCACATTTTGAACTAGAAATGGAAGAAATGTATGGTGAGCCTTTTCAGGTTCCATCTCCAGATGAAACACTTTTTACTAGTTGGTTTGAAGGAGGAGAAACCTTTAGATCTGGCTTATTATATAGAAGAGGAAATGGTCAAATATTTTATTTTCGACCAGGTCATGAAGCATATCCAACTTATCATAATATTAATGTGCAAATTGTAATTAAAAATGCAATACATTTTGTAAAGCAGAAAAATAAAGTTTTATGGGAAGATATACATTCTCCTACTCCGAAAAGTAATAGACCAAAACCTATTGAAAAGATTAGTAAGAAAGGTTTTAGTGTAGGACATCCAACAGAAGAAAAATAAAATGAAAATTGGTATTGTTGGAACAGGAAATATCTCTTCAAGGCATCTTGATGAATTTAACAATATGCCAAATGTCAATGTTGAAGCTGTTTGTGATACAAATCAAAAAAATTTAGAAATATTTTTATCAAATAACAAAAATGCAGATATCAGAGGATATTTAAGTTTAGAAGAAATGCTCGAAAAAGAAAAAACTTTTGATGGTATTAGCAATACAACACCTGATAGGTTTCATAAAGAAACTACACTGCAAATTTTAAAAAGTGGTTATAATGTTTTTTGTGAGAAACCACTTGCTGAAAATTATAGTGATGCAAAAGATATGGTAAATGCAGCAGTTCAATCTAAAAAAATCAATATGGTTAATTTTACGTATAGGGAGTCAAGCGCATATCAAAAATTAGTTGAAATATTAAAATCAGGGGAAATAGGAAACCCTAGACATGTTAGTGCTTGTTATTATCAGTCTTGGCTTACAAGTAATAAATGGGGTGATTGGAGAGAGGAAGACAAATGGCTGTGGAGACTATCAACGAAACATGGAAGTAACGGTGCTTTAGGAGATACAGGTGTTCATATTTTTGATTTTGCTGTTAATGCTGTAGGTGACATAAAAGAAATATGTACTGATTTAAAAACTTACTTCGATAAAGGAAATAAAATAAAAGAATATACATTAGATGCTAATGATGGTTTCAATTCATTAGTTAGATTTGAAAATGGAGCTATCGGAACAATAACTAATACAAGATATGCAACTGGACATGCAAACTCTTTAATTCTAGAAGTATTTTGTACAAAAGGTGCTTTAAAAGTTGAACTAGATGAGGAAAGGACTAAGTGGTCTACATTGCATATTTGTATTGATGAAAATATCAATAAAATGGCTTGGGATACTATTGAATGTCCAAATACTCCAAGCAATTATCAAAACTTTATAGAGTCAATAAAAACAAACTTGAATATGCAGCCCGATTTTTATCAAGGTGCAAAAATTCAAAATATAATTGATAAATGTATAGAAAGTAATGAAATTGGAAGATGGGTTGACGTTTAGTGAGACAAAATAGTTAATATTTGTCTTTTAAATCTAATAATAGTTTTATAAAGGAAAACACATGTCAGAAAAATTAGATAATGTTGATGACAAATGGTTTAGAGCCGAAATAAGTAAAAAAGATCTTAAAGAGTTATCAAAAAAAAGTGATCTAAAAGGATTACAGCATGTAACTATATATTTTATTCTTTTATTTATTTTTGGTTATATGTCCGTAGCTACTTGGGGAACATGGTGGACAGTTTTATGGTTGTGGCTTTACGGTGTTCTTTTTTATTCAAGTAACCCAATCTGGCATGAATGTGGACATAGAACTGCATTTAAATCAAAATTTTTAAATGAATTTTTTTATCAAATTGGTTCTTTTATGACTGACTTTGAACCAACTAGATGGACTTGGAGTCATTTTAGACACCATAGCAATACGTCTTCTGTTGCTGACCCTCATGATTTTGAAGCAGCATTGTTCCATCAATATCCAAGTCTAAAAAGTTTCCTATTTAGTTTTGCTCCATTTTATGAACTTATTAAGTTCAAGGACTCCTTTAAATTTGAAACTATCAAGCACGCATTAGGAATGACGACACCTGTTATGAAGGAATGTATTCCTCAAAATGAAATTTGGAAATGTCGTCTTATATCAAGAATACACGTTTCTTTATGGATTGCTTCTTTTGCTCTATCATTTTATATAATGAACCCTCTTCCTGCATTATTAATATTTTTTCCTAGATACTGGGGTAACATTGTTAACATATTTAATATGACTCAACACATAGGGCTGCCAGAAGATATTAAAGATCATAGGTTCACAACTAGATCTGTACGTTTTAATCCAATATTTAGTTTTTTATATTGGCACATGGAATATCACGTAGAGCATCATATGTTTCCTTCCGTACCGTCATACAACTTACCTAAGTTGAGTAATTTAATTAAAGATCAATTACCAAAAGCTAATTCTAGTTTGTATGATGCATATAAGGAGATTATTCCAGCAATAATAAAACAACATAAAGATAATAGTTATTTTATTCAAAAAGAAATTGCTTCCTAATATAAGTATAGTCACAATTTTTTTACTGAGCCTCTATCAATAATCGTAGGTTTAGCCATATAAAAATTATTTTTAGAATCATTACCATTCTTACTCATTAATAACTTTACTGCATTGTAACCTAAATCCTCTGTAGGATGAGAAATTGAAGTTATTTTTGGTGTAATTAAATTACTTACTATTAAACTATCATACGTAATAAGAGAAATGTCATGACCAATTTTTATTTTTAGTTCATTACACGCACGTATTGCACCTGCTGCAATGTATTCAGTACAACATATAATAGCAGTAACTTTTTTATTTTTTAACAATTTTCTTGTAACTTCCTCGCTTAACAATGAATCATTTTTGGGTATTTCAATGTATAGGTTTTTATCAAAATTAATTTTATATTTTTTTATTTCACCTAAATAAGTTTTCATTCTTTGATAAGCAAAATTAAATTTTTTATTAATATTTATAAATGCAATTTTTTCATGATTTTTTTTTATTAAGTGATCAAAAATAATTTGCATACTTTTATGATTATCTAGATCTACCCATGAATAATTTTTTAAATTTTGTGTTCTTCCCCAAGCTACAAAATTAACTTTATTTTTTTTTAAAAGTGGTATCCTGCTATCATTAATTCTCAAATTATTTATAATGATATTCCTTACCTTTTGTTCTACAATAAGTTTTTCATATAAAGATTTTTCTTCATTTTGACTTCTTGCCATGAGCATTGACAACTGAATATTATTTTTTGAAAGATTAGAGTACATTCCTGATAAAAATTGAATAAATGAAATTTGATTTAGAGGAGATGAATTTAACCCATATAATGGCAGAATGAAGCCAAGGTTTTTGGAGCTTCGTGATGCCAAATTTGCAGCATAAGGATTAGGATTATAATTATATTTTTCAGCAAATTTTTTAATTCTTTTTTTCGTTTTTTCACTTACATCTGAATAGTCAGCTAAACCCCTTGAAACTGTCGTTATTGATAAATTAAGCTTTTTTGCTAATTCTTTAATATTCATGTTTTTTTCATAAATCAGATAATATAAATTGACAACCAAAACGTTTTGGATAATTATAAATTATTATTTACGGAGGAATTATGAAAATAAAAAATTTATTAATTATACTTTCTTCATTATTTCTAAGTTTCACAGCTTATGCTGGAGGTCACAAATATTCTGGTCCAGATTTAACTGGTCAAAAAGTAGTTATGTTTGGGCCTTGGTTGTCACCAGAACAAGAAACAATGAGAGAAGTTGGTGCTATATTTGAGAAAGCTACAGGAGCAACTTTTGAGTATGGTGGTTCAGATAGTTTTGAACAACAAGTTATGATCGATCTAAAAGCTGGAAGTGCTGCTGATCTAGTTGTGTTTCCACAACCTGGTCTTGCTGCAAACGCAGCAGCTATGGGAGGATTAGTTCCTCTTGGAGATGATATTAAGCAAATGGTTTTAGATAACTATGCTGCTGGACAATCATGGGTTGATCTTTCTACTTATGCCGATGAAAATGGTAATGATCAGTTTAATGCAATTTTCTTCAGAACAAACGTTAAAAGTTTAGTTTGGTATTCACCGGATAACTTTGAAGATAATGGTTATGAAGTTCCAGGAACTATGGAAGAGTTAATTGCACTAACAAGACAAATGGCATCAGATGGAAATACTCCATGGTGTATTGGTCTAGGTTCAGGTGCAGCAACTGGTTGGCCTGCAACTGACTGGATGGAAGATATCATGTTAAGAACACATACGCCTGATGTTTATGACATGTGGGTATCCAATGAAATGCCTTTTAATGACCCAAGAGTTATTGAAGCAATGAATTTCTTTGGAACTTTTGCGCTGAATGACAAGTTTGTGAATGGTGGATCTAAAGCAGTAGCAACTACTGATTTTAGAGATGCTCCAAATGGACTTTTCACTTCACCTGCAGAATGTATGATGCACAGACAAGCTAGTTTTATACCTGCATTTTTCCCTGAAGGTGTAGAAGCTGGTGTTGACTATGATTTCTTTTATTTTCCTGCATATGCAACTAAAGATTTAGGAACTCCTGTACTTGGAGCTGGTACATTAGTAGCAGCTACTAATGATAACCAAGCAACAATAGAGTTCATTAAATTCTTAATGCATCCTGAAGCTCATGAATATTGGATGGCTAAAGGTGGTTTCCTGACTCCTCACAAAGGTGTTGATGGAAGTAAATATGCTAGTGAAACTTTTAGAAAACTAGGTGAAATTTTAACAGGCGCAACAACGTTTAGATTTGATGCGTCAGACTTAATGCCTGGTGCTATTGGTGCTGGAACTTTCTGGACTGGTATGGTTGACTATACTAACGGAAAATCTGCCCAAGATGTAGCAGATGCGATCCAAGATAGTTGGGACGCAATTAAGTAACTTTTCAATTATGAACAGGCGAACAATTAACTTGTTCGCCTGTTTTTTTTATATATTTAATCACTAATGACCATCCTGAATTTAGTATTTATTGTTTTTTTAGGAATATTATTTTTCATAGCCTACTTTCATATCTCAAATTATATTTTAGATACTTATGGTAACAAAACACTGAAAAGATATAATTTTGAAAATTCTATAAGAGTCATAGTTTTTATAACACCCGCATTTATTGTTTTATTTATTTTTATTTTATATCCAGTGTTTGAAACTATCAGGCTTAGCTTTTATGATAAATTTGGAAGAGAATTTGTCGGACTATACAATTACAAATGGGCAATTAATGATCCTGAATTTAGAAGAAGTATATTAAATAATTTAGTATGGTTACTTGTAGTCCCAACATTAAGCACTTTTTTTGGATTAGTAATTGCTAACTTAGCTGATAGAATTTGGTGGGGTTCAATTGCAAAATCTATAATATTTATGCCTATGGCAATATCATTTGTAGGAGCTGGTGTAATTTGGAAATTTATTTATGAATATAGAGGACCTGAGAATACACAAATTGGACTACTTAATGCAATAATTGTTTCTCTTGGTTATGAGCCACAAGCATGGTTAACAATACCTATGTGGAACAATTTCTTTTTGATGGCTATTATGATTTGGATACAAACTGGATTAGCTTTAGTTATTTTTAGTGCTGCATTAAGAAGCATACCTAAGGAAATGCTTGAAGCGGCAAGAATTGACGGAGCTAGTGAGTTAAAAATATTTTTTTCAATTATAATTCCTTATTTAGAACAAACGATACTTGTGATTTGGACCTTAATTACAATAATTGTTTTGAGAATATTTGATATTATTTTTGCTATGACTAATGGTGAATGGCAAACCGGAGTCTTAGCGAATTTAATGTACGACTGGATGTTTAGAGGTGGTGGTGACTCGGGAAGAGGAAGTGTTTTAGCAATTGTTATTATGATTGGTGTCATACCAATCTTAGCATGGAATTTATACAAACATAGACAGGAACAAAAAATATAATGAAGAAATTTTCAATATCATCTTTATTATCTCAACTATTACTCCTCTTCTTTGTTATTATATGGATTATTCCTACATTTGGTCTTTTCATTAGCTCTTTAAGAGACAAAGATTTATTAGCTATAAGTGGATGGTGGACTTCCTTAACTACTACAGAAGTAAATGAAATTTATAGAATGTCAGGAATGGAAAGCCAAATTGAAGAAGATGGTTATTTCAAAATTAAAGGAAAGTTATTTGAAGACAATTCAGGAAAAAAAATAGAAAGTTTTGGAATTACTTCAAAGAAAATTAATGAATTTAATATTGGTGATGTCGCAATTTTTAAAGATGAAAGTGAAGTGCTTCTTGATGAAGATGGAAATTATGAATGGAGATCTAAAACAGAATTTAAAAAGAAAAAAGGTAAGAGATTATTTACTACATCATTAAGCCCTCCTGCATTTACTTTTGAAAATTACAGAGAAGTTTTATTCAAAGAAGGAATTGGTAGAGCTTTTGTTAATACAATGGCAGTCGCATTACCTTCAACACTAATTCCTTTAATAATATGCTCTTTCTTTGCATATTCCTTAACTTGGATGAAATTTTATGGAAGAGATACTTTATTAGCAATAATAATTGCGTCTCTTGTTGTTCCTCTTCAAATGTCTCTAATACCAATACTAACAATCTATAATGATTTTGGGGCATTATTTGGAGTAGCAGCTAAGTCCTATCCCGGTGTTTGGATGGCACATACTGGTTTTGGATTAGCCTCAACTACTTTTCTATTAAGAAATTTTTTAAAAAGCTTACCTAATGAAATGATGGAAGCTGCTAAAGTTGATGGTGCTTCTCATTATGATATTTTTTTACGCATAATTATTCCTCTTTCGATACCAGCTTTTGCTTCAATATTTATTTTACAATTTTTATGGTGTTGGAATGATCTTTTAGTGGGATTAGTATTTTTAGACCAGGTTCCAAGTGAAATAATATTAACCGCAAAATTAAAAGAATTACTTGGATCGAGAGGTGAAAATTGGGAAATTTTAACTACTGGTGCTTTTGTATCAATGACCGTTCCTTTATTTATCTTTTTTGCCTTACAGAGATATTTTATACGCGGTTTAGTAGCTGGATCAGTTAAAGGTTAAATACTAAAAAGTATTGATTTTTCAATAAATATACCTTTAAATGTAAATATATTTGTATGATGATGTGTTCATACACTTGAAAGATCGCTCAAAGGAGGATGAAGTGGCAGATATAAATATAAATACTGTTAATAAATATTTTGGAG
>LULE01001176.1_pt1 | contig 10032 bp, 8 predicted proteins | sample 728231 | NCBI WGS metagenome assembly LULE01 (sample SAMN03860297, study PRJNA289734) | marine metagenome | biome: seawater column; feature: ocean; material: water; isolation source: Red Sea water column Station 192 - depth 10m | place: Saudi Arabia: Red Sea | collected 2011-10-15 | depth 10 m | reverse complement strand
TGGTCACCGGCGCGATCGAGACCCACCTCGCCGACGTCGTGGTGCTGGCCTCGGGCGGCTACGGCAACGTCTTCTTCCTCTCGACCAACGCGATGGGGTCCAACGTCACCGCCGCGTGGCGTGCGCACCGCAAGGGCGCCTACATGGCCAACCCCTGCTACACGCAGATCCACCCGACCTGCATCCCGGTCTCCGGCGACCACCAGTCGAAGCTGACGCTGATGTCGGAGTCGCTGCGCAACGACGGTCGCATCTGGGTGCCGAAGAAGGCCGAGGACTGCACCAAGGACCCGCGCGACATCCCCGAGGAGGACCGCGACTACTACCTGGAGCGGATCTACCCCTCCTTCGGCAACCTGGTCCCCCGCGACATCGCCTCCCGCCAGGCCAAGAACGTCTGCGACGAGGGTCGCGGCGTGGGCCCGATGGTCGGCGACTTCCGCCGCGGCGTCTACCTCGACTTCGCCGACGCGATCAAGCGTCTGGGCGAGGACGCGGTGCGCGAGAAGTACGACAACCTCTTCGACATGTACGAGCGGATCACGGGCGAGAACCCCTACGAGGTGCCGATGCGCATCTACCCCGCCGTGCACTACGTCATGGGTGGCCTGTGGGTCGACTACGACCTGCAGTCCAACATCGATGGCCTCTTCGTCACCGGCGAGGCGAACTTCTCCGACCACGGCGCCAACCGCCTCGGTGCCTCGGCGCTGATGCAGGGTCTGGCCGACGGCTACTTCGTGCTGCCGAACACCATCCGCGAGTACCTCGCCGACGGCCCGTTCGACGCGATCGACGAGTCGCACCCCGAGGTCGTCGCAGCCCGCACCGAGGTCGAGGACCGGATCCAGAAGTTCCTCTCGATCAACGGCACCCGCACGGTGGACAGCTACCACAAGGAGCTGGGCAACATCATGTGGGAGTACTGCGGGATGGAGCGCACCGAGGACGGCCTGCGCAAGGCGATCGACATGATCCGCGAGCTCAAGGCCGACTTCTGGAGCAACGTCAAGGTGCTCGGCACCGCGGACTCGCTCAACCAGAGCCTGGAGAAGGCCGGCCGCGTCGCCGACTTCCTCGAGCTGGGCGAGCTCATGTGCATCGACGCCCTCAACCGCCGTGAGTCCTGCGGCGGTCACTTCCGGGCCGAGTCCCAGACCGAGGACGGCGAGGCGCTGCGTCACGACGACGAGTTCGCCTACGTCGCGGCCTGGGAGTTCGGCGGCGAGGGCGGCCAGCCCGTCCTGCACAAGGAAGACCTCGTCTACACGGCCATCGAGATGAAGCAGCGGAGCTACAAGTGAGACTCACCCTCAAGATCTGGCGCCAGGAGAACGCGAGCGCCCAGGGCGCCCTGCAGACCTACGACCTCGACGGCATCTCGGCCGACATGAGCTTCCTGGAGATGCTCGACGTCCTCAACGAGAAGCTGCAGGGCGAGGGTCAGGAGCCGGTCGCCTTCGACCACGACTGCCGTGAGGGCATCTGCGGCACCTGCTCGCTGATGATCAACGGCGAGGCGCACGGCCCGGAGGTCACCACGACCTGCCAGCTGCACATGCGCTCGTTCAACGACGGCGACACCATCACCATCGAGCCGTGGCGCGCGGACGCGTTCCCGGTCGTGCGTGACCTGATCGTGGACCGCTCGGCCTTCGACCGGATCATCCAGTCCGGCGGCTTCATCTCGGCGAACACCGGCTCGGCCCCCGAGGCCAACTCGGTGCCCGCGCCGCGTGACAAGGCCATGCGCGCCTTCAACGTCGCCACCTGCATCGGCTGCGGCGCCTGCGTCGCCGCCTGCCCCAACGGCTCGGCGTCGCTGTTCATGGGTGCCAAGATCACCCACCTCGGCGAGCTCCCCCAGGGTCAGCCCGAGCGCTACTCGCGCGTGGTCGACATGGTCGCCCAGCACGACCACGAGGGCTTCGGTGGCTGCACCAACATCGGCGAGTGCGCCAGCGCCTGCCCCAAGGAGATCCCGCTCGACGTGATCTCCCAGCTCAACAAGGACCTGCGCGACGCCATGCGCATGGGTCTCTGAGCCTCAGCTCCACCGGAGAGCCGGGTCGTCCCTTCGTTCGGGGCGGCCCGGCTCTCTGCATCTGGTACATCGGCCCTACGGAGTCGGCTGGTCGCACGTGCACGCCGCATCTGGAGGTCGTCGTCCGCACCAGGTGCCGACCAGGCCCTCCAGTTGGCCCTGTCGGGTCACAGCACCGATGTAGCGCATCCGTAGCCAGACGGACCGAACCGCTGCCGAGACCCTGGTCCGACGTTGAACGGCGGCCTTTCTGACCCCTTTCGGTCCGTCTGGCTACGAGCGGGACCTCCTGTCGTGACCGTCCGGAGCACCCTTGCGAGCCGAGCCCGTCGCTCAACCCCTCGGCCGCAGCGACCGCCAGGAGATGCCAGCCAGCACAGCGGTGATCACCAGGTTCACGATGATCAGCCCCGTGTGCGCGATCCAGTACCCCTGAGGCCGGTCCTCGCCGGCGGCGTGGGCCTCGGCGAGGTTGCGGGCGAACATCGTCCAGGTCAGCAGGTTCCAGCCGGCGATGCCGGCGAGCAGCCAGGCGAGGGGGCGGTTGGCGCGCATCAGTCGTCGTCCTTGCGTCGTCGGGCGGCCAGGAGGACGCCGGCTCCGGCGGCGACTCCGGCCAGGAAGGGTTTGGCGAACGAGCGTCCACCAGCGGAGGCGTCGGTCAGCGATGTGTCCTCACCCGACGGCAGCGGCGGCCCCTGCACCGGCTCCGCGGGCTCGGCCAGCGCGGCCGCCTCCCGGGCGGCCCGGGCCTCCGGCGCCGTGTAGGACCACGCCGCGGCGTACAGGACGAGGCGCGAGAAGTAGTTGATCCACACCAGCATCACCAGGGCGATCCCGAAGGCCTGGAACGCCGGCTGGCCCTGGGTCTGGGCGATGATCAGCCCCGCCAGCCGCTTGAGCAGCTCGAAGAGGACCGCGCCGAGGATCGCGCCGGACCACAGCGAGCGGTTCGGCACCTCCGCCCGGCCCAGCAGCTTGAAGATCGTGAAGAACAGCAGCGCGTTGGCCGCCAGGCCCAGCACGACGGTGATCAGCTTGACCAGCCAGGAGAGCTCCTGGTCGAGCCCGACGAAGTCGAGCAGGTCCGCCGAGAAGCCGGAGACCAGCCCGCTCACGCCGACCGCCACCAGCAGCGTCAGGCCGATCGAGGCGAGCACCACCAGGTCGCGCAGCTTGCCGGCCACGAAGCCCAGCAGCTCGTCCTCCGGCAGCTCGAAGACCGTCACCAGCGCCTGCCGCAGCGCCGAGATCCAGCCGAGCCCGGAGTAGAGGACACCGGCCAGACCGATGACACCGGCCAGGCCGGTGAAGGTGCGGAAGTCGGAGAGCTGCAGCTGCCCCTCGCCCTGGCCGATCATCCCGGGGAACAGCGACTCGATGGCGCTGCGCAGCGCGTCGTTGGCTCCGTCGACGACCGTCGAGACGACACCGACGGTGAAGAAGGCCAGCGCCAGGATCGGGAAGAACGACAGGAACGCGAAGTAGGTGATCGCGCCGGCCTGCTGCCCGGCCTTCACCGACCCGAAGTGCTCCTGCATCCGCACCACGTGGTCGATCCAGCCGTAGCGCTCGCGCAGACCAGCGATCCGCTCCTTGATCGACGCCATCTCAGCGCTCCCTCTCCGGCGCCCCCTCCAGGGCGTAGTCGCGGTAGGGCCGCCAGCCGGCGACCTCGTCGTGCACGTAGAGGTGGAACTCCTCCACGTCGAAGGCGCACTCGAACCCCTCGAGCTCGTGCTGCGCCCGGTCCAACAAGTCGTCCTGCACGTCGTGGGCGACCGTCACGTGCGGGTGGTAGGGGAAGTCGAGGTCCACGTCCAGCGGCCCCCGGCGTACGGCGTCGGCCAGCCGTGCGCAGTGCTCGGCCCCCTCCGCGAGGCTCACGAAGACCACCGGGGAGACCGGTCGGAAGGTGTCGGTACCCCGCAGGTGCACCCGGAAGGCCGGCCGTTCCCCCGCCACGTCGGCCAGGTGCGACTCGACCTCGGCGAGCCCGTCCTCGGCCAGCACCGTCGGCGGGACCAACGTGATGTGCGTGGGGATGAGCGAGGCCGAGGGGTCCCCGAGCGACTCCCGGTAGGCCTGGAGCTGCTCGCCCCAGGGGTCCGGGATCGCGACGGCGACTCCGATCGTGGGCACGCCCTCGACCCTAGCCGGAGCTCCGGGCGACGAATCCCACCCTCTGGTACACGTCGCGCAGGGTCGCCTCCGCGACCGCGCGCGCCTGCTCGGCACCCTGGTGCAGCACCTGGGAGAGATGTGTCTGGTCGTCGAGCAGCTCCAGGGTCCGCTCCCGGAACGGCGTCACGAAGTTGACCACGACCTCGGCGAGGTCCTTCTTCAGGTCGCCGTAGCCCTGGCCGGCGTACTCCTCGACCAGGTCGCTCACCGAGCGCGCGGTGAGCGCGCTGTAGATCGTCAGCAGGTTGGAGATGCCCGGCTTGCCCTCGGGGTCGAAGCGGATGTCGCCGTCGGAGTCGGTCACCGCCGAGCGGATCTTCTTCGCGCTGCGCGACGGCTCGTCGAGCATCTCGATGATGCCGGCCGGCGAGGACGCCGACTTCGACATCTTCGAGGTCGGGTCCTGTAGGTCGGCGATCTTCGCGGTGGCCTTGAGGATGTAGGGCTCGGGCAGCCGGAAGGTCTTCTTGTAGCGGTGGTTGAACCGCTGCGCGAGGTCGCGGGTCAGCTCGAGGTGCTGGCGCTGGTCCTCACCGACCGGCACGTAGTGCGGGCGGTAGAGCAGGATGTCGGCGGCCTGCAGGATCGGGTAGGTGAACAGGCCGACGCTCGCGGCCCCCTCCCCCTGCTTGGCCGACTTGTCCTTGAACTGCGTCATCCGTCGGGCCTCGCCGAAGCCGGTCAGGCACTGCAGCACCCACGACAGCTGCGCGTGCTCGGGCACCTGGCTCTGCACGAAGATCGCGCTGCGCGTCGGGTCGATGCCCATCGCCAGCAGCTGCGCCGCGGCCCGCAGCGTCCGCTCGCGCAGGACCTTGGGGTCCTGCTCGACGGTGATCGCGTGCTGGTCGGCGATGAAGAAGAAGGGCTGGTGGTCCCGCTGCAGGTCCACCCACTGGCGCAGAGCGCCGAGGTAGTTCCCGAAGTGGAACGAGTCGGCGGTCGGCTGGATGCCGGACAGGACACGGGGACGGGCTCCGCCGGTGGGTGCGCTGGGCACGGCCACCTCGGGCTCGGTCGTCGCTGACATGCGCGTCATTCTCCCTGACGCGCGCTCCGCTCCGCTCGCCGGGCCAGCGCCAGGACGACCAGGCCCGCCAGCGCCAGGCCGACACCGACCAGCAGCGGCGCCCGCAGGCCCCATCCGGCGGCGATCACGGCACCGCCGAGGAAGGCGCCCAGGCTGTTGCCGATGTTGAGGCTGGCGTGGCTCAACGCCGCGCCCAGGGTCTGCGCGTGCTCGGCGGCGTCGATCAGCCGTACCTGGAAACCGAGCGCCAGCACGGAGCCGACGACGGTCACCATGAAGCCCGCGACCAGCGCCCACCAGCCGTACGGCGCCAGCACCCAGTACGCGAGCAGTGCCGCGGCCAGGCCGACCGAGCCGATCTGCAGGCTGTGCTGCACCGACCAGTCGACCATCCGGCCCGCGACCATGTTGCCCACGACCATGCCCAGCCCGATGACGAGCAGGAAGACCGCCACGGTGGACTCGGCGAGCCCGCCGACGTCGGTCGTGATCGGGGCGATGTAGGAGACCAGCGCGAAGAGGCCGCCGAAGCCGATGCCCGAGGCGCCGACGGCGTACCAGAGCTGGGGGTGGCGCAGGGCGGTGAGCTCGCGCCGGGTCGAGGCCGTGCGGTCGCCGGGCGTGCTCGGCACGAACGCCAGGATCAGCACGACCGTCACCGCGCTGATGACACCGACGGCCACGAAGGCCGCGCGCCAGCCGAGCTGCTGACCCAGCAGCGTCGCCGCGGGGACGCCGAGGACGTTGGCGACGGGGATGCCCATCATCACCAGCGCCAGGGCCCTCCCCCGGCGCTCCGGGGCGACCATGCCGGCCGCGGTGAGCGCCGCCACACCGAAGTAGGCACCGTGCGGCAGCCCGTCGAGGAACCGGACGAACGCCAGCAGGCCGTAGTGCGACATCGCTGCGCTCAGCAGGTTGAGCAGGCCGTGCCCGGCCTGCGGGATGCTCACGCCCACGCCGTCGGCGATCTGGGGCAGCAGCCCCATCGTGACGAACTCGGTGGTGCCGATCGCGAACCCGCCCGTGGCCAACGCGGTCACGGCGACGGCGAACCGCAGTCGCGAGACCGGGTGCACGGCGGTGCCGACGGCGATCGGCGCATCGGGCTCGGCGAGGCTGGTCATCGTGCTCCTGGGGGGCAGAGGAGGGGCGGTGCGGAGGAGGCTGGGTTTACCGGTCAAGCATGGCGTTCCTCAGCGGCAACGACAAAGCCCCGGGAGTTGTTCCCGGGGCTATGCCGTGGTGGAGCCGTGTGCTCGTCGTGCGAGCGGTGCGTCAGAAGGCGGCGAGCGCCTCGTTCAGCGTGGCCGAGGGACGCATGACCTCGTCGGCCTTCTCGTCGACCGGGCGGTAGTAGCCGCCCACGTCGGCCGGGCTGCCCTGGACGCCGTTGAGCTCGGAGACGATGGTCTCCTCGGCGGCGGTCAGCTTCTCCGCGAGCGGCTTGAAGACCTCGGCCAGCTCGGGGTTCGCCGTCTGCTTCGCGAGCTCCTGGGCCCAGTACATCGCGAGGTAGAAGTGCGAGCCGCGGTTGTCGATGCCGCCGATCTTGCGCGTCGGCGACTTGTCGTTCTCCAGGAACGTCGCGGTCGCAGCGTCGAGGGTGTCGGCCAGCACCTGGGCGCCGGCGTTGTCGGCGTACCCGGCGAGGTGCTCGAAGGAGGCCGCCAGCGCGAAGAACTCACCCAGGGAGTCCCAGCGCAGGTAGTTCTCCTCCAGCAGCTGCTGGACGTGCTTGGGGGCCGAGCCGCCCGCGCCGGTCTCGAAGAGGCCGCCGCCGTTCATCAGCGGGACGATCGAGAGCATCTTCGCCGACGTGCCGACCTCGAGGATCGGGAACAGGTCGGTGTTGTAGTCGCGCAGCACGTTGCCGGTCACCGAGATGGTGTCCTCGCCCCGGCGGATGCGCTCGACGGAGTACGTCGTGGCCTCGGCCGGCGCCATGATCTCGATGGTCAGCCCGTCGGTGTCGTGCTCGGGCAGGTAGGCCTTGACCTTCTCGATGAGGTTGGCGTCGTGCGCGCGGGTCTCGTCGAGCCAGAACACGGCCGGCGTCTGCGAGGCGCGGGCGCGGGTGACGGCCAGCTTCACCCAGTCGCGGATCGGCTCGTCCTTGGTCTGGCAGGCGCGCCAGATGTCACCGGGCTCCACGTCGTGGGAGGTGAGGACCTCACCGGCGCTGTTGCGGATCTCCACGGTCCCGGCGGCCGGGATCTCGAAGGTCTTGTCGTGCGAGCCGTACTCCTCGGCCTTGCGGGCCATCAGGCCGACGTTGGGCACCGAGCCCATCGTGGCCGGGTCGTAGGCGCCGTTGGCCTTGCAGTCCTCGATGACCGCGGCGTAGACGCCGGCGTAGGAGGAGTCGGGGATGACCGCCAGACAGTCGTCCTCGTTGCCGTCGGGACCCCACATGTGGCCGCCGATGCGGATCATCGCCGGCATCGAGGCGTCGATGATCACGTCGGAGGGGACGTGCAGGTTGGTGATGCCCTTGCGGTCGTCGACCATCGCCATCCGCGGGCCGTCGGCCAGGCCCTGCTTGACGGCGGCCTCGATGGCCTCGCCCTCGGGGAGGTCCTTGACCGCGGAGAGCAGACCGCCGAGGCCGTCGTTGGGCGAGACGCCCGCGGCGGCGAGCTGCTCGCCGTACTGCTCGAAGAGGGTCGGGAAGAACGCCTGCACGGCGTGACCGAAGATGATCGGGTCGGAGACCTTCATCATCGTGGCCTTCATGTGCAGCGAGAAGAGCACGTCGTCGGCCTTGGCGCGGGCGATCTGCTCGGTGAGGAAGCGGCGCAGCGCGGCGACGTTCATGAACGTCGAGTCCACGACCTCGCCGGCCTCGACGGCCAGGCCGTCCTTGAGGACGGTCTCGGTGCCGTCAGCGCCCTTGAGCACGATCGAGAGGGTGTCGGCGGCCGGCATGACGACCGACTGCTCGTTGGAGCGGAAGTCGTCCTTGCCCATGGTCGCGACCGCGGTCTTGGAGTCCTTGCTCCAGGCACCCATGCGGTGGGGGTACTTCTTGGCGTAGCCCTTGACCGCGGCCGGGGCGCGACGGTCGGAGTTGCCCTCACGCAGGACCGGGTTGACCGCGGAGCCCTTGACCTTGTCGTACTTGGCGCGGATCTCCTCCTGCTCCGGGGTGGAGGGGGACTCGGGGTAGTCGGGCAGCTCGAAGCCCTTTTCCTGCAGCTCCTTGATCGCGGCCTTCAGCTGCGGCACGGAGGCGGAGATGTTGGGCAGCTTGATGATGTTCGCCTCGGGCTTGGTCGCGAGCTCACCGAGCTCGGCCAGCGCGTCGTCGGCGAGGTCGAAGGCGGCCAGGATGCGGCCGGAGAGGGAGATGTCGCGGGTCTCGACCTCGACACCGGCCTTGGCGGCGTACGCCTGGATGATCGGCAGGAAGGAGTACGTCGCGAGCAGCGGCGCCTCGTCGGTGTGGGTGTAGATGATGGTGGCCATGGTTTCCGGCGGCTCCTGGACGATCGTCGGCTCGATGCTGGCAGTGTTTCTTGACGTCAAGATACCTGACGCCTGCAGGGCCAGCCTGACAGGACCGTCCCACCCGCTGCTAGCGTCACCGGGAGCCAATGTTCGTGATCCGTTCGTGATCGTCTCGGACCCTCTTCCTAGGAGACCTGCGTGACCACCACCCCGCTGAAGGTGGCCGTGACCGGCGCCGCCGGCCAGATCGGCTACAGCCTGCTCTTCCGCCTCGCCAGCGGTGCGCTCACCTCCGAGCGCCCCATCGAGCTGCGCCTGCTCGAGATCACCCCCGCGCTCAAGGCGCTCGAGGGTGTCGTCATGGAGCTGGACGACTGCGCGTTCCCCGGCCTGGCCGGCGTCGAGATCGGCGACGACCCGGAGAAGATCTTCGACGGCGTCAACCTCGCCCTGCTCGTCGGCGCCCGCCCGCGCGGCCCGGGCATGGAGCGCGGTGACCTCCTCGAGGCCAACGGCGCGATCTTCACCGCCCAGGGCAAGGCGCTCAACGCCGTCGCCGCCGACGACGTCCGCGTCGGCGTCACGGGCAACCCGGCCAACACCAACGCGCTCATCGCGATGAAGAACGCCCCGGACATCCCGGCCGAGCGGTTCTCCGCGCTGACCCGCCTCGACCACAACCGCGCGATCTCGCAGCTGGCCGCGAAGACCGGCGCCTCGGTCACCGACATCACCAAGATGACGATCTGGGGCAACCACTCCGCCACGCAGTACCCCGACCTGTTCCACGCCGAGGTCGCCGGCAAGAACGCCGCCGAGACGGTGAACGACCAGGAGTGGCTGGAGAACACCTTCATCCCGACCGTCGCCAAGCGCGGCGCCGCGATCATCGAGGCCCGGGGCTCCTCCTCGGCCGCCTCCGCCGCATCGGCCACCATCGACGCCGCCCGCGACTGGCTCTACGGCTCCGCCGAGAACGACTGGGTCTCCATGGCCGTCGCCTCCAACGGTGAGTACGGCGTCCCCGAGGGCCTCATCTCCTCCTTCCCCGTCACCACCAAGGACGGCGACTGGAAGATCGTGGAGGGCCTCGAGATCGACGACTTCTCCCGCGGCAAGATCGACGCCTCCACCGCCGAGCTCGCCGAGGAGCGCGACGCGGTGACCGAGCTCGGGCTCATCTGACCGCCGAGAGGTCGCTCGCGCACCGCCGAGAGGTCACTCGCGCACGGCCGAGAGGTCTGCGGGGTCAGAGGAATGTCGCAACACCCCCTGCCCCGAGGGGGATGTTGTGCCGACTCCACCGATGCCTGCTGACCAGCTC
>LULE01001607.1_pt1 | contig 10048 bp, 7 predicted proteins | sample 728231 | NCBI WGS metagenome assembly LULE01 (sample SAMN03860297, study PRJNA289734) | marine metagenome | biome: seawater column; feature: ocean; material: water; isolation source: Red Sea water column Station 192 - depth 10m | place: Saudi Arabia: Red Sea | collected 2011-10-15 | depth 10 m | reverse complement strand
GTTATTTTAATTTGAATTTCTTTTTCTGAATCTAATTTTAATGAATTTATTTTACTAATTTCTTCATAATTATATTTTGGATAAAATTTATTTAAAACAAAATCTGGAGACAACAAAGAAATAGAAATAATTAAAAAAATAATAATCTCATACCATTTAAGCTTATTTATAAACCAACCTTGAGTTGCTGATGTAAAAACTAAAATTCCAATTAGTGAAGTTATAATAACAATAAGCCCATGCCAGATATTCTCAATACCAATAAGTAAAAGTTCATGATTAAACAAAAAGACTATTGGTAATATTCCTGTTCTTAAACTATACCAGAAGGCTTGAACTCCAGTTATTAATGGATCTCCTCCAGATATTCCCGCAGCTGCATAAGAAGCTAGTCCTACTGGTGGCGTTACATCTGCCATCAATCCAAAATAAAAAACAAATAAATGGACTGCAATCAATGGAAAAATAAATCCAGATGCATTACCAACATCAACTAAAACAGTTGCCATCAAAGATGCAACAACAACATAATTTGCAGTGGTTGGTAAACCCATTCCTAACAATAAACACAAAATTATAGTTAAAAATAATAGTATTGTGACATTATCTTTAGCAAATAAACACAAAATTATAGTTAAAAATAATAGTATTGTGACATTATCTTTAGCAATAGATTCGATAACAATAATTAAGTTTGTACTTAAGCCTGTTGAGCCAACTGCACCTACTATGATACCAGCTGTAGCAATTGCAATGCCAACTGCAACCATATTTAATGCTCCTTTTTCAAAACCAACGATTGTTTGATTAAACCATTCTTTAAAAGAGTCTTTAGAATAATTATTTTTAATTATTAAGTTGATTAGATTGACTAAAATTAAAGTAATTGTTGCATAAAAAATTGAATACGAGGCAGTAAACCTTAAATAAACAAGAGTATAAATTAAAACAAAAATAGGAATTAAAAAGTGAATTCCAGATAAAAATGTTTTTTTCAAATTAGGAACGTCCGCATCGTCCATTCCTTTAAGATTTAATTTTAAAGCTTCTAGGTGAGATATATAAAATAGAGCAATATAGGAAATAATTGCAGGTAAAAAAGCATGTTTAACTATTTCAAAATAAGTAACTCCAATAAAACTTGCCATTACAAATGCTGCGGCACCCATCACAGGCGGCATTATTTGTCCATTTACAGATGATGAAACCTCAATTGCACCTGCCTTTTCTTTAGAGAAACCTGTTTTTTTCATTATTGGAATAGTAAATGTTCCAGTAGTTACGGTATTAGCAATTGATGATCCTGAAATTAAGCCAGTCATTCCTGAACCTAGAATTGCGGCTTTGGCTGGTCCGCCTCTCATTTTACCAACCATCGCAAAGGCTAAATCTAAAAAATATTTACCACCACCTGCCGTTTCAAGTAAGGCTCCAAATAAAACGAACAGAAAAATAAAATCTACGGAAACCCCAATAGGGATTCCAAATATTGCTTCTTGATCCAACCATTGAAATCCTACCAATCTATTTAAAGACAAGCCTCCATGAGAAATTATTTCTGGTGCATACCTACCAAAATATGAAAATAATAAAAAACAAGTTGCAATGATTACCAAAGGTAATCCAATTGCTCTTCTTGTGGCCTCTAAAAGAATTAAAATATTCAACATAAATGGAAATGGTGATGCGTACCAAAGTTGAAATAAGGACCAAATGATAGCTATTGCAGATACTACCTTTAAATGAAATCCAGTAATGTTTCTAGTTGGTGATAAATCCTCGCTTATTTTATTTTTTATATTGGCACTAATTGAATCACTCATAAGAAATATTCATACCATAAAAAAAAGGCCCGGTAAAAATTACCAGGCCTTTTAAAAAGTAAAAAACTTAGATTACATTAATCCAGCTTCTTTATAATATTTAATTGCACCAGGATGTAGTGGAGCAGATAAACCATCTTTAATCATGTTTTTCTTTTCCAAAAATCCAAATGCTGGATGTTGTTTTTTGAAATCATCAAAGTTTTCAAAAACTGCTTTTGTAACTAAGTACACTAATTCTTCAGAAACATCTGCCGAAGTTACCACAGTTGCTTTAACACCAAATGTAGTAGCATCTTTTTTCTGTTTTGTATAAGTGCCTTTAGGAATTACAGCCTGCGCATAATAATCAGCACCATCAATTAAGCCTTGAACTTCTGGTCCAGTCAAATTGATTGGAGATGCTTTAGCGGCACAAGTTGCTGCTTGTTCCATTGCACCATTTGGAAATCCAACCGAATAACCAAATGCATCAATTTTACCATCACATAAAGCTTTCACTTGCTCTGAAGAAGTTAACTCTGTTGTTGATTTAAAGAAACTATTATCAACACCCATAGCTTTCATTAGCTCTTCCATAGTTCCTCTCTGACCAGAACCAGGGTTACCAATGTTTACTACTTTACCTTCTAAGTCTGCAAAATCTTTAATTCTTGCTTTTTTTCTAGCCCAAATTTGAAAAGGTTCGTTGTGAACTGAAAACACAGCTCTCAAATCACTAAACTGTTTTCCTTCCCATTTGCTTGAACCATTCACTGCGTGATATTGCCAGTCAGATTGAGCTACACCAAATTGAAATTCTCCAGCTGCTATTTGTCCAATATTGTAGTTTGAACCACCTGTCGATGGAGCAGTACATCTATACGCTTTAGCTGTACCTTTTTTTCTACCATGCTCAGCACTAATTGCTGATTTATGAAGCATTTTACATATAGCGTTACCTGTTTGGAAATATACTCCAGTAGGTCCACCAGTTCCTATCGTGAAGAACTCAGCTGATTTAGCAACTGTAGTTAAGGACAGTGATGCAAATAAAATCAGTAAAGCACTTGATAGGGATGTGATTATTTTTTTCATTATTTTTCCCTCTCTATAATTGTATGTCGTTATTTTTTATAAATTAATCTTACCAAAAAATTATAATAAATGTATAGGTTGATTTTAAAGATTTTCTGACCATTTTTTTAAATTATCAACACCTTCTACAACCTTTGGTGCCAACTTTTCGATTATATTAAAATCAATAGATTGATCTTCCTTAATACTATTCATGAATTTTTCTCCATCAAAATCAGTAAAGCTTAATCTTGCAAGCATTTTACTTTCATTAAATCCAAAATCTGATCCAGGTAATAATGCAACACCTGTTTCTTTTAAAATATTTTCACACATTTCTGATGAAGTTTTAAATTTAGAATTTAAAAATTCAGGCATTAAATAGAAACCTCCTTGAGGTTCATTAATTAAAATTTTGTTTGATTTTAAATTTTGATAAACATAATTGCCGACAGCCTTTAAAATATTTCTAGATTTATTAATGTATTTACTATGATTGTTTTCATATGCTTTTATTGCAGCATATTGGATAGGCGCACTTACTGCTGAAAAGGTTTCACTGGCTAAAACATTAATCATGTTTTTTATGTCGTTTAAGCTCTCTGGAACAATAAAATATCCCAATCTCCAACCACCAGCTCCACACCATTTACTTAGGCCGGTACTGATAATTGTTTTTTCAGGACAAAAATTTGAAATAGACTTATAATTTTTTGTAAAAGTCAGTTCTGAATATATCTCATCAGATAAAATTATAAGATTATGTTTATTTGCAACATTAGAAATCTCTTCCAAATTTTCACAAACTTGTCCTGAAGGATTATTGGGGGAATTTAAAAATAATAAATAATTTTTATTTTTATCTTTTAATATTACTTCCTCTATTTCTTGAGCTGTAGGGAACCAATTATTTTCTCTTTTTGTTTGTAAAATTTGAATTTTGTTTCTTCCTAATATTGCTTGTGGCGCGTAAGAAACCCAACTAGGTGCAGGCAATATAATTTCACCATCGAATATTACATGAAGTAAAAACATCAACTCTTTAGAGCCTGGTCCTATGATGACATTTTCAGAATTATATTCATAATTTTTTTTCTTTGATGTGTATTTTGCAACAGACTGTCTTAGTTCTGAAAGGCCTTGCATGGGCAAATATTTGTTTTGATACGCATTATTTTTAAGCTCCTCTACTACGTCTTGTGGAACTTTAAAGGGTGATTGTCCAAAACCAAATTTAAATATTTTTTTTCCTTCATCTTCAAGTTTTTTTGAAGCTTCATTAATTGCTAGGGTAGAAGATGGTTTTAAATCTTTAACTATATTTTTTAACATTTAATAACTTAACTGTTTCAAATTTTTGTATTGTTTTAAAACTTCTGGGTTTGCTAAAGCTTCTTTATTTTTAACAACACTTCCTTCTATAGTGCTTTTAACTGCAAGCTCAACAATTTTACCACTTTTGGTTCTTGGAATATCTTTTACAACAATTACTTTGCTAGGGACATGTCTTGGTGATGCATTTATTCTTATTTGAGTTTTTATTCTATTAAGCAAAGAATCATTAAGTATGTATTCATTACTCATTACAACGAAAAGAATTATTCTGATATCATTATCCCAAGATTGACCAACTACTAGTGCTTCTTTAATTTCTTTAAACTTTTCAACCTCAGAATATATTTCAGCAGTCCCAAGTCTTACACCTCCTGGATTAAGGGTAGTGTCAGATCTTCCATGTATAATAAAACCATCGGTATTTCTTCTTTCAGCATAATCCCCATGATGCCAAGTATTTTTATATCTATTGAAGTAAGCTTTTTTAAATTTTACGTCATTTTTATCATTCCAAAATTTAAGAGGCATTGATGGAAATGGATTTTTACAAACTAGTTCACCTTTAGAATTTTTTAAAGATTTGCCGCTATCATTAAAGACATCAATATCTAAACCTAAGCCGGAATTTTGTATTTCACCAATATTTACTGGCTGATATATATTTCCTAAAACAAAACATGATACAATATCTGTACCACCCGAAATAGATGAGAGATGAACTTTCTTTTTAATATTTTTGTAAACATATTTAAAACCTTCACTTGATAAAGGAGAACCTGTTGAACATATTGTTTTTAGTTTTTGAAGTTTATATTTAAATTTAAGATTAGGTTCTAATTTTCTTAGAGCATCAATATATTTAGCACTAATTCCAAACAGAGTAATTTTTTCTCTTTGTGCTATTTTTAAAAGTAAATCACTTGATTTATACATTGGAGAACCATCAAAAAGTACTATTGATGCCTTTGAAGCTAACGAGCTTACTAACCAATTCCACATCATCCAACCACAAGTGGTAAAATAAAACACGTTATCATTTTCTTTTATATCGCAATGTAATTGGTGTTCTTTCTTATGTTGAAGAAGAACTCCACCAGTTCTATGGCAGATACATTTTGGTTTTCCAGTTGTTCCACTTGAATATAAAATAGTCAACTCGCTTTCGAAATCATACTTTTTAAAATTTATTTTTTCAGATTGATTTTGAATAATCTCACGCCATTTAATTAAATTTATTTTCTTATATTTACTTTTATTAGTGACATATTTTTTTCCAGGATAATTAACAATCACAACATTTTTAATTGATGGAATAGATTTTAAAATTTCAGATAATCTCTCTAATACATTAATTTTTTTCCCGTTGTAAAAATACTGGTCTGTAATGAACAAAACTTTTGGATTAATTTGAGAAAATCTTTCAACAACACCTTTAATACCAAAATCAGGACTGCATGATGACCAAATGCTTCCTATAGTACACGCTGCTATAAACGCCTCAACTGTCTCGATAGTATTAGGCATATAAGCTGCAACTCTGTCTCCTTTTTTAATTTTAATTTCCTTTAAAAACTTTACAATTTTGCCTGTACTTAAATTTAATTCTCTCCAAGATTTTTCTTCTCTAAAGCCATTTTCGCTTATAAAAGTGATTGCCTTATCATCATTATTTTTTGACAATAAATTCTCACCAAAATTTAACTTACTACCTGGTAGGAATAAATTTTTATAAAATATTTTAGATTTTTTAATTTTTTTTTTACTTTTCAATCCTTTAATTTCTGAAAATTCCCAAAAATAATTCCAAAACTCAGGAGAATTTTTAACAGTCCAATTTAAAAAAGTTTTGTAATTTAAATTAAATTTTTTTTTGATTTTATTTGAAATAAATTTCTCAAAAGCATAAAGATTTGAATTTTTTTTCTCTTTTAAAGATGCTTCCCAAAGTTTATTGGTCATTTTTATTTTATTAAATTACTATTATAGAATTAATCTCAATTATGATATTCTCATTAATATTAATATAAAAATGAGAACTTTTTACCCTCCGATTCGGTCATGTTTTAGTCTATTTTTGTTCTTTAGCACTAACAATATCTGGTAGGTAAAAAAAATTATACACCAAAGATAGAAATGCCTAAAAATAAAATTACAGCTGTTCTTGGTCCAACAAACACAGGTAAAACTCATCTTGCAATTGACACAATGCTATCTTTTGACAGCGGAATGATTGGGTTCCCATTAAGATTATTAGCAAGAGAGGTTTACGATAAAGTAATAAAAAAAATTAGTATAGACAAAGTTGCTTTAATTACTGGTGAAGAAAAAATAATTCCTACAAACGCAAAATATTATTTATGCACAGTCGAATCAATGCCTATTGAAAAACATTTAGAATTTGTGGGCATAGATGAAATCCAAATGTGTGCAGATCATGAAAGAGGTCACATATTCACAGATAGATTATTAAATTTAAGAGGTGAAAAACTTACGATGCTAATGGATAGCTTTTTCAGCGGAGGAAGTTTATGCAATAGCAGAATTAATAAGAAGACAAAAGGGTGGGGCAGCTATAGTTATGGGTTCATTAAGTCCTAAAACGAGAAATGCTCAAGTAGAACTTTACCAATCTGGAGATGTCGATTTTTTAGTAGCCACTGACGCTATTGGAATGGGAATAAATATGGATCTAGATTATGTATATTTTTCAAATCTTAAAAAATTTGATGGAAAAAAATTAAGAAAATTAAATTTATCTGAAATAGGTCAAATAGCGGGAAGAGCTGGAAGATATTTAAATGATGGTGGTTTTGGAATAACTGGTGATTGTAAAGAAATTTCACCTGAAGAAGTCGAATTAATTGAAGGACATAAATTTGAAGAAATAAGAACTTTATTCTGGAGAAATTCTGATCTTAATTTCAATAACCCAAATTCACTGATTAAAAGTCTTGAAGAAAGACCCCAGATGGAATGGTTAAGAAAAGTTCACGAATGTGAGGATGAAAGAGCGCTAAAATATTTTATAAAAGATGAAAAAAATAATCTAGAATTTAACGAAAGAACTCTCAAATTATTATGGGAATGTTGTCAGATACCTGATTTTGTTAAAAAAACCTACGGCAATCATTATGAAGTGATCAGAAATGTTTTTAAATTTTTAAACAGTGAAAAAGGTCTAATTTCAGAAGATTACATGAGATTACAGCTCATGAAACTTGATAAATTAGAGGGAAATGTAGATTCTTTATCAAATAGAATTGCAAATGTAAGAACTTGGTCTTATGTTTCAAATAAAAATAATTGGGTAGAAAATCAAAATTATTGGATAGAAAAAACAAAACATTTAGAAGATAGACTTTCTGACAGACTTCATGAAGAACTTACCAAGACTTTTATCGACAAAAGAGCAAGTATACTTGCAAGAGGTTTAAAACAAGACATGGAATTCAAAACTGAAATATTACAGAACAATGACGTTAAAATAGATGATCAGTTTATTGGTAAGATCAAAGGTTTGAAATTAGAATTAGATTTAAAAAAAGGCTCTCTTGAAACTGATATCAAGTCATTAAAAAAAGCTGCTAGACAATCAATTGGACCTGAGTTTGATAAAAGAATTCAATCAATTATAGATACGGGATTAATAGATTTAAAAGAGGATTTTAAAATATATTGGAATGAATTTCCAATTGCTAGACTGTTACCAGGAAATGATTATTTAAGTCCTAATTTTACTTTAGTTGTTGATGACATTATTGAACAAAATCCAAAACAAAAACTAAATGATTTTATTCAAAAATGGCTAAGCTCTAAAATAAGCGATGTCTTGAAAAGTTTAATAGATTTAAAAAACATTAAAGAAGATAAGTCTTCAATTAAGGCTTTGGCTTATCAGCTTTATGAAAATAATGGTGTTTTAAAAAGAGAACAAGTTTCTGATTATTTAAAAAATCTTGAACAAATAGATAGAAAAGTACTAAGAGAATTGGGTGTAAAATTTGGAAGATACCATGTATTCCTTTATCAGCTTATAAAACCAGATGCTGTATCTTTAAGAACCTTATTGTGGAAAAATTTTCATCAAAAATTCTATAATTTAAAACCACCAACTTTTGGATTAAATTTTTTAGAAGATAAAGATTCTAAAAATAAAAACTTTATGCTTCTCTGTGGATTTGAAAAATTTGATAATTTTTTTGTAAGAATAGATATTCTTGAAAGACTCTTTGTACAAATTATTAATGCTACTTCAAAAGAAAATAATGAAATAAAAATGATACCTGAAATGTTAAATCTTTTAGGGTGCAGCAAGGAGAACTTTAAAAAATTATTACAAAAAATGGGTTATAAAACTTATGAAAAAGAACAAGACATGTTTTTTAAATATAATCCTGTTAAAAAATTTAAAAAGATACAGAACAAAAAAGTTTCAAATGAAAATCCATTTAAAGTTCTTAAAAATCTCAAGTTAGGTTAATTTTATGTTTTTTAAAAAGACAGATAAAAAAGAAGAGAATAATTTTATAGTAAAAGTTTGTGCTTTATTAATTCATGCTGCAAAAATAGATGAAAATTATACTGACAAAGAAGAGGAAATAATTAAAAAAACACTTCTAGAGTTGGGCCTTGAAAGTGAAAAAATCACAAAAACTATACAAGATGCAAAAATTATTGAGGAAAATTCAAACCAAATTTTAGACTTCACAAGAGAAATTAAAAATTTACCTGAAAAAGATAAAATTAAAATAGTGGAAGCTCTTTGGTCAATTATTTATTCTAATGAAGATGCAGATATGTATGAAACAAATCTTATGAGAAGATTAGCGGGACTTTTATACATTGACAGTAAAACTATGGGGGATATTAAGCATAGAGTAAAAGAGGAAAATAAAGAGTGACTTATATTGTAAACGATAATTGTATTAAGTGTAAACTTACTGATTGTGTAGACGTTTGTCCGGTTGATTGTTTTTATGAAGGTAAAAATATGCTTGTAATTAAACCGGATGAGTGTATAGATTGTGGCGTTTGTGAGCCAGAGTGCCCCGTTGATGCTATAAAAGCAGATACTGAACCTGGAAGCGAAAAATGGTTAGAGATCAATAAAAAATACTCAGAAATCTGGCCAAACATAAGTGAGAAAAAAGATCCCCCTGCGGATCACGAAAAATTTAAAAATGAGCAAAATAAGTACGAAAAGTATTTTAAAGAAAATCTTTAAAGGCAAATCAGATAAAGAAATGACAAAAAAAGTTAAAAAGAAAAAAGTAACTAAAGTTAAAAAAGTTGTAAAACCTAAAACTAAAAAAGTTAAAAAAGTAGTTGTAAAAAAAACCAAAAAAATATTAAAAAAAATTCCAAATAAATCTCCTAAAATAAAAAAAGTTTCAAAAACTACTGAAACACCAGATGAACCGAAAGTAGATAATTTAAGAATATCAAAAACTAATGAGGTTAAACCTGAGATAAAAAAAGTTAAAAAACAAGAAACTGAAAAAAGAGAATTTAAAATTAAAGATTATGTTGTTTATCCAAAACATGGTGTTGGTCAAATCACAGAATTCAAAAAAATAAGTATAGGTGGAATTGACGTTGAAACTTATGTAATAAAGTTTGAGAAAGATAAAGCAAATGGAATGGTGCCAGTAAATAAGCAGTCTCATCTAAGACCATTAGCGACAATTAACCAAGTAAATAAATGTATTTCTATTTTAAAAAGTAAGCCAAAAATTAAAAGATCTATGTGGAGTAGAAGAGCACAAGAATATGAGGCAAAAATTTCATCAGGTAAAATTTATGAATTAGCTGAAGTTGTAAGAGATCTAAACAAA
>LULE01001029.1_pt1 | contig 10064 bp, 10 predicted proteins | sample 728231 | NCBI WGS metagenome assembly LULE01 (sample SAMN03860297, study PRJNA289734) | marine metagenome | biome: seawater column; feature: ocean; material: water; isolation source: Red Sea water column Station 192 - depth 10m | place: Saudi Arabia: Red Sea | collected 2011-10-15 | depth 10 m | reverse complement strand
AGAGGCATATAACGTCGCATTTAACAAAGGAACTGATGCACGCTTTTGCAAAGAATATCAAATTTTTAAAAATACACCAGATGGTATCTTTATAGATAAGCTCAGTGGAGAACCTCTTTTTGATACAAGAAATAGATTTGTCTCAAGGTCCGGTTGGTTATCTTTCACCAAACCTATTGATGGTTCAGTATATGAACTTCCTGACAATAGTTATGGTATGAAAAGGACTGAAATAAGATCAGTTTCCTCGGATATACATCTGGGACATGTTTTTGATGATGGTCCAAACGGTATGCCTAGATATTGTATTAATGCTACTGTATTAGAGTTCAAGCCTAGAAAAGAAATTTCTTAGTTTAATCAGAAATAAGTTCATTAATCCTCTCGTACGAATCAATGAATTCTTCTTTGAATTTTTGAACTGTTTGTCCGGCTGTGATCGACTCATTTACCAACCCAATACCTTGACCAACCCAATAAGTTTCAAGTTGTTTAGCTCCTTCATGTCCAATTGCTGCTTGATCAGCAACTTTTCTTAGAGCTGGTTCACTCACCATTGTTTGAAGAGGCATTGGTAGTGGCTCTGGCGCATCTTTACCTTCCCATGCTTCAACCCAAGGAGATGTTAATTGTCTTGAATGTTTTCCAGTTCTACTTTTTGACCTAACAGTATGACTTGATGATGCAGCAACTAACTTTTCTTTAATATTATCAGATGTTTCAGCTTCAGTTGTTGGAAGAAAAACAGACGCACACCATACTCCGTCAGCTCCCATAGCCATCACTCCAGCCATTTGCTCACCAGTACAAATACCTCCAGCTGCAAGTATAGGTACATCACCATATGATTTAAGAGCTCTTCTAACTTCTGGAACTAAAACCATTGTTGAAACACTTCCACAATGACCACCTCCTTCAGTACCAGATACAACAATAATATCTACTCCTGCTTCAGCTTGTTTAACCGCATGTTGTTTTGCTCCAACCAGCGCTGCAACAGGAACATTATTTTGTTTTCCCATATCTAACATCCATTTTGGGGGTACGCCTAATGCATTTGCCACAAGTTTAATTGGATGAGAAAAAGCAACCTCTAGGACTTCTTTTGCACCATCTAGTCCTGCTCCTAAGACATGATTTGAACTTTGTTCTATTTTTTCAGAGGCATCTCCACCTCTCAAATCAGCTGCATCTATATCATGTTGCTCCAAAATATCTGCACGAAACTCTCTATGTTCTTGCGGTATCATTGCTCTTAAGTCGTCCGTGGTTAGATTTTCGCCTTTGCCAACATACGAATTAGGCACCAAAACATCAACACCATAAGGCTTACCGTCAATATTCTCATCAATCCAATTTAATTCAATTTCAAGCTTCTCAGGAGATAGACCTACAGCTCCAAGAACACCCATACCTCCTGCCTTTGATACAGCTGCAACAACATCTCTACAATGACTAAATGCTACAAGAGGAAACTCTATATCAAGAATTTTACAAATTTGTGATTTCATAAATACTCTCAAAGAAATACTTTATATAGTTTATATTACATTAAATTTAGAATGAATTAGAATAGTAGTATGTATAACTTTTCAGTGCCTGATATATGTGATGAATTTAGTGATATTCAAATAGGAGATCTTTTTTTGAACTCATATGGCTCAAAAAATAAATTTTTTGGTCAAATTCATACAGCTAAATGCGAACATTCAAACAGTATCGTCAAAGAGTTTGTCAATGAACAGGGCGAGGGAAAAGTTTTATTGATTGAACATACTGGATCAGAATTATGCTCTATGGTCGGTGATGAGATTGCCCAAAAAGCATATGAGAATAAATGGAACGGAATATTTACAAATGGTTGCATCAGAGATGTTGAAGTTATTCAAAATATTGATATTGGAGTGTATGCACGAAACATCTATCCAAAAAAAACAGATAAATCTGTGGGTATTGGAAATAAAGATGTTCCATTAAAACTTGGTTCAGTAAAAATAAATCCCGGTGATTGGATTTATGTTGACAGTAATGGATGGATTATTAGTAAAAAAAGATTAGAACTTTAAACTTTCTATATCTTCATCTTTTTGATCCCATATAGATTCAATCCAGTTTTTAAAATCTTCTCTATATTTTTGATCTTCTGAATAATTTCTATTCTTAAGATTTTCAGGAATATTATGTTTTGTAACAAGAACCTTAACTTCACTCATTTCACCAGTTAAAAAATTCCATGCACTTCTCTTATCACTTTTATAGACCAAGGTGTAATCAATTAATGTGTTGATCTTTGGCATTGCAGATAGAGCGGTCGCCATGCCTCCAATTTTTGGAATGAGTAGATTCTTATAGGGCGATTCTTGTAATTTATGTTTTTCTTTTGTAAATCTTGTTCCTTCAGCATAACTAAATATGGTTGATGGAGATCTAAGAAAACGTTTACAAGATTTAAGTGTATTTTCATAATCTTTTGTCCTAAGAGAAGGATCTTTCTCAATGGCTGCTTTTGAATGCCTATTTACAAAAGGCATGTTTAATGTCTTGTTCGCTAAAAAAACAAAAGGTATCCACCATAACTCTTTCTTCATAAAAAATTTTAAAAGAGGAATCTTATAATTTGCTGCCACAAGCAATACAAAAATATCTGCCCATGATTGATGATTCGACATAGCCATATACCATTCGTCTAATGCAAACTCTTTATTCTTTTCAATTAATTTAATGTTGTCACCATGCATGGTAAGCATAATAATTTTTAGACCATAAACAGTAAGGTCTCCAATATAATTTGATACTTTGCTGAGAAAAATTTTAAATCCTTTTAAAGGAATTATTGCTCTTGGTATATTTATTATTGCAAGAGTGCCAAACCCTAATATGAGCTCTAATATTATTAAAACAAAAGTAATTAAACCAACTATGATTGATTTGATTGTCGTCATAACTATACAAAGACCCTTTAAAAACCGCTTAAATTTGCATATCTCTCGGTATGATACTTTGCACTCCCAAAAATCTGTTCAGCAACTCTAGCTCTTTTGAGAAAGAAACCAATATCATGCAACTGTTTTTGAAAGACTAGATAGTCTTTGAAGTTCATTTGAATTTTCATCAGCTGCTCGCATAGCTGCTAATACTGAAGATTTTGTTAATTCTATTTCACAAAACATTTCAGCTGCTCTATGTTGCAGAGCTTGAAAAGAACCAATTAATGCACCAAATTGTTTTCTTTGCTTTAAATAATCGAGTGTTATTTCAAAGGCAGATTCTGCATTTCCAAGCATTTCAGCAGACATAGCAATTCTCCCAATATCCAGAATGCTCTCAACAGTTTCTCCTGCAGTTTCAAGATCTCCCAATAACGATGATTTATCAACACTAACATCATTAAAATATATATTTGCATAGTTCCTTGAATCTGCCATATATAGTTTTTTTGCTTCAATACCAGATTGATCCGAATCTATAAAAAATAAAGATAAACCTGTTGAATCACCTTTTGAACCAGATGTTCTTGCAAGAACAATTAGAAGGTCAGCACTGGCTCCATCAATTACAAATATTTTTTTACCGCTTAGAGTGAAACCCGAGTTATTTTTTTTAGCAATTAATTCGGTTGCAGATGGGTCATGATGAGTTATCTCATCCACAGCAAGTGCTGTAGTGATTTCTCCATTTACAATTTTAGGCAGATAATTGTTTTTCTGGTCATCATTTCCAAACTCAGAAATAGCATAAGCACCTAAAACACCTGTTGCAAAAAGTGGGGAGGGCGTAAGTGTTTTTGCACACTCTTGTAAAATGACACCAATACCAGTAACTCCAAAATTAGAACCTCCAAATTCCTCAGGAATCAATATTCCAGGCCAGCCAAGTTTAACCATTTCTAACCAAATATTTTTATCCCATAGGTTAGGATCATCACTATCTCTCAAAGATCTAAAATGGGATATTGGCGACCTTTCTTCAGCAAAGTTTTTTGCTGTATCTTTAAGGAACTGTTCCTCTTCTGATAGCACTAATTTCATCTGACATTATTGACTTGGAAGTCCAAGCACTCTTTTAGAAATAACATTAAGCTGAACTTCAGAGGTTCCACCTTCGATTGAGTTTCCTTTAGTTCTAAGCCAGGCTCTTGTGAGATTCTTATCGTTATCATCAAACTCGTCACCATCCCATGCTACTCCATTAATTCCTGAAGCGGCAACCATAAGCTCATGTCTTTTTTTATTATGTTCTGTTCCATAAAGTTTAAACATGGATGCTGTTGCGCTTGCCTTACCTCCCTCATCTCCAGCTCTTTTTAAAGTAAGACCAAAAGCATGCTCTTTAATCTTATGTGATGATATTTCAGACCTGTAAAAACCATTATTTATTTTCCCATTTTCTTCACCAAGATGCTTTTTTGCAATTGATACAATATCTCTTTTGCTACCCATACCAGCTGCAAGACCAAAATTTGAAATGAAGGCTCTTTCATGTTGTAAAAGTTTTTTTGCAATAGTCCAACCAGCATTTAACTCACCTATTAAGTTTTCTTTGGGCACCTCAACGTTATCAAAAAATGTTTCACAAAATGGAGATTTTCCTGATATGAGTGTAATAGGCTTTGTGCTAACTCCCTTAGAGGCCATATCTATTAATAAAAAACTTATACCATCATGTTTTGGTTCTTTAGGACCAGTTCTTACTAATGCAAATATCCAATCTGCCTTATCAGCATATGACGTCCACACCTTTTGACCATTTACGAGAAATTTCTTACCAATATCTTCTGCTTTTGTTGCAAGACTAGCTAAATCTGATCCCGATCCAGGCTCTGAGTATCCTTGACACCATCTTATTTCACCTTTGATAATTTTTGGTATATGTTCTTTTTTTTGTTCCTCAGAGCCGTATTCAAGCAATACAGGAGCGAGCATCCATATACCAAAACTTAGTAAAGGTTGTTTTGCACCAATTCTAAATAATTCTTCATTAAGTACCTTAACTTCATCTTTTGAAAGACCACCACCACCATATTCCTTGGGTACAGTTGGCATAGTCCAACCTTTTGCACCCATTCTATCTAACCATAATTTAGATTCAGGATTTTTATACTCTGCATTTCTGCCACCCCAAACCTCATCAACCGGTATCTTAGGATCTGCACCACTTCTCATCGAAGGAGGACAGTTTTTATCAAGCCATTCTTTTGTTTCTTCTCTAAATTTATCTAAATTAGTCATATTATTGATATTTGTTTTAATTAAAATCATCAATATTATATGCGTATATTTAATTTTTTCGAGTATTGAAAATATAAAACTTATTAATACATTTTTTTATAAGTTGTATAATGCGCGCTATGTTTAAAGAAATAGGCATCTTAGTTAAAGAAGACTTATCTGACCGTATTGATAACGAAGCTCTTAATCTTATGATAAATTCGTTGTTAAATTTAGACATTAATTTGTACATCGATAAGTCTTCAAATAACAAAAATGAAAATTTTACTGTTCTTGAGCACAAGGAATATGTAAAGAAAGTCGATATAGTTGTAGTTTTTGGTGGCGATGGCACTCTTTTGAATGCTGCAAGGAAGTATTTAAATTACGATATTCCTATTCTTGGAATTAATATGGGTAATGTAGGATTTCTTACTGATATAAGTACTGATAATTTTGAAAAAACTATCAAGGAAGTCTTGGATGGCAACTACAAAATTGAAGAAAGAAACTTAGTTTCCGCCAAATTTGGAAATAATCATTTATATGGTCTAAATGAGGTTGTTATTCATTCTGGTGCATATGCTCAGCTTATGAGATATCGGTTAAATGTAAACGACAGAGTTGTTTATGAGCAAAGGTCGGATGGTTTAATAATAGCTACCCCAACAGGATCGACTGCATATGCTTTATCAGCAGGTGGTCCAATAATTCATCCAAGTTTAGATGTTTGGACAATTCTTCCAATGCTTCCCCAAAGCTTGTCTTCAAGGCCCTTTGTAATTTCTACAGATGAAAAAGTCGAAATGGATTTATTTGATGGACCTAATGAAAATGCAAAAATTTGTGTTGATGGTCAAGACGACATTGATATTCCATATGGTGAGAGAATTTTAATATCTAAAATGGGGAAAACTTTAAAATTAGTTCATCCAAATGATAATGATTTTTTTGAGGCATGCAGAGAAAAGTTAGGTTGGAGCTTAAATATTTCTAAAAATTAAATTGAATATTTTAAAAAATTATCATATTCCAATTATTTTCATAGCAATTGTAATTGCATTAATCTCAAACTTTGGATCATTAATTGCAGTTATAGAGCCTTTAACTTTTACAAAGATAATTATTTCTAATCAAGGATATGTATCTATTGCGGATCTAAATCAAACTTACTTTGAAGACAATCAGTGGTGGAGAACAATAACGCCTATATTTATACATTTTTCGTTTGCTCATTTAGCATTTAATTGTTTATGGATATATATATTGGGAGAAAAGATTGAAAACATTGATGGATCTAATACTTTTATAGTTCTTGTAATGTTCTCCGCAATCCTTAGTAACCTTCTTCAATATATATTTACCGACTCCAGCTTATTTGGAGGATTGTCAGGTGTAATTTATGGCTTAATTGGTTATTGCATGATTCTTGAGTTTGAATCTAGATATGTAAGATATGATTTACCACCTGCAATATATTTATTTATGATTGTATGGCTGCTGCTAGGATTTATTGGAGTATTAGATTTGTTCGGATTTGGCTCTGTAGCTAATTATGCTCACCTAGGAGGTCTTATTTCTGGAATTTTGTTTGCTATGATATATAAAAGTTTTTTTACGATGAGAACATAAATTGATAAAAAAAGCAGTATTACCAGTTGCTGGCTTTGGTACAAGATTTTTACCAGCATCAAAAGCAACACCCAAAGAGATGCTTCCAATTATTGATAAGCCTTTAGTCCAATATGCTGTTGAAGAGGCAATTGATAGTGGCATTAATGAAATTATTTTTATTACCAGTCCTGAAAAGCATTCTATAAAAAAACATTTTAAAACCAACAAAGATCTTGAGCTTAGATTACAAAATTCTGGCAAAGAGGAAGTGATTGAAAAGCTTAATCCTAAAAAATTTAGTAAGGCTAAGTTTTATTATATAAATCAAAATGAACAGAAAGGATTAGGTCATGCTGTTCTTCAAGCAGAAAGTGTAGTTGGTAATAATCCTTTTGCAGTGTTGCTTCCAGATGAGTTATTTTTTTCAGAGAAGTCTTGTTTGTATCAGCTAATAGATATATTTAAAGAAAAAAAATCTTCGGTTATTGCTGTTAATAAAATAGATAAAAATAATATCCATAAATATGGAGTTATCAAACCAGGAGATCAAAATAAATTAGCTATTAAAATCGATGATATTGTAGAAAAACCAGCTGCACAGGATGCGCCCTCCGATATGGCAGTTTGCGGGAGATATATTCTTAATCCTGCAATTTTTAAGCATTTAAAATTAACAAAATCTGATAAATCTGGAGAAATTCAGTTAACTGATGCAATAAGATCTCTCTTAAATGATGAAGATATTTTTGCAACTATATATAATGGGGAAAAATTTGATTGTGGTAGCAAGGAAGGCTTTGTTCATGCTACTATTTCGCTCGCTTTAAGAGATGAAAGGATAAACAAAAAAATAAAAAAGATAATACAGGATATTGTTTGAATTTTTTCCTAAAAATATTTAAATTTCTTCCTCCAGAGTTTGCTCATTCTGCTTCACTTAATTCTCTAAATTTATTACATAAATTCAAGCTATTAGTTTTATTTAAGAACAAAATTATTAATAAAAATGAACACACAATTTTTGGAATGAAATTTAGAAACAAACTTGGTACAGCAGCTGGTTTAGATAAAAATGGGGATTATATAGATGCATTAGGTGCCCTAGGATTTGGTTTTTTAGAGGTAGGAACTGTTACTCCAAGACCGCAATACGGCAATCCTAAGCCTCGAATATTTCGTAACTATTCTGAAAATTCAATCATCAACAGACTTGGTTTTAATAATAAAGGCATTGATTATTTGGTTAATAATCTTAAAAGAAGAAAATATGACGGAGTTGTAGGTGTAAATATTGGCGCAAATAAATCCTCTAAGGGTATTGAAAGAATAAACGACTACTTGCTTTGCATTGAAAAGATTCATAAGTTTGCAGATTACATAACAATAAATATATCTTCACCCAATACACCTGATTTGAGGGACTTCCATGTGAAGGAAAATCTACGAAATTTAATTACTTCAGTAGAGAATAAGATTGACAAGCTTGATTTTAAAAAACCAATTTTTTTAAAAATTTCTCCAGATGAGACTGATGAATCTATTGAAATGATAATTGATTTAGTTAAAAAATCATCTATAACAGGACTGGTTGCCACAAACACAACAATTGATAAAGACAATCTTAATAATAAAAAATTAAAAAAAGAAGATGGTGGAGTTTCAGGTCAGCCTTTAATGGATAAGTCTACAAATAAAATTTCATTAATAAGATCAATATGTTCTGATATTCCAATTATTGGAGTAGGTGGCGTTATGAGTAAAAAAGATTATTTATCTAAATTAAATGCTGGTGCAGATTTAGTTCAAATTTATACTGGATTTATTATTAAAGGCCCAGACTTGATTAATCAAATAGTTAGAGATTAAGAATTGGAATATTTTGTTTTTATATTAGCTATTCTTCTTCTTGTAGGCTCAATTTCAATTGCGATGCCTTCAAAATCCTCTAGAAAAATATCTAAAATAAGAATGGAAGCTCAAATGATGGGAATAAAGATTGCCTCAACAATCTACGGTAAAAACAAATTTAAAAATAAAAATTCTAATCCAGTTAGCTATCAAATTAAAAACACTACCTCATTTAAAGAAGGTCACTTTATTAGAGACAAAACCGATTTAATCTTGTATTCTCCTGTCAAACTTAAATATGTAGACAATTTTGAAAGCATAGAAAAGCAGTTAAAAAGTCTATCTAAGAGTATCGATGAACTGATTTTTACTGAATCTTTTATATTTTTTTTATGGAAAGAATTAGATGGTCTAAAGGAGCTTAAGAATATTCTTGATGAACTGGGCAATTTAAAAAATTTTTAAAATTAACTTGCCAACATGAACCTTTTGATGATATTCATAAAAAAGGAAATTTTAGAAAATGACAAAATCTTTAGTAATAGTTGAGTCTCCTGCAAAGGCAAAGACCATTTCAAAGTACTTAGGACCTGAGTATATTGTTGAGTCTAGCGTTGGGCATATTAGAGATCTTCCAAAGAAAGGCGGCACTAATAGAACAAGACTTGTTGTACCAAAAGACCTCAGTCCAGAGGAAAAAGTCAGACAAAAGGAAATCAATGCTAGAAAAAGTTTAGTAAGAAGGATGGGTGTTGATCCTGATAATGGATGGGATGCTAATTGGCAAATAATACCTGAGAAAGAGAAGGTGCTGAAGGCTTTAAAAAAAGCCGCAAAGAATGTTGATAATATATATTTAGCGACAGATTTAGATAGAGAAGGTGAAGCAATTGCTTGGCACCTTAAAGAAGCATTAGGACCTCAAAAATATAATTACTCAAGAGTGAGATTTAATCAAATTACAAAAGATGCAATTATTGAGTCTTTCTCTGATCCAAAAGAAATAGACCTTAATCTGGTTAAAGCATATAGAGCTAGAAGATTTTTAGATAAAGTTATTGGTTTTGAATTGTCTCCATTGCTTTGGAAAAAAATTGCACGAGGTTTATCAGCAGGAAGAGTTCAATCGGTTGCTTTAAGACTTTTAGATGAAAGAGAAAGATCTATCCAAGAATTTATTCCAGAGGAGTATTGGGAAATTTCGTTTTCAGCCACTACTAATAATGACGAAACAATTACATTTAATCTTGCAACTAAAAAAACAGATCCATTACTCTCAAAAGAAAAAGTTGAAACAATAAAACAACAAATAGAATCATGCAATTTATCAATAAATGAGATTTCTAAGAAGCCGGTAAAAGTCAAACCAAAGGCTCCTTTTATTACATCAACACT
>LULE01004734.1_pt1 | contig 10067 bp, 13 predicted proteins | sample 728231 | NCBI WGS metagenome assembly LULE01 (sample SAMN03860297, study PRJNA289734) | marine metagenome | biome: seawater column; feature: ocean; material: water; isolation source: Red Sea water column Station 192 - depth 10m | place: Saudi Arabia: Red Sea | collected 2011-10-15 | depth 10 m | reverse complement strand
ATGAACCTGCGGTGGTCGTTGCGGATCAGCGCGCCCGGCAGCAGGTGGGACTCGCAGAGGATCTGGAAGCCGTTGCAGATGCCGAGGACGGGCATGCCCCTCTTGGCCGCCTCGATCACCTCGGTCATGACCGGGGAGAAGCGGGAGATGGCGCCGCAGCGCAGGTAGTCGCCGTAGGAGAAACCGCCGGGCAGCACGACCGCGTCGACGCCCTTGAGGTCGTGGTCGCCGTGCCAGAGGGCGACGGCCTCCTGGCCGCCGAGGCCGATGGCACGGGCGGCGTCGACGTCGTCGAGGGAGCCGGGGAAGGTGACGACGCCGATCTTCACGCGGTCGCTCCGGTGGCGCCCGGGGTGAGGTCGTCCTCGACGTGGACCGCGTAGTTCTCGATCACCGGGTTGGAGAGGAGGGTCTCGGCCATCTTCTCGACCTCGGCGAGGACCTCGGCGGTGATCTCGCCGGCGATCTCGAGCTCGAAGCGCTTGCCCTGGCGGACGTCGGTCACGCCGGAGAAGCCGAGGCGGGGCAGTGCACCGAGCACGGCCTTGCCCTGGGGGTCGAGGATCTCGGGCTTGGGCATCACGTCGACGACGACACGGGCCACGGGGCGGCTCCTGGCTCAGGGGTGGACAAGCACCGCGGAGTCTATCGGTGGCAGGTGGCGCACGACTGCGGAGCCTGCGGTCCGTGAGAGGGACCACAGGCTCCGCGTCGTGGGGTGCCCGGTCCCGGTGGTGCCGGGAGCAGGCGGGCGCAGGGCTCAGCGGGCGACGGCGGACCGGCCGAAGTAGAGCCCCAGGCCGGTGACGAAGAGCCACAGCGGGGCCAGCAGCGCCGGGACGCCGGGGACGCCGAGCCCGGCGACCATCAGCGTGGTCTGGAGCACCGGCAGCACCGCGAAGGCACCGAGCCAGCGGGAGACCAGCCGCTCCTTCAGGCCCATCCAGGCGACCGCGCCGGCCGCGACGACCACGCCGAGGCAGCCGATCCACGCCCCGAAGTCGCAGAGCATGTAGTAGACCGCCAGGCCGGCCTCGTCGTAGCCGGTGTCCTCGAACCCGCCGGGCATGTAGAGCCCGAGGGCGCCCTTCCAGCCGTAGCCGTAGGTCAGCCCGGCCGCGGAGGCCAGCAGCCCGAGCGGCACCAGGTGCACGGCGGTGGAGCCGACGAAGCGCGGCTCGACGCGGCGGCGCCACTGGGCGGCCAGCACGAGGAGCAGCACGACGGCGACGTACCCGACGACCATCGACATCTTGTAGGTGAACGGGTCGAGGGACTCGAAGAGGCCCGCGGACAGCTCGACGGTCTCGCCGGGCTCCTGCGTCTCGCGGCCGTCGAGGATCATCGTGGCGACCAGGCCGGCGACGCCGGCGGCGCTGGCCAGCAACGGCCAGGCCGGGCGGCGCCCGGTGCGTCCGCTCGCGGCGGGGGAGGCCGCGCTGGCGGCCGGGACGGTGGTCTGCGTCATCGCAGGACTCCTCGTGTGTGGGGTGAGGGCCTCCCTGGTGGAGCCCTCGTCGAGGACCCGAGGTTCTGCCACCCGGCGTCCCGGGAACCAGGGACACCGACCCCCTCTCCTCGGGACGTCCGCTCGGGCACGATGTCGCCGTGGAGCACACGACCGAGCCGGCACCGGCAGCCGCGGAGGACCGGCGCCTGGGGCTGCTCGCGGCCGTCCTGGCGGCACTGGCGGTGGCCTGCTGCGTGGCGGCCGTCGTCGCCGAGGACGCCGGCGGCCGGAGTGGGGACCGGGTGCCGATCTGGCTGGGCGACGTGGTCCTGGGCTCGGCGTGGCCGCTGATCGGCGCGCTCGTGGTGCGGGCGGCGCCCCGCAACCCGGTCGGCTGGCTGATGCTCGTGCCGGGCCTGCTCGGGCCCTACCAGCTCGCCGGGGTCTACGCCGACGCCAGCGGCGGCGAGGGCCCGCTCGGCACCCTGGCGGCGTGGTACGCCGTGTGGGGGTTCGCGCCGTACTTCTTCACCCTGCCCGTGCTGCCGATGGTCTTCCCCGACGGCCGGCCGCCCTCGCGGCGCTGGTCGCGGCTGCTGGCGGTCACGCTCGGTGTGGCCACGGTGACGACGGTCGCGCGGATGCTCTCCCCGATCGGCTCCGACCTCGCCCCCGGCGTCGTGAACCCCTTCGGCGTCGATGGCGCGCTGTGGCTGCGCTACGTGACGTCGGTGGGGGCGGTCTCGCTGTTCGTGGTGTTCCTGCCCCTGGCCGTGCTGTCGCTGTTCTGGCGACGGCGGCGGGCCGTGGAGCCCGAGCGCACCCAGCTGTCCTGGATCTTCCTCGGCGGGATCGTCCTGGTGGCCGGGGCGACGATGCCGCTGGGGACGGCGGCCGAGGGGTGGGGCATGGTCGTCGGCCTGCTCGCGTTCCCGCTCGCGATCGGCCTGGGGATGCTGCGGCACGGTCTCTTCGACGCCGAGTTCGCGCTGCACCGCACCGTGGTGCTGGGGCTGGTCACGGCCGCGGTCGTGGCGGCGTACGTCGCCGTGGTCTACGGCGCCCGTGCGGTCGCGCCCGGCTCCCGGCTCGACGTGCTGCTGGTGGCGGTGCTGGCGCTGCTGGCCGCGCTGGCCCCGCTGGCGGTGGTGGCGCGCGTGGGCCGCGGGGTGGCGGGAGCCGCCGACCCGGGCAGCGCCCTGCAGTCGCTGGTGGCCGAGGCCCGGGCCGCGCTGCGGCTGCCGTCGATGGCGTTCGTCCCCGTCGAGGGGGCGTCGGTCTCCTCCGGGGCACCGGCGCACGGCACCCGCGGGCTGCCCGTGCAGGCCCTGGGGCTCGAGGTCGGCACCCTCGAGGTCGGGCTGCCGACCCGGCGGCACCGCTGGACCGAGGCCGAGGAGCGGGCCCTGGCCGAGGTCGCCGACCGCGCGGGCACCCTCGCGTACGCCGCCCGGCTGGTCGCCGACGTGTCGCGCTCCCGGGAGCGGATCGTGGCTGCGCGGGAGGAGGAGCGTCGCCGGATGCGTGCCGACCTCCACGACGGCGTCGCGCCCGCGCTGGCCGGGACCGCCCTGCAGCTGGAGTCGATGGCGACCCGGCTGCGCCGCGACGGGCACGTGGAGCTGGCCGACCGCGCACTCGGGCTGCGCGACGGCCTGCGCGACACCGTCGGGGAGCTGCGCGCCCTCGTGCACGGGCTGCGGCCTCCGGTGCTCGACCAGCGCGGGCTGGCCGGGGCGGTGCGGGCGCTGGTGACGGGGCTCGACGAGCCCGTCTGCACGGCCGACGTCGAGGAGGTCGGGGCGCCCGGGGCCGCGGTCGAGGTGGCGGCGTACGCCATCGCCGCGGAGGGCCTGGCCAACGCGCTGCGGCACGCCTCGGCGAGCCGGGTCGAGCTCGGCCTGCACACCGACGAGGGTGTCCTCGTGGTGACGGTGCGCGACGACGGCTCCGGGCTGCCCGCCGAGCCGGTGGCGGGGGTCGGCCTGGGGAGCATGCGCGAGCGGGCCGCCGAGGTCGGCGGCCAGGTGCGCGTGGAGGCCGCGCCCGGTGGCGGGACGGTCGTGACCGCACGGCTGCCGCTCGTCCCGGAGGCGGGTCGTGGCTGACGTGCGGGTGCTGGTCGTCGACGACCACCCCGTCTTCCGGGCCGGCATGGTGACGGTGCTGCAGGACCTCGACGGCCTGGACGTGGTCGGGCAGGCCGCCGACGGTGCGGAGGCGCTGGCGCGGGTCGCGGAGACCGCGCCCGACGTGGTGCTGATGGACCTGCGGATGCCCGGGGTCGGAGGGCTCGAGGCCACCGCGCGGCTGCGGGTCGAGCACCCGGACGTCGCGGTGGTGGTGCTGACGATGGACTCCGACGACGACTCGGTCTTCGCGGCGCTGCGGGCCGGGGCGCGGGGCTACCTGCTCAAGGAGGCCGACGGCCTCGACATCGAGCGGGCGATCCGTGGCGCTGCCCTGGGCGAGGCGGTCTTCGGTCGCGGGGTGGCCGAGCGGGTGCTGGCCTTCTTCGCCGCCGGCCGCCGCCCGGGGTCGTCGCCGTTCCCGCAGCTGAGCCCCCGCGAGCTGGAGGTCCTCGAGCTGATCGCCCAGGGGCTGGACAACCAGCAGATCGCGCGGCGGCTGGTGCTCAGCGACAAGACCGTGCGCAACCGGGTCAGCGACGTGCTCGGCAAGCTGCACGCCCGCAACCGTGCGGAGATGGTGGCGCTGGCGCGCGACGCCGGGCTCGGCGGCTGAGCGGCTGAGCGACTGAGCGGCCAGGCGCCGTGCCCGCGCCCCAGGAGGTCGTCGCCGGGCACGTGCTGCGGCCGCTGCCGCTGGCCGGCCGCCACGTAGTCGTCGACCCCGGCCACCAGCTCGGCAACGCCCGCTTCCCCGCCGAGACCGCCCGGCTGGTCGAGGCCGGCGGGTTCCGCAAGGCGTGCAACACCAGCGGCACCGCGACGTCCGCCGGGTACGCCGAGGCGACCTTCGCCTGGGAGGTGTCCCGGCGGTTGGCCCGGCGGCTGCTGCGGGCCGGGGCGGTCGTGACGCTGACCCGGGACGGCGACTCCCCCGACCGCTGGGGCCCCTGCGTGGACGAGCGCGGCCGCGCCGGCAACGCCGAGGGCGCCGACCTCAAGGTCTCGGTGCACGGCGACGGGTCGTACGCCGCCGGCGCGCACGGGTTCCACGTGATCGCCGGCGACGAGGCGTCGCTGGCGGTCGCCGAGGTGGTGCGTGGTGCGCTGGAGGACGCCGGGTTCGCCCGGGCCACCTACATCGCCGGCGGGGACGGGCTCGACCTGCGCACCGACCTGGCCACGCTCAACCTCTCCCAGATGCCCGCGGTGCTCGTCGAGCTCGGGAACATGCGCGACGCCCGGGACGCCGCGGTGATGACCAGCCCCGTGGGGCAGGAGAGGTACGCGGCCGCGCTGGCCTCCGGCGTACGACGCGTGCTGCGGTGACCGTCGGTCAGGACCTCTCCCCCGACGGCTCCACCGGCGCGACCGGGTGGGCCGGCTGGGGCAGACTGGCGGCATGAACCCGCAGCGCCCGGACCTCGCCTCGCCCCTGAGCCTGGAGTTCCCGCAGTCCCTCGCGGTCTACGACGACTACGCCCAGGCCCAGCGCACCGTCGACTACCTCAGCGACGAGCAGTTCCCCGTCGAGCAGCTGATGATCGTCGGCACCGACCTCAAGCGGGTCGAGAAGATCACCGGCCGGCTCACCACCGGGCGCGTGGCGCTGAGCGGCGCGGCGTCGGGCGCGTGGTTCGGACTGTTCGTCGGCGTGATCTTCGTGCTGCTCACCGAGGAGTCGCTGCTCGCCTCGCTGCTGCCGCCGCTGCTCATCGGGGCGCTGTTCGGCCTCATCTTCGCCCTCATGGGCTACGCCGCCACCCGCGGCCAGCGCGACTTCTCCTCCGTCACCCAGGTCGTCGCCACCCGCTACGAGGTGCTGGTCGAGCACAGGTCGGCCGCCCGCGCACGCGAACTGCTCGCCGGCCTTCCCGGCGCGCTGCCCAACCCGTTCGAGTGACGGGGCCTCGAGACCCGTCACTGACGCCGCCCCCAAGGGGGCCTTCTGCTTGGACGGACGTCCGTTCAAGACCGTGCCCGGATCTTTGAACGGACGTCCGTCCACGGCGTCGGCAGGTCTCTTTGAACGGACGTCCGTCCAAGGAGACTGGCACCCCCGGGCAACGGGCGGAGGACCGGACGCCAGGAGCACCGGTGCGCCGCTCAGCGCTTGGCGGGCCGCAGCAGCACGATGAACAGAGCGACGCCCAGCCCCGCGAGCAGCGGGCCGAAGGCGACGTCGGGCGAGCCGTACCACCACAGGCCGCCGCCCACGGTCATGAGGGCGGCGACCATCAGGAGGAGCAGCTTCACGAGAGCTCGCGCTTGAGGATCTTGCCGGTGGCGGTCATGGGGAGGTTCTCGACGACCTCGACCATGCGGGGGTACTTGTAGTTGGCCATCTGCTCCTTACCCCACGCGACCAGCTCCTCGGCCGTGGTCGTGGCGCCGGGGTTGAGGATGACGTACGCCTTGCCCTCCTCGCCGTGGGACTCGTGCGGCACGCCGATGACCGCGGCCAGCGAGACGTCCTCGTGGGTGAGCAGGACCTCCTCGATCTCGCGGGGGTACACGTTGTAGCCGCCGCGGATGATCATGTCCTTGGAGCGGTCGACGATGTAGTAGAAGCCGTCGGCGTCCTTGCGCCCCAGGTCACCGGAGCGGAACCAGCCGTCGGTGCCGTCGACGGTGCCGAGCACCTCGGCGGTCGCCTCGGGGCGGTTGTAGTAGCCCTTCATGATGTTGTGCCCCTTGATGGCGATCTCGCCGACGGCGGTCTTGCCGTCCTCCTCGATGTCCTCGGGCACCCGATCCCAGGAGTCGGCCTGCAGCAGGCACATCTGGTCTCCACGTCGACCTCGGGCGTCAGCGCACCCAGCAGGCCCCAGTACATCGTCGGGACGCCGGCGAAGAAGGTGACCTGCTCCTTCAGCATCAGCGCCAGCGCGGGCTCGGCCTCGAAGCGGGGCAGCATCACGACGGTGCCGCCGTAGGCGAACCCGCCGTTCTGGATGACGGTCTGGCCGAAGGAGTGGAAGAGCGGCAGCACGCACAGGTAGGTGTCCGGCGTCTCCGCGCTCGCACCGAAGAGTGCCTCGCCGGACAGCGCGTTGTCGCGCATGTTGCGGTGGCGCAGCTCGGCGCCCTTGGGCTGACCGGTGGTGCCGGAGGTGTAGAGGATGACCGCGGTGTCGTCCTCGTCGGTCTCCACGGTGTCGAACGTCGGGGCCTGGCTGCCGATGGCCTGGAAGAGGGTGGTGGTGCCCTCGATCGGCGAGGCGGCCGCCGGGTCGGCGGGGATCATGAAGAAGTGCTCGCACCCGGGGGTCTCGGAGAAGCCCTCGTGGCCGGCCTGCCCGATCGGGAGCTCCGGGGTGCCCTGGAAGCAGAACAGCGCCTTCGCCTCGGAGTCGGCGAGGTGGTAGGCGACCTCGCGGCCCTTGAGCAGCACGTTGAGAGGCACCACGGCCGCGCCGGCCTTGAGGATGCCGTAGTAGACGATCGAGAAGTACGGCAGGTTCGGGCAGCTCAGCGCGACCTTGTCGCCGCGGCCGATGCCGCGCTCGGCCAGCGCCCCGGCGACCTGGTTGGCCAGGGTGTTCACGGTGGCGTAGTTCAGGCGCGTGTCACCGAAGACGATGGCGTCGCGCTCGGGGTACGTCGCGGCGCTGGTCTCGAGCAGGCTCGCGAGGTTGTAGCTGGTCACAGGTGGCCTCCGTCACGTGGGGTGTGCGGCCAACCTACCGACCGGTCACGAAGGGCGGGAGGCCAGGATCCGTGCGGCCGTGCGCAGGTCCGCGCGCACCGGCAGCACCGAGGCGTACGACGCGACCAGGCCGAGCCCGCGCACCGGCCCGGGCCCGGTGATCCGGAAGCGGAACCGCACGTCGCAGCCGGTGCCGGTCGGCACGAACTCCAGGTCGAGAGTGGCGGTGACCCGCTTCCAGGTGCCGTACTCGGACCACCGCCGCGGCCGGTCGTAGGAGGTGGTGCGCATCGCCGGTCGCAGCCCGGGCTTGGTGACGTCGGTCCAGGTCTGACCGACCCCGACCTCGCCGGCGACGTCCTCGACCGCGGCCAGGCTGGACTGCCACTGGGGACGGTTGGCAGGGTCGACGAGGTAGTCGAAGGCCACCTCGGCCGGCACGGGGAACGGCACGGTGCCGCCGACGGTGCGCATCGTCGTACCCCCTGACCTCAGAACCGCTGGCCGGTGAGGCGCTCGTAGGCCTCGATGTAGCGCGAGCGGGTGCGCTCGACGACCTCGGCGGGCAACGCGGGCGGCGCCTCGCCGGAGGCCTTGTCCCAGCCGGACTCGGGCGAGAGCGCCCAGTTGCGCACGATCTGCTTGTCGTAGGAGGGCTGCGTGCGGCCCGGCTCGTAGTCGTCGGCCGGCCAGAAGCGGCTGGAGTCGGGGGTGAGCACCTCGTCACCGAGCACGATCGCGTGGTCCGCCCTCCGCCCGAACTCCAGCTTCGTGTCGGTCAGGTCGCGCAGCGTGGCCGCGTCATCGGCGCCGATGGTGGCGACGACGGCGTCGTAGGAGACGTTCTCGTCGTGGTCTCCGAGCTCGGCCTTGGTGGCCGGGGTGAAGATCGGCTGCTCCAGGCGGCTGCCGTCGACCAGGCCCTCGGGCAGCGGGACACCGCAGACCTCGCCGGTGGCGCGGTAGTCGATCAGGCCCGAGCCGGTGAGGTAGCCGCGGGCGACGCACTCGACGGGGAACATGTCGAGCTTCTCGCAGATCACCGCGCGACCGCGAACGGCCTCGGGGACGTCGGTGGACACCACGTGGTGCGGCACCAGGTCGGCCAGCTGCTCGAACCACCACAGCGACATCCGGGTCAGGATCTCGCCCTTGTCGGGGGTCGTCGTGTCGAGCACGAAGTCGAAGATCGAGAGCCGGTCGCTGGCGACCATGAGGAAGCGGCCGGCGTGCTCGCCCTCGGTGACCTCGTAGAGGTCACGCACCTTGCCGGAGTGGACGTGCCGGGCGCCGGCGATCGCAGGAGCGGGCGGGATGTTGAGGTCGGCCACGGCCCCAGCCTAGGGCCGCCCCCGCTGGTCGAGGTGCGAGGCCGGCCACGGCCGAGCCACGAGACCCCGTGCGGTCCACTCGGGTCTCGTGGCTCGCTGCGCTCGCACCTCGACCAGCGACCGTGGACCGAGCGTCAGCAGCCGCAGGAGTAGAAGGTGACGTCCCAGTGGTTGCCCTCGTCGGCGTACTCGTTGCCGCTGGCGGCGCGGTAGAGCGCGGCGCCGTCCGAGCGCTGGCCGACGTAGCTGTAGTGGCCGGTCACCCAGCTGGTCAGGCAGGTGGTGCGGGAGAAGTCGAGCTTGTAGCCGTTGTAGTGGGAGTAGGTGCCCGTGGAGTGGCCGACCTCGGTGCCGCCGGTGATGTTGAGCGCGCAGCCCGAGGCGCTCTTGAGCGTCTTCGCGCCGTCGATGCTGGTCTGGCGCAGGCCGTCGAAGGAGGTGCAGGTGGAGTTGCCGCGGGTCGTGCAGCTGCCCGAGGACGACCAGGTGATGCCGACCGCGCGGAACTGCGACTCGGCGGAGGCCTGGGTGACCGCCGAGGCGCCGGGCGCGGCGACCAGGCCGGACCCGAGCGCGACCAGCAGGCCCGCGAGCAGCACGCCGAGGCGCGCAGGGATGGACAGGGTTCCCGAGAGAGTGAACATGTCTCAGCACACTGGTCCAGACCAGTGGTCGATGGCAAGGGTCGGCAAGGGATCCGTCGGCGGACCCTCGATGAACGGTCCGTGCGTCAGGACCGACGGCGACCGACCGGCTCAGCGGCGCCAGGGCGGCGGCTGCCCCTGCAGGAACCACTCCATCCGCCGCGTGATCCACGGCAGCGCGAGGTAGGTCATCGTCGGCGTCATCACCGCGATCACCACGAACACCCGCAGCAGCAGGGCCAGGTCGTCGACGCCGGTCTCGCCGGCCAGCCAGTTGACCAGCACCGACAGCGGGTAGAAGACCAGGAAGATCGTGACCGCCTGCTTCCACCGCGGCGGAGCCTTCGGGCCCACGCGCAGGTCGCGGATGTCGCGGGAGTGCGGCTCGTCGAACCAGCCCTCGATGCCGGTACGCCGCTCCACCCGGCTCTCCACGACACCCAGCCCGGCCGCAGAGTCGCGCCACCACTGCCGCTGCGGGGAGTCCTCCCACGCCTGGAGCGACTCGGCGTCGGCGAACCGGTAGAGCATGTGCCACGTCTCGGAGTCGGCCTCCGGCCGGACCCAGCCGGCCCCGAGGAACCCCGGGAAGCGCTGGGCCAGCGCCGTACCCGCCTGCAGCCAGCTGGTCATCTCGACCTCGCGGCCGGGGTCGAGGTGCCGGGTGATGCTCACGGTGACGGGGGTGGACATGGCTCCTATGGTCGCGGTCCCGCTCCCCTCGCGTCACGTCGGTCGTCCTCTCCCCCTCCGCCGAGTGGCCGCCACCACGCCGAACCGGCGTGTCGACGCGCCGGCTCGACCGGCCTCTGCGCAGACCCGGGTGGGTGTTGGGCGCGGGGAGAGGGTGGGGTGGTGGTCGAG
>LULE01001520.1_pt1 | contig 10131 bp, 8 predicted proteins | sample 728231 | NCBI WGS metagenome assembly LULE01 (sample SAMN03860297, study PRJNA289734) | marine metagenome | biome: seawater column; feature: ocean; material: water; isolation source: Red Sea water column Station 192 - depth 10m | place: Saudi Arabia: Red Sea | collected 2011-10-15 | depth 10 m | reverse complement strand
AATTTTGAACCTGATTTTAGCTCAAACAAGATATTTTTTGCTGATACTGATGGAAGCGTTTATTCAATTCAAAGTGAAAACGGCGAACAAAACTGGTCAAGCGAGCTTAATTTTTTGTCATCAGGTGTTGCAGCAGCCTTCGGTATCATTGTAGTAGCAGATATTGATGGAAATGTTATTGCTTTAAATCAAAATGATGGAACAGTAATATGGACCCAAAATGTTAAAGGAGAGGTTCTCAGTAAAGTTGCAATTGATGCAAAGATTGTAGTTGTAAAAACTGGTTCAGGAGAATTATTGGGTCTTGATAAGGACAATGGCTCTATAAAATGGTCTTATCGATCAAAACTACCAACATTAACTGTTCGCGGGAGCAGTAGTCCTGTAATAGTTGATGATAAGGTGTATGTATCTTTTGATAATGGAAGGTTAGCAGTATTTGAGCTGGATTCAGGATTTTTGATATGGGACGGTGCAATCTCATATGTATCTGGAACTTCAGAATTAGAAAATCTTATTGATTCAGACTCGAATCCTTTAGTTGAAGGCGGACTTGTTTATACAACTAATTATCAAGGAAAATTAAATATTTTTGATACAACTCAAAGAAGATCTATTTGGTCCTATGATATTTCTTCATTTTATTCACCAATTGTAATCAGAGGTATGTTAATAGTAGTTGAGTCAAATTCATCTTTAAAATCCTTTTCAATGCAAACTCTTGAGGAATCATGGAGTAGTCAAGACTATTTAAATAGAAACCTTTCAAATGCTGTAGGCTATAAAGGAGACATAATATTTGGTGACCTAGATGGCTATATTCATATTATTGATCCACTTAATGGTATTACAGTTGGAAGAAAAAAAATTACAAAACATCCTATTAAGTCAATTTTTAGCAGGAGTAATAATCTATATGTAGTTGATGAATCATTTAATCTTTTCTCTATTAATCTATAAAATGAGGAATAGAAATGTTTACTTCAGTTGCAATTATAGGTCGTCCAAATGTAGGTAAATCATCCCTATTTAATAAGCTTACCAAATCAAGAGATGCTATAGTTTCTGACTTCCCCGGTCTTACTAAAGATAGGAATTATGGTTTTCTTAATTTAGATGATAATAAGATCCTAATAATTGATACTGGCGGTATTGTAAATGAATCTGATAATTTAAAAGAAGCAATATCTAATCAGGCTTGGTCTGCAGTTGAAGAATCAAGTTTTATAATTTTGATGTTAGACTCTTCTGAAAATCTTACTAAAGATGACTTAGATATACTTCATAAGGTTAGAAAGCTTAATAAAGACTATGTCATTGTTCTTAATAAAGTTGATAAAAAAACAGATTCATTAATAAAAAACGACCTACAAAAGGAGGGGATTCATAATGCTATTGAAATAAGCGCTGAGCATTCAAAAAATTTATCATCGTTAAAGTCTTGCATCAAAGAAAGAGCAACGAACATCAAAAAAATAATTTATGATGGAAAAAAAGTTGCTGTATTGGGAAGGCCTAATGCAGGCAAATCAACTTTTATAAATACTTTAATTGATCAAGATAGATTAATAGTTAGTGAAATTGCAGGCACAACAATAGACTCAATTCAAATACCATTTGAATTCGATGACGAAAAGTTTATTTTTATTGATACTGCTGGAATTAGAAAAGGGTATAAGTATCATCACAAAGTTGAATATTTCTCTTATGTCAGAACGCTTCATTCAATTGATCAAAGTGATGTTGTTATTTTTATTTGCGATGCAACAGAGGGGCTGGTTGATCAAGACTTAAAAATCTTAAATATGATAATTGACAGCGGTAAGCCTATTTTATTTTTGTTTAACAAGATTGATTTATTATCAAAAAAAGATCTAAGTAAGATTTATACAACAAAAAAAATGCAATCTGACTTTATGTCAAATATATTCATACTGGAAATGTCAGCTATTCAAAAAAAGGGTTTTAAAAAAATATTTAACTCAACAAATAAATTAATTGAAAAATCAAAGAAAAAATATTCTACGTCTCAATTAAATAAGCACCTAAGAGAGTTTGTAAAATTAAACTCTCCACCTTCTGTTAAAGGCAGACAATTAAAATTTAAACATGTACATTTCGGTGGCACATTTCCAACCACATTGATAGTGCATGCTAATCAAGATAAAAAAATACCTCAGAATTATAAGCGCTATTTAATCAATTCCTTCAGGGATGCTTTAGGGCTTAAAAGCGTCCAACTTAGATTGTTATTTCGAAAAGCAGATAATCCTTATAAAGATAAAAAAAATATTTTAAGTGAAAGACAGGTTAAAAAAAGAAAAAGGCTTATTAAGCATATTAAAAGCTCTAAAAAGTAAAACGACATATTCAATTTTAACTAATTTAAAGTATTATTCTGCTGTATAATTTGTCTTAGATTTTTAAGCAATTAAATATTAAAAAAGCACACAATGCACAAAAGACCAGTTTATCTTGATCTAACAAAGATTAGTCTTCCCGCTTCTGCACTATCATCGATAACCCACAGACTTTCAGGTATGTATATTTTCTTTGTGACACTCCCATTAATGTTGTTCCTTATAGATGGTACAACTTCAACAAAAGCAGAATTCGATGCTCTTATACTCAAAATGGAAACAGTATCTTTATTTTCTATGTTTGTATTTTTTAGTCTGTCTATTTTCTGGTATCACATCCTAACTGGACTAAGACACTTAATAATGGATTTTTTGCATATTGGAGAGACTATCAATGGTTCACGATATTCATCCTTATTTGTAATATTTATTTGGCTGGTTAGTCTGGTAATTTCTTTTTGGTATTTATTCTTATGAAGGGTTTAATAATTTGGAGACTGCAAAGATATAGCGCATTAATAATTTTTGCATACCTAGCTTACGTATTAAGTTTTTTTGTTCAATCACAAGAAGTTAGTTTTTTTACTTGGTCAGACTTTTTTCTCTCTTTTCAGATGAGATCTTTAACTTCCATTATTTTTATTCTTTTACTTTTTCATGCATTTATTGGATTGTGGACAGTTGGCACAGACTATTTAACCAAAAGAACTCTTGGCCTTTTAAATCAGAGTTTAACCAAATATGCAGATTTAATTAGAAACTTATATTTTTTATGCTTTGGTTTGATGGGTTTTATTTATTTAACTTTAATTTTATATATAATATGGTTATAAATAATAATGATAAAAGGTTATAACTATTTTTAATAATGAATAGTATCTTTGGTAATAATATAAAAACTATAGAATTCGATGCATTAATTATCGGAGGTGGTGGCTCTGGAATGCGTGCTTCTTTAGAGCTAGCTAAATCAGGCTTAAACACTGCTGTTGTCTCAAAAGTTTTTCCGACAAGGTCTCATACAGTTTCTGCTCAAGGCGGTATTACATGTGCTATTGCAAGTGCTGACCCAAATGATGATTGGAGATGGCATATGTATGACACAGTTAAAGGTGCAGATTTTATTGGAGATCAAGATGCAATAGAATATTTGTGTTCTGAGGGACCAAAAGCTGTCTTTGAACTAGAGCATATGGGGCTACCATTCTCTAGATTTGATAATGGTCGTATATATCAAAGACCGTTTGGTGGTCAATCTAAAGACTTTGGCAAGGGAGGACAAGCAGCTAGAACGTGTGCGGCTGCTGATAGAACAGGACATGCTTTATTGCATACTTTGTATCAAAACAATGTAAAAGAAGGCTCAAACTTTCTCAATGAGTGGTTTGCTGTTGATTTAGTTAAAAATTCAAAAGATGAAGTTACTGGAGTAATTGCATTCTCAATCGAAAATGGAGAAGTAGCATATCTTAAGGCACAAGCAACTGTTTTAGCTACAGGTGGGGCAGGAAGGATTTATGCATCAACTACAAATGCTCTGATCAATACAGGCGATGGTTTGGCAATGGCTCTAAGAGCAGGCTACCCAGCTCAAGATATGGAAATGTGGCAATTTCATCCTACTGGAATTTATGGAGCTGGATCTCTTGTTACAGAAGGCTGTAGAGGAGAGGGTGGATATCTTATCAATAAAGATGGTGAGAGATTTATGGAAAGATATGCTCCTAATGTTAAAGATTTGGCTGGAAGAGATGTTGTAGCAAGATCTATGGTTCTTGAGATCTTAGAAGGAAGAGGATGTGGAGAAAAAAATGATCATATCTTTTTAAAATTAGATCATTTAGGAGAAGAAGTTTTAAATTCAAAATTGCCAGGTATTTGTGAGCTATCAAGAACTTTTGCTCATGTAGATCCAATATACGAACCTATACCGGTAGTACCAACTTGCCACTACATGATGGGAGGAACGCCTACGAATGTTTCTGGTCAGGCATGCACAAGAAAAAATGGAGAAGATTATTTAATACCTGGGTTATTTTCAGCTGGTGAAGCTGCTTGTGTATCAGTTCATGGTGCCAATAGGTTAGGAGGAAACTCATTGCTTGACTTAGTGGTTTTTGGAAGAGCAACAGGTATGCATATTCAGAATGAGCTTAAATCTGGAGGTGGAGTTGATCCTGCTACCAAAAGCGATATTGATTTTTCCCTTGAAAGGTTGCAAAAACTTAATGAGTCATCTGATGGATTTGACACAGCTGAAGTAAAAAGAGAACTGCAAGAATGTATGCAAAATTATTTTGGAGTTTTTAGACGAGGTGAGGATAAGAGTGATGCATTTAATACAAGCCGTGTTGAGGCTATAGAACTACAAAATCTATATGAGGTTGCAGTTGCAACTGCTGTTTCAGCTTATGAAAGAGTAGAAAGCCGAGGAGCTCACGCAAGAGATGATTATCCTGAAAGAGATGATGAGAATTGGTTATGCCATACAATTTTTGATCCTCTTAACAAGTCTGTTTCAAAAAGAAAAGTAAATTTTGAACCTACAAAAGTAAATGCATTTCCACCAAAGGTAAGGACATACTAAATGCTTAATAATAAATTAGAAGTAAGTATGTACAGATATAACCCAGAGGTGGATAAATTTCCTTACATGAAGACATATTCAATTAGCAAGCCATCCAAAGATATTATGGTTTTAGATTTATTAAATTTACTAAAAGAAGAAGATCAATCCATTTCGTATCGAAGATCGTGTAGAGAGGGCGTTTGTGGTTCAGATGGAATGAACATTAATGGTAAAAACGGATTAGCATGCATAACTCCTATCTCATCTGTTATTAAGAAAAATAAAATTGAACTAAGACCACTTCCAGGATTACCAGTCATAAGAGACTTAGTTGTAGACATGAGTGAGTTTTATGCTCAATATGAAAAAATTAAACCTTTTTTACAAAATGAAACTACTGCCCCTGAACAGGAGCGGCTTCAGTCGCCCGAAGATAGAGATAAGCTTGATGGACTTTACGAATGCATTCTATGCGCATGCTGTTCTACTAGCTGTCCCTCATTTTGGTGGAATCCTGATAAATTTGTTGGGCCTGCAGCACTGTTACAAGCATATAGATTTCTTGCTGATTCCCGTGATCTTAAAACTTATGAAAGGTTAGAGGCTTTATCTGATCCTTTTAGTGTTTACAGATGTCACGGAATTATGAATTGTGTAAATGTTTGTCCTAAAGGACTTAATCCAAATAAGGCTATTGGCGAAATAAAATCCATGTTACAAAAAAATAAAAAGGATATAATTGTCTCTGATAAATTATAAAAAAAACAAATAAAATGAGTCTATCTATGAAAGAGCTTTGGGGGAGCTCGCATATTTCAGCAGGACATGCCGCCTATCTCGAAGGCCTTTATGAAACCTTCCTCAATAATCCTGAAGAACTCTCAAAGGAATGGTTTGATTTTTTTACCAATCTTCCAAAGCTGCCAAATTCAAACGGAGAGATTTCTCACCAAAAGATTATTAATAAATTTAGGAACTTTTCAAGAAATAGTGATGTATTAAAGAAATCCGTAGATGAAAGACAGGGCAAGGTAATAAGACTAATACAATCATATCGAAATAGAGGTCACCTTAAAGCAAAGTTAGATCCTTTAGGTATGATGGAGAGAAGGCTAGTAGAAGATTTAAATATAGAATTTCATGGCTTATCTCATGAGGATCTTAATGAAGAGTTTTATACAGATACCTTTAATACCGAAGCAGAAAAACTTCCTCTAAGAGATATTATTCAAAAGTTGGAGGATATTTATTGCGGCGAAATTGGTATTGAATGCAATCACATCATGGATTCTACAGAAAGACGCTGGTTTCAAAATAAATTTGAATCAAAATTAAAGGGATATAGTTTCAATGAACAGGAAAAATTAAATATATACGAAAGATTAAATTCTGCTGAAGGTTTAGCTAAGTATCTTTCGGCAAAATACCCTGGGATGAAGCGTTTTGGAATTGACGGTGCTGAGTCCTTAGTTCCATTAGTTGAAACTGTAATACAAGATTGTGGATCATTAGGAGCATCTCAAATATGTTTTGGCATGGCTCACAGAGGCAGGCTAAATTTATTAGTAAATGTTTTAGGTAAGCTACCATCCGATTTATTTTCAGCTTTTAGTGAAGATTTTGAATTAGAGGGAGCAAGCACTGGAGATGTTAAATATCACTTAGGATTTTCTTCTAACTTTGACACTCCAGGGGGCGAGGTCCATGTGTCATTATTTAACAATCCCTCTCATCTAGAGATAGTTGACCCAGTTGTAATAGGATCTGTCAGGGCTAGACAAGATAGAATAAATGATAAAGATCGATCAAAGGTAATACCAGTATTACTTCATGGTGATGCAGCATTCTCTGGCCAAGGTGTAGTAATGGAGTCACTTCAAATGTCTCAAACTAGAGGTTTTAATGTTGGAGGAACAATTCATATTATAGTCAACAACCAAATAGGATTTACAACAAGCAATGTAAATGATTCAAGATCTACAGACTATTCTTCTGATGTTGCAAAAATAATTCAAGCTCCTGTCATTCATGTGAATGGCGATGATCCAGAGATGGTAGTTAATGCTGCAAAAATTGCATGTAAATATAGAAATAAATTTAAGAAAGATATAGTGATAGATTTATTCTGTTACAGAAGAAGAGGTCATAATGAGGCTGATGATCCGTCTGCCACTCAGCCATTAATGTATGAAAAAATTTCTAACCATCCCTCGGTTTTAAATCAATATGAAAATAATTTAATGAAAGAGGGGATATTGGATGCTGAACAATCAAAGAAAATAAAATCAAATTATAGAAAATCATTAGAGGGTGGTGAGAGTGTCGCTAAAAATTTAGCAAAAAAACCAAATGATTCTCTATGGTTTGATTGGGAACCCTATTTAGATGTCAAATGGTGGCCAAAGGTCGATACAAAATATAGTAAAAAAGAATTAAAAAAATTAGGTAAAGAAATTATTTCAGTGCCTAAAGAATTTAATATGGGTTCTCAAGCATCAAAAATATTTGCAGATCGACATGAAATGAATCAAGGAAATATTCCAATAAATTGGGGGTATGCAGAGGTCATGGCCTATGCAACATTACTAAAAGATGGCTATCCAATAAGACTTACGGGTCAAGATGTCAGAAGGGGTACATTTTCACATAGGCATGCTTGTATATTTGATTCTCAAACTGGAATGGGGCATATATCGCTTTCTGAACTTGCAGAAAAAAACAAGACAATCTTTGATATATATGATTCTTTGCTTTCAGAGGAAGCGGTTTTAGGGTTTGAATATGGATACTCTGCTACATGGCCATCAGGATTAACAATTTGGGAAGCGCAGTTTGGTGATTTTGCTAATGGTGCTCAAGTAGTCATTGATCAATTTATCGTATCAGCACAACATAAATGGGAGAGATTGTCAGGACTAATTATGCTTTTACCTCATGGTTATGAGGGGCAAGGGCCTGAGCACAGTAGCGCGAGAATAGAAAGGTTTCTTCAATTATGTGCTTCAGAAAATATTCAAGTATGTGTACCAAGCTCACCTAAACAAATTTTTCATCTTCTCAGAAGGCAAGCTATAAGAAAAATGCGCACACCTTTAATTGTTATTTCACCTAAAAGTCTTTTAAGAAATCCTAACGCAGTTTCTACGCTTGATGATTTAAGTGATGGAAGTTTTGAGTGTGTAATCGATGATGAATTAGATAATAAAAATGATGTAAAAAAGATAATTATGTGCTCTGGAAAAGTTTTTTATGAATTGATTGAGAAAAGAAACAAAGAAAAACGTCATGACATAGCAGTTATTAGAATAGAACAATTGTACCCTTTTCCTTACGACGACCTTGAAGAAATTCTTTTAAGGTATCAAAATGTACATGAATATATCTGGTGTCAAGAAGAGCCTTTAAATCAAGGAGCATGGTTTAGCCATAGACACAGAATACAAAGGGTTTTAGATAGGCTTGGTAATAATAATGAAGTTAAGCTCGTAAGCAGACCACCAGCCGCAGCACCTGCAGTTGGTTTGATGAAACTTCATTTAAAGCAACAAGAGACATTAATTAATGAGGCAATCGTTTAATGAGTATAGAAATTAAATCACCGACATTCCCTGAATCTGTTGCAGATGGAACAATTGCTAAATGGCTTAAAAAAGAGGGAGATCATGTTAATCAAGATGAGGTAATTGTTGAGATAGAAACTGATAAAGTTGTTCTTGAGGTTCTTGCACAATCAGACGGGGTAGTCTCAAAAATTATTAAACCTGAAGGCGAGATTGTTGCTAGTTCTGAATTAATAGGTGAATTTGAGGAATCAGATGGAAGTTCAATAACACAAAAAGTTCAACAAGAAGAAAAAAGTAAACCTAATGAAGAAACTAAACTCGATAAAAGTGATGATTTAGATAACTCAAAAAAAATGGGTCCTGCTGCAAAAAAAATTATATCTGAAAAAAATATTGATCCAGAAAATATAAACGCATCTGGTAAAAATAATACTATTACGAAGGCAGATGTAATTAATCATTTAGAAACTAAAGGCATTGATAAGGAAAATCATAATATTTTTTCTGAAAGTATAACTTCAGGTGAGGATAGGCCTGAAAAAAGAGTTCCAATGTCCAGACTCAGATCTACTATTGCCAAAAGGTTAGTATCAGTTAAACAAGAAACTGCGATGTTAACAACATTTAATGAAGTTGATATGCTACCTATTAAAGAACTTAGAGCAAAATATGGTGCTGAATTTCAGGAGGAGCATGATGTTAAGCTTGGTTTTATGGGATTCTTTGTAATTGCAGCAGTACAAGCTCTAAAAAAATTCCCAGTAGTCAACGCATCTATTGATGGAAATGATGTTGTATATCATGGTTTTCAAGACATAGGAGTAGCTGTATCTACAGAAAGAGGCTTAGTAGTTCCAGTGATAAAAGATGCAGATACTAAATCTTTGCCTGAAATTGAAAAAGCAATATTAAGTTACTCTGATAAAGCAAGAAATGGAAAGTTGTCTATTGATGAAATGCAGGGAGGCACATTTACTATTTCAAATGGTGGAATTTTTGGTTCTTTGCTCTCAACGCCAATTCTTAATGCTCCACAAACAGCGATATTAGGAATGCATGCGATTCAAGATAGACCAGTTGCAATTAATGGAGAAGTTGTTATAAGACCCATGATGTATTTAGCAATGAGTTATGATCATAGACTTTTAGATGGCAAAGAAGCCGTAACTTTCTTAGTGTCTATTAAAGAACAACTTGAATCGCCTGAGAGATTATTACTTAACTTATAAATTATTAAATGGAAAAAATGTTTGATGTAGTAGTTGTAGGAAGTGGACCTGCTGGTTATGTATCTGCTATTAGATGCTCTCAGTTAGGTCTTAAAACGTTATGCATAGAGGAATCGCATAGTGACAATGGCAAACCTAATTTTGGTGGTACATGTCTTAATGTTGGTTGTATACCTTCAAAGGCTCTTTTGGATTCTTCACATAGGTATTATGAAGCAAATAAGAAGCTATCTGAACATGGAATACAGATAGAAAGTTTAAAGTTAGACTTAAAATCTATGATGAAAAGAAAATCAGCCAAGAAAGAACTATTTCTTTGGCAACCCAATGGGGAATGCTTGAGAAGCCCAGACATATAATTTTTGCAAAAGCCTACTTCAATTCATCAAAATGGCAAAATCAGATAATTA
>LULE01002516.1_pt1 | contig 10140 bp, 10 predicted proteins | sample 728231 | NCBI WGS metagenome assembly LULE01 (sample SAMN03860297, study PRJNA289734) | marine metagenome | biome: seawater column; feature: ocean; material: water; isolation source: Red Sea water column Station 192 - depth 10m | place: Saudi Arabia: Red Sea | collected 2011-10-15 | depth 10 m | reverse complement strand
ACTATAGGTATTTTAACTTTATTAACTTACAAAACTGAATTTGGAATTTTTCTTATTGCATCTTTTGGATCATCAATGGTTCTGTTGTATGGATATCCTGAAAGCCCTTTTGCCCAACCCAAAAATGTTTTTTTTGGACATTTAGTAACTGCAACTGTAGGAATGTTTTTTTTATATTTAATTCCTTTGCCATTATTTATAATTATACCATTAGCAGTTGGTTTTGGAGTGGGTCTAATGATATTGTTAAATGTAACTCATCCACCTGCAGGTGGAAATCCAATTATAGTTATTATGGGCAGTGTCTCACTAGACTATTTGTTAAGCCCAATAATTTCAGGATCAATAATTATTCTGGTTTTTGCTATTATAATTAATAAATTTATACTTAAAAAGAGTTATCCAAAAACAAAATAATTTGTTTGCTAGCGACATTAAAATAATGTTAGATGTCTCAAAATAAATTAATGATCGAAAGTAACGCAGGAGAATAAATGAAAATATTATGTGTATTATATGATGATCCAAAAGGAGGAATGCCTAAGTCATATCCACTTAAAGATCTTCCTAAACTAGAAAAATATCCAGATGGGATGACCTTACCTTCACCAAAAGGAAGAGATTTTAATCCAGGAGAATTGTTAGGATGTGTTTCAGGAGAATTAGGATTAAGAAAATTTTTAGAAAGTAACGGACATGAGTTGGTAGTTACTAATAGTAAAGATGGAGATGGATGTGAGGCTGATAAGCATATCGTTGACGCTGATATAGTAATTTCACAACCTTTTTTTCCGTATTACTTGACCAAAGAAAGAATTGCTAAAGCTAAAAACTTAAAAATGGCTATTACAGCCGGAATTGGCTCTGATCACGTGGATTTACAAGCAGCTATGGATAACAAAATTGATGTAGTTGAAGTAACTTTTTGTAATTCAAGATCTGTTGCTGAACACATTGTAATGATGATTGTATCAATGGTGAGAGACTATCACAACCAACATAGAATTGTTAATGAAGGTGGATGGAACATAGCAGATGCTGTGCAAAGATCTTATGATGTTGAAGGTATGCACATTGGAACTGTTGCTGCTGGCCGTATCGGTTTAGATGCATTAAGAAAAATGAAACCATTTGATGTACACTTACATTATTTTGATAGGCATAAATTACCAGATAGTGTTGAAAAAGAATTAAACTTAACATTTCATGAGTCAGTAGAGTCTATGGTTAAAGTTTGTGATGTCGTGACTATAAATTGTCCACTCCATCCTGAGACTGAGAACTTATTTGACGATGCAATGATAAGCAAAATGAAAAAAGGTGCTTATATTGTAAACACTGCAAGAGGTAAAATTTGTAATCGTGATGCGATTGCAAAAGCATTGAAGAGTGGTCAACTAAGTGGTTACGCTGGAGATGTTTGGTTTCCACAACCAGCTCCAAATGATCATGTATGGAGAACAATGCCTAACCATGGAATGACACCTCATACTTCTGGAACATCTTTGTCAGCTCAAACAAGATATGCTGATGGTGTAAGAGAAATCTTAGAATGTTTCTTTGAAGGAAAAGAAATTAGAGATCAATATCTTATCGTCAAAGATGGACAATTGGCTGGAATGGGTGCTCACTCATATAGTAAAGGATCTGCCACAGGTGGTTCTGAAGAGGCAGCTAAATATAAGAAAAAATAAATCATTCTTTTAATTATTAAAGGTATGCTACTTAAAAGTAGCTACCTTTAATAATCTAGACTCAATTCCCAATTTTTGTATAAATTTTTAGTCATGAGATTTTTATTATTTATATTTTTAAACTTAATAATTATAAATTCAGTATTAGCATCTGAAAAAAGCAAAGCATATTTTGCTGGTGGTTGTTTCTGGTGCATGGAAGAGTCTTTTGAAAAATTAACAGGTGTTGAGAAAGTGATTTCAGGATACTCTGGAGGAAAAACTGAAAATCCAACCTATGAAGAAGTTACTTATGGAAATACAGGTCACCTCGAAGTTGTAGAGGTAATTTATGATGCAAGTTTAATATCTTTCGAAGAATTACTTAAAAATTTTTGGCTCAACATAGATCCATTTGATCCTTATGGTCAGTTTTGCGACAAAGGTTATAGCTACAGATCTGCGGCTTTTTATACAAATCAAAAAGAAAAAGATTTAATTGAAAAAGATTTTAAAAGACTAGAAAAAAAATTTAATAAAAAAGTTGTAACTTATATAAGAGAATTTGAAAAATTTTATATAGCTGAAGATCGTCATCAAGATTATTATCAAGTATATTTTTTAAATTATTTAAAATATAAAAAAGCTTGTAGAAGAGAAGAGATTTTAAATAGAATTTGGAAAATGTAGCAATTTATGAAAAACAACATCAATTGGAATTTTGATAACACATATTCCAAATTGCCTGAGCCATTTAGAGAAATAATAAATCCAGTAAAAGTTAAAAATCCTAAACTGATTTTGTTAAATGAGTCTTTGGCCAAGGATCTAAATTTAGATTTTTCTGAAATAAGTCAGTCTGAATTATCAGCCATATTTACTGGAAACGAATTGCCAAAAAATAGTAATTCAATAGCACAAGCTTATGCAGGTCATCAATTTGGCCATTTTACAATGCTTGGTGATGGGAGAGCAGTTTTGATTGGAGAACATGTATCTAAAAATAATCATAGATACGATATTCAATTTAAAGGCTCGGGAAAAACTGCTTTTTCAAGAAATGGAGATGGAAGAGCTGCGTTAGGGCCTATGCTTAGAGAATATTTAATAAGTGAAGCAATGTATGCCTTGAATATACCAACGACGCGAAGTCTGCAAAAACTGGAGAAAATGTAATTAGAGAGACACCATTAGAAGGTGCTATACTCACCAGAGTAGCATCAAGTCATATTAGAGTAGGAACTTTTCAGTATATTGCGGCAAGAAATAAAAAAGGTGAGTTAGAGACATTATTTGATTATGTTGTCAAAAGACATTACCCAGAAATTGAAAATTCAAAAAATAAAGCCTTAGATCTTTTAAAAGTTGTTTTAGATAAACAGATTGATTTAGTTGTCAATTGGATGAGAGTTGGATTTATTCATGGTGTAATGAATACAGATAACATGAGTATAGCTGGTGAGACCATTGACTACGGACCCTGTGCTTTCATGGATATTTATGATCCAAAAACTGTATTTAGTTCAATTGATAAATTAGGTAGATATGCTTATTGCAATCAGCCGGTTATAACAAAATGGAATCTTTCAAGATTTGCTGAGTGCTTGATACCTTTGATTGATAAAGACCAAGACACAGCTGTAAAATTAGCAACTGAAATAATTGACTCTTTTGAAAAAACATATGAAGAAAAGTGGTTAGATATGATGAGAGCTAAGCTGGGCTTAATTGGTTCGGATAAAAAAGATAAGTACCTAATTTTAGAATTACTCACTTGGATGCATCAAAATAAAGTTGATTACACAAATACATTTTGCCACTTGATGAACTTTAAAATTCAAAAAGATAATATTTATGAAGGTGCTGATTTTAATAACTGGAAAAAAAGGTGGCAGGAAAGATCATCAAGTCATGATAATTCAAAAGAAAAGCATAAAAAACTAATGAGAAGTGCAAACCCTCTTTTAATTCCAAGAAATCATATAGTTGAAAATACTCTTAGAGATGCAGATCAAGGAAATTTGGAACCTTTGCTTAACTTTTTAAAAATCTTAAATAGTCCCTATACTGATCAAAAAGATATTAGTGAATACCAAATATTATCCAGTTCAAATGAAAATTATCAAACTTTTTGTGGAACTTAATTAAAGAACATATGGCTCATGTCTCGCCTGTTTACCTAAAACTCTCTCTACAGCCATATTTGAAATATCAATTGATTGATAAGCACCCGTCGTAATCAATTCTGTTAATGCTCTACCAATTCCCGGAGCTTGCATTAATCCTCTTCCTGTGAAACCTGTTGCTAAGTAAACATTTTCAAATTTTGGATGTTTTCCAACAACTGCATTGTTATCAAGTCGATTGCAATCATAATATCCAGCCCATCCACCAGTTAATTTTAATTCTTCCATAGCCGGTATTCTATGAGCTAATGCTGGCCAAACCAATTCTTCAAAATCATCCCATGCAGGTTCAAGATCTTTAGCATCAAAGACTGATTTTGGTGAACCAGCTAAGTATTCTTTACCTTCAGGTCTCCAATAAACTCCTGTTGTTAGATCTCCCGTTAATGGCATTTCAGGAATATGTTTTGGGCACTTTACTCTAAAAACTGTATGTTTTTGAGGTTCAACGGGGATATCTTCTAAAAGCTCTTTAGTCCAACATCCAGCTGCTGAAATAATTGTCTTAGCATTAATTTCTGAAAGAGATTTAACTTCACCCTTAATAAATTCTGCACCAAGATCAATCGCTTTACTTTTTAGAGCACTATGAAACATGAAGGGGTCAATCCATCCCTCACTTTGATTGTCAGTAAAAGTTGCTGTTTCAATTCCCTCACTATTAATATATGGAAAAAAATTATTCAATTCAGAACCTTTGATATTTTTTGTCCCCGCATCACAAGCTTTATGATTTTCGAGCGCTTTATATTGTTCATCTGCATGCTCAGGTCCAAACATTAATAAATAACCATTGGTCACCATACTAGCAGTGGGTTTTGGATTTTTTTCAGTTTTTAATAAATCTGGAATTTGAAAAATAAATTCTCTGGCAAATTTTCCTAATAAAATATTTTCTTTTTGAAAAAATTGTCTTCTAAAGCCACCTAATGACAAAGGAAAAGAAGCAGTTTTATAAGTTGGGTCTTTTTCTATAACTTTAACTTTTCTGCCCTCTTTTGATAAAAAGTAAGCAGTCGCGGCTCCAATTATTCCACCACCAACTATTACAACATCATCCATTAATTTAATATTAGTAAGTTAATATTCAGAAATAATGCATAGCAACACCAAAGTAAATAGGGAATCATTAAATAATAACTCACAAAATTGACACGCTTATATCTAATTACTAAAGTAATTATTAAACCAATTAAGATTACCAAAACAACCAAAGCTAAAAAAATTTGGTGTAAACCAAAAAAAACGATACTCCAAGTTGTATTAAATATTATATGAATAAAATAAATATATATTGTGTTCATGTCTCTACTTTTACTATGCCAAAAAAACCAAATGGCGACTGTCATCATTAGATATAGCGTTGTCCAAACAGGTGCAAATATCCAATCAGGTGGGTTAAAATCAGATTTGACTAATTGAGAATACCAAGGGTCTTTAAAATTAATTGTGACTAAACTTCCAATAAATGAGGCTGAAAATGTGATAATAAAAAAAAGTATGAATGATAAAAATTTATTTTTTAGCATTAAAGTATTATACATCTTTAGATTATGAATAAAAAAACAATTTGGATAACGGGTGGGAGTACTGGAATCGGCAAAGCTCTTGCAATAAAATTTGCTAATGAAGGATGGAATGTTGCTATTTCAGCCAGACGTGAGAATCTTCTTGATGAGATTGCAGACAATCATGAAAATATAAGTCCATTTCCATTAGATGTGACTGATAAATCAAAATGTAAAGAGGTTTTTGAAAAAATTAAGAATAAATTTGAAAATATAGATATTTGTTTTTTTTCCACTGGTACGTGGAATCCAAAAAAAGAAAAGGATATTGATGTTGAACAAATTGAGGAAGTCTTTAAAATTAATTTTTTTGGGACATTGAATGCTATCAAAGCAGTTGAAGAATATTTTAAAAATAGAAAAAGTGGAACAATTACTATCGTTTCCTCAATTGCTGGTTATAGAGGTTTACCAAATTCAACTGGATATGGACCTTCAAAATCTGCTCTAAATAATTTAGCAGAAAGTCTATATTTTGACTTTGGTCGATCAAATGTAAGAGTGTGCTTAGTATCTCCAGGTTTTATCAAAACTCCAATGACTGATAAAAATGATTTTAAAATGCCCTTTTTAAAAACTACTGAGTATGCGGCTGAAAAAATATATGATGGCTTGGTCAATAAAAAAACTTTTGAAATTCATTTTCCAAAATCATTAACTATTGTACTGAAAATCTTAAGTTTTCTTCCGAGTAAGATTTATTTTGGTTTAGTTGGAAAATTAACAAAATATCTCCAGCAGTTCCCTCATAATTGTTGTCGTCTATTTTAGTAATTTGCCATTGTCTAGTTTGTACTTCACCATCATCCCAATTAAATTTTTCATCAAGAATTAATTGCTTGCCATCCCACTTACCATCTAAATCTGCTGAAAATTGTCTAGTAACTTTTCCAGATCTATTCTGAAGAACTCCCCAAGCTTTAACATTGCCTGACAAGTAATTTTCTATGATTAATCTCGGTTCTTTACCTTTAAAATCTTCTGGTTTCATATCACTATTATTTGAGCAGTTTGTAATTAAGAATAAAGAGATTATCAATAAAATTGATCTTAAGTTTATTATTTTGCTCACAAGCCCTCTTTATTTATTTATTTTGAATTGAAAATTGTATCAGATCAATATTTTTCGATTTAAATCCAGCCTCACAATAAGATAGGTAAAACTCCCACATTCTTTTAAAAGTTAAATCAAAACCTTGTTTTTTAATGAGATCCCATTTTTTATTAAATTCATTTTTCCAAATAGCTAATGTATTTGCATAATGATCAGCATATGAGTCGTAAGACTTTATTGTTAAACCATTGTCTGAAACATATTTGTTTAAGCTATTTTTACTTGGCAAAAATCCTCCTGGAAAAATATATTTTTGAATAAAATCTTGTTTCGTTTTATATCTATCAAATAAACTATCATCTATTGTAATTGCTTGAATGGCTGCCCTACCATCTGTAGAAAGGTTTTTCTTAATAGTTTTAAAATAACTTTCCAAATAATTATGCCCTACGGCCTCAATCATTTCTATGGACGCTATTGAATTATATTTATTCTTTAAATCTCTATAATCTTTTATTTCGATATTTACTTTTTCATTTAAACCACATTTATGAATTCTTTTTTTTGCGTATTCGAATTGTTTTTTTGAAATAGTAATACAATCTAATTTTACATCATATTTTTTCCCTAAATATTCTGCAAAACCACCCCAGCCACATCCAATTTCTAAAACTCTATCACCATGATTTGGTTTTATTAAATCTATCATTTTTTGGTATTTATTGTTTTGTGCCTCTGAAAGGTCTTTAGTGGTCTCGCTAAAAATTCCACTTGAGTAAGTTAAAGTTTCATCAAGCCATAAAGAAAAAAAATCGTTTCCTAAGTCATAATGTTTTGCAATATTTTCTTTACTTCTATTCTTTGTATTTTTTATAAAGATCCCTTTTAAAAAATTTATAATTGGAAAATCGAGTAAGCCTGAAAACTTGTATATGATTTTGATGTTTCGAGCTGTTATTTCAATTAGATTGGATAAATTGTCAGTTTCAAATTCTCCTCTCATGTAAGACTCAGCAAAACCAATGCTGCCACCCTTTATAAGATTAAAAGAAAAATTTGGTTTTTTAATTTTCAATTTTGCTTTTAAATTATCCTGAGGATTTCCAAATTTAAAAACTTCTCCTTGATAATTTGTAATTTCTAGATATCCAACATTTATTCCAGCTAATATGTTAAAAACCAGTTTGTCTGAAAGTCTATTTAAGGACATTAGTTTTCAAAAGATATGTTGTTTCTTATTTTTAATTTTTTTTGGATAAACCTTATTCCTTTGGTCCATAATTTAAACGCTTCAAAATGTATCGCTGCAATAATTTTAAATGTCATTAAGGGATGTCTTAAATAAGATTTAATTAACTCTGAAGTTGTAAAATCTTTTCTTTTTCCATCTTGAGAGGCATATAATATTTTTTCGTTTAATTGATATTGATCTATGATTACTGAGATCTTATCTGCAGGTTTTAAAATTCTAAAAAAATAACTACAATTCATTTCAATGAATGGTGAAACATGAAATTTTTTCTCGCAATTGTGTTGCAATAAATTGTCATTTTTTACTTTAAAAACGTAAGTGTGTTGCTCACCAAAAGTATTTTTGACTTCATATAATATAGATATCAAATCATTATTATTATTGTACACATAAAAAACACTTAGCGGGTTAAAAACATATCCAAAGATTCGTGGGTAACATAAAAGTTTAATTTTAATATTTTCACTACTAATATTATTTTGTTTAAGATTTTTTTTAACCCAATCGATTAATGATGATCCATCTCTATCTCCATGGTCTTTATCAAAAAAACTTACTAAATTAAATTTATTGTATGAAAAAAAACTAATTGTTTTATCTAATTTTTCTAATTCAGAAAGATCAATTAAAAGTGAAAATACCCTGTATTTAAAAAAATGTGTCTTTGGTTTAAATCTTTTGTGAATTACAGTGCCATTATATATACAACTAGTCATTAAGGGTTTTGAGCATTTCAATAGATGATTTTATTCCATCTTCATGAAAACCGTAACCAAAATAACTACCACAATAAAGAATATTTCTTTTATTTTGTAAATTTGTAAGCTGACTTTGAAAATTAAGTGCAGATTGATCAAAATATGGATGTGTAAATCTTACTTTTTTTAAAATTTTCTTCTCATCAATTTTAAAATAAGGATTTAAGGTAAGAAAAATATTTTCATCAAATTTAAGGTTTTGTAATAAATTTAACCAATATGTAATTGAATTTTTTTCTATGTCATCCTTTTTCATTGATGAATTCCATGAACACCAAGCTTTTTTATTTTTTGGCATAGCTTGTTCATCGGTATGAATATAAGCAATATTTTCCTTATACTTATAATTTGAAAGCACATTCTTTTCTTGGTCGGTTGGATTATCAATTATTGATAAAGCTTCATCTGCATGTGTTGCTAAAACAACTTTGTCGTATCCAAAATATTCACTTTCTCCACCATAATATAAATCTATTCCTGTTGTCTTAGTTTTAATTTTTTTGATTGGATAATTTTTAAAATGTTCACCACTGATTTTTGAAATAATGTTTTGAACATAAGCTCTACTTCGATTTGATACAGTGTACCATTGGGGTCTATTTTTTAATTTAAACAAACCATGATTTTGAAAAAACTTTAAGAAAAATCTTAACGGCATTTGACTGGCAGCACTTGGTGGCATTGACCATATGGCTGAGACCATCGGTATCAAATGAAAGTTGATAAACTCTTTTGAAAGATTTTCCTTTCTCAAATAATCACCAAGTGTAGTCTCTTGATCAATTTTTTTTATATTATCACATTTTTTGTAAAACTTTATTATATCAAAAAACATTTTGAGGAATCTTAGATTAAACAGATTGGTCTTATTTGAAAAAATTCCATTTAATCCTCGACCGCAATATTCGAATGAAGATTTTTCAACTGATACAGAAAAAGACATATCGCTTTTTTCAATTGCAATATTATTCTCTTCGAAAAAATTTATTAAATTTGGGTAAGTTGCGTAATTAAAAACAATAAAACCTATATCAACAGGAACTTTTTCTGTACCAAATGGTAAATCAATAGTATGAGAGTGACCACCGAAACGATCTTCTTTCTCGAAAAGATCTACATGATGTTTTTTTGATAAGTAATATGCAGCGCTTAATCCTGATATGCCTGAGCCGACAACTGCAATCTTCATTAATTGTTAAGCTGCATCTTCTTTAAATTCATCTATGCTTGGACAAGTACAGAATATATTCTTGTCACCATAAACATTATCGACTCTTGCAACTGGAGGCCAAAATTTATTAGCTCTTAAGAATTTTGCTGGATAAGCAGCTTCTGCTCTTGAGTATTTATGTGTCCAATCGTCGGAAGCTAATTCACTATCTGTGTGAGGAGCATTTTTTATTGGATTATCTATTTTATCAAATTCACCTGATTTAATTTTTTCAATTTCTTCTTTAATCTTAATTAAAGTGTCACAAAATCTATCAAGTTCTGATAAACCTTCACTTTCTGTTGGCTCAATCATCATAGTGCCAGCTACAGGCCATGACATGGTTGGTGCATGAAATCCATAATCTATTAATCTTTTTGCAATATCTTCTTCTGTCACTCCTGTCTCTGATTTAATATTTCTAATATCAATAATACAT
>LULE01000969.1_pt1 | contig 10177 bp, 10 predicted proteins | sample 728231 | NCBI WGS metagenome assembly LULE01 (sample SAMN03860297, study PRJNA289734) | marine metagenome | biome: seawater column; feature: ocean; material: water; isolation source: Red Sea water column Station 192 - depth 10m | place: Saudi Arabia: Red Sea | collected 2011-10-15 | depth 10 m | reverse complement strand
CTCATAAACACAGTTATGAAAATAGTAATATTCAAGATTTTTAAATTCAGACTTAGCTGCAGAAAAGAGCTCTTCACAAACTTTTACAAAAGGATCCATAGAGCCGCCAACATCAAAGAATACAATAAGATTAATGTCGTTCATTTTTTCACGAATATACTCAAGCTCTAAATAACCTGCATTTTTTGCTGTACTTTTAATAGTAGTATCTAAATCAAATTCAAAGTTTTCACTTTTTCTTGTCATTTTGCGTAACTTTCTTAAGGCAATTTTTATATTTCTTGTACCGAGTTGAAGGGAATCATCTAAATTTTTAAAGTCTCTTGCTTCCCATACTTTAGCTGCCATTCCTTTATTTGATTTACCACCTACCCTAATACCATTAGGATGATGACCATCGTTACCGAAAGGAGAAGTGCCAGCTGTCCCAATCCATTTTGAACCCCCATGATGATGCTTCTCTTGCTCTTCTAGTCGTTTTTTGAATTCTTTCATTAGATTCTCCAGTCCGCCTAAATCTTTTATTTTTTTAAGCTCCTCCTCAGTAAGTTCTTTTTCAAACTGCTTTCTAAGCCAATCATCAGGAATCATCATTTTAAAAATATCATCGAGGTTCTCTACGCCTTTGAAAAAGATGTCAAAAGCTCTATCAAACTTGTCAAAATATTTTTCGTCTTTAACTAAAATTGTTCGAGAGAGGTAGTAAAAATCATCCCAATCAGCGAAGGCTAAGTTTTTATCCAATGCTTTCAGAAGGTCTAAAAATTCTTTTAAAGTAGCAGGAACGCCATAATTTCTCACTGTGCTAAAAAGATTTATTAACATTATGATTCTCTTCTTGTCATAAATGCCAATCTCTGTAAGAGTTCGACATCCTGCTCATTTTTAAGAAGAGCTCCATAAAGTGGAGGTAAAAGTTCTTTATCTTTTTTTGCAATTAATTCTTGGGCTAGATCATCAGAAACAATGAGTTTTAGCCAGTCTATTAATTCAGATGTTGTAGGCTTTTTCTTTAAGCCTGGTACTTTCCTTACATCAAAAAACATATCGAGAGATTTCTTAAGAAGGTTCTTCTTGATCTTAGGAATATGTACATTAATGATACTTTCAAGAACTGCTCTATCAGGAAAAGCAATAAAATGGAAAAAACATCTTCTTAAAAAAGCATCAGGTAAATCTTTCTCATTGTTAGAAGTGATGATTACAAGCGGACGTTTCTTAGCTTTTATTGTTTTATCTAATTCGTAGCAATAAAATTCCATTCTATCTAACTCTTGTAGAAGATCATTTGGAAACTCGATGTCGGCTTTATCAACCTCATCAACTAATAAAACCACCTGCTCATCGGAATCAAATGCATCCCAAAGTTTGCCTTTTTTTATGTAATTTTTAATATCTTTAACATTTTCCTAGTTGTGAATCTCTCAATCTTGATACTGCATCGTACTCGTATAGACCTTGTGAAGCTTTGGTTGTAGATTTAATATGCCATTCAATAAGCCTTAACCCAAGTGACTTAGCGACTTCAACTGCAAGCATTGTTTTACCTGTACCCGGCTCCCCTTTCACTAGGAGTGGCTTTTCTAGATTTAAAGCTGCATCAACCGCTAATTTGAGGTCTTCAGTAGCAATATAGTTTTTTGTTCCTTGGAATCTCATTTCGACTAGGTTAGAGTTTACCAAAATATATTAGAAATGGTATTAGCAGACTCTTGTTTTAACATTACACACTCCTCTTTTAAAGAAAACTTTGAGGATATTCTTAATGAATCTAAAAAATTAGGAGTCGGTCATTTCTTTTGCCCTGCAGCAGAGAAAAAAGATATTGATAAAGTTATTAAATTTTCTTCTATTTACAAAGAAATTAGCTGTGGTATTGGAATACATCCACATCATGCTAATGAAGTAGATGCCGAGTTATTAATGAAACTAGAAACTTTAATCAATCAGGAAGATATAACAGCAATTGGTGAAATAGGCCTAGATTACTACAGGGATTTTCAGCAAAAAATTACCCAACAAGAATCATTCGAGGAGCAGTTAAAATTAGCCTCTGATCATAAAATGCCTGTTTTCCTTCATAACAGGGAAGCATTTAAAGACTTCTACAGCATATTAAAGAAATATTTTTCTAATTTACCTGGTGGCATTGTTCATTGTTTTACAGGCAGTAAAAGCGAATTAGTATCTTTCTTAGATTTAGGACTGTACATTGGAATCACTGGATGGGTTTGCGATGAACGCAGAGGAGCAGACTTAAATTCATTATTAAAATTTATTCCTAAAGATAGATTAATTATTGAAACCGATGCTCCTTATCTGATACCAAGAAATTTAAAATCTAAAACGAAACATAACATCAATACGCCTATGAATCTGCCTCATATTGCAGAACATATTGCTAATGTTCGTGGTGAAAATGTTATTGAAATGGCTGAATATACTACTGAAAATTTTAAGAATTTATTTACTTTGTAAGTCTAAGATTCTTGGTAATAGATATATTGAAAGGAACATTGCAAAGAAGATAGCTATTCCAGAGAAAACGCCAAATAATATCGTTGGATTAAAATTTGAAAAAAGGAAAACAAGAAAGCCCATAATTATTGTAGATCCAGTTATAAGAATTGCCCTACCTGCGGAGAGAAGTGTTTTCTTTTCATCATTTTCTTTTAAATACCTCCAAGCAAAATGTATTGCATAATCTACTGACATTCCAACACATATTGATGCAATAGTTATTGTCATAATATCTAAAGGGATGTTTAAAATACTCATTGACGACATAACCACACCAACTGAAATAGAAGGTATAAACATGACTGAAAAACCTACCAATAAAGATCTAAAAAGAAAAGAAACCATCAAGAAGATTGAAACCAAGACAAAACTAAGTGTTTTTATTTGCGAAGAAAAAAGGCTTTGAAGCAAATTGTTATACAAAACACCTAAACCGGTAATTTGATAGTCAATTTCAGTACCTTCAAAATTCTTTTGGAGAATTTTATCAATTGAGTTAATAAGCTCGTTTCTATTCGGGTTTGGACTTGAGTCTATTGTTCTTGCAAAAATTTTAGTGCTTTTCTCTGTTTCATCAATAAATGTCTCTAAAACTTTTTGAGCTCTCTCGCTATCTAATAATGAATTTCTTACAAAGGCTAATTCTAAATCTCCAAGAGGCTGATTATTATTTAAATTTTGTGCAAGCTCAATGCCATTTGCAATGCTCAAAACCTTACCCAGTTCATCAATTTTAGAAACTTCATTTTGAACCTTTTGAAGTTTGTCCATATTGTCTTTTTTCCACCAGTATTTTGCGGTTTCTGAATTCTCACTGAAAAAGAGATCCTCTTCATCAACTTCTTCTATTGCCTCAGGCAAAGAAAGAATAATATCAAAGGGGGTTGTACCACCAAGATTTTTATCAATAGTCTCCATTCCCTTATATATTTCGGTTTCTTTGTTGAAATAATCGATAAATTTATTTTCTACTTTTAAATTAGTTGGTAGATAAATTATCAATGGTATAAAAATAAGCAAAAATGGGATCCAGGCTTTTTTAATAAATCCTTTGCTTTGTACATAGCCATTGTTGTATACGAAATCAGCAATATTTTTTTGTGTAATGCTTTTTATATTTTTTAGCTCTAGTGCCAATGGTATAAATAAAAATGAGCTCAAAAGATTTAAAAGCACTCCTACACTCATCATTTTTCCAAAATCAATTACTGGCTTGATATCACTCAAGATTAAGGAGGCAAAACCTACTATTGTAGTTAATGCTGTAAAAAGACATGGCATGAAAATATCTGATAAAGATTTGCTAGTGGAAATGTTTTTATCTACATCTGTTTGTACTTTAGCAAGTATATGAATTGAAATTGCAATAGATGTTATGAGTAACAAAGCTAAAAAATTTGATGAAACTATACTTATTGGCCAATCCATTAACCCCATTACCCCAATACTTATAAACATAACTATCAATGCATTTAAAAGTATTATGGTTACAGGCCAAAAATCTCTAAATATTAAATAAAGAAAAATAAAGAAAACTAAAATAGTAATAGTTCCAAAAGTAATGACATCATTTTTAATAAAGTTAATCGTGTCAAAAACTATCATTGATGGTCCTGCAAGATTTATTTTGAAATTTTTAAATGTCTCAATCTCTGATCTTATATCGATAACTGTTTGGTCATAATTATCTTTTCCATCGAGATTAATTTGAAACGCAAGTGTTTTGCCGTCCTTACTTATTACTAGTTCACTAAAAATAGGACTATCTATTAATTCTTGTTTTGCTAGAGAAAGGTTTAACTCGTCTTCGAGCAAATACTTATCATTCGATGCTGACTTGATTAATGATAATTTAGGTTGTTCAAGTATTGGAGCATCAAAAACTGAAACAACACTATCAACTCCCTCAATTGCTTGAATTTTGTCTCTGAGATTTTGCAGATTTTGCAAATTATCAAGAGTAAAAATTTCATTTGAAGACTGTATTGCAAGTATTAAAAAATCAGATGAGCCAAAATCATCGTTGGTTTGTTCGTATATTTGATAATCAACATCGTTATCAAGAATCAAAGTCTCTGAAGAAGCATCGAATCTAAAATTATTAATACCAAGAGAACTGCAAAATATAGCAAGCAAAATTATTGCCGAATAAAAAAATTTTCTGTCCTTTATAGAATTAAAGTAATTTGAAACTAATTTTTTGAACATGGTGGAGAAGCTGCAAATTCATTTGATTCATCCCATTCTGACTTTGTCTTCGCAATAATAGATATTGCATGAATTGTTTTTACTACTTCAGGAATTTTTGAATATACATGCTTATGTCTTTGAACTAAGCTTTCATCAACAAAATCATCTGAAACAATTATTATTTTTATATGTGATAAATCTCCAGAATAATTTGAATGATTTGGGCTTTCGTTGATTACTTCACAATGATTAAGCTTGAAACCCTCTTCAAGCATATTTTTAATATCGTCAATCGTCATCTTTTTTTCTTAACCCAGAAGTTCTATTTTTTCTAAAAAATGGAATGTCTCTTTCCTCCACCTCTTCAAAATCAGCATATATTCTAGCTTTAGTTCCTCTAAAAAAATACTTAATTGCAATATACCCAAATACAAAACCGCCAATATGAGCAAAATACGCGACACCATCTGAACTTGATCCTGTTGCATTTATAAGTTGAGTTATTATCCAGAAGCCTATCACTATGCTTGCTGGAACCTTGATTGTTTGAATGAAGATTATGAACCACATAAATACATTGATTCTTGCCTTTGGATATAGAACAAAATAAGCACCCATAATTCCAGCGATACATCCACTTGCTCCAATCATTGGCACGTCTAGACCTCTAGAAAATATTGCTTGAAAAAATGCTGCAGCTATTCCTCCCAAGAAGTAAAAAATAATATATTTAGTTCTTCCTAAATAATTTTCGATATTGTCTCCGTATATATGAAGAACAAGCATATTGAATGCAAAATGCATGAAACCTCCATGTAAAAATGCAGATGTAAAAATGGTATGTAAATTTACTAATTCAAAAAAAGCTGAAGGCCTTACACCAAATGAATCTATAAGCAATTGATTTGACTGTGGCGATAAAAGCATTTGAAAAATAAATACTATTAAATTGATACCGATTAAGGCCCAAGTTACCACAGGCTTTCTTACTGTTGGGTTTTCGTCAGAAAATGGTAAAAAAACAAACATCTACTTAATAGAAACTAGTGACTCAATAAATTGATCGGTTGATACATCCCATGTATATTTTTTTGCTGATTTAACTACCTTTGTTCTATCAACTTTTAAAGCTCTCTCCACAGCCTTACTTAAATCCTTTTTATCTAATGAACCATTCTCACCTTCAATAACAATATCTTTTGGTCCTGTAACATCGAATCCAGCAATTGGAGTTCCACAAGCAAGAGCTTCAATTAAAACAATGCCAAATGTATCTGTCTTCGAAGGAAAAACAAAACATGCTGCATCCCTGTAAATATTTGCGAGTTCTTTGCCTTTTTTGTAACCAAGAAAATCAACCTCTTTGTATTCCCTTTTAAATTTATTCAACATCGGGCCTCCACCTACTACTACTTTTTTAAGACTTGTTTCCATCTTTAAAAATTCTTCGATATTTTTTTCTATTGCAACTCTCCCGACATATAAAAGGTAGTTTCCTTTTCCCCCTTTTTTATCTGGATAAAATACCTCTTCATCAAACCCTCTAGACCAAAGCACTAAATCATTAAAACCATCTTTTTTTAATTCTTTCATATGACTTTTAGTATTAACCAAAGTATTAATAGCTGAATTATGGAACCATTTTAAAAGGCCCTTTGTTACATCAAGTCCAATATTAAATCTCTCATACACATACTCAGGAAATTTGGTATGAATTGCAGAACTGTAGGGAATTTTATGCTCTAGGCAATAATGCCTTCCAGTTAAACCCAAAGGTCCTTCAACAGAAATATGAATATAATCAGGATCTGATTTCTGTATTTTTTTCTTTAGGTCCCAAAAGTTCCATGCAACAGATATTTCTGGGTAATTAGGCAAAGGAAAGGTATGAAATAATCCTGGATGTATAACATCTACCTTGTATCCTCTCTCTTTGAGTTTTTTAACAATGGTAGTCATAGTGACAACAACTCCATTCACTTGTGGTTCCCAAGCGTCAGTGATTATCAAAATTTTACTCATGTGTGTAAACAACTTCTCCGTTTATTATTGTCATAACAACTTTAGTATCAAGAATATCCATATTATCAATGGTCAAAATATTTTTATCAAAAACACTAAAGTCCGCATATTTTCCTACTTCAATTGTGCCTAAATCTTCTTCCTGAAATATTGCATAAGCAGGCCATTTTGTGAAAATATCTAATGCTTCTTCTCTGCTTAGCGCTTGTTGTAGATTCCAACCCTCGTCATGGAATCCTGTTAAATCTTTTCTTGTAACTGCCGCATAATATTCTTGCAAAGGGTCTCCAAATTCAACTGGAGCATCAGAGCCGCCTACAATTACAACTCCTTTTTCAATAAAACTTTTCCATGCATATGCATAATCTAACCTTTCTAAACCAAGCCTATCTTTTGCAAAATGAAGATCTCCAATAGCATGTGATGGCTGCATAGATGCAATGACATTATATTTTTTAAATCGTTGTTGATCCTTTTCAGTGACATTTTGAGCGTGCTCAATTCTCCATCTCAAATCTTTATTTGTGTCCTCAAGAAATTCCTCATAAAGATCTAATGTCATACTATTCCCTCTATCTCCAATTGCATGTATTTGAATTTGACAGTCACGTTCGTAAAGGTTTTTTAGTAACTGCCTAACTTCATTTTGGTCATAGATAATCAAACCTTTAGAATCTTTATCTTCATAATTTTCAAATAAAGCAGCTCCTCTTGAACCGATTGCACCATCTGCATATATCTTTATGCTCCTTCTGCCCTTAATGCAATGTTCATAATCTTCTTGATTAAGAGAAAAATGAATTTTTAAATCTAAATCTAAATTTTCAAAGATTCTGATTTTCTCAACAAATAGGGAGTCAGCGTCATGCATTCCTGTCCAGCCTCTTTGTTGATAAATTTTGGCTCCTAATGCGAAAGCATTTTTTTCATCCTCTATTGTTTGAGCCGGTATTAGCTGTTGTACAAGATTCTTAGCAGTATCGATTAATATTCCATTTGCCCTTCCATCGCTAAGTCTCTCTATTTCTCCTCCTGATGGATTTTTTGTAACTAAATCAATATTTGAAAGAGTTAATGCTTTTGAATTCACTAAAAATGCGTGACCATCTGCTCTCTCAAGAATAATAGGTATGTCTGAATTGATTTCATCTAGATCAAAACGCGTAGGAAAAGTTTTATCACTCCAATTTTTTTCTATCCATCCCTCTCCAAAAATTATCTGCATGTTTTGATTTTTGTCGTTATAAACTTTAACTCTTTGAAGCATCTCCTCTTTACTTGAGGTGTTAGAGAGGTCTAATTTGAGCTGTCTATAACCTACACCTTTCAAATGAGCATGAGCATCTACAAATCCTGGAAAAACATACCCTTTTTTGAGGTCAACCTTTTCCTCTTTACATATTTTAAATTCATCTAGCTCACCAATATAATTGATTCTTTGGTCTTTAATAGAGATAGCTTTATTTTCAATACTTCTTGTTGCTTCTACAAAGATGTTTCCATTAAAAAGTATTTTTTCTCCACAAATATTTTTTGAAAATAATGGCATGCATAGATTAATCATTATTATGATTAAAAGATTTTTATTCATAGTTTGTTAATTAATACAGATTTTGCTTTACTGAAACTTTTTAGTTCAAAGCTCCCATCTCGATCTTCTGTGATGGCTGTACACGCTTCAATCCAATCACCAGTATTAAAATAGATGTAATCAGAATTTTGTTTTATTTGTGGTAAATGAGTATGTCCACACAACAAACCTTTATACTTTTCTTTCTTGCACAACCTTTGTACGTTCAATTGAAAATTACTGGCTTTATTGACAGTTTTTTTTGTTAAACTTTTCAGTTTTTTTGAAAGGGGGCGGTTTAATTTTAATAAGATTTCATAAAGAACACCTCCAAATTTAGAGAGCCACTTTATGTTTGAAGTAACTACATCAAACTGATCACCATGGATTATGAGTATTTTTGATTCATGTATATGAGAATCAACAACTTTAAACGTATTTGCTTTATCAAGTATTTTTTTAAATCTTTTATCAGTCTCTATAAATTTATTTGCATCTTTTTTGCTTCTTAAGGGATCGTCATGATTCCCAGTAATGTAAAATACATCAGTTCCACTATCTTTTATCTCTTTTAATTTATCTAAAACCTTTTGATGTTCTTTCGGCCAATAAAAGTTTTCTTTCATCGCCCAAAAATCAATGATATCTCCCACAAGAAAGAGCTTTTTACAATTTAATTTATTTAAAAATTCATATAATTTTTCAGCTTTACAGCCTAAAAAGCCAAGATGTACGTCAGATATAAAAACTGAATTGTATTGATTATTTTTATCCATGTATCATTATTTTAATCTATGTCATTAAAACAAAAAGAACTTATTAATATTTGGGTATTCAAAGATGGAAAGAAAGGACATGAAAAGCAAATTGATGCCCTAGTAGATGAGTTGAGAAAATCAAATAAAATATCACTTCTGACAGTTGATTGTCATGAAAGTAACCTTGTTTCAAGCTTCTTCTCCTACATAAAAGGTGTCCCCTCCAAAGAAATTGATGAGGCAACTGATAGCTGGGTCATGGAAGGATTTGATATTACTTCAGGGATGACACCATTTGGCAACTATCCTGACTTATTAATTGGTGCTGGATCTAAAACTCATTATCAATTACTGCTGGCAAAAAAACTTTTTCCAAATTCCAAAAGTATTGTTTTAATGAAGCCTTCTCTGAAACCTACTCAACTCTTTGATATTGCAGTTGTTCCACATTTAGATAGGTTTTATTTGAGAACCCCAGAAAATGTCATTACAACAAAGGGGGTATTATCGAAATATTCGGCAGAGAAGACAAAAAAGAAGACAGGTCTTATTATAATCGGCGGCAAAAGTAGGCATTATCATTTTAGACCCAAGGTTTTGATGAAGCAGATTGAATGGATTTTAAACGACCTATATAACGATTATCAATGGAAAATAACCACTTCTCCAAGATCACCAGATCTTAAAATGCCTAAACATCCGGGTAATGCTGAATTTTTTAACTGGAAAGATACCTCTGATGAATGGTTAACTACAGAGATTAAAAAAAGTGAAATAACTTTTCTTACACCAGAAAGTGTTTCAATTTTGTATGAAGCACTTTCAACTAATTCAAATGTATACGTATTTCATCATGAGCTGCATAGGGACCATGGAACAGAGGGGGCCCCTTTGAGAAAAACTAAGGTAACAAAAAATATAGAGTTGCTCAAAAAAAGTAAGGATATTGGATTTATAGATACCAAAAGGTATCTTTTTTCTAGAGATATAAAATCAGCTGACATTTGCCACCCAAAAAAAAATAAGCCTTTATCTGAAGTAAAAGATGTAGTTAATGAGCTATTTAAAATCTTATGAAAGTGTTACATATTTTTTCAAGTAAAGCTTTTGCAGGACT
>LULE01001587.1_pt1 | contig 10188 bp, 8 predicted proteins | sample 728231 | NCBI WGS metagenome assembly LULE01 (sample SAMN03860297, study PRJNA289734) | marine metagenome | biome: seawater column; feature: ocean; material: water; isolation source: Red Sea water column Station 192 - depth 10m | place: Saudi Arabia: Red Sea | collected 2011-10-15 | depth 10 m | reverse complement strand
TTAAGAATACTAGATTTAAAAATTAAACAACTATGTTGTTTTCTATGAATACTCTATTGATCAATCCAAATATTATTGCTGTTGAAAATATTGATGACCCTCCAAGACTTAGAAGCGGAAAAGGTATTCCAGTCAAAGGAATAAAGCCAAGTATAGTTAACAAATTTATAAGTATTTGCACACCTAAGAGTATTAATAATCCTGAAAGGAGATATTTTTCAAACTCAATTTGAGTAAGTTTAATTATTCTATTTACCCTAAAGAAAAAAAGAATCCAAAGAGATAAAAGCAAAAACCCTCCAAAGAAACCAAAGTTTCTTGAATAAAGAGAAAAAATAAAATCCGTAGTTTGCACAGGTACAAAAACTTCAGTTATTAGTGAATTAGTAAAATAAGTTCCAAACAAACCTCCCGAAGAGATTGAAAGTCTACTTTGCTTTTGGGAAAAGTCATCACCAGAAAAGAAATCTGTAATTCTTGATATTTGATAATCACCTAAAAAATTCATTTCTAAAAGCATGAAAAATAAAAGAAATAGTGTTAACAACCCAAGAACAGCGCTTCTAAATTTAATATCAGACATGAAAAACATGAAAGAAGTGACTATTAAAAGTAACATTGTTGTTCCCAAATCAGGTTGTATAAAAATTAGAAGTAGATTTATTAGTACCCCCAACAGAGCAATTAACTTATAAGACTTTTGACTAAGTATCTTAGCTAAGAACAAAACTAAAATAATTTTGCTAAATTCTGATGGCTGAATAAAAATTGGTAATCCAATTGGTTCTAAATCGTACCACCTTCTTACACCAAGTATCGGCGTTGTGAAAAGTAAGCCTAATAAAACAGAAATAGAAAGTAAAAATAATGAATTTATTAAATTATATAGATTCTCAATTGAAATATATGTAGTAAAGAAAAATACAAGTAATCCTATTAAAGAAAATACTATTTGTCTTGTTAAAATATTACTTGTTTCAAACTCAATTGACTCAATTGAACTGAACAATGTAAACCATGAAATAACACTAAACAACATAAATTGAAGCAAAATGTATAAATTTGTTCCTTCTGGGCCTAATATTGTAATTTTTCGATTTATCATTCTGTAATTTCACCAAATTCCACTGGAGTTAGTTCGTATTCTAGTAAATGCTGAATAATTCTTCTTGAAATTGGTGCCGCAACCGCGCTTCCAGATCCGCCCTCGTCGACAACTGTAGCAACAATATATTTTGGATTACTTATGGAATCAACTCCAACAAACCAAGAAGTATTATTTTTGTCACCAGCATTTTGTGCTGTTCCTGTTTTTCCACCAATATCATTTGCTTTGTTTCCCAATACACTGAATGAAACATAGGCTGTTCCACCTTTATTAGTAACTGTGTTTAAGTCTTTTAAAAGAAATGAAATAAATTCATCACTCACATTTATTTTGTTATTTATTATCTTTTCTGCATTTAGGTTTACTGTTGGCGCTAAGTTTTCTCCAGTTAATAAAGTTCTATACGCATTTGCAACCTGAAGAGGAGTGGTTGTTATAGCTCCTTGACCAATGATTAAGTTCATTAAATCTCCACCTAACCATCCCTCTTCTCTTACTAAGCCTGGTCTAGATATCTTCCATTCTTCAAAAAGATTTCTATCAGGAATAATTCCAACCTTTTCAAACGGTAAGTCAGTTAGATCTACTTTTCCGTGTCCCTCAAGTTTCCAGTCGTTATAAACTTGCTGAGATCCATCATCGAACCCAAATGAAAGACTTCCCTCACAATCAACTTTTGAATCTTTGTTGTTCAAGCCCTCAGAAAATATACTTTCACTTAATGCTAACCAATAAGCAACTACTTTAAATACTGAACCTGGAGGATATAGGCCCTGGATTGCAAAATTATTAAAAGCTTGATCTCTATCTAGCTGTTTGTATTCAAAGTCACTTATACCAGATACAAACTTATTGGGATTAAAATCAGGTAAAGAAACCATAGAAACGATGTTCCCAGTTTCAATATCTAAGACCACAGATGCACCTCTTTTAATTTGATTTATTGACTCAAAACTCTTATTTGCTAAATCTATGCCCTGTTGCAATGATTCTTTTGTAACTAACTGAGTTGAAGAATCAATTGATAAAAATAAATCCCTACCTCTAATTGGTTGTTTTGAGTCTATAATCTCAGAACCCAAAAAAGTTAATTCACCTGGAATTCCAGATAAATAGTCTTCGTAATATCTTTCTAATCCATTTTTGCCAACCTGATTATTGCCCGATGCATTTTGAAAAATATTAAACTCATCTTGATTTGGTATTCCTAAATATCCAATTGTGTGAGCAAAAAGTTCATTTTTAATATAGTTTCTTATTGGTAAATCAATAATTAAAAAAGCATCGAAATTAGTTAATAGATTATTTCTAACCTCATATTCAATAGAAGAGAGGTTTGTAACAAATTCTAAAATTTCCTTACTTTCAAATATTTCATTAATTTCTCTGATCGCTAACTCTGGAAAATTATATTGAATAATCTGTCTGTAGTCAGAGGAGTTTTGATCTGTTATTTTTCTCATATTTATGAATAAATGAGGTTCTAATTTAGTTTCAGCTATTTTTTCTCCATTTGCATCAAATATTTCACCCCTAGGTGCTGTTATATAAAATTTATCTAAATTTTGCTGATCAATAATATCAGACGTTGACTGGAATTCAGTTGTTTGCAGTTGAAAGATATCAAACAATATAAAAGCTAATAAAATAAAAAATACAACAAACGTAAATTTAAGTCTTTTTTGGTTAAACATTATTTCTTAGTGCTCTTTTAAAGAAGAGAAGCAATAACGAATTTACAAAAATAGAAATGAAATAACCTGTTAACCAATAATCCAAATCAAACTCTAAGATAATTGGAATTTTATAAATTAATAAACATAATGAAATAGTGATGATGTAAAAGGCATTTGATCGACTATATCTGGATACTACAAAGTTAGATAAAACAACTACAACTAGGAATATTGATGTATATAGTCCTAAATAGTAAGTACTAAAGAAAGAGTCATACAAGATTCCTGATAAGAAAATTGGTATAACTAAATTTTGATTAAAAAATTCAGTGCCAATATATATAAGTGAAATTAAGAATATATAAACTCCAAAATCTAAAGAAATAAATGTGTTTAGATAATTTTCAATTAAGCAAAGCATAAAGAGAAAAGTAGATATTGAAATTACTTTTATTACTTTCATTTACTTTTAGGTATAAATAAATTACTTTGGAAAGTTAGCATTTTCTCTATTGGCACTATCACTGTAAATTTGTTATTTAGTTTTGTTTGTTCATAGGATTCTAAATCAAAGAGTGGAAACTTGTTTACATGTCCAAATGTAATATCTGAATATAACATTCCAACTTTTGAATTCAAAGTTGCATCTAAAGAGCTGAATATTAATTCTTTACCATTTGAATTGACCTCAAAAATATTGTTATCTTCGTCAAGTGCTCTAAAGTTAAAATTTGTAGAATTGAATGATTCAAGTATTGAAGAATCATTAAAAACTTCTCCTAAATAACCGACTATAAAACCAGTCTCATTTATCACCAGATCTCCGGGCTCAAAATTGTAATCCCTTCCTCCAGAAATTAGATACTCATCTGTCGAGTTTTTTAAAATTAAGCTTGTCGCATAATATGTTAACTCAAAATCACTTATATTCTTTATTAGAAGTTCATAAGACTCAATATTATCCTGTAATTCTTGATTCTCTATATACAACACTCTTAAATTAGAGAGCTCTTCTTTTAATCTTATATTTTCTGCAACTAAATCAGCTCTACTGGATGATAAGCTTGAAAATTCATTTTGAAGTAGTCTGTCAGGTATTTGGAAGTTAGATATTAAATTTACTCGTTCTGGTATAAAATTTGATAATGTTTTATTAGAAAAATAGTCGACAGCACTTAATAAGCCTGAAAGAAAAATAAAAAGGAAATAAACTACATATTTTCTTACGCCAACAACTTGAGAGCTTTGCATGTTAATTAGGTTTTGGCGATAGTTTCAAAACACTCTTGTAGTCTTGAAATCTTTCTAGGCAAATACCTGAACCAATTACAACAGAACTTAAAGGATCATCAGTGTTATTTATTGGAATACCCAATTCCTCGGCAATTTTTTTATCCATTTGCTTTAATAGTGATCCACCACCAGTAAGCCATGCTCCATCCTTGTCAATATCCGAAACCAAAGCTGGTGGAGTTTGTGAGAGAGATATTCTTATAGCTTCGATAATGTCATTAACAACTGGTTGTAAGGCGTTCCTAACATCACTGGCTTCTAATAACACTTGCTTGGGTACACCTCTTACAATATCTCTTCCTGTTACTGTTACCTGAGGCTCTTTGTCATATTGATAAGCTGAGCCAACTGCATGTTTAATATTTTCTGCGATACCAGTGTCTACAAGAATTTGGTGTTCTCTTCTCAACCATTCAATTAATATTTCGGTCATATCTTCACCCCCAACTCTTACAGAGTTAGCATTAACTATATCCCCCATTGAGATAACTGCTATTTCAGTTGTGCCACCACCTATATCAACAATCATATTTCCATATGGTTCAAAAATATTTAAACCGCTTCCTATTGCCGCAGCCATTGGTTCTTCTATTGTGAAAACTTCAGACGCGCCCGTAGCATGTGCTGCTGTTTCAATTGACCTTTGCTCAACACTTGTAACACCATTTGGAACACATATAACAATTCTTGGCCTTGAGTAAGCTCGACCAATTGCTCTTGATAGAAGAGTTTTAACAAGTTCTTCTGCCATTTCAATTTCAGATATAACCCCATCTCTCAATGGCCTTATAAGTTCAATAGTTTCTGGAACTCTTCCAATTAATTTTTTAGCTTCTTCTCCAATAGTAATAATCGAATTATCGCTTTTATTTACTGCAAGAAGTGTAGGTTCATCAACTACAACACCAACCCCTTTTACATATATAAGAGTGTTAGCAGTGCCTAAGTCGATAGCAATATCATTACCACCAAAAAGAGTTCTTCGTAAATTTAAGTCAACCATGTACTAATAGAATAATCCAATAGTTGTTGTTTTAAAATAGTTATTTACTATCCAAAAAATAGCTCAAGTTCTCTTTCAGCGCTTTCGTCTGAATCTGATCCATGAACAACATTTTTATCTAATTCAGTAGCTAAATCACCCCTAATTGAGCCAGGTGTTGATTCACTTGGATTAGTAGCGCCCATAAGGTTTCTGATTTGTAAAACAACATTTTCACCCTCAACCTGCATAGCAACAACTGGACCACTTGTTATGAATGATACTAAATCATTAAAAAATGGTTTATCTTTATGTTCCCCATAATGCTGCTCTGCTAATTCTTTAGAAATAGTCATCATTTTTATTTTTGTGATGGAAAATCCTTTGGCTTCAACTCTTGAAATAATTTCTCCAACTAAATTTCTTTGTACACCATCAGGCTTTATCATAAAAAACGTTTTCATGTAATTATCCTTTTTTTATACTCTCCAATTAAATATAAACTACCTAGCAATATAGAAGGATTCTTATTTGATGAAAAAGTACTAAGTTCAACGATTTTATAATCTATATTCTCACTTTTTAGAAAATCGATAAATTTATCAGGGTTTTGTTGATTAAAAAAAGTATTGTCCTCAATAAAATTTAACTTATATTGTTTTTTTGGCTTTAAATAGCTGATGATATTTTCTATATTTCTCCCATTTTTAAAACCTAAATACAAATGAGTATCTCCTGAATTATATACTTTTTCATAGTCTTCTATAGTCTTAATAAACCCATCTATATTGTGTGCACCATCTAAGATTTTTAAAGGATTTCTATTAATAATTTCAAATCTTCCTTCTACAAATTCTTTATTAAAATCTAGAGGTATTTTCCTTATACTCGAACTTATTAAGAAATTTACGATTAATGAAGCAAGTAAATAATTTATTTGATTTGATGTGAAATCCTTTGATTTACCATCAACAAAATCATTTAAGAAGTACTTAGAATTAAAATGTTTGTAATTATTTTCTATCACTTTAATTAATTCATCGCTTAAATTACCAACAAATAAATTATCTATACTATTTGATACAAATATTTTTTGATCTAAAACTTCAAGGTCTGTATAACCGAGTAGTTCTTGATGATCTCTTCCAATATTTGTAAGTACAACATTTTTACTTTGAATGATAGAAGTCGTATCTAAAACTCCACCTATACCAGCCTCACATATGAAATAATCCATTTCATTATCTAAGAAAGCTTTACAAGCAATCAGAAAAAGAGTTTCAAAATAGCCTAAAGTTATATTGTTTTCGATCTCAAAATCATGAACTATTCTCGAAATATAATCAAAATTAATATTGCTATGAGATTGTATTCTCTCTTGAAAGTTCACTAGATGAGGTGAGGTAAACATCAAAACTTGTTTTTTTTCTTTGCCAAGCAGATTATAAATAAAATTTGCTGTTGAAGTTTTACCATTTGTGCCAACAATAGCAATAGTCTTATCCATTAAATTTTCTAACTGATCTTTTGTAAAAAATCTATGAAGTGCTTCAAGATTCTTATTGTTGGTTAACCCAATTTTAGAATTTAAATATTCTTCTAATTCCTTCAATTATCGAGAGATTTTAATGTTGAATTTATTGATTCGATCTGACTATTTAGATTTTGTACATTTTGTTTTTCTTGATCAATTAATTCTTGTTTAGCATTTTCAACAAATTTGTCATTATTAAGTCTTTGATTCGATATTTCTACATTTGCAGTTTTCTCTAACTGATTTATAAACCAATCCGGATAAGAGCTAGCTGGGTACAAATCAATACTTAAAGAATTTTTTAAATTGTAAGTTGATTTAAAGTTTCTAATTTTAGTAATTATCTCTTTCAAATTATCTATTTCAAAAATATCAACCGATTCTTGCTGATATTTGGTTGGCCATGAATTATCAATTATGTAATTTTCATTAAAAGAAGACCATATTTCTTCAGTTATATGTGGCATTGCAGGGTTTAGTAATTTTAAAGACTCTAAAAATATTGACTTTAAAACAGTTTGGGTTTCAATTTTTTTATCTTTGTCATTAAACAAGTTCTTTGAAAATTCAAAATACCAGTCAAACAACTCAGACCACAAAAAATTATATAGTAATTTATAGGCATCTGAAATTTTATATTTTTCAAAAAGTTCATTAAATTCTTCTAAGGTTTCATTAAACCTTGATAGGATCCATTTATTTTCAATTAAAGATATCGTGCTAATCTCAGACGGTGTAGATTCATCAGTGTATAAATGTACGAACTTTGCAGCATTCCATATCTTGTTGCCAAATTTTTTTGCAGATACTGTCCACTCTTCATCAAATGGTACATCTTGTCCTGGATTAGCTTTTTCAATAAGTGAGAATCTCAAAGCGTCTGCTCCATGTTTTTCGGATAATTCTAAGGGGTCCATTGTGTTACCGAGGCTTTTTGACATTTTTCTACCTTGTGAATCCCTAACCAAACCATGGATAAGAATATCTTTAAATGGAATATTTTCCATTGTGTATAAACCCATCATGATCATTCTTGCAACCCAGAAAAAAATAATATCAAAACCAGTAACAAGTAAGGTAGTAGGATAATAACTTTTTAAATCTTCAGTGTCATCTGGCCACCCTAAAGTGCTAAATGGCCAAAGTGCTGAAGAAAACCAAGTGTCTAATACATCCTCATCCTGAGTTAATTGAACATCATCTTTAAGACCATATTTCTCTCTTACATTGACCTCACTGGTACCAACATAATGATTTTTTTCATCATCGTACCAAGCTGGAATCCTGTGACCCCACCATTGCTGTCTAGATATACACCAGTCCTGAATATTGTACATCCACTCAAAATAAGTTTTTTCCCAATTTTTTGGTATAAATCTAATTTCATCATCTTCAACAACTTGTATTGCTTTTTTTGCAACCTCATCAGTTTTTACAAACCATTGTTCAGAAACCATTGGTTCAAGTATTGTTTTAGACCTATCCCCTTTTGGAATTTGAATTTGATGATCTTCTACTCCTTTGAGTAAATTTTGATTTTTAAGCATGTCTATTATTTTTTCTCGAGCTTCAAACCGATCAAGCCCTCTTAGTTCTTGAGGAATAAAATCATGATTTTCAATTTTTCCATCAAAATCTAAACATCTTATCATTTCTAGATTGTGCCTTTTACCAATTTCATAATCGTTGAAGTCATGAGCTGGAGTAATCTTTACACACCCAGAGCCAAATTCAACATCAACATAGTCATCAGCAATAATTTCTACTTCCCTATTTACTATTGGGATAATTGCAGTTTTTCCTATCAAATCTTTATATCTATCGTCTGAAGGATTTACAGCAACAGCTGTGTCGCCTAGTAAAGTTTCTGGTCTTGTTGTTGCAATTTCTATAAATGAATCTCCAACCTTATAATTAATAGCCCATAACTTTCCAAGTTCATTTGCAGACGTAACTTCCAAGTCCGAAACTTCCATTGTGAATCTTTCTCTTGACCAATCACAACTCATACCTAAAGTTTTCATTTGATTAGTAATATTGTCACCTGATTTTTCTTTCCATTCCCAAACTTTTGCTAGAAAATTTTCTCTTCCTAAGTCATGCTTAGAAACCCCATTCTCTTCTAATTCTTTTTCAACAAGAAGTTGTGTAATAATCCCAGCGTGGTCAGTTCCAGGAAGCCAGAGAGTTTGAAAGCCTTGAAGTCTTTTTACCCTTGTTATGACATCAATAATCGAATGTTCTAAAGCATGACCCATATGAAGTGAACCAGTTACATTTGGAGGAGGAATTACTATAGAAAAATTTTCGTCAGAATCTATTGGTTGGAATTTATTCCCTTGTTCCCAGTTTTTTTGCCATTTCTTTTCTATTGATAATGGATCGTATTTTTCATTCTGCATATATTATATTTTATGCAGTTTTGTCGTCTTTTGATTCTTTCAAAACCATTTTTGGTGCAATGTCTTCTAAAACATTTTCTTTATCAATAATTATTTTAGAAATATCTTTTCTTGATGGTGATTCATACATTTCATCTAACAATATTTTCTCTAATATTGAACGTAAACCTCTTGCACCAGTTTTCCTTTCCAGCGCTAAATCAGCCATAGCCTCAAGCGATGCATCAGTAAACACAAGATCAATATCGTCTAATTCAAACATTTTCTTAAATTGTTTTGTAATAGCGTTTTTTGGCTTAGTTAGAATTTCTATCAAAGCATCCTTGCTTAATTCATTTACATTAGTAGTAACTGGTAGTCTTCCAATAAATTCAGGAATCAAGCCAAACTTAATTAAATCTCTTGGTTCAACAAATGCAAAAAGTTCTTCTTTATTAAATTCTTTAGCATCTGACATGTTAGTGTTAAAGCCAATTGTATTTTCTCCAAGCCTCTTACTAATAATTTGATCAAGTCCGTCAAAAGCTCCTCCAACGATAAATAAAATATTTGTAGTATCTATTTGCAAATACTCTTGTTGTGGATGTTTTCTACCACCTTGTGGTGGCACTTGAGCAGTAGTGCCTTCAAGTATCTTAAGTAACGCCTGTTGAACACCTTCTCCAGAAACATCTCTTGTTATTGATGGGTTATCAGATTTTCTTGTAATTTTATCTATTTCATCAATGTAGATAATCCCCTTTTCAGCTCTTGGAATTTCATAATCAGCTGATTGGATTAATGTAAGCAAAATATTTTCAACATCTTCACCTACATAACCAGCTTCAGTAAGAGTAGTTGCATCTGCTATTGCAAAAGGAACATTTAGTGTTTTTGCTAAAGTTTGTGCTAACAGTGTTTTACCACTACCAGTTGGTCCTAAAAGTAAAACATTTGATTTTTGAATTTCAAGTTCATTATCTACTAAATCACCTTTATAAATTCTATAGTTATAACCATCATAATCTACAGAAGAAAACTCATTTGTCCAATTTTCCCTTGAAGGACCGTCATCTGTTCTTCTTTCAGCTTGATGTATTATTTTATTATCATAATATAATGTCATTATATTTTCATTATAAATACCACCAAAAGATGAACTGCAACTATAACTACATGCATGACTATCTTCACTTTCATCGTAATGCCAATAT
>LULE01000900.1_pt1 | contig 10205 bp, 10 predicted proteins | sample 728231 | NCBI WGS metagenome assembly LULE01 (sample SAMN03860297, study PRJNA289734) | marine metagenome | biome: seawater column; feature: ocean; material: water; isolation source: Red Sea water column Station 192 - depth 10m | place: Saudi Arabia: Red Sea | collected 2011-10-15 | depth 10 m | reverse complement strand
TTTGCTCCTGCTTCAATAGCCATGTTGCAAATAGTCATTCTCCCCTCAACAGATAATTTATCAATATATGAACCTGAAAACTCAATGGCATAGCCAGTCCCTCCAGCAGTGCCTATCTTTCCAATCAAATATAAGACAATATCTTTAGACGAAACATTCACCTGTGGCACACCCTCAAATCTTACATTCATATTCTTGAGCTTAGACACTTTGAGACATTGCGTTGCAAGAACATGTTCAACTTCTGATGTACCAATACCCATAGCTAAACAACCTAATGCACCATGAGTTGAAGTATGTGAATCACCACAAACGATCGTCATGCCTGGAAGTGTATAACCTAATTCAGGTCCAATTACATGAACAATTCCTTGTTTATTTGATTGAATATCAAATTGTTTTATTCCAAATTTGTTACAGTTTTTATCTAATTCTACTACTTGAATTTTTGAAATCTCATCATTAATCAAATCGGATGTAAAATTATTACCTCTTGTTGTGGGCACATTATGATCGGGAGTAGCTATATTTGCATCGAGCCTCCAGGGCTTTAGATTTTTTTTTGACAACCCTTCAAATGCTTGAGGAGATGTGACCTCATGTAAATAGTGTCTATCTATGTATAAAAGAGACTCTCCCGAGTCGAGTTGGGTAACATGATGCTCTTCCCAGAGTTTGTCGTATAAAGTCTTCATTATTTTTATTCGTTAAATGGAAGATTTTGCTTAACATCAGCACATTGTGCTTTATTAATTAAGAAATGATCCACTAAAACTAAGCTAACCATAGCCTCAGCAATTGGTACCGCTCTTATGCCCACACATGGATCATGTCTTCCAGTAACTTCTATATCAACTTCTTTACCATCTTTATCGATAGTTTTACCCTTTGTTTTAATGCTTGATGTTGGCTTAATTATAAAACTGAGGCTTATATCGTCACCATTAGATATCCCACCTAATATCCCGCCTGAATTATTTGATGAAAAACCTGACTTTGTTATTTCATCTCTTGCTTCTGAGCCTTTTAGATTAAGTAGATCATCAACATTACCAACAGATACTGACTTTACAGCATTGATTGTCATTATTGCTTTTGCTAAATTTGCATCCAGCTTTTCAAAAACTGGATCACCTAAACCTACAGGACAATTCTTAACAATAACGCCTAACTTTGCACCAACAGAATTACCCTCTTTAATTAAATTATCAAACATTGAATCCAAGTCAGATAGTTTAGATTCATCACAAAAGAAGTATTTATTATCTATATCTTTATAATTGATTGATTCAGCTCTTACTTTTCCTATTGCAGAAACAAAACCATTTACTTCAACTCCTTCTTTTTTAAGAATCTTTTTAGCAATCGCACCTGCTGCAACCCAATTTGCTGTCTCTCTTGCACTTGCTCTTCCGCCACCTCTGTAATCTCTATGACCGTACTTTGCTTGATATGTAATATCTGCATGATTAGGTCTGAAGACATCTTTAATATTAGAATAATCTTTAGATTGTTGATCTTTGTTGTAAATTATCATTCCTATTGGAGTCCCAAGGGTTTTTCCTTCAAAAACTCCAGATAATATCTGAACAGCATCGTCTTCCTGTCTCTGAGTGGTTACATCTGATTGACCAGGCTTTCTTCTATCCAATTCAAGCTGAATATCTTCTTCTGATATTTCTATTTCTGGTGGACAACCATCTAAAATACAACCCATAGCTGTGCCGTGACTTTCACCAAAAGTCATAATTTTAAAAATTTTTCCAAACGCATTGCCTGACATGGCGATAATTATAGTCCAAAAAGCTAAAAAAGCTTTATTTTATGGGATTTTTGAAAATAGTTCAAGGACAGGGATACCTTCTTCCCTTCTTCTCTTATGACCTATTGGATATTCAACCTCTACTTCGTTAGTTGAAGTTCCATCATTAAAATGAATTTGAATTTTATTTGCAATTGAGCGCTTATCTGCCTCTAAGTATTCTTTAGAATATCTTTTATCCTCATTGATAACCATTTTTTCCCTTAATGCATCAATTCTTGTGTCTTTGGCAACATCATCCTCATAGTCTTCTGCCACAAGATTGCCTTTCAAAAGTCCAATTGCAACCATATATTGTAAACAATGGTCTCTATCAGCAGGATTATTAAGCTCCCCAACCTTAGAAATGATCCTAATAGCAGATTCATGTGTAGTGATTTCGACAGATTTAATATCGTCAATTTTATCTTTGATGCTTTCATGAAGTTTTACTGCTGCTTCAACCGCAGTTTGAGCATGAAATTCTGCTGGAAAGCTTATCTTAAAAAGAATATTTTCCATAACATAAGTTTCAAAAGGCTGAGGTAAAGAGAGTTTTTCACCATTAAATGAAACGTCTTCAAATCCCCATACTGGCGCAGACAAAACACCAGGATATCCCATCTCTCCCGACATAGTAATCATAGCTAATCTTACTGCTCTGCTAGTAGCATCTCCGGCCGCCCAGCTTTTTGCATCTTTAATTTGATCAAGAGAGCCACCCAATAATTTAGTTGCTACTGCTGTTGAAGCAACCTTCACCAATATGACGTGATCAAGTCCAACTTTATTAAAACTATTTTCCAGAGCTAAAACACCCTGAATCTCATGAGCCATAATCATTGACTCAAGTACAGTTCGCATTGTTAACGATTCTTTTCCATCTGAGATATTTCGTTGTGAAACATAGTCACAAACCGACAAAATTGCACCTAAATTATCTGAAGGGTGTCCCCATTCTGCTGCAAGCCAGGTATCGTTATAATCTAACCATCTAATTGTACAGCCTATATCAAATGCACCTTTAACAGGATCTAACTCATAATTTGTACCAGGTACTCTGACACCAAAAGGAACTTTAGTATCTTTAACAATTGGTCCAAGCATTTTTGTACATGCAGGAAATTGAAGAGCAAGAAGACCACATCCAATTGTATCTATAAGACAATTTCTTGCAGTATCTAATGCCAAATCTGATTCAATTTTGTATGAAGAAACGTAATTAGCTATTTCTGAGACAAGTCCATCAAATCCAGGTCTGACATTCAGATCAACATTTGAAGACATATTTTAGGACCTGTCAGAAATATCAACCCAATCTGAAGATTCAACTCCAATATATTCTGCACTAGGTCTAATGATTCTATTATTTGCTCTTTGTTCCATACAATGCGCTGCCCATCCAGAAACTCTAGACATTACGAATATTGGTGTAAACAATTTAGTGGGTATACCCATATAAAAATATGCAGGAGCATGGAAGAAGTCTGCATTGGCAAACATTTTCTTTTCATCTGCCATCACCTTTTCAACTTCCTCAGCTACTTGATACAAAGTATCATTTTCGGCCAACTGAGATAATTCCTTAGCATATTCTTTTATGACTGCGTTTCTTGGGTCTCTTATTGAGTAAACAGCATGACCAAAACCCATTATCTTCTCTTTGTTACCTAGCATTTCGATTATTTTTGTTTTTGCTTCTTCTTTTGAAGTCCAGTTTTCAATTAATTCCATGGCTTTTTCATTTGCACCGCCATGAAGAGGCCCTCTTAAGGAACCAATTGCAGCTACAACACAAGAATATATATCTGACATGGTAGACGCACAGACTCTTGCTGTAAAAGTGGATGCATTAAATTCATGCTCAGCATATAAAATTAATGATACGTCCATAACCTTTCTGTGAAGATCAGTTGGTTTTTCTCCATGGAGTATATGTAAAAAATGACCAGCCATACTATCCTCATCATTAACTAGATCAATATCTAAGCCCTCATGAGAGTATTTATACCAGTATGTAACAATTGATGGCATAGTCGCAATCATTCTATTAATTGAGTTCAATTGATTTGAAAACTCTCCTTCTGGCTCAAGGTTTCCTAACATTGAGGTGCCTGTGCGCATAACATCCATTGGATGTGCTGATGACGGGATTTTTTGCAAGACAAGCTTTAATGAGTCTGGAAGATCTCTTTGATTTTTAAGTAACTGTTTGTAATCATCTAACTCTTTTTGATTAGGTAACTTATCGTATAAAAGCAAATAAGCAACTTCTTCAAAACATGATTTTTCAGCAAGTAACTCTATTTTGTGTCCTCTATAGGCGAGTCCTTCAACTTGACCAACAGTTGAAAGAGAAGTTTCTCCTGCGACTTGACCTCTTAAACCCGCTCCCTCTAATTTTTTTGTCATGAACTTTCCTTATTATTATTCTCAAACTGTTCATCAAGTTGTTTCTCAAAATTGTAATAATCAAGAACTTCGTACAACTCTTCTCGGGTTTGCATTATATCTAACAGCGGCTCTTGTGTCCCGTCTTTAATAATTGAATTATAAATTTTTTCAGCTGATAAGCTCATAGCCCTAAATGCTGTCAATGGATATAAAACCATATCGACACCAACATCGCTAAGTTCTTTTTGCGTAAACAGGGGAGTTTTTCCAAATTCAGTTATATTCGCTAGTAATGGAGCAGAGAAATTATTTTTAAATTCTTTATATTCTTCAATTGAAACCGCTGCTTCAAAAAAAATTCCATCGGCACCTACATCTAAATACTTACCACATCTTTCAATAGCTTTCTCAATTCCTTCAGATGCAAGAGCATCAGTTCTAGCCATTATAAAGAAAGAGTCATCAATTTTTGCATCTAACGCGGCTTTTAATCTGTCTTGCATTTCATCAATAGAGACAAGTTGTTTATTTGGTCTATGGCCACATCTCTTATCAAAAATCTGATCTTCAATATGCACTGCAGCAACATTTGCATTACCCATTTCAATTATAGTATTTGAGATAGCATCAAAGTCACCCCAACCAGTATCTATATCTACTAATAAGGGCAAAGATGTTGCACTAGTTATTCTTTTTGCATCAATTAATACATTTTCTAAAGTTGTAACACCAAGGTCAGGAAGCCCATAAGAAGCTGCAGCCACTCCACTACCTGATAAATATATTGAATTATGATTTGCTAATTCTGCTAACTTTGCACTGTAGGCATTTATGGTTCCAGGAATAATTAAAGGCTTATTATTTTTTAAGGCATTCCTAAATTTTTGACCAGGTTTCATCTTAATAATATTTAATTCCTCTTATGATTCTATCCCTATTATTTTTTCTTCTCCATTTATTTGTATCTCTCAAACTGTAAACACACCCGCAATATTCTTGTTGATAAAAATGCTCTCTTTTTGAAATTTCTAGCATCCGAGATGATCCACCATTTTTTCTCCAGTTAAAATCCCAATATGTCATATTCTTATATCTTGAAGCAGATCTATGTCCTGAACTGTTTATTTGATCCATATCTTTCCATCTTGAAATTCCAAGAGTAGTTGCATAGATATTAAAACCATTTTCATAAGCAAAAAGTGCTGATCTCTCAAATCGCATATCAAAGCATTTTGTACATCTTTCACCTCTTTCAGGCTCATTTTCTAATCCTTTAATTCTCTCAAACCAATTATCTTTATCGTAGTCTCCATCTATACATTTAAAACCAACCTTTTCACAAAATTTTCTATTTTCATCTTTTCTTATTTCATATTCATCAATTGGATGAATATTAGGATTATAAAAATAAACTGTCGTTTCAATATCTGAAGCAGCAATAGCTTCAATGATTTCTCCACTACAAGGAGCACAACAGCTATGCAGCAAAAGCTTCTTTTCGCCATTAGGTAGATTTAATTTTGGTCTTTTATAGTTATTTAGTTTTAATTTATCAGTCATGTCTTAACAAAAATTGAGTTACTATAAATTGCTTTTTCAAGATCATTATAATTGTCATACGATTCAATTTCAGGATGTTTTGATGATATTTTTAGAGGCGCGTTTATAAAAAATCCTTTATCTGCAACCTCAAACATTTGTATATCATTATGAGAATCGCCGGCCGCAAAACATCTATAACCTAAAGATTTAAACGATTCTATTGCTTGTTTCTTTGCTTGTGGATGTCTGAACTCGTATGAGACTATCTCATCGTCAATAACTTTTAGATTATGACAAAGCAAAAATGGATAGCCAAGTTTTTTCATTAATGGTTTTGCAACATCATGAAATGTGTCTGATAAAATAACTACCTGAAATTTTTCTCTAAGTTTATTTACAAATGAAAGAGCTCCTGGAAGAAGTTCTAATGAAGCTGCTGCATCTTGAACATTAGACAGCTTTATACCATTCTCTGACATGATTTTGATCCTCATTTCCATCAATTCTCCATAGTCAGGAATATCCCTAGTTGTTTTGCCTAGTTCTTTTATTCCTGTATTTGCAGCAACTCTCTCCCAAACTTCTGGTGTAAGTGTTCCTTCCATATCGAGACAAACTATTTCCATTTTTAATTATTTTTTATTCCATATGGAACATGACCTGAAGTTGTTCTTTTATTAGCATCAATGATATGTTTTTTTTGATCATCAAAAAAGATATCAGCATCGAAAGATTCTAAAAATTTATTTTTAGACATGCCTCCTAAAAATAATGATTCATCAATACGAACTCCCCAGTCTCTCAAAGTTTTTATTACTCTTTTATCAGATGGAGCTGATCTGGCTGTTATCAAAGCAGTCCTAATTGGACATTCATTAATTTGGAATTCATTTTGAATCTTATTTAGTTCAACAAGAAAAGATTTGAAAGGGCCCTCTTTTAATATACTTTTTGAATTTACCTCATTATCAATGAATGCCTTGAGTCCGTCTTTTTGAAAAACTCTTTCGGATTCATCAGAAAAAATTACAGCATCTCCGTCAAAAGCGATTTTTAGTAAATCTGATGAAGATTCTCTCCTGGAGCTATCTGATCGAGACATAATAGTTGCTGCAGCAACATTGCTTTCAATCGCAAGTTTTACATCTTCTATATTGCTTGACAAAAATAGGTGTACTCCAAAATCTTTGACATATCTATGAGGACTCTCTCCACCACAAAATGCTGCTCGTGATATATTCAAACCATGAGATTCAATTGAATTTCTTATTCGTAAGCCAGTGTCCGAAGTATTTCTTGACAATAAGATTACCTCAATGCGATTTTCTTTCTCATAAAGATCGTTTATCTTCAAAATTTTTTTTACTAGGCCGAAAGCCTCACCCGGTTCTAGAGTTTTATCTTCATTTTCAATCTGATAGTCCTCGTATGACTTGAGTCCCTCTTTTTTATATATTTCATGACTCTCATCTAAATCAAAAAGAGCTCTTGAAGAAATACCAATTATTAATTTTGATTTTTTTAATTTCATTTAACTTGAATAAAACATATTAAATATATTATACTGTATATATATTCAGTATTTATTATTGCTATGAAAGAAATTACATCACAACAACAAAGAGTATTAGATTGTATTCAAATTTACTTAAATAAAACAGGTTTTCCGCCAACCAGAGCTGATATTTGCAGAGAATTAGGCTTCAAATCACCCAATTCTGCAGAAACTCATTTAAGAGCTTTAGAAAAAAAAGGGTTTATATCTATTGAAAGCGGCGCTTCAAGAGGTATATCAATTATAGGTAATAGCGATTTAAGTTCGAATATGGATAATAATTACCCAGTTATTGGCCTTGTTGCAGCTGGCTCACCAACACTTGCAGAAGAGAATATTGAAAATAAGATTAGTTGTCCTGATGATTTTTTTAGTTCTAGCTTTGATTATTTTTTAAAAGTTAAAGGTTTAAGTATGAAGGATGCTGGCATCATGGAAGATGATTTAGTTGCAGTTAAAAAAACACATGATGTTAAAAATGGTGACATTGTAATTGCAAGAATTGATGATGAGGTGACAATTAAATTTTTAAATCGGAAATCACCCAAAATTGTTGAACTTGAACCTGCCAACGATGATTTTCAAAACATAATAGTAGATCTTGAACACGAAGATTTCACTATTGAGGGAAAAAGCGTAGGTTTACTTAGAAGGAACTAATGAATAATATTTTGTTTCTTTGAAAAACTTTCAATTTGTTTTTCAAAAAATTCGTCTAGATCACTAACACTACCACTAACACTTTCAATTCCTGCTCTAATCATTTCTTTGGCAACAGCCAATTCTTGACCTTGCAAAAAATCCTTGGATTCTCTGGAAAATTCAATTTTTACTATTGGATTTTTATGATCATCAGATCTTCTTAAAACGATTGTTCCGTCTGGTAGCTGAGCAAGCTCTAGGTAATTTGCCATTGATTCTCCTTTAAATTAAAAGCTTAACACTCATCAAGCATTTTGCGAAGCAAGTCTTTGAATGTTTCATATTTATCTAATAATAAATTAAATTTTTTCAAGTCGTTAGATTGAGTTGAAACAATTAAATTATCATTATCCTTTTGCAAAATATTTGATTTGAAAAGATTTATTTGATTAATAAATCCATTTTGGCCTATCTCATTTACTATGAGATTAGATATTGTGCTGATTTCACTTAGCTCTCTCCACTTATAAAAAAAATTTAGTGTATTGAAATCTTTTAAATCATTTTTAAAATACGAAGAAACTTCGTCTGCAAAATAAGTTAGGCTTTTCTCACAACAAGTCAAAAATAAAAGTTGATTTTGATTGTCTTCAACTGTTTGGTCAAATGTTAGCTTTTTAAGAATATCTTGGGATAAATCTTGATAAAGATTTGAAAGCTCTTTCTCATTCACAACTATTTTTTTGTTTCTAGCCACTCGCCATTTGTATATGCAGCGGTCCACTTTTTCTTTTTTCCATCTTTCTCAGATGCAACATAGTGAACATCTTCATTGCGGTTGTAGCGAATCACGTAAGGATTTCCCTCTGAATCATATACAGGCGCACTGAGAAGATACTCGTGTTTATTTTTATCAGGTAAAAACCTACAAGCCTGTACAATTTCATTAGATAAATCTTTTATTTCAGATACTTTAGGTGCTCGTGTTTCTCTGTTTTTTGGATACTGACTTGCGGCAAGAAATAGCCCTTTCATACTATCTCTTAATAAATAATGGTCCTCACATTTTAAACATTTTAAATTAGGAAGCTCAATAGGCTCCATTGTCAAAGGTTTTGGCTCTCCATTTCTTTGAAGAGCTCTTGTAGCTTTACAATTATCATTTTGACATTGAAAATATTTACCAAACCTGCCTGTTTTTAATTGCATATCTGATCCACACTTGTGACATTCTAGGGTAGGACCATCGTATCCTCTAATTCTGAATTGACCTTCTTCAACAAGATATCCATCACAATCAGGATTTTTGCCACATACATGTAGTTTTCTTGATTCATCCATCAAATAGTTATCCATACTTGTACCACACTTTGGACACCTTTTTTTGATTAGAAGATTTTCAGCTTCTTCATTATCATCAATGCTTATTGCTTCATCACCCGAAATAAGATTTATTGTCTCCTTACATTTTTCATCACCAATATTTTGATATCCTGAACAACCGAGAAAGACTCCATTAGATGAGTTCCTAATTACCATAAAAGCTTTTCCACATGGACAAGAAATATTGGTTTCAATTGGGATATTCCCAGGTCTCATACCTGTTGATTCGTCGGATGCTATATGAAGATCTTTTTGAAAAGATTCATAAAAATTATCAAGAACATTTCTCCAGTCCGCATTACCATTAGCTACTTTGTCGAGACTATTCTCTAAATTTGCAGTAAAGTCATAATCCATAATGTCGTCGAAACTTTCTAATAATCTTTCAGCTACGATATGACCAATTTTTTTTACAAAGAATCTTTTATTCTGAATTTCAACATACCCTCTGTCTTGAATAGTTGAGATTATATTTGCATATGTGGAAGGTCTACCAATACCTTTTTTTTCTAGTTCTCTAACAAGTGCAGCTTCTGAAAATCTTGATGGCGGCTTCGTATACTTTTGCTCTAAATTGATATTTTCAACTGTTAGGGAATCTCCTTCATTGAGTGATGGAAGAATATCTTCCTCCTTTGAGGAGGTTTTGAGAACTTTTGTAAAGCCATCGAAAACTAATTCTCTACCTTTTGCAACAAAAATATGTTCATCAACAAATGTTTTTGCAGATGTAGATAAGTATTCAGCATCAGGCATTTGAGATGCAACAAATCTCTCCCAAATTAATTTATAAAGTTTTACTTCTTCTTCGCTTAAATTTATTAAATCAGATGAACGTAAAAAAGTGTTTGTTGGCCTTACAGCTTCATGTGCCTCTTGAGCATTCTC
>LULE01000683.1_pt1 | contig 10228 bp, 7 predicted proteins | sample 728231 | NCBI WGS metagenome assembly LULE01 (sample SAMN03860297, study PRJNA289734) | marine metagenome | biome: seawater column; feature: ocean; material: water; isolation source: Red Sea water column Station 192 - depth 10m | place: Saudi Arabia: Red Sea | collected 2011-10-15 | depth 10 m | reverse complement strand
GCAGATGGCCGACCGGGTCGCGGTGATGCGCCGGGTGTGGGCGGGCGAGGACGTCACCGGCGCCACCCTTCCCGTCGGCCCGCCGCCGCTGCAGGCTGGAGGCCCGCCGGTCCACGTCGGCACGATGGGTCCACGCACCGTCAGGCACGCCGCGCACTGGGCCGACGGCCTGGCCGGCGTCACCCTCGACCTCGACACCACCGCCGTCGCGGGGCTGTTCGACCTGGCCCGCAGCGCCTGGGCGGAGGCGGGCCGTCCCGTGCCGCACCTGGCGACGTCGTTCTGGTTCGCGCTCGACGACGGCGGCGGGTCCGCCCGCGCCCAGGTGCATCGCCACCTGCGGCACTACATGAACTGGATCCCCGCCGACTTCGTCGACGCCATGGCCCCGACCACCGGCTTCGCCGGCACTCCGGCCCAGCTGCGCGAGACCCTCCTCCGGATGGCCGACGCCGGCGCCGACGAGGTGCAGCTCATCCCGACCGGCTCCGACGTGCGCCAGGTCGAGCAGGTGGCCGAGGTGGTCGCCTCGCTGTGACCAGCGGTAGCATTCCCGGCGTGCGCCAGGACCTGCTCCTTACCTAGCCGCGACGGCCAGCACCACGCCGCCGCGGCTACCCCTCTGCCCGAGGGGTTTTTTTGTGCCCCCGAGCCGGTGCCGAACCCGATGAGCCAGGTCCACCAGACGTGAGAGAGAAGACGATGAGCGAGCAGGTCCAGGCAGACGAGGCCACGACGTACGACGTGAAGGCCGTGGAGGAGAAGTGGCGCCCGGTCTGGGACGAGCTGCAGCCCTTCCGCGCCGACGACGACTCCCCGCGGGAGAAGAAGTACGCGCTGACGATGTTCCCCTACCCCTCCGGCGACCTGCACATGGGCCACGCCGAGGTGTTCGCGCTGCACGACGTGGTGGCGCGCTACTGGTGGCAGCGCGGCTACGAGGTGCTCAACCCGATGGGATTCGACTCCTTCGGGCTGCCCGCGGAGAACGCCGCGATCCGCAACGACGAGCACCCGGCGACGTACACGAAGGCCAACATCGCCAAGTCGATCGAGTCCTGCCAGAAGTACGCCGCGTCCTTCGACTGGTCGCGCACCTTCAACACCTCCGACCCGGAGTACTACCGCTGGACGCAGTGGCTGTTCGCCCGCTTCTACGAGCGCGGCCTGGCCTACCGCAAGAACTCCCCGGTCAACTGGTGCCCCCAGGACCAGACCGTGCTGGCCAACGAGCAGGTCGTGCAGGGTGCCTGCGAGCGGTGCGGGGCGGAGGTGACCAAGAAGGAGCTGACCCAGTGGTACTTCAAGATCACCGACTACGCCCAGGAGCTGCTCGACGGGCTGGACGAGCTGGAGAAGACCTGGCCCGACCGCGTCGTCACCGCCCAGCGCAACTGGATCGGCCGCTCCGAGGGCGCCCACGTCGACTTCGTCGTGCAGGGCCGTGAGGAGCCGGTCACCGTCTACACGACCCGCCCCGACACGATCTTCGGCACCACCTTCATGGTCGTCGCCGTCGACGCCGCGCTGGCCGACGAGCTGGTCACCGACGCGCAGCGTCCGGCCTTCGAGGCCTACCGCGAGGAGGTGCGCCGCGCCAGCGAGATCGAGCGGCTGGCCACCGACCGCCCCAAGACCGGCGTCGACCTGGGTGTCACCGCCACCAACCCGGTCACCGGCGAGCAGATCCCGGTGTGGGCCACCGACTACGTGCTGGCCGACTACGGCACCGGCGCGGTCATGGGCGTGCCCGGCGGCGACCAGCGCGACTGGGAGTTCGCCACCGCCATGGGGCTGCCGATCGTGCGCACCACCGAGCCGCCCGCCGGCTTCGAGGGGGAGGCGTACGCCGGTGAGGGCCCGGCCATCAACAGCCCCGCCCCCGGGCAGTCCACCGCCCTGAACATCAACGGCCTCGACGTCGACTCGGCCAAGCGCGCGACGATCGCGTTCCTGGAGGAGATGAAGGCGGGCACCGGCGCGGTCAACTACCGGCTGCGCGACTGGCTGCTGAGCCGCCAGCGCTACTGGGGTGCGCCGATCCCGGTCGTGCACTGCCCCGAGCACGGTGAGGTGCTGGTCCCCGACGACCAGCTGCCCGTCGAGCTGCCCGACCTGCGCGGCGCCGACCTGAAGCCCAAGGGCACCTCCCCGCTGGCCTCGGCCACCGAGTGGGTCAACACCACCTGCCCGACCTGCGGCGGCCCGGCCACCCGCGACGGCGACACGATGGACACCTTCGTGGACTCGTCGTGGTACATGTTCCGCTACTGCTCGCCCCACGAGACCGACCGCGTCTTCGACAGCGAGAAGGTCAACGCCTGGATGGCGTGCGACCTCTACGTCGGCGGCGTCGAGCACGCCGTGCTGCACCTGCTCTACGGCCGGTTCTTCACCAAGGTCCTCAACGACATGGGCCTGGTCGACTTCCGCGAGCCGTGGCTGGCCCAGCTCAACCAGGGCTTCGTCATCAACCAGGGCAAGAAGATGAGCAAGTCCCTGGGCAACGGCGTCAACCTGGGCGAGCAGCTGGAGGCCTTCGGCGTCGACGCCGTGCGCCTGACGCTGGTCTTCGCCGGCCCGCCCGAGGACGACATCGACTGGGCGAACATGTCGCCCGACGGGTCCCTGAAGTTCCTGCAGCGTGCCTGGCGCCTGTCCGGTGACGTCACCTCCGCGCCGGGCACCCCGGCCGGGGGCGGCGACGTCGCGTTGCGCCGGGTCACCGCCCGCACCGTCCACGACGCGGCCGAGCTGGTGGAGTCCTACCGCTTCAACGTCGTGGTGGCCCGCGTGATGGAGCTGGTCAACGCCACCCGCAAGGCGATCGACTCCGGCCCCGGCGGCGCCGACCCCGCGGTCCGCGAGGCCGCCGAGGCGGTCGCGGTCCTGCTGTCGCTGGTGGCGCCGTACGTCGCCGAGGAGATGTGGGAGCGCCTCGGGCACGAGCCCACGGTCGCGCGTGCCGGCTGGCCGGTCGTCGACCCGGCGCTGCTGGTCGAGGACACCGTCACCGCCGTGGTGCAGGTCAAGGGCAAGGTCAAGGCCCGCCTGGAGGTCGCCCCGGACATCGCCGAGGCCGACCTGGAGGCGCTGGCCCTGGCCGACGCCGACGTGCAGCGCGCGATCGGCGACGCGCCGGTCCGCAAGGTGATCGTGCGTGCGCCGAAGCTGGTCAACGTGGTGGTCTGACCCGGTGAGCTCCCCGGGGACCCGTGTCGTCGTCGTCACCGACTCCACCGCCAGCCTGCCTGCGCAGGTGGCGGAGGAGCACGGTGTCGTCGTCGTGCCGCTGCAGGTCGTGATCGGCGCCGAGGTCCTCGACGAGGGCGCCGAGGGGGCCACCCCGGAGCGGGTCGCGGCGGCGCTGAAGGAGTGGACGCCGGTCTCGACCTCGCGGCCCTCGCCGGCCGTCATGCTCGAGACCTACCGCCGTGCGGCCGAGGACGGCGCGACCGCCATCGTGTCGGTGCACCTCTCGGCGGAGATGAGCGGCACCTTCGAGTCCGCGCACCTCGCCGCCCTCGAGGCGCCCGTGCCGGTGATCCCGGTCGACTCGCGCCAGGTCGGGGTGGCGACCGGGTACGCCGCCCTCGCGGCCGCCCGCGCGGCAGCCGACGGCGCCACCGTGGAGGAGGCGGCCGACGCCGCCCGCGACTGCGCGGAGCGGTCGTCGTCGCTGTTCTACGTCGACACCCTGGAGTACCTCCGTCGAGGCGGCCGGATCGGTGCCACCGCCGCGCTGCTCGGAGGCGCCCTGGCCGTGAAGCCGCTGCTGCGGATCGAGGACGGTCGGGTCGCACCGCTCGAGCGGGTGCGCACCTCCGCCCGGGCGCTGGCCCGCCTCGAGGAGCTGGCGGTGACCGCGGCCGAGGAGCTGGCCGGAGGGCTCGACCCCGAGGTGGCCGTCCACCTCGACGTCGCCGTCGCGCACCTGGCCAACCCCGACCGTGCCGCCACGCTGGCCGAGCACTTGCAGGAGCGGCTCGGTGAGCGGCTGGCCGACGCCACCGTGTCGTGCGGCGAGCTCGGTGCCGTCCTGGGCGCGCACGTGGGGCCGGGGATGATCGCGGTGTGCGTCGCGCCGCGAGGGCCGGTGCCCGACCGGGGACCCGGCGGGGAGCCCGGCGAGGACCACGAGGCGTCCACAGCCTGACCGGTGGGCGGCCTGCTCCACAGGACGCGTCGATGCCCGACTGAGGGGCCCTGCGCCTCCCTAGCGTCGCCCCATGCGATCGCGACGATCCACCGAGCACCGCGAGGCCGTCGAGCGACGGCTCGCGCTGCTCGTGCCGCCCCAGCCGGCGGAGCCGCCCGAGCCGGTGGAGCCGGCAGCCGGACCCACGCGCGCGTCCTCCTGGGACGGGTCCGGGACCTGGGGCGGACCCACCCGGGTGCGGGACGTCCCCTCCGTCCTCCACGACCGCTCCCGGCTCGACGACCTGATGGGGCCGGAGCCCCTGGGGGACGTCGAGCCGGTCCCGGTCGCGCGGACGGTCCCGATGCCGGGCAGGCACGCCAGCCGGCGCCCGAGCCGGTTGCCCGTGCCACCGACGCACCTGCGGCTGGGGCTGGTCCACCTCGCGGTGGTCGCGGTCATGGTGGCGCTCGGTCTGGCCGTCACGAGCTGGTGGGTCGTGCGCTCCGAGCCGGTCCCGCTCGCGGCCCCGCTGGCCCCCGCCGCGTCCGACACCGGCCCCACGGGGTCGCTGGTGGACCTGCCCTCCGACCCGACGGGGGAGACCCCCGGAGGGACGGGGGCGGCCGGCGAGGAGGACGGGGCGGTCGTGGTCGTCGACGTGGCCGGCCGGGTCCGACGCCCCGGTGTGCTCGAGCTCCCCGTCGGTTCCCGGGTGGTCGACGCCATCGAAGCCGCCGGCGGTGCCCGGGGAGGCGTGGACCTGTCCGGGCTCAACCTGGCGCGGGTCCTCGTCGACGGTGAGCAGGTGCTGGTGGGCCAGGGCGCAGCCGCCGCCGGCGTACCGAGCGGGGCCGGTGCGCCCGGTGCGCCCGGCGCCCCCGCGGCGCTGGTGAACCTCAACACCGCCGACCAGGCCCTGCTGGAGTCCCTGCCCGAGGTCGGGCCCGTGACCGCCCAGGCGATCCTGGCGTGGCGCGAGGAGCACGGGGGCTTCACCGCGGTCCAGGAGCTGCTCGAGGTCGACGGGATCGGCCCGGCCACGCTCGAGACCCTCGCGCCACTCGTGACGGTCTGAGGCGTGCCCGCGGCGACCCGCCAGGCCGACCTGCGGATGGGGCTGGTCGGGCTGTCGGCGTGGGCCGGCGGGCTGCTGGTGGTGGCACCCGGCTGGACGCTCGTCCTGGCTGGGATCCTGGTGACGGTGGGTGGGGTCGGCGCCGCCGTGGTCGCCGTGCGCTCCCGCGGCCCGGGGCGCGCACTCGCGCTGGCCTGGCGCACCACGGCGCTGGCCTGCCTGCTGGCGCTGGTGGCGGTGCTCTGCGCAGGCCTCCTGCGCGCCGATCGGGTCCAGGGCGACCCGGTCTCCGCCCTGGCGGCCGAGGGCGCCGCGGTGACGGGCCGACTGGTGGTGAGCACGGATCCGCGGCCGATGGCCGGCGCTCGGACCGACGGGGTCTTCCTGCGCGCCGTGGTCGTCGAGATCACTGGACGGGGCACCGCGTGGAAGGTGCGGTCGCCGGTCCTCGTGCTGGCCCCGGCGTCCTGGGCCGACGTGCGTTTGGGCTCCACCGTGGCACTCGCCGGCCGGCTCCAGCCCACCGAGGACGGGGAACGGGCCCTGGCCGCGGTGCTCTCGGTGCACGGCGAGCCGACGCTGCTGGAGACCCCCGGGGCGTGGTGGCGGGCCACCGAGGTGCTGCGCGCCTCCCTGCGGGACGCGGTCGCGCACCGTCCCGCTCCCGAGCGGGTGCTCGTGCCGGCCCTCGTCGCCGGTGACGACGCCGGGCTCGATCCAGAGGTGGCCGAGGAGTTCCGGGCGACCGGGCTGACCCACCTGCTCGCCGTGTCCGGCACCAACCTCACGCTGCTCCTGGGGGCGCTGCTCGTGCTCGCGCGCCTGGTGGGCGTGCGCGGCCGCGGACTGCTGGTCCTCGGGATGGCCGGCGTGGTGGGGTTCGTCCTGCTGGCCCGCACCGAGCCCAGCGTGCTGCGTGCCGCGGTGATGGGCGTCGTGGGGCTGCTCGCGCTGACCCATGGCGGTGGTCGGGCCGTCCGCGGGTTGGGTGTCGCGGTGACGGTGCTGCTGCTCGTCGACCCGACGCTGGCCACCGCTCCCGGGTTCGCGCTGTCGGTGCTGGCGACGGGAGGGATCGTGCTGATCGGCCCGCGCTGGCGCGACGCGCTGGCCCGGTGGCTGCCCCGCTGGCTCGCCGAGGCGATCGCCGTGCCCACTGCGGCGCAGCTGGCGTGCACGCCCGTCGTGGCTGCCCTCAGCGGCCAGGTCAGCCTGGTGGCGGTGGTGGCCAACCTGCTCGCCGCGCCCGCCGTCGGTCCGGCCACCGTGCTGGGGCTGCTCGGCGGCTGCGTCGGCCTGGTCTGGCCCTGGGCCGGCCGGTTGCTCGGCACGGTGGCCACGTGGTGCGTGGGCTGGATCGTCGTGGTCGCCCACCGGGGTGCGGGCCTCCCGACGGCGGCCGTCGACTGGTCCACGAGCGGAGCCGCCCTGGCGGCGCTGACCGCGCTGACCGTGGTGCTGGCCTGGCGGGGGCCCCGGCTCGTGAGCACCCGGGCCCGAGGGGCGGCGAGCTGTGTGGTGCTGGTCGTCGCGGTGCTGGTGCGACCGCCGGTGCCCGGGTGGCCCCCCGACGGGTGGGTGCTCGTGGCGTGCGACGTCGGGCAGGGAGACGCCCTGGTGCTCGCCACCACCCCGGGGCATGCGGTCGTGGTCGACGTCGGGCCCGAGCCCGGGGTGGTCGGCCGCTGCCTCGACGACCTCGGGGTGGCCACCGTCGACCTCCTCGTCCTCACGCACTTCCACGCCGACCACGTGGACGGGCTGTCGGCGGTGCTCGGGTCCCACGACGTCCGCGAGGTCTGGGTCAGCCGGGTGCTCGACCCGGCCGACGGGGCGCGGTCGGTGCTCGCGGACGCGGCCGCCGCCGGCGTACCCCTCCACCCCGCGCCGTACGCCGGAGCCTGGCGCTCCGGGGCCACGCGGCTGCAGGTGCTCTGGCCGACCTCCGGGGAGCCGGGCACCGGTCCCGGGGACGGGACGGCGGCGAACGACGCCAGCGTGGTGCTGCTGGTCGAGGTCGCTGGCCTGCGACTGCTGCTCACCGGCGACCTGGAGCCTCCCGGCCAGGCAGCGCTGGCACGCACGCTGCCCGACCTGGCCGTCGACGTGCTGAAGGTGCCCCACCACGGCAGCTCCTACCAGGACCTCGGGTGGCTCACCGGGCTCGGTGCACGCGTCGCCGTCGTGACGGTCGGGGAGGACAACGACTACGGCCACCCCGCGCCCTCGGTGCTGACCGCGCTGGAGTCCGCGGGGGCCCGTGTGTTGCGCACGGACACCGACGGGTCGGTCGCGGTGGTGGCGGGCGAGGCGGGCCCCTCGGTGCTCACGACCCGGTGACATGACCCGGTGACTGGGCGGGAGGCCGCCCGGTGGGGGACTGTCGGCCGCCTGTGGCAGGCTGAGCCGCACCATGGCAGCCGCCCGCACCCCCGCCCGTCCAGCCCGCCAGGCCGGCCCCGCCCCCGGGGACGTCCTCGGCCACGTCACCCTGGTGACCGGCAAGGAGGAGTTCCTGCGCGAGCGGACCGTCGGCGCGGTCCGTGCGGCCGTGCGGTCCCACGACGGCGAGGCCGAGATGGCCGAGGCCGTCGGTGCCGACCTGACCCTCGGCTCGCTGGGCGAGCTGTCCGCCCCGTCGCTGTTCTCCAGCACCCGGTGCGTGGTCGTGCGCGAGCTCGAGCACCTGCCCGAGGAGTCGGTCGACGCGCTCCTGGACTACGCGGGTGCGCCGGCGGAGGACGTCGCGCTGGTGCTGGTGCACTCCGGCGGCCCCAAGGGGTCGGGGGTGCTGACCAAGCTGCGCAAGCTCGGCCCCGTGACCGAGGTCAAGACCGAGGAGCTCAAGCCTTCGGAGTTCCCGCAGTTCGTGGTCGCCGAGGCGAGGATGCTCGGTGCGCGGATGGAGCCGTCGGCGGCCAACGCGCTGGTCCAGGCGGTCGGGCACGACCTGCGTGCGCTCGCCGCGGCGGTCGACCAGCTGGCTCACGACTTCCCCGACGAGGCGCTGGGGGAGGAGCGCGTCGCGCAGTACTTCGGCGGTCGCGCCGAGGCGAAGTCCTTCGTGGTCGCCGACGCCGCGTTCTACGGCAAGCGGCTCGAGGCGCTCGAGGAGCTGCGGTGGGCGCTCGACAACGGCACCGCCTCGGTGCTGGTGACCTCCGCGTTCGCCGGCAGCGCCCGTGGGATCGCCCGGTTCAAGGCGGCCACGTCACGGGGTCGTGGGATGCGCGATGCCGACCTCGCCCGCGAGGTGGGGGTGCCGCCGTGGAAGATCCGCACCCTGCGCGACCAGGCCAAGGGATGGAGCGACGACGGGCTCGTGGCCGCGATCCGGGCGGTCGCCCAGGCCGACGCCGACGTCAAGGGTGCGGCCAGCGATGCGTCGTACACCTTGGAGCGGCTGGTGCTGACCATCGCTGCCCTGCGCTCCTGAGCCACGGGTGCTCCCACCGACGGTCCGGACGCGACACCCGAAACGCCGACGACCCGCCCCACCAGAGGTGGAGCGGGTCGCTGTCAGCGTCCCAGACCGGGCAGTGCCCGGGTCAGGATCAGAGTGCGGCGGCCTTCTTGGCGATCGACGACTTGCGGTTCGCGGCCTGGTTCTTGTGGATGACGCCCTTCGAGGCGGCCTTGTCGAGCTTCTTGGTGGGGGACTTGATGTTCGCCACGGGGCTCGCCTTACGTGTGTGGATGCGTGCGGGTCTGGTGATGCTGACGGTCGCCGGGCGCGCAAGAGGCGCGCCAACGAAGCGACGTGCAAGGCTAACAGCGGCGCCGGAGAGCGCCCAAATCGCCTGAGGTCGTCATCGGGCCGGTCCGATCAGTGTCTCACTCACGGCCTTCTCACTCCCAGCCGCGGCGCCGGCGCAGCCAGCCCCAGACGGCCTCGCCCTGCCATCGCTGGAACTCCCGCAGCCACGGCGACGCCGCCGGCACCGGCAGGTCGCAGCTGGTGAGGAAGAAGCCGGCCATCGCCGCCAGCACGCAGTCGACGTCCTCGTCGCGGACCCGCGCCAGCAGCGGCGTACGACGGAGCACTGCCTCGACGTCCACGCCGTCGCCGCACGGGCCGACCAGCAGCAGGAGCGGGTCCAGCCAGGCCGCGCCGCGCACCGGCCACGCCCAGCCGTCGAGCAGCACGCCGCCGTCCGGCGTCAGGTGGAGGGTGTCGTCGCGCAGGTCGGTGTGGACCAGCGTGTCCCCGGCGGTCACCTCGGGCAGCCGCGCCGCGAGCCGCCCGGCGGTGAGCAGCTGCATGGGCGTCCCGAGGTCCTCGCGCCCCTCGAGGATGTCCCAGCGACCCATCCAGTCCGCGAGGTCCTCGGCGAACGGACGGGCCTCCCCGGGAGCCGGCGTCAGCGCCACCGCAGCGGCGGACACGGCCTCCAGGCACCGGTCCAGGTCGTCCTCGCGCCACGGGCGGTGGGGGAGCCGGGCAGCGGGGTGCTCGAGCAGCAGCACCACCCAGTCGCCGTCCAGCAGGTGCGTGAGCCGGACGGTCGGCACGGTCTCGGGCAGCGTGCGCAGCCAGGCCGCCTCGGCACGCAGGGACGCGGCGAAGGAGCGCTGCGCCTTCGTCGAGGCCGCGCGCAGCAGGTGGTGCGTGCCGTCGGCGAGGGTGAGCACGGTCTCGATGGCCGGCACGTAGCCGTGGGTCAGCGTGGAGTCCGCCACCACCGGCGAGCCCAGCCGGGCCTCGACGTCGAAGCGGACCTGCGGAGGCAGGTGGGCCCAGTCCAGCCGCCGGGCCGTGCGACCCCACGGCAGGTAGGTGGGCACGGCAGAGGTGGGCGCGGCCGCCGGGGAAGAGGTGGGCACGGGCCCCATCGTGGGGTGTCCCCGGCGCGGAGTGGGGGAGGCCGACCCCCGGCGTGGCGGGCATGGCGGGGGTGTCGTGGGAGGATGGCCGGGTCCGTCCCGACGTACGAGAGAACGCCTGAGACCCCGTGCCTGCTGTTCCCCCGAAGTCCTGGCCCGTGCCGGGCCAGACCGACCCGGCGATCATC
>LULE01001504.1_pt1 | contig 10232 bp, 8 predicted proteins | sample 728231 | NCBI WGS metagenome assembly LULE01 (sample SAMN03860297, study PRJNA289734) | marine metagenome | biome: seawater column; feature: ocean; material: water; isolation source: Red Sea water column Station 192 - depth 10m | place: Saudi Arabia: Red Sea | collected 2011-10-15 | depth 10 m | reverse complement strand
CGCCCACCCCCTCTCGGACCTCTCGGACCCTCGACCCACCCCTCTCTTGGAAGGCTGCCCATGCTCTCCTCCCTGTCCCGACCCCTGAGCCGCTTCGTGGAGCGGTGGATACCCGGCCCGCTGGCGCTGGCGGTCCTGCTCACCGCCGTCGTGGCGGTGATGGCGCTGACCATGACCGACGCCTCCGCCGACGAGGTCGTGCTGGCCTGGGGCGACGGCCTCACCGGCCTGCTCGCCTTCATGACCCAGGTGGCGCTGGTGCTGCTGCTGGGCTACTCGCTGGCCAACGTCGGCCCCGCGCACAAGCTCCTGGTGAAGGTCGCGCAGCTACCGCGCAGCCCCCGCCAGGCCTACGGGTACCTCGCGCTGGTCGGCGGCCTGGCCTCGCTGGTCAGCTTCGGCCTCGGGCTGATCGTCGCGGGCGTCATGGCGGTCGAGGTCTCGCGGGTCTTCCGCGACCGCGGCCGGCCGCTGCACTACCCGCTGCTGGTCGCGGCCGGCTACTCCGGCTTCGTGGTGTGGCACATGGGCTACTCCGGCTCGGGCCCGCTGAACGCCGCCACCGAGGGCGGTGCCTACACCGACCTGCCCGGCGGGCTGGTCCCCGTCGCGGAGACGACCTTCTCGTCCTGGAACATCATCGCCACGCTGGTCACGCTGGCGGTCATCACCGTCGCGATGATGGCGCTCGCCCCCTCGGACGAGAAGGACGTGGTCGCCGCCCCCGACGCGGTGTACGACGAGGCGGCCGAGGCCCCGGCGGCGACGTCGGTCGACCACGAGACCCGGCCCTCGCCGGCGGACCGCATCGACACCTTCCGCGGCGTCACGCTGCTGGCCGGAGTCTTCATGTCGACGTACCTGGTGCTGTTCTTCTACGACAACGGGTTCACCCTCAACCTCGACCTGGTCAACTGGACCTTCCTGGCGCTGATCCTGCTCCTCGTGGGCAACGCCAAGGAGCTCGCCGAGCTGATCGCCCGCGGCGGCCGGACCGTCGGCGAGGTGCTGCTGCAGTACCCGCTCTACGCTGGCATCATCGGGATGATGGGCGCGACCGGGCTGGTCGAGATCATCAGCGAGTTCTTCATCGACGTCTCCAGCCCGGGCACGCTGGGCGTGCTGGCCTTCCTCTCCGCGGGGCTGCTCAACATGTTCGTGCCCTCCGGCGGGGGCCAGTTCGCGCTGATGGCGCCGCTGTTCGCCGGGGCCGCCGACGCGCAGGGCGTCGACCAGTCGGTGGTGATCATGGCGATCGCGTACGGCGACCAGTGGACCAACATGATCCAGCCGTTCTGGGCGGTGCCGCTGCTGGCGGTCGCGGGCCTGCGGGTGCGCGACATCCTGGGCTACACCTTCGTGACGCTGGTGCTCTCCGGGATCGTCTTCGCCGGGACGCTGATGATCGTCGGGGCCGGCTGAGCCGCTCCTGCCCGGGACCTCTCCGGGGCCGGACGCAGAAAGGCGCCGGGGCCGTCCTCGCGGACGGCCCCGGCGCCTTCGTGCTGCTCGGTGTGCGGGTGAAGCCCCGGTCAGCCGCGGTCAGCCGCGGGCGGCCTTGCGCGCGCGGCTCGCGATCTTCGCCCGCTCGTTCGGCAGAACTCCAGGCACTGCTCGAGGCTGAGCTTGCGCGGCGGGATGAGCTTCTCGAAGTTGTCGGAGGTGGCGGACCGGATGTTGGTCTGCTGCTTCTCCTTGGTGATGTTGACGTCCATGTCGTCGGCGCGGGAGTTCTCGCCGACGATCATGCCCTCGTAGACCTCGGTGGTCGGCTCGACGAACATCGTGCCGCGCTCCTGGAGCGAGGTCATCGCGTACGCCGTCGCCGCACCCTTGCGGTCCGCGACCAGCGAGCCGGAGTTGCGCGAGCGGATCTCGCCGGCCCACGGCTCGTAGCCCTCGGAGATGTGGTGGGCGATGCCGGTGCCGCGGGTCTCGGTGAGGAACTCGGTGCGGAAGCCGATCAGGCCGCGCGCGGGGACGACGAACTCCATGCGCACCCAGCCGGTGCCGTGGTTGGTCATCTGCTCCATGCGGCCCTTGCGGGTGGCCAGCAGCTCGGTGATCGCGCCGAGGTACTCCTCGGGGGCGTCGATCGTGAGGCGCTCCATCGGCTCGTGGACCTTGCCGTCGACCTCCTTGGTGACCACCTGCGGCTTGCCGACGGTCAGCTCGTAGCCCTCGCGGCGCATCTGCTCCACGAGGATCGCCAGCGCCAGCTCGCCGCGGCCCTGGACCTCCCACGCGTCGGGGCGGTCGGTCGGGAGGATCTTGAGCGAGACGTTGCCGATGAGCTCGGAGTCCAGGCGGTCCTTGACCAGGCGGGCGGTGACCTTCGAGCCCTTGACCTTGCCCACGAGCGGGGAGGTGTTGGTGCCGATGGTCATCGAGATGGCCGGGTCGTCGACGTGGATCAGCGGCAGGGCGACCGGGTTCTCCGGGTCGGCCAGGGTCTCACCGATGGTGATGTCGGGGATGCCCGCGATGGCGACGATGTCACCGGGGTAGGCGACCTCGCCGGGCTTGCGCTCCAGGCCCTCGGTGATGAGGAGCTCGGAGATGCGGACGTTCTTGACCTCGCCGCTGCGCTGCATCCAGGCCACGGTCTGGCCCTTCTTCAGCTCGCCCTGGTGGATGCGCAGCAGCGCCAGGCGACCCAGGAACGGGCTGGAGTCGAGGTTGGTGACGTGTGCCTGCAGGGGCGCGCCCTCGACGTACTTCGGGGCGGGGATGGTCTCGATGATCGTGCGGAACAGCGGCTCGAGGTCCTGGGAGTCACCGGGCAGGGTGCCGTCCTCGGGCTGCTCGAGGCTCGCGACGCCGGCCTTGCCGGAGGCGTACACGACCGGGAAGTCCAGGGCGTCCTGGGAGTGCGACTCGTCGAGCAGGTCCATGAACAGCTCGTAGGTCTCGTCGACGACCTCGGAGATCCGGGCGTCGGACCGGTCGGTCTTGTTGACGACCAGGATCACCGGCATGTCGGCGTTGAGCGCCTTGCGCAGCACGAAGCGGGTCTGCGGCAGCGGACCCTCGGAGGCGTCGACCAGCAGCACGATGCCGTCGACCATCGACAGGCCGCGCTCGACCTCGCCACCGAAGTCGGCGTGGCCGGGGGTGTCGATGATGTTGATGGTCATGCCGTCGGGCGCCGAGGGGCCGACGTACTTCACCGCGGTGTTCTTCGCGAGGATCGTGATGCCCTTCTCGCGCTCGAGGTCACCGGAGTCCATGACGCGCTCGGCGACGCCCTCGGCCTCGTGGGCGCTGAACGCGCCGGCCTGGTGGAGCATCGCGTCGACGAGGGTGGTCTTCCCGTGGTCGACGTGGGCGACGATGGCGACGTTGCGAAGCTGGGCGGAACGGGTCTCTGGCACGGGCCACGAGTCTAGGTCCGCCGCGCGGATACGCCGATTCCTTGCCGAGCGGCCCCCGCCTCAGCCCCGCCTCATCCCCGCGTCAGCCGGCCAGCGACCCGCCGAAGATCTGCCAGGCCAGGGCGCTCTTGGCGACCAGGCTCAGCACCAGGTACGCCTTCTCGCCGAAGCCGTAGCTCGCCCACGGCCCCACCCCGCGGTACTGCAGCCACTGGTTGAGCCCGAAGCTGGAGAAGAACACGAACAGGCTCACGACGATCCCGTAGACGAAGCCCGGCACCTCCGGCGCGCCCACGGTGCTGACCACGATCGCCACCCACGGCGCCAGCCCGGCGACGGTGCCCGCCCAGAACGGCAGCATCGTGCGGGTCGGCTCCCCGGGCGGGTTCACGGCCTCCTGGACCCAGCCGAAGAGGATCATCGCGACGTTGGCGCCGGCGATCGCGATCACCGCGGAGACCTCCGTGATGCCGTTGTAGGAGGCGATGAGCAGGATCATCAGCGTGGCGCTGACGGAGTACTCCATCCAGCGGAACCGGTTGATCCCGGCCCGCAGGTCGCGCTCGTAGACCCCGCGCGCCACCGTCGCGGTCATCCCGTGGTCGAGTGCCGCCAGCAGGAGGAACGCCGCCACGGCGTACCCGATCCGGACGTCGAAGAGCGCCTCGGCCTGCGGCGGCGTGGTGCCCGGAGGGCCCTCGGGGAAGGTCTCGACGACGCTGATCGCGAAGTCACCGGCCAGCACCAGCACGAGCACCGCCTGGGCGGCGTGCAGGATCGTGAGGCCGAGGTTCCAGCGGCGCAGGGAGGCCAGGGCGGCGTCGTCGGTGCCGCTCGCCCGGGGAGGTGCGGTGGTCGAGGTGCTCATGCTCCTCCGGTACCCACTCGCGGCTCCTTCGTGCAGGTGGCCGCTTCACCCCCTTGGTCCCTCGGGACGTCATCCGTCCCGCGGGAGCGGGGGTGCCCGGGAGATCCACAGCTCGGTCGAACTTCGGTAACGCGGGTCGTTGGGCCCTTCCCGGGCGGGTGCCGGCTCCCTACGCTCGGGCGGGTGACGTTGGCTGGGGGGCCGCGCGATCACGCGCGAGGACGACTCGCGTCGGCGGTGGCCGGCGCTCTGCTGGTGACCTCCGGGGTCGCCTCGACGACCGTCGGTGCGGCGGTGCCCGCGGTGGCCGACGACCCGCCCGCGGCGACGGTCGAGCCGGAGTCGGCCGAGCAGGAGTCGGCCGAGCAGGAGTCGGCCGAGCCGGACGCGGCGGGGCCGAGCACGCTCGGGCCCATCGCCGTGGCGGTGAACAGCCGCGGGACGTCGTACGTCGGGTTCGAGCACGGGCGCGGGGTGGTGCGTCTGGGCGCCGACGGCACGCGGCGCAGGGCGCTGCCGGTGCCCGGCGGGTTGCCGGTCACCGGGCTCGCGGTCGACGGGCGCGACCAGCTGTGGGTCGACGACGGCGAGCGCGTCTCGCTGTTGGACCGGCGCGGACGGCTGGTGCGGACCTTCGCGCACCGGCCGGTGCTGAGCTGCCCCGTCGACGGCGGTGACGCGCGGAGGTACGGCGACCTCGCGCTCGGCCCTGGAGCGGTCTACGTCGCGGACCGCTGCCGCGGGACGGTCGCGGAGTACTCCCGCACCGGCGTGCTGCGCGCGACCGTCGTGCTGCCGGGAGGGACGCCGGCGGGCGGCCTGGCCTTCCTCCGCGCCGGCCAGGGGCGACCCGACCGGCTGCTGGTGACGGTGCCGGACCGCGCGCGGCTGCTGGTCTTCGACGCGGCCCGCCTCGGTGACGGCGCCCGGCCGCTGCAGGTCCGCAAGGTGCGTCGTGTCGGCGGCGGGAGGCGGCCGCAGCCCAGCGGCGTCGTGGCCGACCGGTTCGGCCAGGTGGTCGTGGTCGACGCGGCCAACCAGGTGCTGCAGTTCCTCGACGGGGACAACGAGCTCTCGCTCTACCGGACCCGGGGCGTGCCGGGTCGAGGCGGCTCGGGCGTGGGCCGGCTGCGGGGCGCCGCGGCGCTGGCGCAGTTCGCCCAGGACGGCAGCGGCCTGGCGGGGAACCTCTGGATCGCCGACACCGGCAACCGTCGGGTGCAGCGCTTCGACTCCGGCACCTACACGTGGTTCGCCCGGACAGTGAGGGCGCCCGACGTCGAGCCGCTGGCCGCCGAGCCCGAGCCGTGCGCCGGGCCGGTGTCGGTGCGGGTCAACGCCGGGGAGTCCTGGACACGCACCCCGCAGGTGACGGTGCGGGTCGTCGCGCCCGCGGACGCCACCGGGCTGACGTTCGCCGCGCTGGGCGGTGGGTCGTCGGAGCCTGGTGGGACTGCTGAGGCCGGAGAGCCGGTGTCGGTGGGGCTGCGGGAGGACTGCGACTACGACTGGCTCCTCGCGGCCGGGGACAGGGGCGTGCAGGTGCGCATCGACGGCGGTGCTCGCGACGGCGAGGTGCTGGCCGACCGGATCGGGCTCGACACCAGGGCCCCGCGCGTGAAGGCGGTGTCGGCGCGCTGGGTGCGGCGCGAGCAGCGGTGGGAGCTCCGGGTGCGTGCGGTGGACCGGGCCGGCCCCGCGGGCACGGCCGGCGCGGCCGGTCGCTCGGGGGTCAGCGGGCCGCACACCGTCCTGCACGCGGGGCGGCGCAACGGGTCGGCCGGGACCTTGCGCGTGGTGGACGGCCGGGCCGTCGGGTACACGCGCGACGACCGGTTGCTGGACTGGGTCCGCGTGCTCGACCGGGCCGGCAACGCGAGCGACTGGGTGCGCGTGAAGCGTCGCTGACCGGCGTACGGCTGCCTGGGCTGGTGGGCGTGGTGGGTCGAGCCGGCGTGTTGATGCGCCGGTTCGGCGCGCGACGGCCCTGAGGGGAGGGTCGTCGGCGACGTACTGTCGAGGCCATGGCGAACCTCGCGACAGCCCGACGCGTCGACCTCAACGAGCTGCTGCACTTCGTGCGGCCGCTGCACCACATGACGCTGGTGACCTTCCGGCGCGACGGACGCCCCCAGATGTCGCCGGTCACCGGGGGAGTCGACGCCGACGGAAAGATCGTGATCTCGACCTACCCCGACCGCGCGAAGGCGGTGAACCTGCGGCGCGACCCGCGCTGCTCGGTGCTGGTGCACGGGCAGGGGTGGGACGACGCCTACGTGCAGGTCGACGGCGAGGCGGCCGTGCTCGACATGCCGTCGCAGGCCGCCGAGGACGGGCTGGTGGAGTACTTCCGCTGCATCTCCGGGGAGCACCCGGACTGGGAGGAGTACCGCGCCGCCATGCGCCGTCAGGGCAAGTCGCTGCTCCGGATCACCCCCACCTCGTGGGGCCCGATCGCCACCGGTGGCTTCCCGCCGGACCGCGCGCCGCAGGGCTGAGCCCGGCTCGGTCCAGCGCGACCTCAGGGGTCTCAGGCGTCACAGGGGTCACACGGCGGGGTTACTCCGCATTCTTTTTCACCCTTACTGCGCAGTAAGGGTGAGATCGAATTCGTCGTATCCCGGCGCCCCTCAGGCCAGCGCGCGGTCCGCCCGCGCCGGCGTCCCAGAGGTCGTCGATGAGGCTGACGACGGTACGCCGCGACTTGGTGACCACGCGGCCGTGCACGAGCTCGTCGTAGATGATCGTGTTGACCGTGTCGTGGTGGTCGGTGGGCGGCACGTGGACGGTCAGGCCGTGCGAGGCGAGCCGGTCGGTGAAGAAGGACCGCTCCATCGCGAAGGTCGTCCCGAGGAAGCCGACCTGGGAGAGCCCCGCGGCCTTGCACGCCTCGGCGACCACGTCGGCCAGGTGCACCACCGGGATGTCCACCGCCGCCTCGACCTGGTCGAAGACCCGGTGGAAGGTCGTGGTGCACAGCAGCAGGAAGTCGGCGCCTGCGCGCTCCACGCCCTGCGCGGCCTCGACCAGGATGCGCGCGACGCCGTCCCAGTCCTCGGCCTCCTGCAGGCGCGTGACCTCGGCGAAGTCGACCGACGACATGATCGTCTTCGCCGACGACAGGTCGCCGACCCGCTTCTCGACACCGGTGTTGAGGAGTTCGTAGTAGGCGGCGCTGCTCTCCCAGCTCATCCCGCCGATGAGTCCGATCGTCTGCACGGCCCGCAGTCTTCCACGCGCCGTGCGCCGGCGAGCCACCTGTCCGTGACCCGGCCGCGTCAGTCGCCGTTCGCTTCGCTCAGGGCTCCCGGTGGACCTTGTGCTGGGCGGCCTGGGCACGCGGCCGGATGACGAGCTCGTCGATGTTGACGTGCGGGGGCCGGGTGACGACCCAGGAGATCGCGTCGGCGACGTCCTCGGCGACCAGCGGCTCGCGGACCCCGGCGTACACGGCGTCCGCCTTGTCCTGGTCGCCGCCGAAGCGGACGAGCGAGAACTCGTCGGTCTTGACCATGCCGGGCGCGACCTCGCAGACCCGCACGGGCTGGTCGAAGAGCTCCAGGCGCAGCGTCTCGGTGACGACCTGGGTGCCGTGCTTCGCGGCCGTGTAGCCCGCCCCGCCCTCGTAGGCGATCCGGCCCGCGGTCGAGCCGACGTTGCAGATCACACCGGCGCCCGAGGCCTTCAGTGCCGGCAGCAGGGCGCGGGTGACGAGCATCAGCCCGATGACGTTGACCTCGTACATCGCGCGCCACTGCTCGGCGTCGGCCTCCGCCACCGGGGCCGAGCCGAACGCGCCGCCGGCGTTGTTGACCAGCACGTCGAGCCGGTCGCCGACGGTCGAGGCGAGCGCGGCGACGGAGTCCTCGGAGGTGACGTCGACGGTCACGGGGGTGCCGCCGATCTCCTCGGCCAGCTCGACGACCCGCTCGGTGCGCCGGGCCGCGCAGTAGACGTGGAACCCCTCCGCGGCCAGGGCACGGGCGGTGGCGGCGCCGATGCCGCTGCTGGCGCCGGTCACGACGGCGGTACGACGGGTGTCGGACTCGGTGTGGGACGTCATAGCGCCATCGAACCACCCGGTCCGCGAGGGGACCCACAGGCGGGTGGGACGGCTCTGGTCCCGCGGTGCCCGGTGGTGCACGATGGGGCAGCGCTCGAGCCGGGTCGGGTGCGGCCGTCGTGGGGCGGCGCAGTGGGGCCGGACAGGTCCTCCGGGGAGCGTCGGGAGGGTGGGGTGCGCGTGCAGGTCGGGACCGTCGTCAGCGGCATCGGGGTGCTCGGGGCCGGGGCGTGGGTCGCACGCTGGGCCACCGACCTCGACCCGCTGCTGTGGGTGGGCGCCGCGCTGCTCACCGTCGTCGCCGTCGCCGCGGGTGCGGGGATGGTCAAGCCCGTCCCGCTGCGCGCGGTCGTCGGCGTCTGCCTGGCGCTGCTGTGCTGGTCGCTCGGCGCCGTCGCCGGTCTCGACGGCGACCCGGTCCGCGCCGGGGTCGTCGGGCTGGTGCTCGTGGTGCTCGTGCCGGTGGGCTGGGAGCGGGTACGCCCGGTCGGGCCGAGGCGGGCGACCGGGTCCTCCGCGGAGCCCGCGCGGGCCGGGCGGACCGCCGCGAGGCGCGCGGCTGAGAAGCGCTCGGCTGAGAAGCGTCCCGGCAGCCACGCGCGCTGAGCCCGACGGGCGGGCGGTGCCCGCCGGCGTACCGGCCCACCACCCATGGGGTGGGAATGCCCCGGGGTGGTCGGGTGTTCACTGGTGTTGAGCCCGACCCGACCGTCGTCCACCATCGCTGACCCGTCGATCACCCGTGAGGGAGCCTGTGAGCCCTGATGTCGCCCGGCCCGTGCGCCGTCTCGCGATGATCAGCCTGCACACCTCCCCGCTCGACCAGCCGGGCACCGGTGATGCGGGCGGCATGAACGTCTACGTCATCGAGCTGGCCCGACGTCTGGCGCGGCAGGGCATCGAGGTCGACGTGTTCACCCGCGCCACCTCCTCCGCGCTGCCGCCGGTCGTCGAGGCCGCCGACGGGGTGCTGGTGCGCCACGTCCACGCCGGTCCCTACGAGGGCCTGGCCAAGGACGCGCTGCCCGGCCAGCTGTGCGTGTTCGCCCGCGAGGTGCTGCGCACCGAGGCGGTGCAGCCGCGGGGCCACTACGACGCCGTGCACTCCCACTACTGGCTCTCAGGCCAGGTCGGCGCGCTCGCCCGCGACCGCTGGGGCGTGCCGCTGGTGCACACCATGCACACGATGGCCCGGGTCAAGAACGAGTCGCTCGCCGAGGGCGACACCCCCGAGCCCGAGGCCCGCGTCATCGGCGAGCAGCAGGTGGTCGAGGCCGCGGACGTGCTCGTCGCCAACACCGACATCGAGGCCAAGCAGCTGATCAACCTCTACGACGCCGACCCCGGCCGCGTCGAGGTCGTCCACCCCGGAGTTGACCTCGACGTCTTCCGGCCCGGCTCGCAGGCCGCCGCTCGCGCCGCGCTGGGCCTGCCGGCCGACGCGCAGGTCGTGCTGTTCGCCGGCCGCATCCAGCCGCTCAAGGCGCCCGACGTGCTGCTGCGCGCGGTCGCCGTGCTGCTCGAGCGCCAGCCCGCGCTGCGCTCGCGGCTCGTGGTCCCGGTCGTCGGCGGCCCCTCCGGGTCGGGCCTGGAGCACCCGGAGTCGCTCGTCGAGCTCGCGGTCACCCTCGGGCTCGACGACGTCGTGCGGTTCGTCCCGCCCGTGGCCCAGTCGCAGCTGGCGCAGTGGTACGCCGCCGCGACACTGGTCGCCGTGCCGAGCTACAACGAGTCGTTCGGGCTCGTCGCGGCGGAGGCGGGCGCGTGCGGTACGCCGGTGGTGGCCGCGGCCGTGGGCGGGCTGCCCACCGTCGTACGCCATGAGCGGAGCGGGCTGCTCGTCGACACCCACGACGACACCGACTGGGCGCGTGCGCTCGCACGCGTGCTGACCGAGCCGGGCCTGCACGACCGGCTGGCGGCGGGC
>LULE01001042.1_pt1 | contig 10241 bp, 9 predicted proteins | sample 728231 | NCBI WGS metagenome assembly LULE01 (sample SAMN03860297, study PRJNA289734) | marine metagenome | biome: seawater column; feature: ocean; material: water; isolation source: Red Sea water column Station 192 - depth 10m | place: Saudi Arabia: Red Sea | collected 2011-10-15 | depth 10 m | reverse complement strand
GTCTAAAACAATTCTTGAAAATGTAGTTTCAAGTGTATCAAAATTAAAATTTATGAATGGAGATAACTTTTCTTTTAAAAATAATGAAATCTATATTACAAGATCTGGATATACAGGTGAAGATGGATTTGAAATATCATTACCTAATAAAGTTGCAATCTCTTTTGTCGAAGAATTAATTTCTAGAGGGTCAACTTTAATCGGGTTGGGTGCAAGGGATACTTTAAGATTAGAAGCAGGTTTGTGCTTGTACGGTCATGACATAAATGAAAATACTAGTCCAGTAGAAGCAAATTTAAAGTGGGCTATTTCAAAAAATAGAATTAATGATAATTTTATAGGGTCACAAAAAATAAAAAAGCAAATCGAAGAAGGTGTATCAAAATTAAGAGTTGGTATCAAACCAGAGACTAGAGTTATAGCAAGAGAGTCAACGAAAATTTTTGATGAAAAAGATAATGAGATTGGAAAAGTTACCAGCGGCACATTTGGACCAAGTGTTAATGCATCTATCGCTATGGGCTATATTTCAAATTCTCATTCTAAAACAGATACAAAAGTTTACTTAGAAGTAAGAGGAAAAAAAGTACCTGCCAATGTTTGTGATTTGCCATTTTATAAAAAAAGTTATGTGAAAGGAGAAGCCAATGTCTAATACAAAATTTTCAAAAGAGCATGAATGGATTACACTAGATGGAGAAGTTGGAACTATTGGAATTACAAAACATGCAACTGAAATGTTAGGTGACATAGTTTTTGCTGAATTACCTGAGAAAGGAGCTAATGTTGAAAAAGTAGTAGAGTCAACAAAAGCTGCAAGTGATGTCTATACGCCAGTAAGTGGTGAGGTTGTAGAAATTAACCAATCAATTGTTGACGATCCATCAAAAATCAATGCTGACCCAGAAGGTGGAGCATGGTTTTTTAAATTAAAGTTAAAAGATAAATCAGAACTCGATACTCTTATGAATAAAGAAGAGTACGATAAATTTGCTAAGGAGAGCTCATCATAATGTTACACGACTCAGAAAAAGATTTTATTAAAAGACACATTGGGACTTCAGAAGAAGAACAAAGTAAAATGTTAAAAGTTCTTGGGTATACCTCACTTGATGAACTTATATCTAAAACTGTTCCAGAAAAAATTCTTTTCACAGATAATTTAGATATTGGTGAACCTAATTCTGAGTATGAAGCGTTAAGAAAATTAAAAAATTTATCAAAAAAGAATATGATATTCTCTAACTATATAGGCATGGGGTATTATGGAACTTATACACCAAATGTTATTATTAGAAATATTCTTGAAAATCCAGGATGGTATACTTCTTATACACCTTACCAACCAGAAGTCGCCCAAGGTAGATTAGAAATGTTACTTAATTTTCAACAGATGATTGTTGATTTCACAGGAATGGACATTGCGAATGCATCTCTGCTTGATGAGGGGACAGCGGCAGCAGAGGCAATGGGTCTAAGTTATAGACTTGATAAAAAAGATTCTAAAACAGTTTTTATTTCAGAAAACTGCCATCCACAAACAATTGAAGTTGTAAAGACAAGAGCTGAACCATTAGGTTTAAAAGTTATGGTTGGAAGTGAGGATAAAGTTTTTGATGAAGCATCTGATTTAGTGTGTGGTATTATTCAATATCCAGGTACATTAGGGGATATTAAAGATCCAAGTGAATACATAAGTAAAATTCACAAAAAAAACGGTAAAGCGATACTTGTTTGTGATTTATTAGCTTTAGCTTTATTAAAGACACCCGCAGAATTAGGTGCCGATATAGCAGTGGGAAGCTCACAAAGATTTGGAATACCTATGGGTTACGGTGGCCCACATGCTGCTTTTTTTGCAACAAAAGATGAATTTAAAAGATCAATGCCTGGAAGGATTATTGGAGTTTCAGTCGATAGACACGGTAATAAAGCTTACAGGTTGTCTCTTCAAACAAGAGAGCAACATATAAGACGAGATAAAGCTACAAGTAATATTTGTACAGCTCAAGCCTTATTAGCTATAGTTTCAGCAGCCTATGCAGTTTATCATGGTCCAAAAGGAATAAAAAATATTTCAGAAAGAGTTTCCCAACTTACAAAAAACTTCGCTGATAAAATAAAGCAATCTGGATACAAATTATATTCAGAATCATATTTTGATACTGTTACAATTTACACCAAGGAAAAGACTGACCAAATTTTCAAAAATGCACTTGATCAAAAGATAAATGTAAGAAAAGTAAACTCAGAAATGATAGCTGTTTCTTTTGATGAGAGAAAGAATGTATACAGAGCAAATCAGCTTTTAAAAATATTTAATTCCACTGAGTCAATTAAGGACAATCCTACAAGAAGCTTGCCAAATTTACCCAAAAATCTTCTAAGGACATCAAAATATTTAGAACACCCTGTTTTCAACTCTTACCATTCAGAAACTGAAATGCTTAGATATTTGAAAAGATTAGAAGACAAGGACATTGCTCTTAATAGATCTATGATTGCACTTGGATCTTGTACAATGAAACTTAATGCTGTAGCAGAAATGATACCAATCAGTTGGAGAGAATTTGCAGAGCCACATCCTTTTGCTCCTGTGGAACAAATGGAAGGATATAGAAAATTATTCACAGATTTAAAAAATTGGTTGAGATCAATTACAGGTTTCTCTGGTGTTTCATTACAACCTAATGCAGGAGCCCAAGGTGAATACGCTGGCTTAATGGTAATTAGAAAGTATCATATTGATAGGGGAGAAAGTAACAGAAATGTATGTCTTATCCCGAGTTCAGCCCATGGAACAAATCCTGCTAGTGCCCAAATGGTAGGAATGAAGGTTGTTGTCGTTAATTGCGATAAAGAGGGAAACGTTGACATAGAAGATCTGAAAAAGAAAGCAGAGCTTAATTCAGAAAACCTAGGCGCGTTAATGGTAACTTATCCATCTACCCATGGTGTTTTTGAAGAAAAAATTTCTGATATTTGCAAAATAATTCATGATAATGGTGGTCAAGTTTATATGGATGGTGCAAATTTAAATGCATTGGTTGGTATAGCTAAGCCTGGTAATTTTGGACCAGATGTTTGTCACATAAATTTACACAAAACTTTTTGTATACCTCATGGAGGAGGCGGCCCAGGCATGGGACCAATCGCTTGTAAAAAACATTTAGAAGTTTTTTTACCAAGTCACCCAATTATAAAGGATTGTGGTCCAGTTTCTGGAATTGGATCTGTCTCTGCAGCTCCTTGGGGAAGCTCTAGTATTTTATCTATTTCTTGGATGTACATTAAGATGATGGGCTCAGAAGGTCTTAAATTAGCTACCCAGAATGCAATCCTTAATGCAAATTACTTAGCCTATAAACTTAAAAATCATTTTCCAATCTTATATACAGGTAAAAATGGAAATATCGCTCATGAATGTATTATCGACATAAGACCTATCAAAACTGAAACAGGTATAACAGAAGAAGATATTGCAAAAAGGTTAATTGATTTTGGATTTCACGCTCCAACAATGTCTTGGCCTGTGGCTGGTACAATGATGATAGAACCAACTGAAAGTGAAAGCCTTACGGAAATAGACAAATTTTGCGAAACCTTAATAAAGATTAAAAAAGAAATAGAAAAGATTAAATCTGGAGAGTTTGATAAATTAGATAACCCAATTAAAAATGCACCACATACAGATCTTGAACTATCATCTGACGAATGGAAACATAAATATTCCAGAGAGGAAGCAGCTTACCCTTCTAAACATTTAAAGAGAAATAAATTTTGGCCACCAGTTGCTAGAGTAGATAACGTTTATGGGGATAAAAATATATTCTGCACTTGCCCGAGCATGGATGATTTTAAAGAAGACGCAGCTTAAAAATTAATGAAAGTTGCAGTCATTGGCTCAGGAATTTCAGGACTTAGTGCTGCTTATTATTTATCGAAAAAATATAAAGTTGATTTATTTGAAAAAGAGGATCGTTTTGGCGGACACTCTCACACAATTGATATTCAATTAGATGAAAATAAAAAAAAAATTCTCGCAGATGTTGGTTTTATAGTTTTTAATAAAAAAACTTATCCTAATTTAATTAATTTTTTTAAAGAGATTGAAGTAGATATAGAAAAAAGTAACATGAGTTTATCTTTTATGTCTAAAGACATAAATTTAGAGTATTGTGGAAAAGGATTAAAAGGTATTTTCTCATACAAAAAAAACTTATTCAATTTTAATTTTTTTAAAATGTTTTTAGAAATATTAAAATTTTACAAGAAAAGTTCTAAATTAAATGAATTTGATGAAAGTATAAGCCTAGGTGAATACTTAATTAAGGAAAAACATTCTGAATATTTTATTAATTATCACCTAATTCCTATGGTATCTGCAATTTGGTCAATGCCACCATATGATGCAAAAAAAATGCCAATTAAATTTTTTATGAGATTTTTTCAAAACCATGGTTTATTTAATTTGAGTAACAGACCACAGTGGTACACAGTAAAAAATAGAAGCAGACAATATGTAAAAAAAGTAATAGAGAAAGTTAGTGGTGAGCATTTTAAAAATTACAAAATTAGAAAAATTAAAAGAATTTCTAATTTCGTAAGGATTTTTTATGGTACGGATAATGAATATTTTGATTATGATAAAGTTATTATTGCAACTCATGCTGACGAAGCAAAAAATATGATTGAAAATAAATCTGAAGATGAAAATAAAATTTTAGGCAGTTTTCAATATAAAAAAAATTTAGCAATAATTCATTCAGATGATGTTGTTATGCCAAAAAAAAAAATTAATTGGTCAGCATGGAATACATCTATTTCACAAAAAAATAGTTCTGTGACTTACTGGTTAAACTTATTACAAAACTTTAATATAAATAAAAATATCTTTTTAACTCTAAACCCCTTTGAAAATATAAATAGAGATAAGATAATAAAGAAAGTTGAATTTACACACCCTTATTACGATCACACAACATTAGAAAACCAAAAAAAATTACATTTGATACAAAACAAAAAAAATATATTATTTTGTGGCAGTTATTTTGGATATGGATTTCACGAAGATGGTATTAAATCCTCTATGGAAATGATTAAATTTTTAGATGGTTAAAAATTCTTGTATTTATATTGGAAATGTAGTTCATAAAAGGTTTAAACCTAAAAAGCATTTCTTTAAATATAGTGTTTTTTCTATTTTTTTAGATCTTGATGAAATTAATGAACTCGAAAAAGAAATCTTCTTTTTTTCTTATAATAAATTTAATATTTTAAGTTTTTTTGATAAAGATCATGGCAATAGAGATGGTTCATCAATAAAGGATTGGATAATCCAAGTTTTACAAAAAAAAAATATTTCTACAAAAAATATTAAAATTAAAATTTTATGCTATCCAAGAATATTTGGTTATGTCTTTAATCCTTTAAGTATTTTTTTTATCTACGACACAGACTCAAATCCAATTGCAATATTATACGAGGTCAAAAATACTTTTGGGGAACAACATACTTATGTTTTTAAAATTAATATTAAAGATCGACATATCTCTAATAATTGTAAAAAGAAATTTTACGTATCACCTTTTATGGATCTAGAGTCAAAATATTTTTTTAAAGTATTGATTCCCAACGAAAGACTCTCAGTAATCATCGATCAAAGAGATAAAGAGGGAAAACTATTATTCGCCTCACAAGATGGTAAAAGGGTAAAAATAAGCTCGAAAAATCTACTTATATCTTATTTAAAACATCCCTTAATGACCCTCAAAATCATTTCAGCAATACATTATGAGGCATTAAAGCTTTGGATCAAAGGTGTTAAATTAGTTAAAAAGAACTTTAAAATTAAAAACAAAATTAGTTACGAAAATTAATGATAAATAACGTCTCAAAAAAAATAGCTTTTTCCGCTTTAAAAATGATCAAATATGGAAAAATTATAGTAACAGATTACGATGATAGAAAATATATATTTGGTGATGATGAAAGTTTAGTTGTCATTGTAAAAATTAATAAATCAGATTTTTTTAAAAAAATTATATCAAAAGGCAGTATTGGCATGGCAGAAGCCTACATGAATAATGAATTCGAAACAGATAATCTATCAGGATTAATTGAGTTAACTGCTAAAAATATTAAAATCATTCATAAGTTTTCTGGTATTTTAGATTTATCTTTCATTAATTATCTAAAAAAAATGTTCAATAAAAATACTAAATCAAATAGTAAAAAAAATATTTCTAAACATTATGATTTAGGAAATGAGTTTTTTTCTCTTTGGTTGGATAATAGCTTAACTTATTCTAGTGCTATATTTGAAAATGATAAATTAGATTTAGAAGAAGCACAAATCAACAAGTATCAAAAATTAACTTCACTTATTAAGCCTAAAATCGGCGATAAAGTTCTTGAGATAGGTTGTGGATGGGGTGGATTTGCAGAATTCATAGGTAAAAATTATGATGTAAAATTAGATTGTATAACAATTTCAAAAAAGCAATTTGATTATGCAAAAAATAGAATTTATAAAATTGGTCTAAATGAAAAAGTTAATATTAAAATGCAGGATTATAGAGATGTCGAAAATAAATATAATTCAATCGCCTCAATTGAAATGATTGAGGCAGTTGGTCAAAACTATTTAAAAAATTATTTTCAAAGTATTAAAAAATATTTAAAAGATGATGGTAAGGCCGCAATCCAAGCAATTACAATCGATGATAAATTATTCAATAGATATAAGAAAAAAGAGGATTTTATTCAAAAATATATTTTTCCTGGAGGCTTTCTTCCATCCAAAGGCTCATTAGTTGAATATGCAAAAAAAACTGGTTTAGAGCTTAACCAGTGTAGTTCTTATGGAGCGCATTATAGCAATACTCTTAAAATGTGGAGAGAAAAATTTTTTAAAAGCTGGGAACTTATATCTAAACAAGGTTTTGATAATACATTTAAGAGAATGTGGAATTTTTATTTATCTTATTGTGAGGCTGGTTTTAGATCAAAAAATATTGACTTAATACAGTTTTCTTTACTAAAAAAATAATTATATGAAATTAATAAAATCAATTCTATTGATTATTGTCTTATCCTTAGTTACAAGCTGTTCAAATAATATGAAGCCAGAAGATTTTAAAAATACTGAGCCCACCTTGCTAATTGAGGAGTATTTTGATGGTAAAGTGAAGGCATGGGGAATTTTACAAGACAGAGGCGGAAAAGTAACACGTCAATTCAAAGCAGATTTAATTGGTTCCTTTAAAGACAATATAATTACATTAGATGAAGACTTTTATTGGACTGATGGCGAAAAACAAAAAAGAACTTGGAAAATAAAAAAAATAAATAATAATAAATATGTTGGAACAGCACCAGATGTAGTTGGAGAAGCAACAGGTGTTCAATATGGATCAGCATTTAAATTTAAATATGACTTACTAGTTCCATTCAAAAATAAAAATATTAAAGTTTCATTTGATGATTGGATATTTAAACAAGATGAAAAAGTTGCAATCAATAGAGCAACTTTAACTAAATTTGGTTTTAAGGTTACTTTAAGTACTTTCATAATAGAGGTAAAAGATTTTGGAAAGTGAATTTCAAATCCCTTATTTTTTGTTAAGCCTTTAAACATTTGATCTGCAGCAAATTCTGGAGATTTAATCATTGGCATTGGAAAATCATTTTTATCAGTCATAGGTGTTTTTATAAAGCCAGGACTTACAAGAGAAACACGAATATTAAACCTTTTTAAATCAAAGTATAAGCTTTCTGCAAAACTACTTAGTGCAGATTTAGATGCACAATACGCTCCTGCTGCAGGCAAGCCTCTATAACCTGCTACTGAAGATACTATAGATATGTGACCTGACTTTCTATTTTTATAATAATCATAAACAGAATTAATTGAGTTTATGGTACCAAAAAAATTAACTTCCATAATTTTCTTAACTTTTTCAAGATTTAAACTTTTCTCTGATTTTGGATCATGAATTCCTGTACAGAAAACAGATATATCAATCTCTCCAATTTTATTTTTAATATTTTCGAATACATTTTTACATTTTTCACTATCCGTTACGTCTAAAGGAAATGGCATTATATTCTCATTACTCTGAGAAATTTCATTTAATAAATTCTCTCTTCTCGCTGAAATTGCTACCTTCCAACCTTCTTTTGCAAATTTTAATGCTAGAGCTTTACCAATCCCACTACTAGCCCCAGTTATCCATATTGATTTATTATTCATATAAAAATGATGTATAATATGAATATGTTAAAAAATAAATTTATATCTTTTACTATATTTGCAATAATTACATATTCTGCGTCGTTTATAGGAAGTATAGCGACAATTTCTTACAAAGAGCCTTGGTATTCAACACTAAATAAATCTTTTTTGACACCCCCGGATTGGGTATTTGCGCCTGTATGGACAACTTTATATCTTTTTATGGCTATAGCTATTTGGTCAGCTTGGCATAAGAATTATAATATAAATTTAGTTTTAATATACTTAATTCATTTATGTTTTAATACAACTTGGAGTATAGTTTTTTTTGTTTTCCACAATATTGAATTAGCATTAATTAATTTAATAGTAATATTAATGTTTATAGCACTATTAACTTTCAAATATAAAAAAATAAATAATTTAAGTTTTTATCTAATGATTCCTTATTTACTTTGGAGCTGTTATGCATTAATTCTTAATTTTACATTAGTTTTATTAAATTAATATGGATGACATAGTAGTAGTTGGGGGTGGAATAATTGGAGCGTCTACAGCTTATTTTCTCTCAAAGGAAGGTAGAAAAGTAAAAGTAATTGAAAAAGATCCAACTTACAAAAGGGCTTCATTTCCATTATCTTTGGGTGGATTTAGAAGACAATTTTTTCAAAAAGAGAATATCATGTTAGGTAAATTTTCTAGGGAATTTTTGTTAAATGTCCCTAGTGATCTAAAAACTAAAAATAACCCAAGCCCAACAGTCAGTATGGTTCCCAATGGCTACCTTTTGCTTTTTGGACCAGAACATGCTCAAGAGCAGTATTTAGCTTTAGAAAATCATAAAGCCTGCGATGCTGGTACAAAAAATATTAAAGGCTCAGAATTAAAACATAAATTTCCATACATAAGTGAAAAGGGAATTGAAACAGCAACTTACTCTGATACAAAAATTGAAGGCTGGATAGATCCATACTTATTTCATAACGCTCTTAAAAATAAAGCTATTGAATTAGGAGCTGAATTTGTAAAAGGGGACGTCAAAAGCTTAAAAGAATTAAACGCTAATGCTATAATTTCTGCTGCTGGATGCTGGACCAACGAACTTCTAAATGACATTCCTGTATTTCCACAAAAACATACTGTTTTTAGATTTAAATGCCCAAAACATATACCTGAAATGCCTTTGACTGGTGACCTTACAACAGGTGTATATTGGAGACCTGAAGGTAAAGAATATTTAGCTGGATCACCAAAACCTGTTTGGGATGCTAAAGATTTAGAACCAGAATGGAATGATTTTGAGGAATTAGTCTGGCCAGGTCTTGCTAAAAGAATTTCAGTATTTGAGGAGATAAAAATGACTGGTGCTTGGGCAGGGTATTATGATTGCAATAAATTAGACAACAACGCTGTAGTTGGAAAACATCCTGCTTATAAAAATGTTTATATGGCCACTGGATTTACAGGAAGAGGATTGATGCAAGCTCCTGGTATAGGAAGAGCTTTAACAGAATTAATTACGACAGGATCTTATCAAACGATTGATTTAGGTTGTTTTTCTGTTGAAAGGGTACTAAACCAAGAGGAAAGAGTAGAACCCTACGTATTATAAATTTATTATTTTCCAATTTTTTTTACTAATAATCCTAAAGTACCGTTAAATGTAGATACCGCTAATATTAAAAGTTGACCTTTAAAAGTGTAAAATTCAAAAGTCGGATAAAAACTTATGGCAACGCTAAAAAATAAATAAGTTAAAATAAAAGGTTTTAAAAATTTTTTAATTTTCAAATTTACTTTTTCTTGTATTTAGCAGCCTCCTCAGAACCACTTGTTGCTGAACCTTTACTATACGAGTGTGCACCCATACCAGCCAATTGACCATCTTTAACAATTAAATACTGATTTCTAATTTCTTTGCCATCAAAGAAACATTCTAATATCTCTCTAACACCATCTGCATATCTTGATTGTGCAGTTAAAGATGTACCAGAAGTGTGAGGTG
>LULE01002374.1_pt1 | contig 10250 bp, 9 predicted proteins | sample 728231 | NCBI WGS metagenome assembly LULE01 (sample SAMN03860297, study PRJNA289734) | marine metagenome | biome: seawater column; feature: ocean; material: water; isolation source: Red Sea water column Station 192 - depth 10m | place: Saudi Arabia: Red Sea | collected 2011-10-15 | depth 10 m | reverse complement strand
TCTCCTGGCATAACCATTTCAACATTAGAGCCATCATCTGAGGTAAATGCTGTTATTTGACCTGTCACGTCAGTTGTTCTGATGTAGAACTGGGGTCTATATCCTGCAAAGAAAGGAGTATGTCTTCCGCCCTCTTCTTTTTTGAGAACATAAACTTCTCCTTCAAACTGAGTATGAGGGGTAATAGATCCTTTCTTAACAAGAACCATTCCTCTCTCAATATCTTCTTTCTGGACACCCCTTAAAAGTAAACCAACATTGTCACCAGCCATTCCTTCGTCAAGAAGTTTTCGGAACATTTCAACTCCAGTAACAGTTGTTACTCTTGTATCTCTTATTCCAACTATTTCTACCTCTTCTCCAACCTTAACTTTACCTCTCTCAATTCTTCCAGTAGCAACAGTTCCTCTACCAGTAATCGAGAAAACATCTTCAACTGCCATCAAGAATGGTTTATCAACTTCTCTTTCTGGTTCAGGAATGCTAGCGTCAACTGCTTTCATTAATTCCTCAATCTTTGATTCCCAAGTAGAATCACCTTCGAGAGCTTTTAAACCTGAAACTTGAACTATAGGAATGTCATCTCCGGGGAAGTCATAACTATCTAACAGTTCCCTAATTTCCATTTCGACAAGTTCAATAATTTCTTCATCATCGACCATATCGCACTTATTGAGAGCAACTACAAGAGCAGGAACTCCAACCTGTTTAGCTAAAAGAATATGCTCTTTTGTTTGAGCCATAGGACCATCTGTAGCTGCGCAAACTAAAATAGCTCCGTCCATCTGGGCGGCTCCTGTGATCATGTTTTTCACATAATCAGCATGTCCTGGGCAATCGACATGAGCATAATGTCTGCCTTCAGTTTCATATTCAACATGAGCTGTATTAATGGTAATGCCACGCTCTCTTTCTTCAGGAGCACCATCAATGTCTCCATAGTCTTGAGCTTGAGCTTGACCTTTTTTAGCTAATACATTTGTAATAGCAGCTGTTAGTGTTGTTTTTCCATGATCAACATGGCCAATAGTACCTATGTTGACATGTGGTTTGTTTCTTTCGAACTTCTCGCGAGCCATTTTGAATTAAAGAATCGAGGGTTTAAGAGTGTTTTAGTTTAGAGATCAGGAGTTGCCCTGATTCTTGGAAATGATAGCTTCAGCAACATTACGAGGAACTTCCTCATAATTTGCGAACTCCATTGAAAATATACCCCGACCTTGAGTCATTGATCGGAGTTGAGTGGCATAACCGAACATTTCGGCTAAGGGCACTTTGGCCTGTACCTTAGACAATCCATCATCAACAGATTGTCCTTCTACTTGACCTCTTCTAGAAGAGAGATCACCAATTACAGATCCAAGAAAGTCGTCAGGACTTTCGACCTCAACTTTCATCATAGGCTCTAAAAGGACAGGATTGCATTTTTTAACCCCGTCTTTAAAAGCCATGGAACCTGCAATTTTGAAGGCCATTTCAGATGAGTCTACATCGTGGAATGAACCATCGACTAGTGTTACTTTTACATCAATGAGTGGATAACCGGCAAGAACACCAGATTCACAGGTTTCTTTCATTCCATTAGATGCAGGACCAATATACTCTTTTGGTACAGCTCCACCAACAATTTTGTTTACAAATTCAAAACCTTTACCAACTTCAGCAGGTTCCATTTCAATAATTACATGACCATATTGACCTTTACCTCCAGTCTGTCTTGCATATTTACCTTCACCTTTAGAACTAGACCTAATAGTTTCTCTATATGAAACCTGTGGAGCTCCTATATTTGCTTCAACTTTAAATTCCCTTAACATTCTGTCAACAAGGATTTCTAAGTGCAACTCACCCATACCTGCAATAACAGTTTGATTTGTCTCAGGATCTGTACTTACCCTAAAGGTTGGATCCTCTTCAGACAAAGCAGTTAAAGCTTTTGATAATTTTTCCATATCGCCTTTAGTTTTTGGCTCAACAGCTACTGAGATAACTGGTTCAGGGATAAACAATGTCTCCAAAACTATTGGATCTTCTGTGTTACACAAAGTGTCACCAGTTGTTGTGTTCTTAAGACCTAATACAGCTCCTAAATCCCCAGCCCTCAATTCATCAACCTCCTCTCTTTCATCAGCCTTAAGAATCACTAATCTAGAAATTCTCTCTTTAGCATCCTTAGTAGAATTCATTACATAACTTCCCTTTGAAAGAACACCTGAATACATTCTTACAAAAGTTAATTTCCCATAGGGATCTGACATCACTTTGAAAGCTAATGCACTGAAAGGAGCATTATCATCTGAAGGTCTAACATCTTCTTTGCCACTTGGCAAAACACCTTGTATTGGTTTCACATCAACTGGAGCTGGCAAGTAATCAACTACAGCGTCTAAAACAAGTTGGACACCTTTATTCTTAAAAGCTGAACCGCATAATACTGGAACCAATCCATGTTTTAAAACCCCTTCTCTGATACCTTTTTTAAGTTGTTCTTCAGATAATTCTCCTGTTTCGAGAAATATTTCTATTAACTCTTCATCATTTTCTGCAACACTTTCCATTAACTTGAATCTCCACTCAGCAGCTTCCTCCTCCATGTCAGATGGAATTGGTGCTTCTTCAATATCAGTACCTAAATCGTTTTTGTAAAGATATGCTTTGTTGGCTACTAAATCAATAATGCCTGTAAGATCACCTTCAGCACCAATAGGTAACTGGATTGGAAGTGCATTTGCCTTTAGTCGATCTTTAATTTGCTTATTAACCTTTAAAAAATCCGCACCAGTTCTGTCCATTTTATTAACAAAAACCATTCTTGGAACAGAGTATCTATCTGCTTGACGCCAAACCGTTTCGGATTGAGGCTGAACTCCGCCAACTGCACAAAATACAGCTATAACTCCATCCAACACACGCATTGATCTTTCAACTTCAATAGTAAAGTCAACGTGTCCAGGAGTATCAATAATATTAATCCTATGATCTTGCCAACTAGTAGATATTGCAGCAGCAGTAATAGTTATTCCTCTTTCTCTTTCTTGAGCCATCCAATCTGTTACAGCAGCACCATCATGAACCTCTCCTATCTTATGAACTACACCTGAATAAAACAAAATTCTTTCAGTTGTTGTTGTCTTACCTGCATCAATATGAGCGGCTATACCTATGTTCCTTACTCGTTCTAGGGGAAAGTCGCGTGCCAATTTTAAAGCTCCAAATAAAATAATTTTTGATAAGTGTAGTTCACCCTAAAAGCAAACTTTAATAATAATAAACTACTTAAGTACCTTTTGATGAAATTAATATCTGTAATGTGCAAAAGCTTTATTAGCTTCTGCCATTTTATGAGTATCTTCTCTTTTTTTAACGGAACTACCTGTTTCATTTGCTGCATCCATCAACTCGCCAGCAAGTTTTTGGTACCCCTCTCTTGGCGAACTTCCATAGGTACTTGATATGTTGCACCACCAACTCTTCTAGCTCGTACCTCGACAAGAGGAGTAGCATTTTTTACAGCTGTTTCAAATAATTCCACTGCATTCCCACCTGTTCTCTCGCTTATTAAAGAAAACGCATCAGACAATATTCTTTGAGCTGTAGATTTTTTACCATGTTTCATCAATCGAGAAATCATCATTGAAGCAAGACGACTATTAAATTGAGGATCAGGAAGAACTGGTCTTTTTACTGCTGCATTACGACGTGACATGTTTTTAAAAAGTGATGTTTACAAATTAATCTTTTGGAGCTTTTGCTCCATACTTAGATCTGGATTGACGTCTATCTTTGACTCCAGCCGTATCTAAAGTTCCTCTTATTATATGATATCTAACTCCTGGCAAATCCTTTACTCTTCCACCCCTAAGCAGTACTACAGAATGTTCTTGCAAATTATGACCAATCCCAGGAATATAAGCAGTTACTTCGAAACCAGAAGTTAATCTAACCCTAGCAACTTTTCTCAAAGCTGAATTAGGCTTCTTTGGTGTTGATGTATAGACTCTTGTACATACCCCTCTTCTCTCAGGGCAAGCTTTTAATGCAGGAGATTTTGTTTTCTTTGTCAGACGTTTTCTTTCTGAACCTACTAATTGTGAGATGGTGGGCATCTATTAAAACTTAGATAAAAATAAACATTTAACCATCATAACCTTTTAAGAGCACTAACTAAAAGTTTTTAATTATATTTTTTTTAAAATTTGTCAAATTAAAATTATTTGGTAAATATTCATTATCTTTAGATTTATTTTCATATTTATTTTTATAATAGAAATACATAAATAACTAAATAGAATTAAATAATCTATGGGAGAGAGTATCAAAAGAATCGTTGGCCCATATCAAGATAGTTATTCCCCAAATGGAATAATTGGGGAGAAAGATGCGTGTGGAGTTGGTTTCGTAGCAAATGTTGAAGGTATAGAAAGCAACTGGATCCTTAAACAATCTCTAAAGGGCCTCAACTGCATGGAGCATAGAGGAGGTTGTGGAGGAGATAGTGACTCAGGAGATGGAGCAGGCATTTTATGTTCAATTCCATGGGGATATCTAGAAGAGAAAATTAATCTAAAAAATACTCAAGAATTTAATAGAGGTTTAGGCATGGTTTTTATGCCTAATAAAAAAGAAAAAATTGAAATATGTAAATCAATATGTGATGAAGAAGCAGAAAAATTAAAAGTCAACAAAAAATCTTGGAGAACAGTACCTGTTAATAATGAAATCTTAGGTCCTTTAGCTAAAGCAAATGCTCCATTCATCTGTCAGTGGATTTTATATATAGCTAAAAAAGATCATCAGGATGTTGAAAGGCTTTTATTTCAATTAAGGAAAAGAATTGAGAAAAAAATAAGAGAAACTTTCAAAAACGATGTTGGGGATTGTGAATTTTATTTTGCCTCACTAAGTTCTCAAACAGTTGTTTATAAAGGTATGGTTCGCTCTGAAATATTATCCGAGTTTTATCAAGATCTAAAAGAAGAGAGTTTTAAAGTTTCATTTTCTGTTTATCATCGTAGATTTAGTACTAATACACTTCCAAAATGGCCACTAGCTCAGCCCATGAGATTTTTGGGTCATAATGGTGAAATAAATACTCTCTTAGGCAATATTAATTGGGCTAAAGCTTCAGAAACACATATAGATGATTTTTGGGGAGAGTTATCTAATGAAATTAAGCCCATTGTAGATGTAAACAAAAGTGATTCATCAAATCTTGATGCAACCCTTGAAATCAATATTCGTTCAGGTCAGCCCATTACTGACTCATTATTAAAACTTGTTCCTGAAGCATTTAGAGATCAACCAGAACTTGAGCAGAGAGAAGATATAAAAGCTTTTTATGAATATTCTGCAAGCCTACAAGAAGCTTGGGATGGTCCAGCACTCCTTGTATTTGCTGATGGAAATTTTGTCGGAGCAACGCTTGATAGAAATGGCCTAAGACCAGCAAGATATTCAATCACAAATGATGGTTTTGTAATAATGGGTTCTGAAACAGGAGTAGTAGATCTTGAAGAAGAAAGAGTAATAGAAAAAGGTCGATTAGGACCGGGACAAATGTTGGCAGTTGATTTTCATCAGAATAGAATCCTAAGAAATTGGGAAGTAAAATCTGAAGCCGCTCAAAGGCATGATTATAAAAATCTTCTCAGTAATAGAACTATAAAAATTGAAAATAATGAATGGGTTAAAGACTGCAAACTAAAAGACCTTGAGTTGTTGCAACAACAAACTGCATACGGGTTTTCAGCGGAAGATAATGACCTTATCTTAGATTCAATGGCTTCATTAGCTAAAGAGCCTACTTATTGCATGGGCGACGACATCCCATTAGCAGTTCTTTCATCTAAGCCACATATTTTATACGACTACTTTAAGCAAAGATTTGCGCAAGTTACTAATCCTCCTATTGACCCTCTGAGAGAAAAACTTGTAATGAGTTTAGAGATGCATCTAGGAGAAAGATGTACACCATTTGAAATTAAAGACGCTAAACCTTTTATTCATTTACAAAGTCCGATTCTTAATGAGGAAGAACTCATTTCCATCAAAAAATCAAAAATTAAATCTCAGACAATTTCAAGTTTGTTTGATTTAGAGGAAGGTATTCAAGGCTTAGAGATAAGGGAATTAATCCTAAAAAGACTTTTATACCTCCTTTACTTGCTGTTGGAGCAATTCATCATTATCTTCTTAAAAAAGAAATCAGGCTAAAAGCTTCTCTAATAATTGAGACCGGTCAATGTTGGAGCACACATCACTTAGCTTGTTTAATTGGATATGGAGCAAGTGCAGTTTGCCCTTGGTTGACCTTCGAAGCAGGTAGACACTGGTTAAAACATCCAAAAACACAAAAACTCATTGATAGCAAAAAAATAAATCCATTATCAATAGTTGATGTTCAAGAAAATATTAAAAAAGCTTTAGAAGACGGTCTAAGAAAAATTCTCTCAAAAATAGGCATCTCACTTTTATCTAGTTACCATGGTGCACAAATTTTTGAAGCTGTAGGCCTTGGATCTGACTTAATAAAAATTGCTTTTGATGGTACAACAAGTCGTATCGCTGGCATAACATTAAAAGAATTAACTAATGAAACACTTTCAATACATACGAAAGCCTATCCAGAGATCGATTTAAAGAAATTAGAATTTTTAGGATTTGTACAATTTAGAAATAATGGAGAATATCATTCCAATAACCCAGAGATGTCCAAAGTTTTACATTCGGCGGTAAAACAAGGGCCAGGATACGATCATTTTGAAACTTACAAAAAACTTATTAGTAATAGACCGACAACATCTCTTAGAGATTTACTAACAATTAATTCAAAAAGAAAAAGTATTCCATTAGAGGAAGTTGAAAGTGTTGAATCAATTTGCAAAAGGTTCTGTACTGGAGGAATGAGTTTAGGTGCTTTATCCAGAGAAGCGCATGAAGTTTTAGCAGTTGCAATGAATAGAATTGGTGGAAAAAGTAATAGTGGAGAAGGGGGAGAAGATCCAGCTCGTTTTAATGTTTTAAATGATATCGATGAAAATACTCAGTCAGCGACGTTGCCATTTATTAAAGGCTTAGAGAATGGAGACACCGCATGCTCAGCTATTAAACAAATAGCATCAGGAAGGTTTGGAGTTACACCTGAATATCTAAGAAGTGGTAAACAACTCGAAATTAAAATGGCTCAAGGTGCAAAACCCGGAGAGGGGGGACAATTACCTGGTCCAAAAGTTGATTCTTACATCGCAAAACTAAGAAATAGTAAACCTGGAGTAGCTTTAATATCTCCTCCCCCGCATCATGATATTTATTCAATTGAAGATTTAGCTCAACTTATCCACGACTTACACCAAGTTCATCCAAAAGCGAAAGTAAGCGTTAAACTTGTTTCTGAAATTGGTATAGGCACTATTGCTGCTGGAGTAAGCAAAGCTAATGCAGATGTAATTCAAATATCAGGCCATGACGGAGGTACAGGTGCTTCACCCCTGAGTTCTATTAAACATGCAGGTTTACCATGGGAACTTGGTGTTGCTGAGGTTCATAAATCTCTCTTAGAGAATAACTTACGCGAAAGAGTAATTTTGAGAACTGATGGAGGTCTTAAAACAGGCTGGGACGTAGTTATTGCAGCTTTACTAGGTGCTGAAGAATACGGTTTTGGTTCTGTAGCGATGATTGCTGAAGGATGCATAATGGCTCGGGTTTGTCATACAAACAAGTGTCCTGTTGGAGTTGCCACTCAAAAAGAAGAATTAAGAAAAAGATTTAAAGGTATTCCAGAAAATGTCGTCAATTTTTTCTTGTATATTGCTGAAGAAGTAAGACAGATAATGAGTAGTATCGGTGTTTCTAATATGGAAGAACTGATTGGTAATCAAGAATTTCTTTCTGCAAGAAATATCGATCTTCCAAAAACTTCTAATATTGATCTTTCTTCTTTAGTAAATGAACACTCAACCCCTGATAGATCATGGTTAAAACACTTAAAAACTGCCCATAGTAATGGTTCTGTATTAGAAGACGAGTTTTTGTCTGATACTAAATTTATAGATTCAATTAAAAATCACGAAATATTAACCAAAGAAATTGAGATAAAAAATACAGATAGAAGTGTTTGTGCGAAAATATCAGGCGAAATCGCAGAACTTCACGGCAACACTGGCTTCAATGGCGAACTCAACTTAAATTTCAAAGGATATGCAGGACAAAGCTTTGGTGCCTTTTTATTGAAGGGAATGAATGTTCAATTAATCGGAGAAGCTAATGATTATGTTTGTAAAGGAATGAATGGAGGAATACTCACAATAATTCCACCAAAAATAAATGAAATTTCCTCCGAACAAGTCATCCTAGGAAATACTTGTCTTTATGGAGCAACAGGTGGAAAATTATTTGCATTAGGAAAATCGGGAGAAAGATTTGCGGTTAGAAATAGTGGTGCTACAGCGGTAACAGAAGGAGCAGGTGATCATTGTTGTGAATACATGACTGGTGGGAAAGTAGTTATTCTAGGTTCCACAGGAAGGAATATTGGTGCGGGCATGACTGGTGGAATAGCTTTTATAATCGATGAAAATAATGATTTAAGTAATAAAGTAAATAAAGAAATAGTAAGCATTCATCAAATAACTTCATCAAAGCAGGAAAATATCTTATTGGAAATTATTAGAGAATATCAAGCAAAAACAAATAGCTTAAAGGCTGCCCAAATAATTGAAAATTGGTCTCATTTTAAGAGTACTTTCAAATTAATTGTTCCCCCAAGTGAAGAAGAGATGCTTGGTATAAAAACAATTTAAATGCCTTTCTTTGTAAAAACTGAAATTATAAAAAAAGAATACTTAATCAATAATTATTTAAAAAGAAAAATAATTAACGAACATATTGATTGGGTAAAAAAATTAAAAAAAGAGGGAATTAATATAAAAAGTGGCTTTTTGGTAGATGAGTTAAATAGGCCAGGTGACGGCGGATTACTTATTCTTGAGATGAATAATTATAGAAATGCACTAAAAATAATTAAGAATGATCCAATGATTAAAAATGATCTAGTTGAATGGAAATTAAATGAGTGGGTTGATCCAAATAAATGAATATAACTATCTTGGATACTTTTTCATAAGTTTTTGAATCTCTTCAGCATGGTAGCTACTACGAGTTAAAGGAGAACTAACTACTTGCATGAAGTTTAAATCTTTTTCCCCGAACACTTTAAAGTAGTTAAATTTTGAAGGACTTACAAATCTTTTAACAGGTAAATGATTAGGGCCAGGAGATAAATATTGGCCAATAGTAACAATATCAACGAAATTACTTTTTAAATCCTTAAGCAGACTTAAGACCTCCTCGTCTTTTTCCCCTAAACCAAGCATGAAGCCTGACTTTGTATAAATTTTGGGAGAATAGTCTCTGGTTCTTTTAAGCAACTCAAGAGTTCTTTCATATTTGCCTTGAGGTCTTACTTTTTTATATAGCGAAGACACAGTCTCAATATTGTGGTTTAAAACATTTGGATTTGAATCAAGAACTTTTTCAAGCGCTTTCCAGTTGCCACAAAGATCAGGTATTAGAAGCTCAATAGTAGTTTCAGGAGATTTTTCTCTTATTTGATGAACACATTGAAAAAATTGAGATGCGCCACCATCCTCAAGATCGTCTCTATTAACTGATGTGATTACAACATGCTTAAGCTTCATTCTAAAAACAGCTTCGGCTAAACGATATGGTTCAGTTGGGTCTAAGTCTCTCTTAGATCTATCAAAATCAATATCGCAATATGGACATGCCCTAGTGCAACCAGGACCCATTATGAGGAAAGTTGCAGTTCCACTAGCAAAACATTCGCCGATATTTGGACAGCTTGCTTCTTGACATACAGTATTGAGATTTAAATCATTTAATAAATTTGCAGTATTACCAATTCGCTCAACTTGTGGAGCTTTGACCCTTAACCATTCAGGTTTTGAAATTAAACTATTAGGATTATTAGTCACATTAAATCTGCTTGACCTGTAATTTTATTTTACTAAAAACAAGATGAATTAACTATTTATAATTTCAAAGACGAAGCTCATTCAACAGAAGTAAATAAATAAATAAATTCAACTAATCCTTCTGCAATTTAGAAAATCTTAATTAAATTTACTAGTTACACAACATTCTTGTTACATTAACTAAAATTGGATCAGATTTCAGAACGTTATTTTAAATATAGATATCAGAACGCACTAACTTTAAAAATATAAATT
>LULE01000571.1_pt1 | contig 10357 bp, 17 predicted proteins | sample 728231 | NCBI WGS metagenome assembly LULE01 (sample SAMN03860297, study PRJNA289734) | marine metagenome | biome: seawater column; feature: ocean; material: water; isolation source: Red Sea water column Station 192 - depth 10m | place: Saudi Arabia: Red Sea | collected 2011-10-15 | depth 10 m | reverse complement strand
CCTCCTACTGATGATATTGTTGCCATGTTATCTCCTATGTACTGATTGAGTCAACCACTGATACCCACACATCAATACTGTCTGCTGTACCAGCTTGTCCTTTTAAAATATCTCCACTTTGTAAAACAAATTTAGCACCACCTTGCACTAGCTCTACTGAACTTGCTGGTGGTATAGATAAATCTTTTACAAGATATCTTGTTGTAGAACCACCTTCAGAAACAAATATGCTTACTGTAACAGTAGTAGTTAAAATGTTTGCAAGTCTCAAACCTACAACAGCATCGTCACTGTTTGACGTAAAAATTGTAGTTGCAGAGTTTGTAATCTGTGCTCCATTTGATTCAAAATCTTGTGCCATGTTTTCTCCTATAATGCGATTGCCATTGCTACAGCCAGACCTTTACTAGCTTTGGCATCTATTTGTGTTTGAATATCCGAAGTTACAGAGCCTAAATGTTGGAACTCTGCACTTGTTACTGAACCATCTGCTATCTTTGTAGCGTCTATAGCAGCAGATGCTTTAATGTTTGCGTTTTCAATGTTGGTAATACTATTACCTGTACCATCAGCATCTATTGTTTTGTTTGTTAATGTATCTGTAGAACTAGCGGTAATACCACCGATGTCTGATAAGACTTCAGCAGTAGACCTGCTTTCTAGTCCGTTTGCAGTAAATCTAGCATACTCATCATCAGCAACGCTTGCACTATCAATTTTAACTGCGTTTGTATTGCTAATACCAAAAGTAAGTGCAGCCTGTCCACCAATATCACTTAATACTTCACTCGCTGATCTACCTTCGATAGATGTACCTGCTACTCTTAGGAAATCATCATCAACCACACCACTTGTAAAAATCGGTATGTTTGTGTCGGAGATGCCAAAAGTTAATGCAGCCTGACCTCCTATGTCACTTAACACCTCAGAGGTGCTACGACTTTCTAAACCATTAGCTGTAAATCTTGCATATTCATCATCGGCAACCGAACTACTATCTATTTTTACAGCGTTGGTGTTTGATATGCCAAATGTTAAACTGGCTTGTCCACCAATGTCAGACAATACTTCTGCTGTGCTTCTGCTCTCTAAACCGTTTGCTGTGAACCTTGCGTACTCATCGTCAGCTACAGAACTGCTGTCAATCTTTACAGCATTAGTATTACTTATACCAAACGTCAAAGCTGCTTGACCGCCTATGTCTGATAAGACCTCTGATGCAGAACGACCTTCAACACTTGTTCCTGCTATTCTTAAAAAATCATCATCAGCTACACCAGATGTAAACTGAGGTACATTTGTGTTACCAATACCAAATGTCAATGATGCTTGTTTTCCGTCAAGCTGTGTTTGTATATCACTTGATACACCATCAAGTCTTTGAAACTCTGTATTTGATACTGATCCATCTCCTATTTTAGCAGCATCTATTGCTGTAGGTAAATTACCAGCAGATACACTTACAACTAAATCTATTGTGCCATCACCGTCTTCATACGTTGCAGCAATGTCTGTTTCTGTGTTACTGCTAAACATAGCACCAACAATATCTTGCACAGCTTCTGTACTAAATCCTGCATAAGTTTTTACATTAGCTGCTGTAATTTTTTTAGTTTGACCTGCATCAGTGTCTACTATCGCAAATACATCATCATCTGCTGGTGTAGACAATGCTGTCAAATCACTAATCTTGCTATCTGCCATTTCTTGTTTTCCTTAATTGTTCTTTTGCTTTTTTTGCAATACTTACTACCTGACTTTTACCCATAACTTTTGCTCTTTGCTCCATTACGGTTAGTATCTGTATTTTTCTTGCAAATGGTTTTTTTATATTTTTAACTTTTCTAACTGTAGCCCTAGCATCTGCTGGTGTTGCAAATTTTATTCTTACAGTGTCTTTAGGGTTTTCATCAGTGTAAAGTCTACGACTGCTTCCCTTTGGTTTTTTTCCTGTTCCTACTTTGGGGTCTTTTGCCATTTTCTTTCTTTTTCAAAAAATCTACGAGTTCTTTAAAAGTCATTTACCTTGACCTCTGTATCTTTTAAAGTTTCTACGTTTGTGTTTGTTCTTAGGTCTTGACCTTACACTTTGACCAATAGAAGTTCTTTTCTTTGGTCCTGGTTCATGTGCTATGTAACTTTTAGCTTTACGTGCCATTAGTTAGGTATCGGTCTGCCACTAAATACAGTACCGACTGCTTGTTCTAGTTTTATATTATCTCCTGCCTGTATGAGCAAGTACGTACCGTCTTCTAATTTTAAATTATCGTTTGGTGTATCAGTACGTCTATCTCTGTATCTATCTTGTCCTCTATGAGAAAACCTTGTAGCAATGGTCATTGTGTCAATTCAGATACTCTTGCAGTTCCATCTGTTGATCCTACTCTTAACACAGCTACTTTTGTAGCAGGTGCAACTCTAAAATATTCTGGTGTGAACGCAGGTACAATTAAACTTGATGACGTTGCAGTAGGTGAAGTTGCGTTCATTTCTACATAAGCATCAACAGTTGTAACGATTCTTATTTCTCTTGTTTGTGAATCAAATGCATTAGAGGTAGCAGCAGATGAACTGCCAACAGCCACTGTTTGTGTTGATCCAACTTTAAATGTAGTAGGTGCTTTATAATCAGTCATAATTACTCCGATAGTTCTGAAATAAATAATGAACCATTACCAGAGTTTCTTATTACAGATATAATGTTACCTGGTGCTACTTTAAAATATTCAAAATCTTTTGCAGCCAAAGGTGTTGAAGATGCTGTTGCAGTCACAGCAGGTTTGCTAATTGTAATATGACAATCAGTAGTGGCATATAATCTTACATACCTAACCTGATCTGAAATTGCAGAACTGTTTGCAGCACTAGCTGTGTAGTCTACCTTCTGTACGGTTCCTGTTAATTTATAATACATAATGTTCCTTAGAATGATTCTAAAGAGGGAGCCGAAGCTCCCTCACTTAGATTATTGGTTTACGTCTAAAAGAATGCCGTGTGCGGCTTCGTTTCTGACTTCAAGTGTGTACTCTGCTAAGAGTTGTTTCTTCTCAGAATCACCAGTTTTTGCTAGATCCTGAACTTGGAAATCTCTTAGGTAAGCAGTTGCCATCATATCTCTTTGGATAAGGAAAGCATTACTCTCACTTGTTACTGCCATTACTCTGTTTGGTACGACCTGTAGGTCACCGAAATCGGATGAGTAAACATCAATAGCTGCATACTCTACTCTGTTTTCAGCTTGACCAAACCTTGTTGTGTTGGCGTTAAACCCAGATACAGTTTGTTTAATACTCGGTGGTACAACAAGCATATCCATTTCTCCACCTGACTCATAAACCTCTTTGATAACAGTCTTTAGGATTGTCTCAGTAAGGTCTCTGTCAGTACCAGAGTTGGGTAAGTCTGTTCCAGAACCAGTAGAAAGTGAACCACCAGTACCTGCATCACCGTTAGTAGCAATCCATGTAGGAATAGATCCTAATGCTCTAGCAGCAGTTGCAGAACCGACAGCTTGTACTTGACCTTTAATAAGGACAAATTCCATGTCTTTCTTTAGTTCTTTTGATTTTTTTGCGACCTGGTATGCCATTTCGTCAGCTCTACCAGCAGCATCAACAGCACCTTGTGTACCTGACACAGCGATTACTTTGTCAGATATTTGAGTGAAGTTAAATGCTCTCGTTGTTGCACTCATAGCGTCAATCGTTGCATCGTCACCTTCGATAACTGAGTTAGCAGCAGGTGTTGCAAGTGCATCTAATTGCCATTCATGCTTTGTTGATTTTGCGGTTGTACGAGGTATCGCAGATAAAATTGGAGTATCTTCTGGACTAATGTTATAGATTACATCTACCAAGTCCTCTCGAATACCAGTAGTATCATACGTGTCGTACAAGTTAGTTGGTTGTGCCATTTGGCTCCTCCTTTAAGTTATACGAGACTTCGGAAGATTCTAGCTGCATCAGCAACTTTACCAGTCTTCTTCAGTCTTGAGAGTTGTTGACGTTTCGCCTCTGCTGCTTGTTGACCTTTTGATTTTGATACACCGCTTTTAACTACTTTAGGAGCATTGACCGCTTTCTTTTTGATCTGTGGTTTAGCTTTTTGTAGATTACGATAAGCCATCGCATCTCTTACTAACAACACATATCTGTGGTCATAAACACTATCAATTTCCTGTGCGTTAAAACCTTGAGAAGATAGATAATCTCTCATCTGTTTTTTAAATTGAGAACCCTTTTCAGGATGATTCAATTCAGGAAGTTTGATACTTAATTGTTTTTGTTGCTCTTCAAGGTACTTGTTAAACTCTTCCATTTGTAATTGTTGAGTTTGTTGTTGCACTTGTTGTAGCTGTTCGTGTTTCTTTCGCATTTTATGCTCTAGTCTTGCAGCTTCAACTGGATCTTCGTCATATAGTTTTTCAAAGTCCACTTGTGCGTACTCTTGTTGTAGTTGAGCTTGTGCAGCTTGATTTAATTGGTCAAGTTTTGCAATCTTTGTCTCAACGTCTTTTTTTGATCTTTCGACAAAATCACTTGTCTGTTGTTTTTCAGCAGCAAGTTCTTGTGTCTTTCTTGTGTAATCTGCGTTCCGTTGATACCCTTGAATTAACTCATCTTGGGTCACCTCGTAATTCGTACCATCAATGGTTACGGTGTAAATAGGCTCCTCAGAGTTTTCTTGTATATCTTCCGACTCAGATAGTTCGCTTTGTTCCTCTTCGGTTTTCATGTAAGGAACATCGCTTGGATTTACAGTTTCTTCGCTAGAAGTTTCTACCTCTGCTTCTTCTGTTTCTTGTTGCGTAGATTGAGCTACTGCTTCCTCTACAGGTGTAACCTCTTCAGATGTCTCTCCAGCCATTAGACCTTTGATTATATTTCCTGCTTCGATTACGTTTGTTGGTTGGCGATCTGCCATACCGACCTCCTTTTAAATGTTACACTCCCTTATGGGTTGGTGTATTCGATTTAAGCCGAATTCTTTTTTAGCTGATTTAATTGTGTGGCTGCTAGTTTGCCAGTCTCCATTACTGTACGGAGATGGTTTTCTACTCTATCTGTGATGTGATAGGCTTGCCACAATGCTTTACGAGCTTCATCTTCATTATGTTTTGTATTGATGATTGCACCCTGAAACTCTGATTTTAGCGTTTCAAAGGCTTCTTTGATTATTGGTTCTTCAAGTAGAAGTTTTGCTTTTTCTCCTCTTGATACCTCACTCGTTAGTTTGCTCTTGTCCATTTCTTACATTTTGTATGATTTGTTGCGTTTGGTCAAGTTGACGATCAACAACTTTTTGTGCTTGTTCTCGTAACTTACCTTGTTGAACTAAATCTTCTTTTGCAAGCATAGCGTCTCTTCTTATTTCAGCCTCGTTAATTCTTGTACCGTATTGTAACTCAAGTTCTTTAATACGTGTTTCAAACTTCAGTATCATTTCCTGATAATCTTTTTCTAATTGTTTTATTCTTAATTCGCTATCAATTTGTTTTCTGTAGTTCTCACCTTGAACTTGAAGCTGTGATACTTTTTCAAACTCTGTAGGTTGTGGTGGTTGTGGTGGTGGCATTGATTGCATACCCACATCTGGATCTGTAAAGAACAGACCAGTGCTTTTCAAACCAGCATTTTCTACAATTTTTGAAAGTGTATTATAAATATTTCTAAGATTGACCATTGGACCAGCAGAAGTGCCTTGCAGCTCTAATGCTTTCAACTGTGTTTGCAAAATATTATTTAAGATTGCAAGTTGTTGGTCTCTTGATCCTGTGCCTAGTCCTACGTTGATTGTAACATTACATCTGTTACGCCACTCCATAGGTCTAAATGGAACAAATTTATTTCTTATTTTAATGATACGTTCTTTGTCTTGGTGTTTGACAACAAGTTCAAACATTTTGTGGAACATATCCTTAACACCTGTCTCTGCAAATATACGTGCAATCAACTCAACTCTCATTTGTGCTTGTGTTAAAATTACATTAACACCAGTAGCTGTTTTGTTTAGTGAGTCAGCATCCATGCCTTGTGAGTATCTTGTGATACCTGTGCGTTGTTCTCTTACAGTGTCAAGATATTCAAGCAACGGAAATGCTTGTTGGTTAATTGTTTGTGTTTGCATTGGCATCATAACTTGACCAGGTGCTCCCTTAGTCCTTACAACACCACCAGGTCTGTTAGTTAAAAGATCATCAAGGTTTACTTGACCATCCATAACTGCAACTCTGTTGTTGTTTGTTAGATACATATTATCTAACAATTGTCTCATAACTGTAGACTTGATAAGTTGTAAGTCTTCAGTCATTTCTGAAACTGATCTACCAAAGAATCTGTGTGGAACCATGATAGGTGTTACAGATACAAAAGGTACACTGTCACACAAAACATCATCAAGAATTACATAGCCACCAATACCTGCCATTGTAATCTTTCTTAGTTTTGCAATGCCATCGCCTTCTTCATCTATCTTTGCGTAGCACTCAAATACTGTAATCTCGTCTGTTGATCCTTCACCTGCGTTACTTTCGTAATCATAGTCAAGGTTTCTGTAACGTGTAATTTTTTCTTCGTTGTATTTATCAGCAGTGTCTGTTGGTAATCTGTCAATAATGTCTACATCAAAACCAGCTTCGATCAACTGTGTTCTAGTTTGTGTAGTTCTGTGTGCAACAAAGTTTGCATCTTCAATACTTTTTGCTCTTCTCTCAATCAAAAACTCTTCAGGTGGTATAGCTTCTATTTTTACTTTACCATACTCTTCTGTTCTTGTTATGACAACATCGTGTAGGTTTGCAACAGGTGCATCATCTATTTGTTGTAACAACATTGGGTCTTGAGTTTGTTCTTTCAGTTTTTCTTTTTGCTCTTCTGCAAACTCATCCATGTACTCTGTGTGTTCTTTTACTTCAACACCAGGCTCATCAAGCAACATTGTGTATTCATCGTCACTTAATTTTTCGTAAGTTTCTTGTTCTTGTTTTTCAGATGTATCCCAATAGATTTTTGCGATACCATTTTTTTGTATCAGTGCATCTTTGAATAGTGTGTATAATGAAACAAAACCATCATTGTCTTTGTTAAAAACATAATTAAGATAATCAGTTGCTTGTTTTGCAACCTCTTCATCTTCTGCTGATACAGGATCACACCTTACCACATCATCACTAGCTGCAAATGTTCTTAGCAATGTTGGTAAAATACTTTCAACAACATCACTTACGTCAGTTGAAACAACTTGTGATCTGCCTTCTTGTTCATTTCCAAACGGTTCACCAAAATAATATTCAAGTGATTTTTGTCTTTGTGTCGTTATATCCGAACCAATGTAACCAAGTGATGCGTAAATTTCTGCTTGCAGTACCGCAGCTACTTCTGGTTCTGTTAAAGGTTTTCCTTTTGCCATTATACTATATACCTTGTATCAATATTTATTTCTGTTGTCCACTGACTAGCGGTTGCAGGATCAATCGCACATCCGTAACGAAATGCGTCTGCTCCATGCGATGACCAGTCGTGCAATGGTTTGTTTTTAAATGTTTGCATTTTATCATCGAAATCTTTTCGGTACTGACGCAAACATTCAATACCATTTTTACATCTGTTCTTATCAAACCAACATTGGTCAAGTGTGTTTCTTACAGACTCGATGCCATGTTGTATTTCTAATTTAGGACAAATATCAAAATTAATTCCTAACTCTTGTGCAACTTCTAATCTGGATTTACCAGTACCAAGTTCACGTGCCACAATGTCGTGTGGTGCGATATGTCTACCATAATTATAGGCTTTCTCTTCTAACACATTCGCATAATGTGCAAGACTTTCACCTGATGTTTCATAGTAGTCAATCAAATGTATTTCGTTTCCAATCCTCTGAGCAAACCAAATGGCAGTGGAATCACCGATCCCTAAATCCCACCATGTTTCTACATCTACGTTTTGATCGTATTCGACATCTACTATTCGATTTTCTTTCTCAGCTTTCTGTATTTGCTTACCGTAGTAAGCACCAGATACAGCAGCTTGGAAACTACATTCAAACTCTTGTTCGTATTGATCTTCAGGCATTGTGTAACGTGCTTCTTCAAGCTCATCAGCATCAATAACGCCTGTCTCTGATGCACGATACAATACTGCTTTCCAATCACCACCTCGTCTCCTTGCAAGGTCATACACATCCCAAAACTGATTGTGACCCATCGGTGTACCAATGAATATCACATATCCTAGTTTGTCTGATACCGCAGGTCTTACAACCTCAGTCCATGTTCTAGGTGACATCAAAGCAAACTCATCCAACACTACACCATCAAAGCCTAGACCTCGAAGTGCATCTGGGTTATCTGCTCCGAATATTTGTATGCGTGAGCCATTCCACAGATCAATTTTTAATTCTGTTTCATGTCTGCTACCACCGAGTTTCATCAAAGGTTGTGTGTACTCTTTGAGGTAGTCAAATGCCACGTTCTTTCCTTGTCGATACGTGGGTGCAATATATGCTAGTCTTGAATTGGTTTTACTCAAGGCTGTTTTGATTAAATGATTTATTGCAAAAACTGTTTTACCAAACCTACGATGACAACAGATTACGTTAAATCTTTTTAGTTTGTTATGTAATTCTTTTTGTAATGGTCGTGGTTTGTAAGGTATTTCAATCTTCAAACTATTCCTTCCATTTTACTTCAATCTCTAGTGGTTCGTCTTTATCCCCTTGTACTTTTTGGTCAACAGAAGCTAATCGTGGATGAACAAATGGTGCAGCTTTCTCAGCAGCCCACATCTTTTTTTCAGGGGATGTTTTTTTGTCGTTTAAGATGTTCAACATATATTCTAAAGGTGTTTTAGAACCTTTGCCTAACATCTTTTCAAGTCTTGCGTGTTTTGTTCCTGCGGTGACACCTCTAGGTCTACCTGCTCCTGGTCTTCTGCCTCCTGCTGCCATTAGAAAAACGATACGATTAGTGAGAGTACAATGATTATGCCAACAACTGCCATGATGTAGTCTTTTTTATCCCACATCTCATAGCTTTGTAGCCATTCTACGAATTGATTAAAATATTTCATGCTTTTCTCCTTTGTCCATAAATTTTTTTCATTATATCACCGATTGCTGCGGTTGAGTATTTTTTTTGTACGCCTTTACCTAAAACCCCTTTTTGGTCAAAGAATACATTTTTTCTACGAGGTTGTCTTAAACGTGATTGTCTTTGTAACTTTCTTACAATTCTAATGAGTTCTTTTTGATTCATGTTACCAATTTTTACAAGACCAATATCTTGCTGTTAATTTTGATGGTGGTGAAGTATCACACCGATGTCTTGCCCTAAAAGATTTGCGTCTTTTGGGTGACGATTTTTTTATGGAAAGATTTGGGTCTCCATAACGTATTAATTTGACCTGTTTGCCTTGTTTTGCAAGTACAGCGAACTTTTTAGATTTACCAGGTGTCCTTTTAGGTTTGTTGTAACCTGAAAATCTTTCTCCTCTATATGTGATCGCCATAATGACAGATAATTCCTTTGATTTTTGTATTTCACATACCCAAAAAAATTGTTATATCAAAGTTATTATGATGTATTCTTCAAATTTATTAGGTTGTGCTTTAGTTGTGTACTTGTTTGTCGTTTTATTTAATCAAATGATCTGATTAAACCATAAACTTTCGTTTTTTCTCCTGCATTTTCTTCGGATTACGAAGTTTTTTAAAGTCAGCAGCAGTAATTTTGTCTCTTGGCTCGGCAATACGAGCTATTTTCATTTGTTTTTTACTTAGTTTTCTTGGCATTTCGTTTTTTCCTTACAAAAGTTGCAACATTAGTCGGTTTACCGCCTACTCCTTGTGCTTTTGATCGCTTTCTAGACACAGCAGAACGTATTTGAGCTTTTGTCATGCTCTTTGCCTTTGATCTTGGCACGCATTTTGGGTATTTTCGTTTTGAACCAGTCGCAGATTTACGCCCACACTTTTGGAACTTACCTTTTTTCTTCGGTGCTCCTATGTCAACCCAATCCCCTTTTGGTCCTTTGCCAAACCATGCAGTCAATCCCCCTGTTGGTTTAGCCATTACGCAGTCCTATAACCGCCACCACGTTTTTTGTATGTGCGAACAAGCCATGCGTTTGCGTAAGCTGAAGGATAGACCTTGAACTTTCGCTTTGCTTCTGCCTTGACACGTGAGTACAAGGCTTTATTCGTTGGGATTGCTTTCTTTTTAGCCATTAGCCCATCATTATTAAAAGACCTTTTTTCTTCTTATTGGTCTTTTTGTTTGCTTTCTTTGTGCCTTTTTTCATATTTTTCTTCTTTGCACGTTTTTTCATTCCTCTTGCCATATATCCTCCTATATGATTGT
>LULE01002544.1_pt1 | contig 10420 bp, 8 predicted proteins | sample 728231 | NCBI WGS metagenome assembly LULE01 (sample SAMN03860297, study PRJNA289734) | marine metagenome | biome: seawater column; feature: ocean; material: water; isolation source: Red Sea water column Station 192 - depth 10m | place: Saudi Arabia: Red Sea | collected 2011-10-15 | depth 10 m | reverse complement strand
GTCACGAGGTCTCCTCGGGGGTCTGGGAGGCGGCTGAGGCCTCGGGTGCGTCGGGTGCGCCGGGTGCGTCGGGCCCGGTGAGCCAGGCGCGCAGCTCGGCGCCGTGCTCGTCCAGCCCGGGGGGTGCGAGGTCGTAGCGGGCGGGGGTGCGGCTCATCCGGATCGGGTGGCGCACCGTGGGCACGTCGCCGGCCATCGCCACCGGCTCCAGGCCGAGCCGCTCGGCGAGCTCCACCCCGCCCCGGACGTCGTTGATCGGACCGCACGGGATGCCGGCGCCGCTCAGCTCCTCGAACCACTCCTGCGCGCTGCGCCGGGAGAGGGCCTCCAGCAGCAGCGGTCGCAGCTCCTCGCGCCTCTCGTTGCGGTCCCCGACGGTGGCGAAGCGCTCGTCGTCGGCCAGCTCCGGCATCTCCAGCACCTGCACGAGCCGCCGGAACTGTCCGTCGTTGCCGGCGACCACGATGAGGTCGCCGTCGCCGGTCGCGAGCGGCTCGTAGGGGAACAGGCTGAGGTGGGCGTTGCCCATGCGCTGCGGGACGACCCCGCCCGCGACGTACGCCGAGGTCTGGTTGACCAGCGAGGACATCGCGGTCGAGAGCAGGTTGGTCTCCACGTGCTGGCCCTCGCCGGTGCCCTCGCGGTGGCGCAGGGCCGCGAGGATGCCGATCACCGAGTGCAGACCGGTCATGACGTCGAAGACCGAGATGCCCGCGCGGTACGCCGGTCCTTCGGGGTCGCCGGTCAGGCTCATCAGCCCCGACATGCCCTGGACCAGCAGGTCGTAGCCGGGCAGCGAGGCCCCGCCCGCGGAGCCGAACCCGCTGATCGAGCAGTAGACCGAGGCTGGGTTGCGCGCGGCCACGTCGTCGTAGCCGAGTGCGAAGCGGTCCAGGCCGCCGGGCTTGAAGTTGTGGATGAACACGTCGGCCCGGCGGGAGAGCTCGTGGGCGACCGCCAGGTCGTCGTCGTCCTTGAGGTCCAGCGCGATCGAGCGCTTGTTGCGGTTGATCGCCAGGTAGTAGGTGCCGGTGTCGCCGCGCAGCGGCGGCACCCAGTGGCGGGTGTCGTCGCCGGAGGGGCCCTCCACCTTCACGACCTCGGCGCCCATGTCGGCCAGCAGCATCGTGGCGTACGGCCCGGCGAGGACGCGGGAGAAGTCGGCGACCAGCAGTCCGTCGAGCGGTCCTCGGGTCGGTGTTTCGGTGGGGCTCATAGCACTCCAGCCGTAGAGCGGACAGATGTCCGTAAGCGTGCGCCGCTTGGCTGTGACTGTCAACCTCCCCACGAGGGGGTTGACAGGGTGACGTGCGCTACATGACTCTGACGCAGAGCGGACAGCCGTCCGCAGAGCTGACGAGGGAGCCGGAGATGACCGCCACCGATCGACCGACCGCCACCGACCTGCGCGACGCCCCCGCCGTGGTGCTGCGCGGCGGCACCGTCTTGACCATGGACGCGCGACGCACGGTCCTGCGCGGGGCGGACGTGCTGGTCGTGGGCAACCGGATCGAGGCGGTCGGCCCGGACCTGGCGGTCCCCGACGGGACGGTCGAGATCGACGCGACCGGCGGCATCGTGATGCCCGGCATGATCGACACCCACCGGCACATGTGGCAGACCGCCGTGCGCGGGTACGGCGCGGACTGGACCCTCACCCAGTACTTCGTGTGGAACTACCTCGAGCACGGCCGCAGCTTCCGGCCGCAGGACATCCACGCCGGCAACCTGCTCAGCGGGCTGGAGGCGCTCGAGGCCGGCGTGACCACGTCGGTGGACTGGTCCCACAACCTGCACACCCCCGACCACGCCGAGGCGGCCGTGGACGCGCTGGAGGAGGTGCCGGGGCGCTTCGTGCTGGCCTACGGCAACATCCAGGCCGCCCCGTGGGAGTGGTCGGCCACCCCCGAGTTCCGCGACTTCGTGGAGCGCCGGATGACCCGCTCGGACATGCTGGGCTTCCAGATGGCCTTCGACGTCACCGGCGACCCGGAGTTCCCCGAGAAGGCCGCCTTCGAGGTGGCCCGCGAGCTCGGGGCACCCGTCACCACCCACGCCGGCGTCTGGGGCGCCACCAACGACAACGGCATCCGGCTGATGCACGAGCACGGCTTCATGACGCCCGAGACGGTCTACGTGCACGCCGCGAGCCTCAGTGACGACTCCTACCAGCGGATCGCGGCCACCGGGGGCAGCGCGTCGGTGGCGGCGGAGAGCGAGGCGACCTGCGGGCAGGGCTACCCGTCGAGCTGGGCGCTGCGGCGCCACGGGGTGCCGATCTCGCTGTCGATGGACACCAGCGTCTGGATGAGCGCCGACATCTTCTCCGCCATGCGCGCCACGCTCTCGGCCGACCACACGCGCGAGCACCACGAGGCCCACCAGCGCGACGAGACGATCACCCACCTGCAGGTGCGGGCCGCCGACGTCGTGGACTGGGCGACCATGGGCGGCGCCAGGGCCCTGGGCATGCAGGACAAGGTCGGGAGCCTGGAGGTCGGCAAGCTCGCCGACGTCGTGCTGATCAAGAACGACCACTCACCGGTGATGTTCCCGGTGCTCAACCCCTTCGGGCACGTCGTCTTCCAGGCCCAGCGCGGCGACGTGCACACCGTGCTCGTCGACGGCCGGGTGGTCAAGCACGAGCACCGGCTGGTCGACGCCGACCTGGCCCGGGCGCGCCGGCTGATCGAGGAGACCGTCGAGCACCTGCGCGGCGAGCTCGGCGACGCGTGGGAGGCCGGCATGAACCCCGACATCCCGGAGTCGAAGGTGCTCGACAACCCCTACACCTACACCGACTACGCGGACGCCTCGACCCACCACCGTGTGCGGGACTGACCGTGCGGCCCTCAGAGGTCGGCGTGCGGCCGCGCCTGCCACAGCCGGTGCCGGTGCCGTCGCGCCCCGGCACGGCGCCCGAGCGGATGCCCGGGGCCAGCTCCTCGTCGGCCAGCGCCCACCCGCGCGCGCGGACGGTGCGCAGCTCCTCCTCCAGCCGCTCGCGGTCGACCGGGCCGCGCACGACCCCGGCGCGCGACGGCTCGGCGAGGGCGGCATCGAGCTCTCCTGGCGTCAGGGCCGCGAGCAGCACCTTGCCCTGCGAGGTCGGGGCCGCCGGGAAGCGGGTGCCGATGTCCACGCGCAGCGCGATGATCTTGGGGACGGCGACGCGCGCGACGTACACGATGTCGCAACCGTCGAGCTGCGACATCGACGAGGACTCCCCGGTCTGGCGGACGAGGTCCTCCAGGTGCGGCCGGGCCACGTCCCACAGCCCCAGCGAGGAGGCGTAGGCCGAGCCCAGGCGCAGCACCCGCGGGGTCAGGCTGAAGCCCTCCGCGGCGCTGCGCACGTAGCCGAGCTCGGCGAGGGTCAGCAGCAGCCGGCGCGCCGTGGGCCGGGCCAGCCCGGCCGCGGCCGCGACCTCGGTGAGGGACATCGTGCGGTGCTCGGCGTCGAAGCAGGTGAGGACGTCGAGTCCCCTCGCCAGCGACTCCACGAAGTCCGGGCCGGTGCCGCGTCCTGCCACGAGCGTCCTCCTGTGCGTTCCGCCGACGGCCCGTCCGGGCCGCCGTGTCCGAGCATGTTCGCACAGCGGACGCTGCTTTGGGGCGTCGGAAGCCCCGATGACCGACGACCGGACGATTGTCCGGCACCCATGCCGAGGAGAGGGACAGCCTGATGGCAGACCTGGTGGCGATCCTCGCCACGACCCACCACCCGTTCTACTACAAGACCAGCCAGCTGCCGCCGGACCAGGCGCCACCGTTCGCGGCGGAGTGGGTGCGCAAGGTCGAGGCCTACCGCGAGACCCTGACCCGGGCCCGGCCCGACGTGCTGGTGATGGTCGGCTCCGACCACTTCCACCAGCTGTGGCTGGACAACATGCCCCAGTTCCTGATCGGCAAGGCGCCGTTCTACGACGGGAACTGGGAGAACGAGATGCGCGAGTTCGGCATGCCCAAGCTCTTCTTCAAGGGCGACGAGGAGCTCTCGGCGTACATGCTTCGGGAGGGCATCGACAAGGGCTTCGACCTGGCCTTCTCCAACGAGCTGCGCGTCGACCACTCCATCACCTGCCCGATCTTCACGGTGCGCCCGCAGAACGACCTGCCGATCGTGCCGATCTACACCAACATCTTCGCCCCGCCGCTACCGCGGCCCGAGCGCTTCGTGGAGCTGGGCCGCACGATCCGCGAGATCATCGAGTCCTGGCCCAGCCACCTGCGGGTCGCCGTCATCGGCACCGGCCACCTCTCCCTCGAGCTGGGCGGGCCGCGTCAGTTCGGGCCGCACGGGCCCGACCCCGAGTTCGACGCCCGCGCCACCCGCTGGATCGCCGACGGCGACATCGACGGGTGCCTCTCCGAGGTGACCCTCGACAGCCTGCACGCGCCGGGCAACGCCACCCACGGCTTCATGGACTTCATGCTGATGATGGGGATCGCGGGTCACCGGCGCGCGGACTACGCCGACAACCTCGACCTCTTCCACACGATGGAGGCCTACTTCACCTGGTACCCCGACCCCTCGCTCGTCGACGGGCCGCCGCTGACCTCGAGGGGAGCGCTGCTGTGAGCAAGTACCTCGTCAACAAGTTCCTGTTCACCATCGACCGGGACGCCGCCTGGACCGAGCGCTACCGCGAGGACCCGGCCGGCACCGTCGCGTGGTGGGAGGCCGAGCAGGCCAACCGGCTGCTCAACTGCATCGAGGAGGAGCGCAGCACCTGGCTGCGCTTCACCGACGCCGAACGGGAGGCGCTCTCGACCCACGACCACGTGGCGCTCTTCGAGATGGGCGCCCACCCGTTCCTCACCCTGACGCTGTGGATCGCGATGTTCGAGCGCGACTTCGACGAGCCGCTGGCGATGCAGCTGGACTACGCCGCGAAGCTGGCCCACCTGGCGATGCCCTACCCGGACATCTCCACCTGACCCGCCCGGCTGTCCGGCCAGCACGGTGGTGGTGACGGTGACCGCGAACGCGCCGGTGTGCGTGCCGGTGGCGTCGGCGAGCCGCCCGGCGACCGAGGCGCCCAGGGCGTAGCCGATCCCCGTGGCGCTCGCGAGCACGGTCATGGCCGCGCCCACGCGGGTCTGTGGCACGACCCGCTCGCCGAGGGTGAAGACGGCGATCATGTACGGCGCGACGGCGCAGCCCAGGGCCAGCACGGCCAGGGTCACGGTGAGCAGCGAGCCGACCAGGAGCAGCGGGGTCGCGAGCACGACGAGTGAGAGGGCGGCCGCGAGCGCCCGGCGCTCGTGCCCGATCCGCTCGGGAAGGTACGCCGTCGCCAACCCGGCCACGGCGCTGCCGACGCCCAGCGTGGCGTGGACGAAGCCGGCCGCGCCGGGGTTGCCGGCCGCGGTGGCCAGCACCGTCGCGCCGGTCTGGGTGGCGCCGAACAGCACGCCGATGCACAGCTGGGCCAGCGCCAGCACGACCAGCGCGGCCGAGAGCAGCCGCCCGGCCCCGCCGAGGTGGGCGTGGGTGAGGGCGTAGGCGTGGGTGTGGACCGCGGAGTGGTCGAGCGCGAAGGCGGTGCCGAAGACGGCCAGCAGGCCCGCTGCGGCCAGCAGGGCGCCGCCGGGGTCGATGGCCACGGCGAGCAGGCCGACCAGCGCGGGGCCGATCGCGAAGGAGGCCTCGTCGGCTGCTCCCTCGTAGGCGAAGGCGGCGTCGACCAGTCGCGGCTGGTCCTCGCGGCCGTGGGTCAGCGGCCGCCAGCGCACCCGCGCCAGCGGACCGACCTGCGGCATCGCGAGGCCGGCGAGGGCGGCGATGACGACGGTGAGCGGGGTCGAGCCGCCCACCTGCGCGACCAGCGCCACCAGGCCGGCGGCACCGAGCAGCGACTGCACGAGCACGACGGGGCGTTGCCCGACCCGGTCGGCCAGGGCGCCCGCGACGGGCGCCCCGAGGGCGTTGGCGACCGCCAGGGCGCCGGCGGCCAGGCCGCCGAGTCCGTAGCTGCCGGTGGCGGTCGAGACGAGCAGCAGCGTCCCGAGCTGGCTCATCGCCAGGGGGAGACGGCCGAGGAAGGCGACCAGGACGTAGCCGGGTCCGGCGAGGTCGAAGAGTCGCTTGTAGGAGGCGAGCGGGCTCACAGGGGTTCCTTGGGTGCGGTCGAGTCCGCGCCGTACCCACCACCAAGTGCGCGTGTGACCCTGTGCTTCTTCGATTGTGCGGCCATGCTACGCGCGGGCGCTCGACGCCAGCACATCCGCGTCGGTCCCGGCCGCCCCGCACGACGACCGGAGGGTCTGTCGTGAACCCCTCTCACGGCACGCCCTCCGGTCCGGTTCAGCCGGTGCGCCGGCTCAGCCCAGTGCCGCCGAGACCACCGCGCGCGCCTCCTCCTGCACCTGGGCCAGGTGGTCGGGGCCGCGGAAGGACTCGGCGTAGTTCTTGTAGACGTCCTCGGTGCCCGACGGGCGCGCGGCGAACCACGCCGACTCCGTCGTCAGCCGAGGGGGAGAGCGCGGCGAGCGCGGCCTTCTGCTCGCGGTTGGCGGGCGCGTCGACCCGGGCGTACGCCGGCTCCCCGTGCGCGGCGACGAGGTCGGCGTAGTGCTCCGAGGGCGAGCGGCCGGTGCGCGCGATGATCTCGGCGCCCAGCAGGCACAGCAGCAGGCCGTCCTTGTCGGTGGTCCACGCGGTGCCGTCCATGCGCAGGAAGGACGCGCCCGCGGACTCCTCGCCACCGAAGCCGAACGACCCGTCGATCAACCCGGGCACGAACCACTTGAAGCCCACCGGCACCTCGACCAGCGGCTTGCCCAGCCCGGCCGCGACCCGGTCGATCATCGCGCTGGAGACCAGCGTCTTGCCGATCCGGGCGGTGTCGGGCCAGTCGGGGCGTGCGCCGCCGAAGAGGTGCTGGATGGCGACGGCCAGGAAGTGGTTGGGATTCATCAGCCCGGCGTCGGGGGTGACGATGCCGTGCCGGTCGGCGTCGGCGTCGTTGCCGGTCGCCACGTCGTAGGACGACCCCCCGTCGGTCATCCGGGCGATCAGGGAGGCCATCGCCGACGGGGAGGAGCAGTCCATCCGGATCCTCCCGTCCCAGTCCAGCGTCATGAAGCGCCAGGTCGGGTCGACCAGGGGGTTCACCACGGTCAGGTCCAACCCGTGCCGGTCGGCGATCTCGCCCCAGTAGTGCACCGCCGCACCGCCCATCGGGTCGGCGCCGATCCGCACCCCGGCCTCGCGCACGGCCGCGAGGTCCACGACCGAGGGCAGGTCGTCGACGTACGCACCGAGGAAGTCGTACGCCGACGCGGCCGCCCGCGCCCGCGCGAACGGCACCCGGCGCACCCCGTCGAGGCCGTCCCGCAGCAGCTCGTTGGCGCGCGCGGCGATGACCTTGGTCGCGTCGGAGTCCGCGGGCCCGCCGTGGGGCGGGTTGTACTTGAAGCCGCCGTCGGTCGGCGGGTTGTGCGAGGGCGTGACGACGATGCCGTCGGCCAGGCCCGCCCCTCCGCTGGTCGAGCCCCCTCCGCTGGTCGAGCTCGTCGAGACCCGGCCGGCGTTGGCGCGCAGGATCGCGTGGGAGACCGCGGGGGTCGGCGTGTAGCCGTCGCGGGAGTCCACCAGCACCGTCACGTCGTGGGCGGCCAGCACCTCCAGCGCGGTCGCCCAGGCCGGCTCCGAGAGCGCGTGGGTGTCGCGACCGAGGAACAGCGGGCCGTCGATGCCCTGGGAGGCGCGGTACTCGCAGATCGCCTGCGTCGTGGCCAGGATGTGCGCCTCGTTGAACGACCGGCCCAGCGCCGAGCCGCGGTGGCCGCTGGTGCCGAAGGCGACCTGCTGGTCGACCTCGGCCGGGTCCGGCTCCTCGGTGTAGTAGGCCGTCACCAGGTGGGCGACGTCGACGAGGTCCCCGGGCTCCGCGGGCTGTCCGGCACGTGGGTGGCTCATGGGGCGATCATGCCCCGCCCGGCGCCGCCGTGGGGGTGGGAGAATGCGCGGCATGTCCTCAGCCCAGGAGACCAGCAGCGCGCCCGCCCCCGAGTCCGTCGCCCTCGGCACCGACGACTCGCACGTGACCTGCACCGTCGTCGACGGCATCGCGCACGTGCGGCTGGCGCGCCCGGAGAAGCTCAACGCGCTGACCCTGCAGATCCTCGACGACCTGGTCGCCACGGCCCGCACCCTGCGCCGCGACAAGACCCTGCGCGCCGTCGTCGTCTCCGGCGAGGGCGACTCCTTCTGCGCCGGCCTGGACTTCGCCCACGTCCTCAAGCAGCCGGCCCGCGTGGTCACCTCCTTCGTGCCGCGCCCGTGGCGCGGCACCAACACCTTCCAGGAGGCGTGCTGGGCCTGGCGCCGCCTGCCGGTGCCGGTGATCGCCGCCGTGCACGGCCACTGCCTCGGCGGCGGCCTGCAGATCGCGCTCGCCGCCGACCTCCGCGTCGCGACGCCCGACTCGCAGTGGTCGGTGCTCGAGGGCAAGTGGGGGATCATCCCCGACATGTCGGGCATCCGCTCGCTCAAGGAGCTCGTGGGCATCGACGTGGCCAAGAGGCTCACGATGACCGCCGAGGTGGTCTCCGGCGAGCAGGCCCACGACCTGGGCCTGGTCACCACCCTCGACGCCGACCCGGTCGCCGCCGCGCTCGCCCTGGCCGAGCAGCTCAAGGGCCGCTCGCCCGACCAGCTCGCCGCCGCGAAGCGGCTCTTCGACGACACCTGGACCGCCGGGCCGCGCTACACCTTCTTCCGCGAGCGCGTCGAGCAGGCCTGGCTGCTGGCGGCCCGCAACACCGCCGTGGCCCGCAAGGCCGCGTTCTCCCGGGTGGCCCCCGAGTTCGGCCCCCGGGGACGCTGACGCCCTTGCGCTGGACCCGGGCCGCCGTGTGGGCGGTGCTCGCCCTGCTGTGGCTGGGGTGCGGGCCGCTGGTGCTGCTGGCCGCGGTCGCGCTGCTCCTCCACCCGCGCACGCGCGGCCTGCTGCGGGTCGGGCGCCCCACGCGACGTACGACGGTGGTGAGCGTGGCCGCGCTCGCCCTGCTCGCCGCGGCGGTCTGGGTGGTCCCCGACGGCCGGCTCCCGGTCCCTCCGGGCGGCGGCGCGTGGGTGACGCCGGGCTACACCGGTCGACCGGTGAGCGCCCGCCCGCTGCCCGGTGAGCCCGACCGCCCCGGCCCGCTGGGGCTCTCGGTCGAGGTCGACTCCGGCTGGTACGGCGCGGAGCACTGCGCCCACCTCCTCCCCGACGCGCACGCCCGGCTGCTCGCCGTGTGCGGCAGCCGCACGGGCGCTCGGCTGAAGGTGCTCGACCCCCGCACCCTGCGGCCGGTGGCCGCAGCGTCGCTGCCCGACCCGTGCGCCGACGTCGCCCCGGCAGCGGCCGCGGACGGGCTGTTCGTCGTCGCCACGGGCGACCGGCGGCTGCTGCACGTGGCGACCACCGACGGGGCGGACCAGCCGGCGGTGGTCACCGAGCGGTCGGTGGACCTGGCCCGGGTGCTGCCTCCCGACGCCTGCGTGGTCGCGGTCGCCGTGGACCCCGTGGGGCGGACGTGGTTCGTCACCCGCGGCGGCGAGGTCGGCGTGGTGGCGGGGGAGGGCGAGCCGTCGGTGCTGGCGCTCGGCGAGCCGGTGAGCCAGCCGCTCGCGGTCGACCGCGACGGTGCCTACGTGACCACCGCCGAGGCGGTGCACCGGGTCGTGACGCGCGCGGGCGCCCCGCTGGAGACGTGGCGCTCGGCGTACGAGACGGGGAGCGGGCGCAAGTCCGGTCAGGACGACGCCGGGAGCGGCAGCGGCGTGACGCTGCTCGACCCGCCCTCGGGTGAGCGCCTGCTGGCGCTCACCGACAACGCCAACCCACGGATGCACGTGGTGGTCCTGCGGGCGGCGGACGGCTCGCAGGTCTGCCGCCGCGAGGTCTTCGGCGACGACGCGTCCGCGACCGAGGCGACGCTCACCGCGGTCGGCGGCACCGGCGTCGTCGTCACCAACAGCCACGGCTGGACCGGCGCCTGGCGCGGGGTGCTCGGCCGGCGCCCGGTCGGCGGCATCGCGCGCGTGGACGTCGCCGACGGCGCGTGCACCACCACCTGGACCTCCGAGGAGGTCGCGCCCACCTCCGGCACCACCCTGTCCCGGGCGACCGGGCTGCTGTACGCCTGGACCAAGCGCCGCTCCTGGCTCGGCGTCGACGCGTGGTACCTCACCGCCCTCGACGCCCGCACCGGCCGCACCGCCTTCGCCGTCCGCGGCGGCACCGGCCCGTGGGCGGACTCCGCGGGCGCCCCGGTCACCATCGGCCCGGCCGGCACCGCCTTCGTCGGCACCCGCGCCGGGCTGGTCCGCGTCGTCGACGGCACCAGAGGCCTGCGCGACTGAGTCGAGCCGGCGTATTGATGCGCCGGTTCGGCGGGACTATGGGTAGCGGATGCCGGTGGTC
>LULE01000559.1_pt1 | contig 10457 bp, 9 predicted proteins | sample 728231 | NCBI WGS metagenome assembly LULE01 (sample SAMN03860297, study PRJNA289734) | marine metagenome | biome: seawater column; feature: ocean; material: water; isolation source: Red Sea water column Station 192 - depth 10m | place: Saudi Arabia: Red Sea | collected 2011-10-15 | depth 10 m | reverse complement strand
GCTTCGAGCGGCTGGCGAAGAAATGGGCCCCGCGGCCTCGCAAACCCAAAACTACGATCTGAGTGACGCCAGCGACCGCGGCCTACGCCGGATGGTTACAATTGATTGGCGATAAACCGCTGACTTGTCTTGCAATCTGATGGAGTAATCTGGAAGTCGTCAGGCGATAGGCATTGAATGGTCAAATGTGTCGTGTCCGGAAAGCACATGTGAATTGCTCACAACTGCCTACAACTTGGTATTGGTAGTTAGGCCAGAGCTAACCGAAATTCTCAGTAATCCAGAGCTGCAAAAGATCGTTGTTCGCCGAAAGCCAAAATCGGCCGTCGGGTGAGATCGCTTGATGGATTGTATCAGCGATTGGATGCGCCAAGCCCGTGGACCTCCATGAAAACAATCGGGCTACAACCAACCGATCTGCAAAATCTGCTAGATCCAATCCATAGTGATCTGCGGCGTCCAACAAATCCGTATCGTTTAGTGCCAAGCCGCCATGGTTCATTGCCATCGCAAAAATCACGTGTTCTTCGAGCGTAACCTCGAAAGGTGTCCAATGCTGCGTCTCGACCTCTGCTAGCTGCTTCCTAGTCAACGTCTTGGCGTAAAACATCCACCCGCGTCGATCCTGGTCGACAATTGGTTTTCCACTAAGAAGTGGAGCAATAGCTTCCATTTTGAGAGTATCATCCACGGGAAACCGTGCTTGAAATTCATTGCTCAGCCTTGTCCATAGCAACTCGAGCAGAAGAACCATCGGAGCTTCGCGGGTCGAACCGAAAATGTGCCATTGTCCGTCATCTAACTCGGGAACAATATACGGATGCCCATTCAGCTTTAGCAGCGTGTTCGTTCTACAAACAATGAGGTTGGGTAGGACAGTTGGCCCAGCTAACCCATCGGGTACTTTTTTGAGCGCGTCCAAGAAACCATTGCGAAGTCCAAATTCGTCGACATAGCCGTCATACCCAAAGACGACTCTGACCGGAGCGAGCTGTTCATGAGCTAATGTTCTCAAGAGCTCACCAGTCTCTGAGGTAAGATCGTCGAGCTCGCCACTCTCGGGAGACCGGCCCAAAAGTCGGGCGAACGCGCTGTTCGACGGACCGAGATGAACCTGCCTGTTCTCGGAGAGCCGTTCCTTTTGCTGGAGCGAGATGGTTCGCATCTTGTTGATGCTGTCGACAAGTTCATTCCCGTAGAGGTTTTTCTTGACCTCAAACACCGCCAGGACGTCAGCGATCGGCCATTCCCACGTATCCGTTTTTGGGAGCTGACGACCACGGTCCCCTTTGACGAGCATTGCGTCGGTTTGATGACTGTGTTTTCCGTCAACACCGATGACAAAACCGTCGACAAGGCGAAGATTGAGCTCCTTTGGAATCGCCCGTTGAACAAGCTCACGGGTGAGGCCCTCATACATATCACCAATCGTTGGCGCGTGTTGCACCGATTCCGCGGCGAGAAGTTCTGCTTCCTTTGCTTGGAGCTGCTCAAGAAATTCTGCAAATGATGTGATCATAACGCGCTCACCGCCCAAACAACGGCTACATGAAGAACCGGAACTGGTAAGGTGCCTTTCCAAGGCCGGGCATTCGTTTGACGACCCGTGCAAGCACCTTGGCGTAACTCATCGTCACCGGGAGCTGGTCGTAGAGGCCGTCATTGTTCCAGTTCATTTTGGACAGCGCCAAAGCAGACCGTGCGGTGTCATCCCACGGCCCGTGGCCAGCATGACGCACAAGCCTGATCGGTCTTGGTGTGCTTCTTGAACCTTGAAAGTAAGAGCCAGAGTTATTGATGCCGGCGACATTGCCATGCATCCACAAGAGGCACTCGCGTGGTCCAAGACCCAAAAGTGAACCACGATCGACCGGATATCCTGCAGGCGCTCCCTTTCGATTAGCGCCTCTTGGCGGGTCAATCTTCGCACCCCGCCACGGAACGTCTTCAACGATTTGAACCAGATCGACGGCTTCACACAGGTGCAGTGCTTCCATACAACCGTCGATCTCTTCGAACTTAAACTCCGTCGATTTGTGGACGATAACACGCCGAGGTGTTCGTCCTGCGTGTCTGCGCCGATAGAGGTCAAGAGAGCGTGTCATGACCCGGAACATTTCGTTGCGAGACAAGAACGGATTATCGCGCTGCACATCAACCTCGTTAGCGTCATAGGCTACGAACTCTAACCCCGCACCATCGCCGTCGAAAACTTGACTGCAGCATGTCACAAAGCGAGGTTTATCAGATTCGACGGGCCGTACTGCATAGGAAATCCCGATGTAAGCCGTATCTGGATCTGAATCAGCCAGCTTCCAAGGAACGCCACCTGCCTTTGCATAGAGTGCTAAGCCAATACGCCACATGACACTTGCTTTGTGGGGGTACGCCAGCGCTCTGTCCTCTCTAACAAGCTGGATTGGAAGCCGTCGCGCTGCGCTTGCCGCCTTGAGGTGGTCGTGCAGATCAAAGTCCTCATCAGTGTTGCCGAAGAAACCGGCCGACCACGATTGCGGAACATAGATGAAGATAACATCGAAGCGCTCACGCATTGCGTCGAGTGCTTGCAGCGCCCGTGTGAGACGCGACGAGAGGACAATATGCGGTGTGCCGGAGTCAGTCATTTCGTGCTCCAATCGCTCATCCAATTGGATATGGCACCCTTTTTCAGCTGCTCGCATATTGAGGTTGAACACGCTTCGAAATCCCGGCCAAGGCGGAAGATAATCTCGCCGTTCAGTAGGATCGAACTTGCTGTTAAGTGCCTTCATGAAGTCATAGAGACGCTGGCTTTCTCCCGATGGGGAGATTGTCGCCACGCGGATTGGGTCTGGGACAAGGCCAGCCGAATACGGGCCGTATCGCAACAGTCCTCTCAAGGGGTGTGTATCGACGTCTCCAGCATGATCGGGATGAAACGACAGGCTGGGTTCAGGGAACCAAAGATGCGGCGAAACTTGGCTTGTCATAGGCGCGACCGGTTTGAGAAAGCGGTGGTTGTTCCGAGTGTGAAAGAGGCGTTAACTCCGGTCCTCACGTTGAGGGCACGAAGCTCTCGACCCTCGGCCGAGAGCAAATCACCCCAAAAAGAAACAAGTTCATTGAGCGGTCTGTTGTATCGTCTCACGCTTCGTTCACGTGAGAAATCCGTCGCGGCAGCGCGATTTTCTTCGGTCACACCTTCCAAGAGTGTTCGCGGTTCAAAGACGAGCCATAACTTGTCGTCAGCCCATTCGAGCCTTACGATAACGCCCTCCTGCCAAGTCAAATCAGCTTGTGCTGGCACGCTACCTGAAAGGCTGCCGACGACACGCTTCAGAGGGGCCCATCTTTCGTCTGTAACATCTGCTGGCTTTAGAGAATCGACGCTGCGGTGATGTTTTATTGTGAGACCATGTTCTCTCGCCAAAGCCCGCGAGATAGCTTGCTTGAGCAAGCCTCGTTCCTGACTGTCGTAGCGGAGGCGGCGTGTTTCGATTTCATGGAGATCGAACTCTGTAATACTGACGTTTGCGAGGGCGGCGCGGACATCGCTGTCAGAACCGAACGCGAGAACACCCTTTGCAGATCGTGTTGCAAGGACATCAACTCCCGCGGCACTTACTGCTTCCGCTACCTCTTTATACCCGCCGATATTGCATTCTACACGCCGACAGATTGTCGGTAGAGATTTCACCTCCAACGCATTAAGCCGAATAACCGGATAGCCCCGTTTGCCTGAAATGCGGGGCGGCGCTGAAACTACAGAACGTTCTGAGGCGAACTCGTCCAACTGTGTTGTGTCTAGATCTGGAATGAGGCGCACGAGGTCACGCAGAGACTCATCAAAGTTCTCAACCCGGACAAGTCCGCCATCGACGCCCTTTTCTGAAGCAGCTGATAGAAATGAAGATACTCTGTCGAGCGGATCGCCTTCGCCGCGATGCAGCCAGAAAATTCCGCTGGGAAAGGGTGAGGCATGTTCCAGCGCTTCCTCAAGAGTGTTCATGATCGACTCATCACGTCCGCTGTACCCCGCGATTACCAAGCCGGAACGGGTGCAAGTGCCGACGAGAAGATCGCGAAGTGTCGCGTCTTGTTGGCGAAGCTCGTCTCCAGTGTTCTTGAGGCGACGTGACCGGAAATCGCCGTGCAGTTTTATTTCTGCGGGCCAGCGCTCACCGTTGATTGTCTCGCGACCGATGCCAGGCGCATCGAGTGCCACGGTCGTTAGATTGCCAGTGCCACCAAATACCTTTGCGCAACCATCCGCGACAAGGGGGTCGAAGTTGGTCGTCCAGACAAGCTTGGTATGCCCAGCTTTCATGAGGGTCGCCAGAGCAACGTGTCCGAAAGATGGTTTGGCCCCAGAAATCTTCGCATCTATGTAAGTTCGCCGGTCTGCTTCGCTTGGATATACTGCCTCAAAAAGGACGGCATATTCCTCTGGCGAGTCTGGGTCCGGAAACGCCTCCTGACCAGCTATGAAATCCTGAATCTGCCGTCGGACCGCTGGGTTCGAGAGGTCTGCTACCGTGTTTAAGGCGACGCGCCGCTGACTGACATATAATTGCTGTTTGAATTCCCAGATCATGTCCCATGCGGTTGGGATCCCCGCTGACGCCGACGTGCCGGCACCCAAGAGCCACATGAGCTTTCCTGATCGCATCGAAAATCGGCGGGCGAAGTCATCGGCCTCTACAACGGGATACGCGCTATTGGTCACTACTTCATCCATACTCTCTGCCATTCGCGAAACTCGGATGGTCGCACCTGGAACCGCGCGAAGTTCCCCTCGTGAAGACCGAGAAGCTCATCTTCAACCACAGTCGCGAAGATTTCTCGATCCTCTGCTGCGATACCCTCTGCAGACAACTTTTCGATCTGGCGTGCAGCTTCACTGCGTCCAAGCTTCGAGCGAATAATTTGAGCCACAGCGTCGCGGATTTGCGTGCGATACTTCAATCGAAACGGATCCGGTTCCCCCAGAGACTGCCTGACGGCAGCGTATTGGGCTGCGGAGCGTTCATAGGCCCAAAGAAAGACGTCCCTGAGAAGAGCCGTGTCGTTGAGTTCGTAGACCCCTAGAACAGCGTCCGTGTAGGCGCGTTGTGGCACGTCAGTGAATGCGAGTGGAGAGAGATTGCGTCGAATGAGGGGGATATTGGCGGCGAGACGCGAGACGCGTTTGTTCACGTCATCAAACGGTTGAAGATAGGGAATATGCACCATAACAAAGAAGGCTTGCTCAAACGGGTCTTCGATCTTCGAGGCCTTGGCAAGGAGCTGGTTGAAACACTCTTCAATCCTTTGGGGTAGCTCAAGTGGATGAAACGCGGACCTTTCTATGCCAACTGCGATATAGCGCAGGCGCCCCGAAGCGACTGGATCGGCCAAGAGGTTGTTTGAGAGAAGCGCGTGCAAGTTGAGAAGCGTGTAAGTGTTGAAGTCGACTTCCTCGACTGAGCCCACCAGAAACTCGATGGCGTCTTTGTGGTTAAGGATCATCTGAGCCTCAACATGCTCTCGTCCAGTGGCCTCCTCACCAAATTCGATCAGTCGCTTCGTATCGAGGAGCGAGTAGGTGTTGCCTTCCAAGCGGCTGGAGTTCCAGGCAAGATCAATCAGTAGACGATTGAGAATGAGTTTTGCGTAAGTACCGGCGGGCTGCGTGGACGTTTGTGGCTTGCCGATCCGTTCCAACCGTTCGCGATCCTCGTCTCCAAGATAGAAGGATGTGTTTGGCTGATATTGGTTCAGGAACTCTTGATTGTAACCGACTGGCTTGCGTGCCGCGACAGGCTTTTGGACGTAGTCCCGAATGCGCTTTCCCTCTTCCGACAAGGGAATGAGATCTCTATAGTCGAGTGCCTCGCCATCCAGTTCGGTCCTGGCCAGACTATTCTTAGTTGCCAGACGATATCGCGCCCACCTACCGCTGCCCTCCATATGTAGCTGTCCCTTGGCGACAAGCTGCTTCAGCCGGTATTGCAGGGTTCGGCGAGGGATGTCCTCCGTCAGTCTCTCAGCAATGCCAGGTGCAGCGATGCCGTCCGGATGACCGGCGACGACGTCGAGCAGCTCATTGAGGGCATCGTTCGGGACTTTGTTGGCCATCGTCGTCTTTCTTGCGCGCATGCTATAGACGCAACTATGCTGGTTTACGCGCAATTTTCAAGTATAGGCGCAAGAATCGCTTGTAGGCGCAACCATTGTTGCGCGTAGCAGCATGCACAACGAAGGCGGAAAACCGCGAGTTCGCCCAGAAAGGCCGCAATGGCAGACGATGACGACAGACTGATACAGGAGGTGCTCGCAGAACTTGGCAGGGACGCCAATCCAAGTCATATCGCTGAGCAAGTCCGCCGCCTGGATCGCGGGCTACCAGCAGAGGACGAGTTCATTGCCGTTTGCAGTTGGCTTGGCGAGACACGCCTGATCCACAAACTTGACCAGCACCAAGCGCCGAGTAAATCGCGTGAAGACTATCAGGTCCCCGATCTCCTCGCGATGTACGAAAATTCAGGGCCAGTGCTTATCGAGGTCAAATCGAAGAAGACCCCGACGCTTTCATTCAAACCCGACTACCTTGGACGATTGCAAGCCTATGCGGACGTCTTGCAGATGCCACTGCTCATAGCTTGGAAATATCACGGCATCTGGACGCTCTTCGAGGCGCGGCACCTCACCAAGGCGAAAAAGAACTTCAATATCCGGTATGAAGCAGCGATCAAAGAAAGCCTGCTCGGCATTCTCGCGGGGGATGTCGCCTATAAGATAGCGCCTGGAGCAGGTGTTCATCTACGCTTCAAAAAGGAGAAACTCCTCGCATCAGAAGAGACGGAGGATGGCCTAAACGAACAATGGCAGATGCGTGTCGATAAGGTCGGCTTCACTTCTGCAGGCGGGACACCTGCAGATGCACTGGATAACGATGTCACAACTCTTTTTACCACATGGGATTTGTCGGAGCATCAGGTTCATTCCGAGACCCACACCGAGATGCAGTTCGTCGCCGGAGAAGATGACGGCATGATGTTTGGCCATATGGCCCTGGTTCATCTGCTGAATTGGCCGCTTCAGGACGGCGAGCAGATCAATTGGAGGCATGCGATCAGGCGTGAATCTGTCGTCAGCAACATGACCAACTTTACTCAAGCCCTGCAACGTGCGCTTGAGCAGAAAGTGGTTCGCATCATTATCAACCAGCAACCCCTTAGCTGGCCGGAGTTTGTGCCTCGATGAACAGCGCAAACGAAGGCCCACACACGCTGAAGCTTCTGCCGCGGTCGCTCTTCGATCTCTACGCCCTTGCTTTGCCACGCGGTCATGGTTTCGGCATGCGGCCTCCCATTGGAGCGTGGCAAAGCGAAGATGGCATTGCCTACGGTGTCATCACCCAGCATGTGCAAACACCGGATTTTGGTGTCCTTGTCATGCGGCGACGGGTTGACGGCGTGTGGGTGGAGGTTGAGGCAGAGACCGGCATCGCATCACAGAACGCGGCCCTCGAAGAGTTGGAGCGACTACTTGGCTGCAATCAGCAAAAGGAAGCACTCCCAGCCAACACCGCCCCTCGGCCGGCATTGCACGACATAGGCAATCGTCAGCCGAGCAAGGTGTTTAGCGCACTGAGTACACCATCCCATCACGTGGCGGCTTGGACACTCAATCAGCTGTACCTAGCGATGCCAAATCCGGACAAAAACTGGGCTGGAGATTGCCAGACAGGCAACTTCCACACGCGCCTCTGGGAGGCGCAGCTATTGGCGAGTTTTCGCGAACAGGGTTTGCTCGTGGAACAGCCGCATCCTTCCCCTGATTTTCGGATCGAAAACCGCAAAGGCGGACCGGCGTGGGTGGAAGCCGTGACGGCCAATCCACCCGTCCCGTATGACCACGTGAACGCTGCACCGAGTGTCCAACCAGAAGCCCGTGAGGAGCTTTTCTTCGGTACAGCCGCGGTACGATTTGCCAAGACTTTGGGAAGCAAACTGCAGAAGGGCTATCATCGCCTTGCGCATGTCAAAGACATGCCTTTTGCGATTGCCCTCGCTGATTTTCACGCTCCCGCGTCGATGATCTGGAGTCGCGAAGCACTCGTGGGCTATCTTTACGGCCTAGGCGCAGAGCCAAAAGACATTGATGGTCAGCGAGTGGCTGTGCCGACTGAAAGAACCGAACTTCTGGGTGAGAACCCGTTTCCGGCCGGCCTGTTCACCGATGAAAGGCACGCTGAGTTGTCGGCTGTGATCTTCTCGAATGCGTGCTCTATCTCAAAACTGAGCCGGGTTCCGATCTCGGCGGGAGCGGACACCAAGGGCTTTCGCTACTTTCGGATCGGAAATTTTCTTGATCGAACACCGGGCGCGTTGAAAGGGATACCGTTTTGCCTCGATGTCACGAGCGATGAGTATCGATCGCTCTGGCCACAAGGTTATGAACCCTGGTGCGCGGAACTCGAGGTATTTCACAATCCACATGCTCGGCACCCACTTCCGGAGGCTCTGATCCCCGAAGCAACACATTGGGTAGAAGAAAACGGGGAAGTGGTGTGTCGTGCATTCTATGAGACATCAATTCTCTGGTCACAGACACGCATTCTGAACGAGGATGATCGCATCCCCACACTGGAAGACTTCTTGCCAGATCCAGACAGTCGTAGGTAATCGCGAACCCGTCAGGCGCTTTGCCCATCCTCGGTCAACTTGAGACGCTGGAACGCACCTTCCGGGAACAAGACATCGAAGACAGAACCAGCCAACAATTCGTAAGCGCCACGCTGATCCCCTCCTGCCGCGTTGAAGCTGGCTGTGCGAGTCCTGCTGTCGAGGTGAGACAGGATAGGACGGCAAAATGGACGTCTCTTTGGACGGCTCGACGGGTGGCTACGCGGGCAGGATCGAGGTTCTCGAGGGCCGGTCAGGCCGACGGTTTCGAAGCGAGGCGGAGCGGGCGCGGATCGCGGCGGAAAGCATGATGCCCGGAGCGAAGGTCGCCGACGTCGCGCGGCGGCACACGGTGACCCGCTGGCAGGTCTACGATTGGCGCAAGAAGCTGATGGCCGGCGCGCTGGCTTTGCCCGCCGAGACGGCTGACGCCCCGATGTTCGCGGCGCTTGTCGTTGAAGCGAAGCCGGCGGGTCCGACACCCAGCCCGAAGCGGAGCGGCGGCGCGGTCAGGTCCGGCAGGATCGAGATGGTGGTCGATGGCGTGACCCTGCGGTTGGCGTCGGACATCGACGAAGCGCACTTGACCCGGTTGATCCGCGCGATCCGGGCGGCCTCGCGATGATCTCGCCGACCGGCGGGTTGCGCGTCTACGTGGCCACGCGCCCGACGGATTTCCGGAAGGGCATAGACGGCCTGGCCCTGCTGGTTCAGGAAACGATGGGCCTCGATCCGTTCAGCGCGGCGGCCTTTGTGTTCCGCGCCAAGCGGGCCGACCGCATCAAGGTCCTGGTCTGGGACCAGACCGGCATCGTCCTGGTTCACAAGCGCCTGGAGGGCGCGAAGTTTGTCTGGCCCAAGGCGCGGGACGGCGTGATGAAGATGTCGCCCGCCCAATTCTCGGCACTGTTCGAGGGGCTCGACTGGCGGCTTGTGCGGCCCGAACGCGTGCGGCGGCCGGAACTGGCGGGATAGCTGCGGCTGAGTGACTCAGTATCGTTTTGTCGGTGGTGGCGACTTCACCCATGTGCTTGGTCCGGGTCATGACGAACACCGCCCTGGCCGAAGAAAACGCACGCCTGAAGGCTCGCCTCGCCGAGACCGAGGCGGCGCTGGCGGATGCGGTCGAGGCCCAGAAACGGCTGGAGAGCATCGTCAGCGAATTGCGACGGGAAAAGTTCGGGCGGAAATCCGAAAAGCTTGATCAGGAACAGTTCAACCTGCCGCTCGAGGATGTGGAACTCGCGCAGGGCGTGCTGGAAGCGGCGCAGGAGAAAGCGCGGCGCGCCCTGAAGGGACAAGGCCGTGTCGAAAGCGGCACGCCGCACCGGAACCGCGGGCACCTCCCGAAGCATCTGCCCCGTGTCGAACGGATCATCGAGCCGCAGAGCACGTTGTGCCCCTGCGGGTGCGGCGAGATGGCCAGGATCGGCGAGGATGTCTCCGAGCGGCTGGATGTGGTGCCGGCCCAGCTTCGCGTGCTGGTGACCCGCCGTCCGAAATACGCCTGCCGGCGCTGTTCCGGCGCGGTGGTTCAGGCGCATGCGCCGGAACATGTGGTGCCCGGCGGTCTGCCGACCGAGGCTTTGATCGCGCAGGTCATGGTGGCCAAGTTCGGCGACCACCTTCCGTTCTATCGCCAAGCAGAAATCTACACCCGGCAGGGGATCACATTGGACCGGGCGACGCTCGGCAACTGGGTGGGGCGTGCTGTCACTTAGCACTTAAAGATGATAATCTGATCTTCCTTATTTCAATGACTTAGCTTTGCCCCTAAATGTGAGAATTGGCACTTAAATTAATAATGGA
>LULE01001439.1_pt1 | contig 10477 bp, 11 predicted proteins | sample 728231 | NCBI WGS metagenome assembly LULE01 (sample SAMN03860297, study PRJNA289734) | marine metagenome | biome: seawater column; feature: ocean; material: water; isolation source: Red Sea water column Station 192 - depth 10m | place: Saudi Arabia: Red Sea | collected 2011-10-15 | depth 10 m | reverse complement strand
CTGCTGACTCCCAACTGTTCTGCAAGTTCTTCCTCGGAAATTTTTTCTGAAGCCCTAAATTTGCCTGTTATGATAGCCCGTTTGATTGAATCGAGAATTTGATCTCTCAGTGGAATCCGGACTATTTTTTTTAATTGTTGGGGCATTTGAGAAAAGAAGAAGAACTACAGTAGATCACCCATATTAAGGATTGATGCAAAAACAATCAGTTTTCTTCCCAATAGCTTTCTGGAGGTTTCCCACGATCCAGAGTTTTACAACTGTAAACCGCTGTTTCGTCAAAACGATATTTGTTTTCTATTTCATCATTGAACGTGATCCCAAGGCCAGCTCCATCGGGTCTTAAGAGGAATCCATTCAGGATCGCTTTTGATTCTCCAAGCATTTCATCTCCAAGGGGGAAATCCAGCATAGGAAACTCTACCAGATTCCCTCCTCCAGCGAAGGCTGCATGATAGCTTGCCATGATTGCTACTGGCCCTCCCCAGGCATGAACCACCACTTCTGTATTCATTTGATTTGCCTGCTCAAACACCTCCATAACAGCACCAATTCCTCCAATGACAGAAGCATCGGGTTGAACAAAATCATAAACTTGGTTACGTATTCGTTCATTCATCTCAGTTGGGGTTGTAATGATTTCTCCACCACAAACTTTGGGGGACACGCATCTTCTCAAAGCTTTGAAACCTTCAGGATCTGCAGGTCCAATGGATTCCTCTAGAAAAATTATTTCTTCCATGAAAAAAATGTCTTTTGTTTCAAGAGAAACAGCAAATGCATCTGAGATATATAATGAGATGTTGAAAGATAAGGATTGCACAATATTTCTAACCTTAGCTGGATCTACCTCTGCAGCTGGATGTATGCATATTTACCGAGATATGGTGAAGTATAATATGGTTGATGCAATTGTAGCAACCGGTGCATCAATAATTGATATGGATTTTTTTGAGGCGCTTGGATTTAAACATTATCAGGGTTCTCAGTACCAAAATGATAATGAATTAAGAAATAACTACATAGATAGGATTTACGATACTTACATTGATGAAGAAGAACTTCAAATGTGTGATAAAATAATAGGTGAAATAGCTGACAAGTTGGAACCTAAAGCTTATACATCAAGAGAGTTTATAAAAGAAATTGGAAAATATTTAAAATCAAATGCAAAGAAGAAGGGTTCTTTGATAGAAACTGCATATGATAATAATGTTCCAATATTCTGTCCAGCATTTACAGACTCCAGTGCAGGTTTTGGCTTAGTAATGCATCAAGAAAGAAATCCTAATAACCATATTACAATAGACTCTATAAGAGAGTTTAGAGAATTAACTGAAATAAAAATTAAATCTAAAGGTTCTGGATTATTTATGATTGGTGGTGGAGTTCCAAAAAATTTTATTCAAGATACTGTTATATGTGCTGAACTTTTAGGTAAAAATGTAGATATGCATAAATATGCTGTGCAAATTACAGTTGCAGATTCAAGAGATGGTGCTTGTAGCAGCTCAACACTTAAAGAGGCAAGTTCATGGGGTAAAGTCGATACAACCAAAGAACAAATGGTTTTTGCTGAAGCAACATCTGTTTTACCATTGATTGCAAGTGATGCTTATCACACAGGTGAGTGGAAAAATAGAAATAGAAAAAACTTTTCCAAAATATTTTGATTGATGATCAAAAAAGTAAAAATTGGAATTATTCAGAGTAAAATTTCAGATAATTTTAAAAAAAATTTAATTTCAGCTATAAAAAGTATAAAGAAAGCAGCATCAAAAAAAGCTAAGATAATTTGTATGCCAGAACTGTTTTTATCAAATTATTTTTGTCAAACAGAAAGTCATTCTAATTTTAAGCTAGCAGAAAAAATACCAGGTAAAACTACAAAAATATTTTGTGAATTAGCAAAAAAATTACAAATAGTATTAATGATTTCTTTATTTGAGAAAAAAACGCACGGCTTCTATCATAATACTAGTATCGTTATTAGTGAAAAAGGTAAAATTTTATCTAAATATAGAAAAATGCATATACCGGATGATCCCGGTTATTATGAGAAATTTTATTTCACTCCCGGTGATTTGGGTTTTAAATCTGTAAAAACTAAGTTTGGTAAAATCGGACCTTTGATATGTTGGGATCAGTGGTTTCCTGAAGCTGCAAGGTTGACTGCACTAAAAGGTGCACAAATAATTTTTTACCCTACTGCCATTGGTTGGCATCCAAAAGAAAAAAGGGGATTTGGAAAAAATCAATTGAACTCTTGGATAACAATGCAAAAATCTCACGCAATTGCGAACGGCACTTATGTGGTTGCAGTAAATAGAGTTGGTGTTGAAAAAAAAGGAAATAAAAAAATAGAGTTTTGGGGAAACTCAATGATAATTAATCCAAGTGGAGAAATAATTGGAGAACTGGGCAATAAAAAAGAGGAAATATTAATCCGTGAAATAGATTACAAAAAAATTGATACCACTAGAGAACATTGGCCCTTTTTAAGGGATAGAAGAATCGACTTTTATAAAGGCATACTAAAAAATCCTGTAGATGAGTGAGGAGCTTAAAAAATTCAGAATGCCTGCTGAATGGGAACCTCAAAAATCAGTTTGGATTGCTTGGCCATATAATAAAAGTGATTGGCCAGGTTTATATAAATTTATTCCTAAAGTAATTTTAGAAATTATATTTATTATTTCAAAAGGTCTTAAAGTTAATTTGATTGTTAACAAAAAAATAAAAAATATTAAAAAGCTAATAAATTCTAATAAAATCACTAATATTAAATTTCATAATATTAAAACTGATAGAATATGGTTAAGAGACTCCGGGCCAATATTTATAACAAATAGAAAAGATAATAAAAAAATGATTTTGAATTTTGGTTTTAATGGATGGTCAAAATACAGTAATTACAAAAATGACAATAAAATCAATGATAAAATCAGTAAAATTTTCAATTTGGAAAAGATTGATCCAATAATTAAAAAAAATGGAAAAACTAAAAAAATAATAATGGAGGGAGGTGCATTTGATATAAATGGCTCAGGATCAATTCTATTAACTGAGGAGTGTTTACTAAGCAAAACTCAGGAAAGAAATAAAGATTTTATCAAAAAAGATTACGAGGAACTATTTAGAAGATATTTAAATATAAAAAACTTTATATGGCTTAAAAAAGGGATTGCGGGTGATGATACACACGGACATGTTGATGACATAACAAGATTTGTCTCTAGAAATACAATTATGACTGCGATTGAGACTAATAAGAAAGATAAAAATTACAAAAACTTAAGTGAAAATTTAAAAATTTTAAAAGAAAGTAAAAATGAGAAAGGGAAAAAATTTAAAATCATAAAGGTACCTATGCCATCGCCTATCTATATCAAGAATACAAGAGTTCCTGCAAGTTATTTGAATTTTTACATTTGTAATAAAAAAGTACTACTTCCAATATTTAAAGTTAAAGAAGATATTATCGCTATTAAAATATTCAAAAACTTTTTTAGAAAAAAGAAAGTTCAAACAATTGATTGCAGTAAATTGATATGGGGATTTGGAGCTATTCACTGCATGACCCAACAAGAACCTAAAATTTAGTTAGGCTGCTTTTAATGTACTTAATAGTAGTCTAAAAGGTATAAGCATAACTAAGGCAACAAAAATTTTAACTGCTAAATCTCCTAATGAAAGTGTGGTCCAAGGTATTCCTGTTCCATAAAATGATATCGAGAAGAACAGAAAAGTATCTACTGTTGAGCCAATTAAAGACGATGTTAAAGGAGCTATGTACCATTTTCTTTTTCTCAAATGATCAAAAATTTGAACGTCTAAAAGTTGGGCAATTATAAATGCCGTCCCTGATCCTATTGCAATTCTTATTGAAATGAGATCAGTAAAATTTGTCGAGAATACTAATGTAAACAAAATTCCTATAGTAAAACCAATATATACAATCTTTCTAGCCACAATTTTTCCAAAAGATCTATTGGCCAAGTCTGTGATTAAAAAAGCAATGGGATAACTAAAAGCACCATAAGTTAAGAGCTCTTCTAAACCATAATAGTTAATTGGGAACTGAACCAAGTAGTTTGAGGCTAAAACTACAACTCCCATAATTAATGAGAGTAACAAAAATAATTTATTCATTAGGCATTTTTAGATTGGATTATTTTTTTTTGAAATGGTGATTTAATTAAAAGGCTTTTTTTTAATTTTTTCAATCTTGGTGATAGATTTTTATTTTTTACTGTCTTTAAAAATTCGTCAAAGCTTCCTTTCTTGTCAACTGATCTTACTCCAGCATTGCTGACTGTTAATTTTAAACTTCTTTTTAAAAGTTCACTGGTGAACTTAACTTTTTTTAAATTTGGTAAAAATCTTCTTTTTGTCTTATTGTTGGCGTGACTAACATTATGACCTTTCATTGGAATTTTCCCAGTAAGTTCACATTTTTTTGACATAATAAACCGACTATATAAGATTAGAAAATGCTTGCGTCAAGTTTATAAAATTTGAATCTTATTTTTTTCCTATAATTTCTGAGAAATTCTTAACACCATCTTTTATCAGTAATTCTTTAAGCTCTTTTTTAATTAAATTTACAATATTAGGCCCTCTATAAACCATTCCTGTGTAAAGTTGAACATAATTGGCGCCCGCTAAAAATTTTTCATAAGCGCTTTTTCCTGAATCAACTCCACCAACACCTATAATTTTAATTCTTCCATTGAGAATTTTGTAAAATTTATTAATTAAATCAGTAGATTTTTCCTCAATTGGTTTTCCAGATAGACCCCCTTTTTGATGCTTTTGTATATTATTTAAACTATCCCTAGTTGAGTCTGAAGTATTTGAAATAATAACAACCTCAATATCATTATTCAATAATACATCTGAAATGTTATTAATTTCTTTATCTTTTATATCAGGAGAAACTTTTACTGCTAATGGAACTGTTGAATTTAATTCTTTTTTTTCATTCTCTATTTATTTTAACAATTCATTTAATTTTGATTGATCGTGAAAATTTCGCAGATCTTCAGTATTTGGTGAAGAAATATTTATAGTAATATAATCAGCAACATTATGAAAGGTTTTAAGACACTTTAAGTAGTCCTCAAGTCTATTTCCAGAATCTTTATTTGGTCCAATATTTATACCTAGTAAACCAATTTGTTTATTAGATTTAATTCTATGGACTATATTTTCTGCACCAGAGTTATTAAAGCCAAGTCTATTTATTAATGCCTCATCCTCTTCTAATCTAAATACTCTTGGTTTAGGATTTCCGTATTGCTTTAAAGGAGTTATAGTGCCTACCTCTACAAATCCGAACCCCAATTTAAATAATGAATTATATACTTCAGCATTTTTATCAAAACCTGCTGCCATACCAATAGGATTTTCTAATTTTTTATTAAATAATTTTGTTTCAAACAAGGGATTATTTTTTTTGAAAACATCATTTTACTCTTTTTTGTATAAGATCTTTTGTTTCTTGGACACCAAAAAAACTTATAAAAAATCCCATTCGTGGTCCATTTTGGTCACCGAAAACGACTTCATAAATTAATTTAAACCAGTCTCTTAAATTTTTTGAATATCCATTTTCTTTACCAGTTGAATAAATTAATGTTTGGATATCCTCCGGTGACATTTCATCATTACAATTATCTAATGTACTAACCAAAGCCTTAAGTGCAATTTTTTCATCATTATTGGGTATTTTATATTTTTTTTGTTTTTTTATAACATCGTTAAAATATTTAATTGCATATCCTACTAAATCATTAAAAATTGGATAATCTTTTTCCTCAATATCTTTTTTATATCTCTTTACAAATTTCCATAGAAGCTCTTTACTATCAGCATTACTTGTTTCAACAAGATTTAAAAGCATTGAAAAGGACATTATCATTTTTTCTTCAGGAACTTTACTATCATGTACATGCCATACAGGATTCATTAACAACTTGAAATCATCTTGATTTTTCGCCTTATCCAATAATTCTAGATATTCATCAACAGTTTTTGAAACAATTTCTTTATAAAGTTTTTTAGCTCTTTTGGGATTTTGATACATGTATAAAGAAAGACTTTCTGGTGAAGCATATTTTAGCCATTGATCAATCGTAATTCCATTTCCCTTTGATTTAGAAATTTTCTCCCCTTTTTCATCCAAAAATAATTCATAAGCGAATCCAGATGGGTTTATTTTTCCTATTAGTTTTATTATTTTTGAGGATAAAATTGCACTTTCAATAAGATCTTTTCCATACATCTCAAAATCTACATCTAAAGCATACCATCTCATCGCCCAATCTACTTTCCATTGAAGCTTGCAATTGCCATCTAGAATACTCATCTCTAAATCTTTACCATTATTATCAAAAATTATTATCGATTTATCTTTATTTATTTCTTTCATTGGAATTTCTAAAACATGACCTGTATCGGGACAAATAGGTAAAAAAGGACAATATGTTTTCTGACGCTCCTTTCCCAAGGTTGGCAATATGATATTCATAATTCCATCATAATTTTTTAAAATTTCTTTAAGTGATGAATTAAAAAAACCTGACTTGTAGAGTTTTGTTGAACTTTTAAAACTATATTTAAAGTTAAAATTATCTAAAAAATTTTTAAGCATTTGATTATTATGCTCTCCAAAACTATCAAATTTTTTAAAAGGGTCTGGAACTCTAGTTAGCGGTTTATGTAAATTTTCTTCAAGCAAATCTTTATTCGGTACATTATCTGGAACTTTTCTAAGTCCATCCATATCATCAGAAAAAGTAATAATTTCAGTAGGAAGATCGGTAAGATGTTTCAAGGCATTAACAACCATTGAGGTCCTAGCAACTTCACCAAAAGTTCCTATGTGAGGAAGTCCACTAGGGCCATAACCTGTTTGTAGAGTAATTTTACCTTTTTTTTCTATTATAGACTTTCTTTCTCGAAGCATTTTTTTTGCCTCAACAAAAGGCCATGCACTTGTTTTGTCTAAATTTTCTTTTTTTATCATTAATAAACTTAATAAATTCTCTAAATTACGAACAACTTAATTCTTATAGAGTTGAAATTTATTTACCATAAAATAATGTTCTTTCAAAATGTCTAATTATAAAACTGTTTTTTTCACACTTGGAATTCTGCAAATAATACTCGGAATTTTTATGTTCATTCCAGTTGGTGTACAATTTTTATATGATGAAATTGATTCCTCCTTTTTTGGATCTTCTATAATAACTATCATTTTTGGAACTTTATTTTTTCTATCAAACCTAGATCACAATAAAAAATTAAATCTTCAACAGGCCTTTTTATTGACTGCTTTATCTTGGTTAAGTATTGCTATCTTTGGTTCACTTCCATTTTTGTTCTCAAGTATTAATTTTTCATTTACGAATGCATTTTTTGAGAGCATGTCTGGTATCACTACTACAGGCTCTACTATTATTTCTAACCTTGAGGATATGCCAAGAAGTATTTTATTATGGAGAGCGTTACTTCAGTGGTTGGGTGGCATTGGTATCATTGTAATGGCAATCACATTGATGCCAATTATGAATGTTGGTGGTATGCAACTTTTTAAAATTTCAAATAATGACTCATCTGAAAAAATTCTACCTAAATCAAAAGAAATAGCATTAAGATTAATACTTGTTTACACAACACTAACAATATTTTGTGCAACGTCTTACAAAATCTTTGGGATGAATTTCTTCGATAGTATAACTCACTCTATGACTACAATAGCGACCGGGGGATTTTCGAACTACAATGAGTCGTTAGGTTTCTTTGATAGTAGATTTATCGAAGGTTCAGCAATAATTTTCATATTATTAGGGAGTATTCCATTTATTTCTTACATAAAATTTTTAAATGGAGATAGAGAAATTTTTTTCAAAGATATACAAATCAAAACATTTTTAAAAATAGTCTTTTTTTCAATATTAATTTTATCGATTTATCTGAATTTTAATGGGTCAATTAAATTTGATTTTATTGCAGTGTTATTTAACGTAATTTCAATATTAACTGGTACGGGTTATGTTAATGCTCAATTTGATAGTTGGGGAAGTTTTTCACTCGTATTATTCTTAATATTAATGTTTATAGGTGGTTGCGCAGGTTCGACAACATGCGGTGTTAAAATATTTAGAATCCAAATTTTATACTCTTTTGTGATTAATAATTTAAAGAAAATTATTTATCCAAAAGGAGTTTTTATTCTTAAGTATGATCAAAACCCAATCGATAATAAATTTATTTCGTCAATAATTTCTTTTATTTATTTATATCTAATTATATTTTTTCTTCTAGCTGTTATGCTATCTTTAACTGGACTAGATTTTGTGACTTCAATTTCTGGAGCAGCTACATCAATATCCAATGTTGGACCAGGTTTAGGGTCAACTATAGGTCCCAATGGGGATTTTTCCTCAATACCAAACATATCAAAATGGATATTGTGTTTAGGAATGATTTTAGGAAGACTAGAATTATTTGCAATATTGGTTTTATTTTTACCCTCATTCTGGAGAAATTAAATTATGAAAAATATTAATATTTTTTTTGAAAAAAAACCTTTAAAGATGATTTGTTTAGGATTTTCATCTGGGCTTCCAATATTACTGGTTTTTTCAACGCTTTCGGTTTGGCTCGTTAAAGCAGGAATAAGTAGAAGCACTGTAACATTATTCAGCTGGGCAGGATTTGCGTATGCATTTAAATATCTATGGTCACCACTTGTAGATAATTACAAATTACCAATCTTTAAAAAATTTGGTCACAGAAGAAGCTGGCTCTTATTTTCTCAATTTTTAATTATTACTGCATTAATATTAACTGCATTTACAGATCCCAAAGAAAGTCTTTTTTTTACTGCTTTATTCATCACAATTCTAGCCTTTTTTAGTGCAACTCAAGATATTCTAATTGATGCTTTTAGAATTGAGTCCGCTCCACAATCTTTGCAAGGTCCGTTATCATCTATGTATATCGCTGGTTATAGAATTGCAATGCTTGTCGCAGGTGCTGGAAGTTTATGGTTAGCATCCTTTTTTGGGACAGAGATCTATAACCAAAATGTATGGAAAAAAGTTTATCTAATTATGTCTTTGTTCATGTTTATTGGAGTTTTTGCAACTTTCATCTCAGATGAGCCAAAATTAAAAAGAAATTTAAATTCTGATAATCATGTAAAATTTCTAATAACTATCTTTATTGCTGTTTTAGGTTTTATTTATTTGTACTCAGTTATAGATAGCCCTTTTGAAAAAAAGGATGTTTTGATAAATTTTTTATTTTCATTATTAAGATTAATAATCTGTTTTATTTTTTCGTATTTGATAATTTCTTTACTTGTATTGATTCAATTTTCTCCCAAAAATAAAATTTCAAAGAGTTATATGGGTCCAATTTTAAATTTTATTAAAAGATATGGAAAATTTGCATTTTTAATACTTATTTTAATTTCGCTATATAGAATTGCTGATATCGTAATGGGAGTTATGGCAAATATATTCTATTTAGAAAAAGGTTATAAAATTTCAGACATTGCAACTTATTCAAAATTTTTTGGGGTTTTTGCTACAATATTTGGTGGATTTGTTGGAGGTTATTGCTCATATAAATTTGGTACAATGAAATGCTTATTCTTTGGTGCCTTGATTGCTGCTTTAAGTAATTTGTTGTTTGCATGGTTAGCAGTGTCTCCAATCAGTATTAACTTTTTAATTGCAGTGATAACAGCTGATAACATATCTAGTGGATTTGCTGGAGCTGCCTTTGTAATCTATTTATCGGGCTTAACTTCAATAAAGTTTACTGCAACACAATATGCTTTATTCAGCTCTATCATGTTGTTTTTACCCAAGTTAATTGCGGGGTATGCTGGTAGCTGGGTTGATATTATGGGATATCCATATTTTTTTTCTTTAACTGCTCTTTTGGGATTACCTGTTCTCATTTTGATTATTTGGATCAGTAAAGTAGCCCCAGTAAAAAATTGAATGAGATACAATTTCTTAAATACATCCATATCTAACTTATATACTAAACCATCTAGTAAGGCAGAGGTTAGTTCACAAATAATATACGGAGAAAAATTTAAAATATTATCAAAGAAAAAAAGTTGGGTAAAAATTAAAACTAGTTATGATAACTATGTTGGCTTTATAAAAAATAATAATTTTAAGAAAAAATTTAAACCAACAAAAAAAGTTTATAATTTAAAAGCAAAAATTTACAAAAAAGTAAAAAAAAAATTTTTACCAACTAATCAATTTTTATATTTTGCTTCAGGAATATCAGTAATTGACAAAAATAAAGCTTTTGTTCAATTTGAAGATAATAAATGGTTAAGAAGTAAAGATTTGAGAGAAATTACACATTTTGAAAAAAACTATAAAAAAATTTTAAGATTATTTCTAAATTCTAAATATAAATGGGGTGGTAAGACAGCTGA
>LULE01000557.1_pt1 | contig 10502 bp, 9 predicted proteins | sample 728231 | NCBI WGS metagenome assembly LULE01 (sample SAMN03860297, study PRJNA289734) | marine metagenome | biome: seawater column; feature: ocean; material: water; isolation source: Red Sea water column Station 192 - depth 10m | place: Saudi Arabia: Red Sea | collected 2011-10-15 | depth 10 m | reverse complement strand
TTATTTACCCATCACTAACTATCTTTGCATCTATTTTGCCACTATATTTTGTAGCAACTTCGAGTGAATACCGTTTAAGTAGGATAGAAACCTGGCTTTCTAGAAAGTGTGATTATGGTGTAGATTTGTTGGGGGACTGCTTTCAACTAAATCAAAGTAGAATTGCTATTAGTTCTGGAGGTCTTTTTGGCCTTGGTCCTGGCACATCTAGAGCTAGGTGGGGATCTTTACCAAACTCATACTCTGATTTCATATCATCAATAATTGGCGAAGAGTATGGATTTTTTGGTTTATTTTTATTGGTCTTAGCTTTTTTTATATTAATTTCAACGACTTTTCTTATAGCGATTAGAGAAAAAAATGAAATAAAAAAACTAATTTCTGTTGGTTTTGGCAGTTGGATATTTTTTCAAACAGTTATAAATTTAGGTGGTGCAGTAGGCATTGTTCCAATTACGGGAATTGTTCTTCCATTTGTTTCTTATGGGTCAAGTGCTATGATTTCGATTTTTATAGCATTAGGTATTATGTATTCAAGAGATTATGAATAAAAAAATATGTTTTTTCTGCGTTGGGACTGGGGGACATGTACTACCAGTACGAAACCTTATAAGAGAATTAAAAGCATTAGGGACTAAAAATGAAGATATATTTGTTATTTGTGACAATCGGGGAAGACAATATCTAGATAATTTAGATGTAAGCATTCATACTCCAGAAATATTCGTTTCAAAGAAAGGTTTAGTGGGATATATATTTAATATTTTTACAATTTCAAGATCAATTAGAGAGGTAACTAAAATTCTTAAAGACCAGAATATATCAGTAGTTCTTACAACAGGGGCATACATTGCTCCAGTAGCTGCAATTGTTTCAAAAATTTTGAAAGCTAGATTTTTTATTCAGGAACAAAATATTTATGCGGGCTTAGGAAATAAGATAAGTGCAATGTTTGCAAAAACAATATTTACATCATTTGAAGACACTCAAAATATAAATAAAAGTAAATTGAAACATACTGGACCAGTAGTAAACACAACATTAGGAAGAAAATATATTGAACCATTAGGAGTACAAACGATTGGTTTTGTTGGAGGAAGTCAAGGGTCTGAAGAAATAAACAACTATGTTGAACAGTTTCTTAATAGCGAAGCCTCAGCGGACTTTAATGTTCTACATATTACAGGGAAAGCTAAGAATACTAATAAATTAGAACTTCAAAATTATAAAAGTTATGAATTTTTAAATGACATGGATGATTTTTACAAAAATATAGATATATTAGTAGGTCGTGCAGGAGGAGGTTCTCTTGAGGCTGCTTATTTAGGCGTTCCACAAATAGTAGTACCATACAAGCATGGCACCACATCGTCTCACCAAGATTTGAATGCAAAGTATTTAGAGAATAAGAAATTTGGATTTAAAGTGAATTCATTTGATGAGTTATTAAGCAAAGTTTCAGAAATTTCAGTAAAAATTAAATCTAATAATTTAGATATACCAGAAATAGTGATTGGAAATCAATCTATAGCTGAGGAGATTTATGAGTATATCAATTAATACTTTTCAATCATGTTACATAGTTGGTATTGGTGGTTCTGGCATGAGCTCTATTGCAAAATATTTATTTCAAAAGGGTTTAGAAGTATCAGGATATGATCAAAGAAGTTCTTATGTTACTAATCTTTTAAATAACGATGGTATAAAAGTAGATTTTGACATCTCTAATGCTACTTACAGTAGCGAAACATTATATATTGTTTCATCAGCAATAAATATAGAATCTACTTTCTTAAGTGATTTTGTAAAACAACCCAATGTTTTAACAAGGCCAGATTTTTTAAAATTATTATCTGCATCTGTTGACGTAATAGGAATAACGGGAACACATGGTAAAACATCTACTACGGCCTTACTTGCGCATATGTTTAAATTTAATGACATCGATATATCGTATATATACGGTGGTGTTACCTCATTTAATGGGATAGGTGGCCATTATGGTGATAAAAATCTTCCCTTAATACTAGAGACTGATGAAGCATTCAATACTTTTAAAGATATTCAAATTAAAAACTTACTCGTAACAAATATAGATCATGATCATATTGATTATTTTGGATCTTTTGAAAATTTAGTAAAAGCTTTTAAGCATGTTATTTCAAACGTAGAAGGTAAATGCGTAATTAATGTTGATGATGATCAATTATCTAAATTAATAAGATCAGAAGATATTTCTTACTCATCTTCTAAAGATTCTAATTACAAATTAAATTCATATTCAAGCTTTCTGTTTGAGGGAAACAAATTCAAAATTAATACAAAGTTAATAGGAGATCATTTTATTTCAAATATCGTTGGAGCAATTGCTTTAGCAAATTTGAACGGATTATCAATAGAACAAAGCTTGAATGCCATTGAACATTTTACTGGAGTAAAAAGAAGAACCGAGTTCATTGGAGAATTTAATGGTATAAATTTTTATGATGATTATGGGCATCATCCAACTGAAATCAAAGCAACTACCAAAGCTTTAAAGGCACATACACAAGGAAAATTAATAGTAGTGTTTCAACCACATAGGTACACAAGAACTAGAGATAATTTTAATGATTTGAGTAATTCTTTTGAATACTCGGATTTGACTCTTATTACAGACATATATTCAGCAGGAGAAAAGCCAATTCCAGGAGTTTCTAGTCTTATGTTTGAAAGTGAAAAGATCAAATATGTAAAATCGCCTAGGATGGTGCCTCCTTATTTGAAGAACAACATTTCTCCAGGAGATACAGTACTAACTATTGGAGCTGGAGATATTACTCTTTTAGGTCCTCAGATATTAAAATATTTAAATGAAAACTAGTAGCGTAAATCTTTCATCGGTAACTACATATAGATTTGGTGGTCTGTGTAAAAACTTCATCACTATAGATAATGTAGATAATTTTTCCAAGATATCTAAAGAAATAAATAGTAACAACACATTCGTTCTTGGAAAAGGATCGAATATTGCATTTGCTGACAGCGAATTTAGAGGTTATGTTTTACAAACAGATTTTAATTTTATAAATTTACTTAACGATGAGAACACATTAGAAGTTGGCTCTAGTGTGTATCTACCTGATTTGTCGAGGTATTTAAAAAAGGAAAGTTTAGAAGGGGGAGAGTTTTTACTAGGTATCCCAGGCTCTATTGGTGGTGCATTAAAAATGAATGCTGGAGCATATGGATATGAAATCGGAAGTAATGTTGTAGAGGTGAATTGTTATGACTTAGATCAAAAACAGCTTGTTAAATTAGATCCCAAATCAATAAATTACAGTTATAGAAAATCTAGCAATCTCAACAACAAAGTTATATTGTCGGCAATTTTAAAATTTGAAAAAGGAAATTCTAAAGAAATATCAGAGAAAATGTCTGAATTCAATAAAAATAGGAAAAAAAGCCAACCTCCAGGCATATACAACGCTGGAAGTGTGTTTAAAAATACTAAAGATTATTTCGCAGGGGAGTTAATTGAAAAAGCAGGCTTAAAAGGATATTCGATTAACAATGTAAGTGTTAGTAGCAAACATGCTAACTTTTTTATCGCAAAGAAGGGAGCAAAGGCCTTGTCTTTATACAAATTGGTACAGCATGTAAAAGAAAAGGTTAATGATAAATACGGAGTTATGCTCGAAGAAGAAATCCAGTTTATTGGTGAGTTTAACTAAATGGAAATTGATTTTAATGAACAAGAGAAAGTATCTTTTCGATCATTTTTAATATTTAGTCTTTTTTTATTAATAATCTTAAATACTGGCTTTACCTTGAACTCTGCTTATTTCAGAGTAAGCAAAGTTGAAGTACTAGGTAATAACGAGATATTTGATGAGGCTGATTTAATTAAACCGGCTTTAGGTCAATCCATTTGGTTAGTTAATAGTGATACTTTTTCCGATAACATACTGCAGATACCAACTATTGAAAGCGTCATTATTACAAAAGAATATCCAAATAAAATAACAATAGAATTGAACGAATATGACAAGATAATGACTATTACTGATTTAAGAGGCTCTGTACCTAAAAAAAGTACCCTTTATAAAAATATGATAGAAATTGAATCAGATGATATATTTCTTATACCTTCTCTTACTATAACTAACGGTCCTGTGCCTACAGGGTTTAATGGGGAAATGGTGTCACTTATCATGACACTTAAAAGCTACAATCTTGACGTTAATTCTTTCAACTTCACCTACGACGGAGATTTCTTCATTGGGGAGTACAGGTCTACCCTTATTGACTTTGGAAAACCATTAGATCTTGGAAGCAAATCTTCCGCACTAGGGTCTCTTATCGAAAACTCAGATTGTCAGGGAGAAATACGCTTTATCAGCAAAGAAGATATAATTGCGAATTGTTCATAAATCTAAATCTAAACTATAGATATAGATAAAATTTGAAAAATATATTGTTTTTAATTATCACCAATGATATTGTTTATTTATTGAATGGAGATTAAAACATGGCAACTAAAAGAACTACAAAAGAAAAAGGAGTCAATTTAAATATGAGACCTAGGAATTACACAGCTGTTATTAAAGTTGTTGGTGTTGGCGGCGGTGGAACAAATGCTGTTAACAGAATGATAAAAATGGGCATTAAAGGTGTAGATTTTGTTGCAGCTAATACTGATGCACAGAGCCTTTTAGGGTCCAAAGCTGATTTAAAACTTGATTTAGGTAGAAAAACAACTCGTGGACTTGGTGCAGGTGCAAATCCTGAAGTCGGAAGACAAGCTGCAATTGATTCACGTGAACTTATTGAAGAAGCTTTAAAAGGGTCTGATATGGTTTTCATAACTGCTGGAGAAGGTGGAGGTACTGGAACTGGTGCATCACCAATTATTGCAGAAATTGCACATGAGCTGGGTGCACTTACAGTAGGAGTAGTAACTAGACCTTTTGGATTCGAAGGTAGAAGAAGATCTGTTCAAGCAGAAGAAGGAGTCCAAGCATTAAGAGATGTATTAGACACTCTTATTGTGATTCCTAATGACAGACTTTTACAAATTTCAGATAAAGACATTAAAGCAAGTGAGGCTTATCTTAAGTCAGATGAAATATTATCTAACGGTGTTAAGGGGATTTCAGGATTAATCACTCAACCAGGAGTAATTAATGTTGACTTTGCAGATGTAAAAACAATTCTAAAAGATGCAGGAAATGCTGTTTTAGGTATTGGTAGATCAACAGGAGAACAAAGAGCTCCAAATGCTGCTCAGGCTGCAATTTCTTCACCATTATTAGAAGCAACAATGGATGGTGCAGAGGGAGTACTTATAACAATAACTGGTTCAGAAGACTTGAAACTTCAAGAAATAAATGAAGCTGCAAGAGTAATTACAGAAAAAGCAGATGATAATGCTGAAATTATCTTTGGACATACAATTGATGAAACTCTTGGAGATGCTGTAGAGGTAACTGTTGTAGCAGCAGGTTTTGGCCCTAGACCAAACAGAAGAGTTAAAGAGTCAAGTGAATTTGAGAATAATGGAGGTGACGGTCTTCCTGATTTTATTAAAGGATGATCGAATCAAAATTAATTCCCAAGGCTTTATTTTCAGATAAGAGTATTAAATCTGTAAATAATTTAAAAGACTATGCAGGTATCGAATACATTGCGTCAATGAATCAGACTCACTCCGACATAGTCACTTTTGTGAAATCATCTGCAGTATATGATTCTGATGGAATTTATACAGAAGAGCCAAAGTTAGGATTAGTCGTTCAAACCGCTGACTGTATGCCAATTCTATTAAGTGATAAAAAAAGAATAGGTGCTATTCATTCTGGGTGGAGAGGTCTAAAGAACAATATATTAGAAAAAGCAATCAAAAAATTTGATGTAAATGAATTATCAATTTCTATTGGCCCACATGCACAGTCATGTTGCTATGAAGTTAAAGAGGATGTCAAAAAATACTTTAATGACTATACCGAACTACGAGATGGGATGTTCTTTTTAAATATGTCAAAAGCCTTGAAAGATTTATCAGAAAAAGAAGGCTTTCAAGTTGAAATATCGTCAATATGTACAATCTGCAACAGTTCTTACAATTCTTATAGAGAAAATAAAACTTCTTCAAGACAATTTGGTGTTATATGGAAATAAGTAACTTAGATTCAATTAATTCAAAAGTTGTGTCTTATGGTGCAAAACTTTTACCAGTAGTAAAAAACAGGACAAACGAAGAAATAAAATTTTTGTACGAATTTGGATTTAGAGAATTTGGCGAAAATAGATTAACTGACTTTAATTTGCACAAAACAGTTTATAAAGATGTTGATTATCATTTTATTGCTCCAATACAATCCAGAAAACTTAAAGAAATTGTTAAAAACTTTAAATACATACATACAATTTCACGAGAAAAAGAAATCGATATATCAGAAAAACTAGATATTGACTGTAATTACTTAATTCAAGTAAATATAGACAACGATCCAAAAAAAAGCGGAGTGACTAAAAATCAAGTCTTTAAATTTTATGAATATTGCATAGAGAAAAAAATTACTGTAGTTGGTTTGATGACAATCCCTGATATAAATTCTGACCCAAAGACTATTTTTTCAGAAATGCACCATATAAATGAAAAATTAATTATGGATTACAGTTACAAAGGTGAACTCTCAATGGGCATGTCTAATGATTACGAAGTAGCACTTGATTACGGTGCTACAATAGTTCGTATAGGAACTAAACTATTTACATAATGTTAGAAAAATTTCTCATCTCAATTGGATTAAAGCAGCCTGAGTCTGTAGAGGAAGTTATGTCAACTCAACAAACTACTGTTAGGCCATCCGGAGAAAATAGATTTATTGATGACGAAAATATTGGAGACATTAGGGTTCATTCACCTAAAGATGAAGTAGAAATTAAAGCTTTAAGATCATTTTCTGAAATTCATAATTTAGGAATTGCTATAAAAGACGAATTTATAGTTGCAATGGATATAAGAGATATACCTGACCAACAAGAGAGAAGAAGAATTTTAGATTTTGTAACAGGAATGGCTTTTATGAGCAACTCAACTATAAGATCAATAAATCGTGATGGTGTTTTTTTGATACTGCCATCAAACTCTTCATTGAGTTCTACAGAAAGAGAAAGACTCCAAGATTTAGGTTTGTATAAAATAAATGTGTAGTGTTACATATTTATTATTTCGATTATTTTACTACTCCCTCTTTGCATGGATAATTCTAAGTTGGATACAGGTACCTTATGACCATCCTATTGGACAAGTAAAAAGTGTGTTAGATAGATACTTTGAGAGAATACTTGCTCCAATTAGATCTAGAATTCCAGCACTACGAATAGGCATGGCAGGTATTGATTTATCACCACTAATCCTTATTGTTGGATTTAATTTTGTTCAACCGTATATCTTAAGAGTTGTTTGTTGATCTTTCTATAAAAATATCTAAAAATCTATCATAAACTTTGTTTACGGAAGACTCTTTCTTAGTAATCAAGTCTAAAGTAAGTGTTTCATTTGTAATATATTTTGAAAAATTAGTTATAGTTTCGTGAACAAACTCGTCTTCAGATGAAATAGTTAACTTTATTCTGTCTGTGACATCAAGTCCTTGATTTTTTCTTTCTTTTTGGATATAAGAAACTAGTTCGCGTGAGAGCCTTTCCATTAGTAAAGACTCACTTAGTTCAGTATCTAGTAATAAACTAAAATTCTCAACTATATCTAATTCCTCAATATCTTTCTTTTTCTTTAACTTAATATCAATATCTTCAACATTTACATTTAAATTGTCTATGACAATAGATGTTTGATCCAGTAAAGATCTTTTTTGATCTTCGGTAATATTGGAGAGATATTTTGATACTTTATTTATGTCTTTACCCAAAGTTGGCCCAAGAGCTTCAAAATTCGGTTTAAATTCGTAATCAATCCAATCTTCAACATTTTCATCAATTTTAATTTCTTTTACATTAACCTCATTCATTATTAGGTTACTAATAATGTTCAATTGACTACTTATATTTTTATTATCTGAAATGACAGTCACAGAGTTTAAAGGTTGCTTATTTGGAAGCTTTAATTTGACTCTTAAATTTCTGACACTTTTAATAATTTTCTTAGCAAGAACAACACTTTCTTCTAAATCTTTATCAATCAACTTAGGATTTGATTCAGGATAATCACAATAATGTATACTCGTTTTTTCTTCATCTATTAAACCCTGATATATTTTTTCACAAATAAATGGGAGAACAGGAGCCATAGCTTTATTAAATTCAAGTAGTACTTCATGTAAAGTTTTGAACGCATTTATTTTATCAATATCATCAATACCTTTTTCTTTCCAAAATCTTTTTCTATTAGAACGAACATACCAATTCGTTAGCTCATCAACGAAGTTCATAAGTGGAGGGATTACTTCATATAGATAATAATTTTCCATCTTTTCATTCACAGTTTTAATTAAGGACTGTAAAGACGAAATTATCCATCTATCCATCAAGCTTCTTTCTTCAACCGGCAATGCTTTCATTAAATCTTCATTTGTTATTTCATCAGCATTTGCATAAGTTGAAAAAAATGAATAGCTGTTCCAAAGTGGGAGTATGATATTTCTAGTTACTAACTTGACTCCCTCTTCAGAGAATTTCAGTGGTTCACCTCTAACTACAGGCGAGTCGATCAAGTAAGCTCTTAAACTATCACCACCATATTCATTTAATAGTTCTTCAGGATCTGGATAGTTCTTTAAACTTTTACTCATTTTTCTGCCGTCTTCAGCTAATATCATTCCAGTTGTAATGCAGTTCTTAAAAGCTACAGAGTCAAATAATGCTACTGCAAGAACAGTAAGTGTATAGAACCAGCCTCTTGTTTGATCTAGACCTTCGGCAATAAAATCAGCTGGGAACCCTTGCTTGAAAAGCTCTTCATTCTCAAATGGGTAGTGTTGTTGGCCATATGGCATCGCACCTGATTCAAACCAACAATCTAATACTTCAGAAGTTCTTTTATAGGTCTTTCCTTCTTTTTCAATAATTAAGTCATCCAAATAATGACGATGCAAGTCAGTAATTTCTTTCCCAGTTAAGTTTTTTAGTTCTTCAACCGAACCTATACATAATTTATCGTCAGGGTCATCTATATTTATCCAGACTGGAATACAGCTTCCCCAGTACCTGTTTCTACTTATTGCCCAATCTCTTGCATTTCCTAACCAGTTCGAGAATCTCTTTTCTCCAATAAATCCCGGTACCCAGTGAGTTTCTTTATTAAGCTCAACCATTCTCTCACGAATTTTTTCAACATTAACAAACCAGGTAGGAATAGCTTTGTAGATAAGTGGTGTACCTGTTCTCCAGCAGAAAGGATAAGAATGCATCTCAGTTTTTTGACTAAATAGATTACCCCGTTCATTTAATTGGTTCATAATTACTGAGTCAGCATCTTTTACATTTAAGCCTTCCAACTCTTTAAATGTATCGTCAAATTTACCAGAGAGAGTGACTGGGTCTGCTATTACATCTATTCCAGAATTTTTAAGTGCATAAAAATCACTTTCTCCGTAAGCAGGGGCTTGAGAAACTAAGCCAGACCCAGAATCAGTGTTTGTATCATCACTATGAATTAATCTAAATGCACCATCAGAATATAGATTCTCGTATTCATTATATGCTGGAATATATGATGAACCAATAAGTTCACTTCCATTACATGATGAAATAATTTCTACTTCAAACTCATCTAACTCCTGAAGCCTTTGTGTTGCAATCCAATAAAACTCATCATTCATACTGACACGGGAGTAATCGATATCTTTACCAATAGCAATAGCTAGGTTGCCTGGAATACACCATGGTGTTGTAGTCCAAACCAAAAATTTATCACCCTTTTTTACATTATTGAAATCTTCTCTTGCATTTAGCGTAAAGTATATTGATGGATCTTCAACATCCCTATAATCCATATTTGCTTCAAAATTAGATAACGGGGTAGAAGCAGCCCATGAGTAAGGTAAAACTTTATAGTCCTGATAGATTAAGTCTTTTTCCCATAGTTCTTTAAAAACCCACCAGACACTTTCCATAAAATCGATATCCATTGTTTTATAATCATTTTCAAAATCAACCCACCTACCAATTTTTCTCGTAATTTTTTCCCAGTTTTCAGTGTTAGTCTGCACCTGAGTTCTACAAGCTTCATTAAATTTACCAATTCCATATTCATCAATTTGTTGAGGATCTTCTAAATTAAGATTTTTTTGAACCTCCATTTCTATTGGTAATCCATGAACGTCCCAACCGAATCGTCTTTCAACGTAATAACCTCGCATCGTCCAGTACCTGGGAACAATATCCTTTATTACACCAGCTAATAGATTTCCATAATGGGGACTTCCAGTTGGAAATGGTGGTCCATCATAAAATCTAAAAATTTTGTCATTTTTTCGATTATTTAAAGATGTTTGAAA
>LULE01001839.1_pt1 | contig 10550 bp, 9 predicted proteins | sample 728231 | NCBI WGS metagenome assembly LULE01 (sample SAMN03860297, study PRJNA289734) | marine metagenome | biome: seawater column; feature: ocean; material: water; isolation source: Red Sea water column Station 192 - depth 10m | place: Saudi Arabia: Red Sea | collected 2011-10-15 | depth 10 m | reverse complement strand
TCACTCCCCTCGTCCGGTCGATCGGCGCCACAGTGTGCACCATCGCCGGGGACCACTCCACACCGGTCTGGTGTGGCGGGCGGTGAACAGTGGGTGACGTCGCGCTATTCCCCTCCCGGGGAGGTCACCCCTGCGGGGTCGCGGGGGCGGCGTACCCGGCCTCCAGGACCGCCTCGCAGAACACGTCGTACGCCGCCGCGGGGGCCGCCACGAGCAGGTCACGCCCGGAGGCGCCGGTGTGCAGCTCCCATCGCGCGCCCGCGGCGCGCGCGACGAGCGCCGCCGCCGCGTGGTCCCACAGGTTCACGCCCTCCTCGACGTAGGCGTCGAGGTGCCCCGAGGCGAGCAGGCACAGGTCGAGCGCGCACGAGCCCAGGCGGCGGATGTCGCGCACCCGGGGCAGCAGCCGCACCAGGGACTCCGCCTGACGGCGACGCACCTCACGGTCGTAGGAGAAGCCGGTCGCGACGAGCATCTGCGACAGCGGCTGCGGGTCGCGCGCCCGCACCGGCACGCCGTCACGGGCGCCGACGGGCTCCCCGTCCTCGAGGTGCGCGCTCCAGGTGGAGCCGGTCGGGACCTCCAGGACGGTCCCGGCGACGGTCGACCAGCCGTCCGGTGCCGCGTCGTCGGCCACCTGCGCGGCGACGGAGACGGCGTGGCGCGGCAGCCCGTAGAGGAAGTTCACGGTGCCGTCGATCGGGTCCAGGACCCACCGCAGGCCCGACGTGCCGGGCCGGTCCTCCCCCTCCTCCCCCAGGATCGTGTCGTGGGGCCGGGCAGCGACCAGCCGCGCGCGCAGCAGCTCCTCGCTCGCGCGGTCGGCCGCGGTGACCACGTCGACGTCGCTGGACTTGGTGGCCGCGACCTCGACACCTCCGGCCGCGTGCTCCCGGACCAGGGCGGCGGCCTCGGTCGCGACCTCGCGGGACAGGGCGGCGAGGTCGCGCGGGTCGGTCACGTGTCGCGGCCGCAGAGGGCGGGTCGCTCGGCGCGCGGGTTGGCGCAGCAGCCCACGGGGCAGACGTCCCACATCGCGCCGATCCCGCCGGTGGCGGCCCGCACGACGTCCTCGCCGCGCTCGACGGTGGCCCGCTCGACCAGCAGGTCACGCACCATCGACACGAAGCGCGGGTCGGTGCCGGCGGTGGCCGCCCGCGTCGCGGGCAGGCCCACCTCCTTCGCGGTGGCCAGCGCCTCGGTGTCGAGGTCGTAGACGACCTCCATGTGGTCGGAGACGAAGCCGACGGGCACGATCACGGCCGCGGCGGCCCCGCGCTCCTTCATCGCGGTGAGGTGGTCGTTGACGTCGGGCTCGAGCCACGGCACCTGCGGCGAGCCCGAGCGCGAGCAGTAGACCAGCGCGTGGTCGTGGCGGGTGCCGGTCTCCTCCGCGACGCGGTCGACGATGCTGCGGGCGACGTCGAGGTGCTGCGCGACGTAGGCACTCCCCTCCTCCCAGTCCTTCTCCGGGTCGCCGCTGCGCTCGCTCATGGCCGTGGGGATCGAGTGGGTGACGAACACCAGCTCGGCACCGGCCCGGACGTCCTCGGGCAGGTCGGCCAGCGCGGCGAGCACCGCGTCGACGTTGGGCTCCACGAAGCCGGGGTGGTTGAAGTAGTGGCGCAACTTGTCCAGGCGCACGGGCGAACCCTCGGGGCCGGGACCGTCGCCGAGCGGGTCGACGGCGTCCCAGAGGTTCTCGCGGTACTGCCGGCACGACGACCACGAGCTGTAGGCGCTGGTCACGAAGCAGGCGGCGCGGGTGATGCCGTCCTCGGCCATCTGCCGCAGCGTGTCGGTGAGGAACGGGTCCCAGTTGCGGTTGCCCCAGTAGACCGGGAGGTCGATCCCCGCGCCGGCGAGCTCGGTGCGGATCGCGGCCAGCAGGTCGCGGCACTGGTCGTTGATCGGAGAGCGACCGCCGAAGAGGAAGTAGTGCTCGCCCACCTCCTCGAGCCGCTCGCGCGGGATGCCCCGGCCCCGCGTGACGTTCTCCAGGAACGGCACGACGTCCTCGGGCTTCTCCGGACCTCCGAAGGAGACGAGCAGCAGGGCGTCGTAGGGGCTCACGTCGGGGCTGGCCATGCCCACATCGTAGGAACCCGCCTTCTCACCCTGGAGGATCACCCGAGATTTAGCCGGGACCCGGCAGAGGTCCTAGGTTCCGGGCATGGCAGGCGGCGGTGCTGGAGGCGGGCTGAGGAGCTACCGGGACGTGCTGACGCACCCCGGCGCGCTCGCGTTCTCGCTGACGGGTCTGGTGGCTCGGCTGCCGATCTCCATGGCCGGTCTCGGCATCGTGCTGCTGGTCGAGGGGGCGACCGGTTCCTACGGCCTGGCCGGCTCGGTCTCAGCGGCCTACATGGTCGCCAACGCGGTGCTCGCCATCGCGCAGGGCCGGCTGCTGGACCGCTGGGGGCAGGGACCGGTCCTGGCCGTGGCGGGCACGGTCTTCGGCATCGCGACCTCGCTGCTGGTCTGGTCGGTCCAGGCGGACTGGCCGCGCACCGCGTCGTACGTCGCCGCGGCCGTGGCGGGGGGCTCGCTGCCCCAGATCGGCTCGGCCGTGCGTGCCCGCTGGGCGCAGGTGCTCGACCGGCCGGCGCAGGTGCAGACCGCGTACGCCCTCGAGGCCGTCTTCGACGAGGTCGTCTTCATCCTCGGCCCGATCCTGGTGACGGTGCTCGCCACGCTCGTGCACCCCGTGCTCGGGCTGGCGGTGGCCGCCGCCGCGGGGTCCCTGGGCTCGTGGGCGTTCGCCGCCCAGCGCTCCACCGCTCCCCCGGCCCACCCGCACCGGCGCGGGGGTGACCGGCGCGTGCCGCTGCCCTGGCGCACGCTGGCTCCGCTCACGGTCGTCTCCGCGTGCCTGGGCGTCCTCTTCGGTGCTGCTGAGGTGACCACGGTCGCGTTCGCGGACGAGCAGGGGGCTCCCGCCTGGGCCGGCGCGCTGCTGGCCCTGTGGGCCTTGGGCAGCCTGGTCTCCGGCGTCGTCACCGGTGCGCTGACCTGGCGTACCTCGGTCACCACGCGACTGCGGGTGGGGGCGAGCGCGATGGCGCTGGCCATGGCGCCGCTGTGGCTGGTCGGGTCGCTGCCGCTGATGGGGCTGGTGCTGCTCATCGGGGGTGCCGCCATCGCCCCGACGCTCATCGCCACGATGTCGCTGGTGCAGTCCAGCACCCCCCGCGCCCGCCTCACCGAGGGGATGGCCCTCGTGCAGACCGGCCTGGTCGCCGGCGTCGCTCCCGGTGCCGCTGCCTCCGGCTTCGTCGTCGACCACTACGGCGCCAACCCGGCGTACCTCGTGTCCCTGGCCGCCGGCCTCCTCGCCGCGCTGGCCGCGCTCACGCTGCCGCGGCCCCCGGTGTCCGACGGCGACTGACCGACCTCAGACGCTGGCGGGTCCCCGCGGCACCGGCGCCTGCCAGCCGCGCCACATCGACAGCAGCCGCCACACCAGGCAGACCGTGGCCCCGGCCGCGGCGGCCAGGCCGAACGGCACGTCCGCACGGTCGAGCAGCACCGCGACGAGCGCCCCTGCCAGCGCAGGGGTCGCGTAGAGCTCGCCCCGGAAGATCACCGGTACGCGGCCGGCCAGCACGTCGCGCATCATGCCGCCGCCGATGCCGGTCGCCATCCCCAGCAGCGCTGCCGGCAGCGGCCCCAGGCCGTAGTCGACGGCCTTGAGCGCCCCGGCGACGCAGAACAACGAGAGACCGAAGGAGTCGAAGACGTTGACCAGCCGCTCCATCCGGCCCAGCGCCGGGTGGTAGAGGAAGGTCACCAGGCCGGCAGCGACCGGCACGAGGAGGTAGCGCCAGTCCTGCAGCGCGGCCGGCGGCGTGGCGTCGATGAGCACGTCGCGCAGGAACCCGCCACCGAGGCCGGTGACACCGGCCAGGACCATCACGCCGAAGACGTCGAGCTCCTTGCGGACCGCGACGAGCGCGCCGGAGATCGCGAAGACGAAGATGCCGACGAGGTCGAGGGCGACCAGGGTCACGCTGGGTTCGGGGGTCGGCACCCGCGCAGGCTACCCACAGCCGGGGGCCGGGACCCAGCGGCCGCGGACGACCTCAGCGCACCCCGTAGAACGGCGAGGTCAGCGGCCAGTCGCGGGCGATCCAGTCGGGGACGAAGGCGTCCAGCGTGGACTCGAGCTCGCTGCCGACGTACTCGTCCCGCACCCACCACGAGATGACGGCGTCGCACCCGGGGCCGTCACCGGGATCGACGTAGACGCAGCCGATCAGCTCGGTCTCCTCGGCGTCGAGGAGCGCGTAGTTGAAGGACTCGTGGGTCTGCATCTCCTCCCAGTGCCGCTGCAGGTCCTCGCGGTCGGCCTCGGCGCTCATGTCGGCCGGCGGCCAGCCCCAGGCGTCGCCGTAGATCGCCCACAGCCGCTCCCGCGAGCCCATGACGGCCTGCATGTCCTTCTCGGTGTCGTCGGCGGTGATGGGACGCAGGTGGTGGCCGGTGGGCAGGTCCACCCGCAGCGGGTGCTCCCAGTCCGTCGGGAGCCAGGTCGTGGTCATGAGCAGATGGTGGAGCCTGCGAGCAGCGGTGCGCCACGCAAATGTGCGGCGGGTCCGACGCACCGCCGCACCCCGAGCGCACCGCGAGCGCGCCACGGGCCCCTCGGGCGCCGGGGTCCCTGGTCCGGGGCGTCTCCTGGCGTAGGCTCGCCCCACCCCGGGCACTCCGGCGGCGATGGACTGCTCCGCAGCGCCCTGCGCGGCGAGACGTCACGACTCGGTCAGTTGGAGATCACCATGGAGAGCGTCCTGCGGCCTCGCGACATCCAGGCCCGCATCCGCGCCGGCGAGACGCCGGAGGCGGTCGCCGAGGCGGCGCAGACCAGCGTCGAGAAGATCATGCCGTTCGCCGGCCCCGTCCTCGCCGAGCGCGAGCACGTCGCCCAGCGCGCGCAGCGCAGCTCGGTACGCCGTCGCAACGGTGACGGGGCGCGCATCCTCGGCGAGGCCGTCGAGTCCCACCTGCGCTCGGTCAACGTCGGCGTCGACACCGTCGCCTGGGACGCCTGGCGCCGCGAGGACGGGCGCTGGGTACTCACGGCCGACTTCGCCACCCAGACCCGTTCGGGCACCGGCACCTACACCTACGACATGCCCGGCAACTACGTCGTGGCCGAGGACGACGACGCCCGCTGGCTCATCGGCGACCGGTCGGCGACCCCGACCGCACCCCCGGCCCCCGACGACCTCGAGCAGGTGCGCCGCCGTCGTGCCGCCGCCCTCGACGAGCCCGACCAGCTGCCCCTGGGCGACGACGCGATCCACCTCGTCGCGCCCGAGTCGCTGCCCGACCTGCACGACGAGGCGCCGGCCCAGGAGCCGGCCCAGGAGTCGGCGGAGCCCGTGCGTGCGGACGCCGAGCCCGGTCAGCCCGAGCCGGCCCCGTCCTCGCACGACGAGCCCGCTCCGGCCGCGCGGGAGACGACCGAGCCGCCGGCTGCGCAGCAGACCCCGCCCGAGCACGTCGACGAGCCCGCCGGCCGCAAGCCGGCCCGCAAGCGCGGCCGCGCGTCCGTCCCGAGCTGGGACGAGATCATGTTCGGCGGCACCAAGGAGTAGCCCTCGGGGCATCCCCACGAGGGCCGAGCGGGGCTAGTCTCCGCCCATGGCCTACTTCGTGACCGGCGCCACAGGCTTCATCGGGCGGTTCCTCGTGACCGAGCTGCTCGACCACCGCGAGGGCGAGGTCTTCGTCCTCGTCCGCGAGGGCAGCCGACATCGGATGGACGCCCTCGTCCGACGCTGGGGCACCGACCGCGTCACCCCGGTCGTGGGCGACCTGTCCCAGGACGGGCTCGGTGTCGACCCCGCCTGGGTCGCCGAGCACCGCGGCTCGATCGAGCACTTCTTCCACCTCGCGGCGATCTACGACATGACCGCCGACGACGCGACCAACGAGACGATGAACGTCGGCGGCACCCGCCACGCCCTCGAGCTCGCCGAGGCGCTGGAGGTGGGCTGCTTCCACCAGGTGTCGTCGGTGGCCGCCGCCGGCGAGCACCGCGGCCGCTTCGACGAGACGATGTTCGACGAGGGCCAGCACCTGCCCTCGCCCTACCACCGCACCAAGTTCGAGTCCGAGCGGATCGTGCGCGAGGAGGCGACGGTCCCCTGGCGCGTCTACCGGCCGGCCATCGTGGTCGGCGACTCCCAGTCCGGCGAGATGGACAAGGTCGACGGCCCCTACTACTTCTTCCCCCTGATGAAGCTGCTGCGCGACCGGCTGCCCGCCTGGCTGCCGCTCGTGGGCGTCGACCTCGGCGACACCAACGTGGTGCCGGTCGACTACGTCGCGAAGGCGATGGACCACATCGCCCACTGTCCCGACCTCGACGGCCAGGCCTTTCACCTCGTCAACCCCGAGCCGCAGCCGGTCGTCGACGTCGTGAACGCCTTCTGCGCCGCCGCCGGCGCCCCACGGTTCGCCACCCCCGTCGACCGCGGCGTCACCCGGGCCGGGCCGCTCGCCCTGCTCCCCCGCGCGGTGCGCCCCTCGACGTACGCCGCGGCGCTGGCCCGCAACGGGATCGTGCAATCGGTCCTCGACCCGCTGACCAGCCAGCTCGGCATCCCCGCGGAGGTGCTGGGGCACACCGGCTTCGCCCCCGTGTTCGACTCACGTCGGACCGAGAAGGCGCTCGCGGGCTCCGGCATCGGCGTGCCGGACCTGGAGTCCTACGCCCGCACGCTGTGGGGCTACTGGGAGGAGCACCTCGACGACTCCTGCGGACGGGACGCCGACAACCGCGCCGCCCTGCAGGGCAAGCACGTCGTCATCACCGGCGCCTCCTCGGGCATCGGCCAGGTCACCGCCCTGAAGGTCGCGCAGTGCGGCGGCATCCCGGTGCTGGTCGCCCGCGGCAAGGACAAGCTGGAGGAGACCAGGGCGGTCATCGAGTCCCGCGGCGGCACGGCCCACGTCTACCCGTGCGATCTCTCCGACCTCGACGCGATCGACGCCCTGTGCGCCGAGCTCCCCTCGGTCGACTTCGTGGTCAACAACGCCGGGCGCTCGATCCGTCGCTCGCTCAAGCTCAGCCACGACCGCTTCCACGACTTCGAGCGCACCATGCAGCTGAACTACTTCGGCGCGATCCGCCTGGTGATGGGCCTGATCCCGGCCATGCGGGAGCAGCGGCGCGGGCACATCGTGAACATCAGCTCCATCGGCGTGCAGACCAACCCGCCGCGGTTCTCGGCCTACGTGGCGTCCAAGGCGGCCCTGGACTCCTGGTCCAACGTCGTGTCCTCCGAGCTCGTCGGCGACGGCATCACCTTCACCGGCATCCACATGCCGCTGGTGCGGACGCCGATGATCGCGCCGACCAAGATCTACGACAAGTTCCCCACGATCTCACCGGCACAGGCCGCGGACCTGGTCATCAGGGCGATGGTCGAGCGGCCGCACGAGATCAACACCGCGCTCGGCAACGCCGGCGCCATCGCGCACACGGTCGCGCCCAAGGTGGCGTTCCGCATCCTCAACATGGCCTACCACGTGTTCCCGGACTCCGCCGCCGCCCGCGGCGACGCAACCCAGGGCTCGCGGGAGTCCGAGCAGATCATGCTGGCCCGGGTGTTCAAGGGGATCCACTGGTGATCGGGCGGGAGGGATCCGTGATCCACCCGCTCCAGCTCCCCGGGTACAGCGCAGCGCGCACCCCCACCAGCTCCAGGGCGAGCACGTCGAGGCAGGCGGTCACGCCCGAGCCGCAGTACGCCGCGACGTCCGCCCCGGGCACGGCCCCGACACCGGCGTACAGCTCGCGGAGCTCGGGCACGGGGCGGAACCTGCCCTCGGGCGTGAGGTTGAGCGACGTCGGCACGTTCACGGCGCCGGGGACGTGCCCGGCCACGGGATCCACCGGCTCGACCTCGCCGCGGTAGCGCTCACCGGCCCGCGCGTCGACCAGCACCGCGACCCCGAGCACCCCGTCGGCCTCGACGACCGGCATCGATCCCGGCGTCCCGTCCAGGTCGCCCGGCTCCGTGTCGACCGGACCGGTCTCCACCGGCCCGCCGCCGGCGACCCACGCGCTCCACCCGCCGTCGAGCACCCGCACGTCCTCGACGCCGTGGTGGCGCAGCAGCCACCAGGCGCGCGCGGCGGCGTGGCCCGACCAGTCGTCGTAGACGACGACCGGGTGACCGCTCCGCACACCGGCCGACCGCATCGCCCCGAGGAAGGTCGCGGTGTCCGGCAGCGGATGGCGGCCGCCCGCACCGGGAGGTGCGGCGAGCGCCGTGTCGAGGTCGACGTACGCCGCTCCGGGCACGTGCCCCGCCTCGTGCTCGTCTCGCCCCGTGGCTGAGCTCCAGTTCTTCACCGGCACCATGGACTCCGGCAAGAGCACGCTGGCGCTCCAGACCAACCACAACCACGCCGCCCGCGGCCGTGTGGGGCAGATCTTCGTCACCCGCGACCGTGCCGGCACCGGCCGCCTCTCGAGTCGCCTGGGCCTGACCCACGACGCGATCGAGGTCGACAGCGAGTTCGACTTCTGGCGCCACGTCGTCGACCACCTGACCCAGGGCGGCCGGATCGACTACCTCATCTGCGACGAGGCGCAGTTCTACTCCCCCGAACAGATCGACGCCCTGGCCAAGATCGTCGACGAGCTGCAGATCGACGTCTTCGCCTTCGGGATCCTCACCGACTTCCGCACGCTGATGTTCCCCGGCTCCGCGCGTCTCGTCGAGCTCGCCGACCGGATGAACGTCCTGCAGGTCGAGGCGCTGTGCTGGTGCGGCAAGCGCGCCACCCACAACGCCCGTACCGAGAACGGCGTGATGGTCGTCGAGGGCGACGTCATCGTGGTCGGCGACGTCGAGCAGCCCGACCACCACGACGCGGACGTGGACGTCGCCTACGAGGTGCTCTGCCGGCAGCACCACCGCCGCCGGCTCACCGCCGCCCGCGCCAAGGCCGTCTCGCTCGCCCCCGAGCCACTGCCCTTCGGCTGACGCCGACACCCGCTGCCCGCCGCTGGCCGAGCCCCCAACCGCTGGTCGAGCAGGCGAGCGCCAGCGCCGAGCCTCGAAACCCCGTACGCCGACAAGCAACCCCTTCCCGCGGCGACCGGAGGGTTCCTCGTGACCCCCTTTCACGGCAAACCCTCCAGTCCCCTCGGACTCCGTGGTCATCGTGCGTGCGCGCCTGGACGTTCGCGCTGCAGCAGGTCCTACATCTTTCGAAGCCGTGCTTGCGGCGGGCTTCCATTTCGGTACTTGGTCGCTGCTCGCTCATGCCTTGCGGCACGACGAGGTGCTCGCTTGGGTTGCGCCTGCTTCGTCCTCCATAGATCCACTTCGAAGCCCACATCAAGGTTCCTTTCGAACTGGTGTTCTAGTAGAATCTGGTCATGGCACTCGGGCACCAGGATCACTCGGCACAGGACTCAGCTCCTGTCCCGACCGGTGACCTGCTCACCGAGATCCGCGACCTCGACCAGGCTGCCGACCAGGCCGACCGGGACCGGTTCATCGTTCGGGCTGCCCGACGACGACGCCCACACCGAGGCCGAGAACGCCTGGGTGTCCCGGTTCGGGATGCCCGGGGCCGACACGATGCTCGAGCTCGCCGGCCCGGGTGCGCCGGAGATCAGCGAGTTCGCGGTCATCGAGCTCGCCGCCGCGCTGGGTCGCTCGACCGACTCCGGACGGATGCTGCTCTCAGACGCCGTCGAGGCCCGTTACCGACTCCCCAAAGTCTGGCAGCGACTCCTCGACGGCCAGGTCCAGGTCTGGCGGGTCCGCCGCGTCACCGACCTCACCCGCGCCCTCACTCAGGAGGCTGCGGCGTTCGTCGACGCCCACCTCGCCCACGCCATCCACACCGCCTCCTTCACCACCATCAAGCGACTCGTCGCCGAAGCAGCCGCACGGTTCGACACCCAAGCGACGCTCCACGTCACCCTCGACCTCTCCACCGCCTGGACGATCGGCACCGCCAACGGCGTCCACCTCAGTGGTCTCCTCGACCGGGCCGACGCCGAAGAGCTCGAGCACGCCATCCGCACCATCGCCGACCAACTCCTCGCAGCCGGATCCCAGGACCCCCTCGACGTCCGCCGCGCCAAAGCCCTGGGCTACCTCAGCCGCGGCGACCTCACCCTCGACCTGGCTCCCGAAGGTGGTCGAGCAGCCAACGCCCCCGACGCAGGTGGTTCAGCAGCGACGAGCGCCAGCGAGGCTTCGCCGGTCGAGGAGGCGCGCCAGCACCGTCTCGAGACCAAGAAGCCCACCAGCCGACCGCGCCAGGTCGTCCTCCACATCCACCTCTCCGAGGCCGCCCTCAAGTCCTCGCCCGAGGTCGACCCCGACACCGGGATGCTCGGCCTCCACCTCGCCCGCGTCGAGAACCACCACCAGACCCTCACCGCCGACGCGGTCCGCGAGTGGCTGTCGGTGCCCGGCACCCAGGTCACCGTGAAGCCCGTCATCGACCTCGCCGACCAGATCGCCGTCGACTCCTACGAGATCCCCGACCGCATCAGCCAGCGGGTCAAG
>LULE01001610.1_pt1 | contig 10587 bp, 7 predicted proteins | sample 728231 | NCBI WGS metagenome assembly LULE01 (sample SAMN03860297, study PRJNA289734) | marine metagenome | biome: seawater column; feature: ocean; material: water; isolation source: Red Sea water column Station 192 - depth 10m | place: Saudi Arabia: Red Sea | collected 2011-10-15 | depth 10 m | reverse complement strand
GACCGTGAGCATGATGATCTTGGCCGAGGGCACGGCCTCCTTGATGGCCTTGCACGCCTCGATGCCGGTGCGCTTGGGCATCCGCACGTCGAGCAGGACCACGTCGGGGGCAGCGGAGGCCGCGAGCTCGGTGCCCTCGATGCCGTCACCGGCCTCGCCGACGACGTCGATGCCCTCCTCGACGGAGAGCAGCATCGTCAGGCCGCGGCGGAACAGCTCCTGGTCGTCGACGACGAGGACTCGGACGGACTCGTCGTTCTCGCTCTGGGACACGGGCCGAATCATGGCACGTTCGGGCCCCCCAGGGGGACCCGAACGTGTCATCCGTCGGTGCGCGGGGCTGGCCCGCGCGGCTCAGGTGCGTCTCAGCTGAGGGCTCACTCCTCGCCGAGGTCGAGGGAGATGACGCCGTAGTCGTAGCCGCGGCGGCGGTAGACGACCGCGGGCCGCTCGCTCTCCTTGTCGACGTAGAGGTAGAAGTCGTGACCGACCAGCTCCATCTCGTAGAGCGCCTGGTCGAGGGTCATCGGGGAGGCCGGGTGGGTCTTCTCGCGCACGACGAGCGGGCCGTCGCCGGTGACCGCGATGGGGCCGACGTAGCGCTCCTCGCTGGTCTCGGCGGGCTTCTCGTCCTCGACGACCAGACCACCGGGGCCCTCACCGGGCAGCGGGAGGCCGGCGGTCGCCTGGCCCACCGACATCGGGCGCTTGCCGCCGCGGTGGACGCGCCGCCGGTCAGCGGCCTTGCGCATCTGGCTGGCCATCTTGTCCAGCGCCAGGTCCAGGGCACCCATCTTGTCGTCGGCGGCGGCCTCGGCCCGGATCACCGGCCCCTTGGAGAACGCGGTCAGCTCCACGTGGACGGCACGGTCGTGCTGACGTGGGTTGGGCTCGCAATCGACCTCGACGTGGACCCGCATGATGTGGTGATCGTGCTTCTCGAGCTTGGTCAGCTTCTCCGAGACATGGGCCCGGAAGCCCTCCTTGATCTCGCAGTGACGACCGGTCACGACAACGTCCATGGCAATCCCTCCTCAGCGCGCACCGTCGGTGGTGCGCCGTTGGTGGGTGCGCCGTTGGTGTGTGGCAGGAGGAGTCCGTCCGGCCGACCTGGTCTTCGTCCCCACAATCGCCTGCTGAAGCGTTCGCAGCTTCTCTGCCACTACTGGCCTTCTCCCGACATCGGTCACATCTGGTGACCTGGTCGAGGCAGGACTTACGTCTAAGCCGCACCGTGATCCCGCCCGGAGGCGGTTACGTGGACCGTTTCGCCTGCGACTGGCATCGGCTTGCCGTGAGGGCGTCCGGATGGACCGACGCGCCCTGACGACGCAACCACGGACCCGGACGGACTCCATGACGAGACGATAGGCCCAACGGCGGGTGCACGGAAGGGAACGAGGACCCCTCTTGGCAAAGCCTCAGGTGCGCCGTCCCCTCCCCTCGGTACCCCGCCGAGAGGTCGCCGCCACCGTGGCGCTGCCCAGCACCGGGACCCCCACGGCCCGCAGCGCCCGCTGCGCCTCCACGAGCGTGGCGCCGGTCGTCACGACGTCGTCGCAGACCACCGCCCCCGCGATCTCCGGTACGCCGCCGGCCAGCCGTCGCAGGGGCCCCGGGCGCACCCGCAGCGCACCGTGCAGGTTGGCGGCGCGCGCGGCCGTGTCGAGCCCGGACTGGTCCGCCACCCCCGGACGGGTGGCCAGCAGCGGCACCGAGCGGGCCGGCACCCCACCCCGCTCGAGCTCGCGCGCCGCCGCCCGCACCAGCGCCAGCATCGCGTCCCTGCCCCGGGCCCGCACCGCGGCGGGCCGCGAGGGCACCGGGACCAGCACGAGCACCGCGCCCGGGGCGACGCCGCCCTCCGCCGCCAACCCGGCGACGCTCTGCGCGAGCAGTGCCCCCAGTGGCGCGGTCAGCTGGTGGCGCCCCTGCTCCTTGTGCGCCAGCAGCAGCGCGCGCAGCGCGCCGGTGTAGCCGCCGCAGGACCAGACCGGCAGCAGGCCGGGCGGGCAGGGCCGCGGCCGGGTGCGCGAGCGGGTCAGCGGGGCGTCGAGGAGCAGGCGCTCGCGGCACGCGCGACACAGCACTCCCCCGGGTCGGTCGCAGGCCGCGCACCGGCCGCCGAGCAGCAGGTCACGGGCGCCGTCGCGCAGGGTGGTCGGGTCCACGGGGGCATCCCACCGCCTACCGGACCGCCGTCGGGACGACCGGGCGACGGCGGTGGAGGACCCGGTCAGGAGCGGGGCGTGTGGAGGGTCGGCGGGTCAGCCGGCGTACGTCACGAAGGTGAGGCCCTCGTCGAGCACCCGCGGCCCACGGACAGTGGCGTTGAGGTCGGCCAGCCCGGTGTCGGTCACGGCGTAGACGCGCGTGCCGCGTGCCGGTGAGCCGACGAGGGCGGTGGCGCCGGACAACGTGGTGATGATGCCGTCCAGCCCGCCGGGCGAGCCGTCGACGCCGACGGTGACGACCTTGGCCGAGACGTCGGTGAGCCGGTTGAGCACGGCCAAGGTGGTGGTGGACGTCCACGCGACGTCGCGGATGCGTCGGCTCGGGTCGTCGTCGAGGTTCAGCGGGCGCGACCGGGTCGCCCCGGTCACCCGCTCGCTGTCGTCCCCGCGGATGCGCGCCACCCGGACCGTGTCGGCGCTCGGACCGCGGACCACGGCGACCAGGCGGGTGCCGTCACGGGAGACCAGGAAGTCACGCACCTCCTCGCCGGTGACCCCCGGGACGTCCAGCACGCCACTGTCCTCCCCCTGCACCCACCTGACGACAGCGCCATCGGCCGTGCGGTCGAGCAGCCAGAGCCGGTCGTGGACGTCCCAGGCCGGTGGCAGCAGGTCGGTGCCGACGGCCGCGGTCGTCACGTCGGGCAGGCCGGGGTCGGTCGACGGGTCCTCCCGCGGCGTGACCCCCTCGCCGTCGGTCAGCGGGGCCAGCAGGACGGTGCCGCCGGCCTCGGACACCGCGGCGACGCGCGTGCCCAGCAGGTCCACGGCCACCGAGCGCACGCCGAGGTCGACACGACCCATGACGCCGCCGACCGGGTCCAGGGAGCCTGGCGTCCCCGAGACGAGCAGCCCGTCGCGCAGTCCGTGCAGCAGCGAGTCGGTCTGGAAGCCGACCGGGTCCAGCTGGTCGCCCACGGCCACGGGGATGCGCGTCTCCCCGCCCACGGTCCGCACCGGCCGACCGTCGATCGCCAGGGTGAAGGCGTCGACGTCGGGATCCTGGCGCAGCGTCCAGGCCAGCTGGGCGAAGAGCAGCTCGGTGTCGGCGGGCGAGAACGCGCTCGCTTCACCGGTCAGGCTGATGGCGGCCAGCCCGTCGGTCACCGGCACCGACAGGTCGACCTGGAGCCCCGAGGGCAGCTGGGTGCCGAGGACACCCTGCAGGGCGCGGCCCGGGCCGCGCAGCAGCCCGGAGACCAGCGAGGAGGCGAAGGTCGGGTCGTCGCCGACGAAGACCGGCTCCGGCACCAGCACCGACCCCGAGGGGTCGGGGAAGTAGAGAGCCACCCGGCGGTAGCGCTGCTCGAACCAGGTCTCCGGGACTACCAGGGCGTCGGGCAGGTCGGAGATGCGGTACTCGCCGTCCTCGGTCACGAGCCGGAACCCCAGGATGCTGTCCTCGGGGGCGAGGTCGCCCTGCCAGGCGCCGCGCGCGTCGAGCCGGCTGGCGCCGCCGAGCCGCACCTCGATCCGGGCGGCAGCGCCCGCCGGCGGCAGCGCGTCCTCGTAGACGATGGTGCCCGCGGGCGACCACGTCGACCGGGTCTCCGAGCTGAGGAACTGCTTGGCCGTCGACAGCTCGGTGGGCCAGGCCTGCATCGCGTCGAGGAAGCCCTTGACCACCTCGGCCGCGGACATGCCCTCCTGCGGAGGTCGCGCATCGATGGCGGCGGCACCGCCGGTGTCGGTGGCCGAGCCGCCCGACTCCTCGACCTCGACGACCGGCCCGGCCTCGGGCAGCGCGACGCAGCCCGTCAGCGCCGCGAGGCAGACGGCGACCAGGCTGGCCGCGACCCGGCGCCTCACACCGGCTCCACGACGTCGTCGGGGATGAGCGGGATCGGGCTGCGGCGCAGGGCGTCGCCGTTGCGCCGCGGCAGCGTGAGCCGGAACTGCGCACCCTCGCCCGGGCGGCCCCACGCCTGCAGCCAGCCCCCGTGCAGGTGGGCGTCCTCCAGGGAGATCGACAGCCCCAGGCCGGTGCCGCCCGACGTGCGGGCACGGGCGGGGTCGGCCCGCCAGAAGCGGTTGAAGACCATCGCCGACTCCCCCGGCGCCAGGCCGACGCCGTGGTCGCGCACCGCCACGGCCGCGGCGTGGTCGTCGCCGGCCACGCGCACCACGACGGTGGGCGTGGCGCCCGGGCGCCGCGGACCGGCGTGGTCGATCGCGTTGCTGACCAGGTTGCGCAGGACGCGCTCCACCCGGCGTACGTCGGCCTCGGCCAGGCAGGGCCGGTCCGGGGCCCGGACGACGAGCCGCACCCCGCGCTGGTCGGCCAGCGGCCGGGTGCTCTCCACGACGCGGTGGGCGACGTCGACGAGGTTGACGTCGTCGACCTCGAGCTGCGCCGCGCCGGCGTCGAAGCGGCTGATCTCCAGCAGGTCCGCGAGCAGCGTCTCGAACCGGTCGAGCTCGCAGCTCGTGGGAGACGTCGGAGACGAAGCGGCGCTGGACCCGGCTGAGCTCCTCGAGCTGGCGGATCTGGCGCTGCAGGTTGGAGGCCATCTGGTTGAAGGAGGTGGCCAGGCGGGCCAGGTCGTCCTCGCCGGAGACCTCCAGGCGCTCCTGCAGCTGTCCGGCTGCCAGCCGCTCGGCGACCCGCCGCGCCATCCGGATCGGGGTGACGACCTGCTGGGCCACCAGCCAGGTCACGCCGGCGACCAGCAGGAGCAGCAGCACCCCGGCGGTCAGCAGCGCCCGGGTGACCAGCGCCAGGGTCTCCTCGTCCTCGGAGGTCGGGAACAGGAGGTAGAGCGTGTAGGTCCGGCCGTCGGCCGGGAGCGTGACCTGCGAGCCCACCGCGATGCCCGGTTCGGAGACCGGCGTCTCCCCGTCGGGGGCGAGCCGGCGGATCGTGGTGAAGGTCCACGAGGGCGTCGCGACCGTCGAGAAGTGGTCGACCAGCGAGGCCGGCACCGACGTGCGGTCCAGGCCGAAGGTGTACGTCGCCCCGCCGCCGCCCGGGTCCGCCGCGACGCCCGTGGGACCCGCAGGGCCGGCCAGCACCACCGCGAAGTCGCGCGAGAGGCCTCGCTGGATGATCGGCTCGACCAGCGCCCGCTGCTGCTCGGCGGCGTCGACGTCGCTGAGGGTGGCCGAGGCCAGCCGGGTGCGGGCGTCCTCGGTCTCGTCGAGCGCCTCGGCGACGACGGCGTCGACCCGGTCGTCGAGCAGGCCGTCGCGGGTCTGGCGCAGCAGGAACCAGCCGACGACACTGACGACCAGGAACGACAGCACGAGGGTGCTGGCCACCACCCGTGCCTGGATGGAGCGGCGCCAGAAGGTGAGCGCGGCCACCCGTCGGCCGCTCAGGCGGTGCCGGCCTTGTAGCCGACGCCTCGCACGGTCACCACGATCTCGGGGTTCTCCGGGTCGTGCTCGACCTTCGAGCGCAGCCGCTGGACGTGCACGTTGACCAGGCGGGTGTCGGCCGCGTGGCGGTAGCCCCAGACCTGCTCGAGCAGCACCTCGCGGCTGAAGACCTGCCACGGCTTGCGGGCCAGGCAGACCAGGAGGTCGAACTCCAGGGGCGTCAGGCTCACCGGGCGACCGCCACGGGTGACCTGGTGGCCGGCAACGTCGATGTGGACGTCGCCGATGGTGAGCGTCTCGGCCTGCGCGGTCGCGTCGAAGCGGCGTACGCGCGCACGGATGCGGGCCACCAGCTCCTTGGGCTTGAACGGCTTGACGACGTAGTCGTCGGCACCGGACTCCAGCCCGACCACGACGTCCACGGTGTCGCCCTTGGCGGTGAGCATCACGATCGGCACGCCGGACTCGGCGCGGATCTCCTTGCACACGTCGATGCCGTCGCGACCGGGCAGCATCAGGTCGAGCAGGACGACGTCGGGGCGGTAGTCGCGGAAGGCCTCGACGGCCTCGTCGCCGCGCAGGCACATCCGCGAGTCGAAGCCCTCCTGGCGCAGCACGATGGTGAGCATCTCGGCCAACGAGGCGTCGTCGTCGACGACGAGTACCCGACCCTTGGTCGTGTAGTCGTCCTGCGGCGCTGCCTCACTCATGGTCACCATCTTGCACCCTCCCCCCTGGCGGGCGTGCGAACGGCGGCCCCGACACCGCGGGGCCGCCGTGCGCGATCGATCAGTAGCGGTACTCGTCGGACTTGAACGGCCCCTCGACCGAGACGCCGAGGTACTTCGCCTGGTCGTCGGTCAGGGTCGTCAGCCGCACGCCGAGCGCGTCGAGGTGCAGGCGGGCGACCTCCTCGTCGAGGTGCTTGGGCAGCACGTAGACGCCGACGGGGTAGTCCTGCGGCTTGGTGAAGATCTCGATCTGCGCCAGCACCTGGTTGGTGAAGGAGTTCGACATCACGAACGACGGGTGGCCGGTGGCGTTGCCGAGGTTCATCAGGCGGCCCTCGGACAGCACGATGATCGCGTTGCCCTCGCCCTCGGGGAACGTCCACAGGTCGACCTGCGGCTTGACGTTCTTGCGGACGACGCCGGGGTAGGTCTCCAGGCCGGCCATGTCGATCTCGTTGTCGAAGTGACCGATGTTGCCGAGGATGGCGTTCTTCTTCATCCGGCGCATCTGGTCGACGCTGACGACGTCCTTGTTGCCGGTGGCGGTGATGACGATGTCGGCGATCTCGATGACGTCGTCGAGGGTCGACACCTGGTAGCCGTCCATCGCGGCCTGCAGCGCGCAGATCGGGTCGATCTCGGTGACGATGACGCGGGCGCCCTGGCCGCGCAGCGACTCCGCGCAGCCCTTGCCGACGTCGCCGTAACCGCAGACCACGGTGACCTTGCCGCCCATGAGGACGTCGGTGGCGCGGTTGATGCCGTCGACGAGGCTGTGGCGGCAGCCGTACTTGTTGTCGAACTTCGACTTGGTGACCGAGTCGTTGACGTTGATGGCCGGGAAGAGCAGCGAGCCCTCGCGCATCATGTCGTAGAGGCGGAGCACACCGGTGGTGGTCTCCTCGGTGACGCCGATGATCTCGCGGGCGACGTTGGTCCAGCGGTCCTTGCTCGCGGCGAGGCTGCTCTGCAGCACCTCGAAGATGATGCGCTGTTCGGTGCTCGTGGCGGTGGCCGGGTCCGGCGCCTCGCCCTTCTTCTCCGCCTCGACACCGAGGTGGACCAGCAGGGTGGCGTCGCCGCCGTCGTCGAGGATCATGTTCGCGAAGCGCTTCTCGCCGGCCTCGTCGGTGCCCCAGTCGAGGATCTGCTGGGTGCACCACCAGTACTCCTCCAGCGTCTCGCCCTTCCAGGCGAAGACCGGCACGCCCGCGGGCGCGTCGACGGTGCCCTCGGGGCCGACCGCCACGGCCGCGGCCGCGTGGTCCTGGGTGGAGAAGATGTTGCAGGAGGCCCAGCGGACCTCGGCACCGAGCGCGGTCAGCGTCTCGATGAGGACCGCGGTCTGGGTGGTCATGTGCAGCGAGCCCGCGATGCGGGCGCCGGCCAGCGGCTTCTCGGCGCCGTAGCGCTCCCGCATGGCCATCAGGCCGGGCATCTCGTGCTCGGCGAGCTCGATCTCGGTGCGGCCGTAGTCGGCCAGGGACAGGTCGGCGACCTTGAAGTCCATCAGGGTGTCTCCTCGCAGGGGGTTGGAGCCAGGCCTGCGTCGCGCATCTGCGCACCGTCGGGATCTCCCACGCAGTCCGCCGTCCAGCGTAGGCGGACAGGCGTGACGACCGGGAATCCCGGCGGGTGGTGGGCTGGAGCGGCCAGCCGTCGAGCAGCCGTCGACCCGTCGCGGACCAGCCCGGGGGTCAGTGCGCGTTGCGCCGCGGCACCAGGTGCATCACCGCGACCAGGACGGCCCCGATGACCAGCCCCAGGACCGCCGAGCAGCCGGTGTTCGTCACCCAGCCGAGGACCGACCCGAGAGCACCCGTGGCGTCGTGCACGGCCTCCTCGAGGTGGTGCACGACGTCGTACGGCGCGTGCCAGCCGAGGTCGTGGGAGCCGACGAGCACGATGTGCCCACCCACCCACAGCATCGCGGCCGTGCCGACGGCGCCGATGACCTCGAGGACCCGCGGCATCGCCTGCACGAGCCCGCGGCCGACCCGCTGGGCGACGGCGCTGGAGCGTTGGGCCAGCGAGAGGCCGACGTCGTCCATCTTCACGATGAGCGCGACCACGCCGTAGACGACCGCGGTGATGAAGAAGGCGACGACCACCATGATGGCGGCGCGCGACCAGAAGCTCTCGCCCGCCACCTCGTCGAGGGAGATCACCATGATCTCGGCCGAGAGGATCAGGTCGGTGCGGATGGCGCCGGAGATGAGGGTCTTCTCGGTCTCGGCCGGGTTGCCGGCGGCGACCTTCTCCAGCGCCTCGTCGTCGTGGTGCCCGTGGCCGGGGCCGAACTTCTCCCAGATCTTCTCCGCGCCCTCGTAGCAGAGGTAGGCACCGCCGCACATGAGGATGATCTTGAGCAGGGAGGGCAGCAGCTCGCTGAGCAGCAGCGCGGCCGGCAGGATCAGCAGCAGCTTGTTGCGGATCGAGCCGATCGCGATCTTCTTGATGATCGGCAGCTCGCGCTCGGCCGCCACGCCCTGGACGTACTGCGGGGTGACGGCCGTGTCGTCCACGACGACACCGGCCGCCTTGGCGCTGGCGCGCCCGGCGGCGGCACCGACGTCGTCGATGGAGGCGGCCGCCAGCTTGGCGAGCGCCGCGATGTCGTCGAGAAGGGCGAAGAGTCCACCGGCCACGTCGGGAGCCTAGCGGTGCCTCAGACCCGGACCGTCTCCCGCTGCACGTGCGTCTCGATGCGCGCCGCGAGCTCGTCGGCCTCCTTCTTGGCCTCGGCCACCTCCAGGGCGTCCTTCACCCGGCGCTCGCCCCAGCCCAGCGGATCCACCGCGTGCTGCAGCACCCGGGCCACCGGTGGGCTGGCCAGCAGCAGCGCCACCGCGACCGACCCGAGCGTGGTCACGACCAGCCCGAGCGCGACGTGGTCGCCGAACAGCTCGCCGTAGCCCGCGTAGCCCAACCCCTTCACCACGAAGCCGTGGAAGAGGTAGACGATCAGCGTCGAGGCACCCATCGCGGTGAACCAGCCGCGCACCCGCGGCACCAGCGCCAGGAACGCCCAGGTCCCCAGCGTGCCGAGCACCAGCAGCGCGGCCCGGGTCAGGAACGCCTGGCCGTCGCTGACGTCGAGCTCCTCGTAGCGGGCCCGGTAGTAGAGCCACTCGGTCCCCGCCCAGTCGTCGGTGCGCGAGGTCAGCACCCAGATGCCGACGAAGACACCGAGGGCCGCCACCTGCGCCGCACGGCTGCGCAGCAGCTCGAGCCGCTCCGGGGTCGACTTCAGGCCCAGGACGAAGAACGGCAGCAGACCCAGGATCCGCGCCACGTCGAGCGTGTCACCGGCGTACAGCCCCGCGACCAGGGAGATGACGACGGCCAGCCCCAGGCCGCCCCACATGTTCTTGAACACCGGGGTCAGCAGCCGCCAGAAGAACAGCGCCGAGAGGTACCACATCGGCCAGTGCGGGTCGCGCCAGAGGTTCTCCAGCTCCTCGCCACCGACATGGATGCGGAACATCGCGATCGCGCGCGGGTGTAGGTCCAGCGCTGGGAGAGGTAGCCGGTCAGGAAGACGAACGCCGGCATGTGCCAGGCGTAGAGGAAGTCGTAGAGGTGGTCGTTGGTCGTGGAGTCGGGCAGCACCACCCACGCGTGTCCCACCACCACCAGGGTCACCAGCGCCATCTTGGCGTTGTCGAACCACGGGTCTCGAGAAGAGGCCATGGGAACCGTTCTTCCCGCTCCTCCCCCGCGGCGAAACGTGACGCATGCCCCTCTCAGCGACTCCTCAGGCGAGCGCCAACGACGGCACCCACCGCTGGGTGAGGTGCGATGAGCGCCAGCGACGTCCCATCCGCCGGTCGAGGAGGCGCGCCAGCGCCGTCTCGAGACCCCGTACGCCGACGAGCAACCTCATGCCGGCGCGACTGGAGGGTTCCTCGTGAACCCCTTTCACGACACGCCCTCCGGTCCTTGTCGACTCGGTGGTCGGGGTGGGTGGGCGCCTGGACGTTCGCGCTGCAGCAGGTCCTGCATTGATCAAAGGCGTGCTTGCGGTGGGCGTTGGATTCGGTACCTGGTTGCGGTTCGCTCGACCCCTTCGGCCCGCTGGGGTGCTCGCTTGGGTTGCGCTTGATTCGTCCTCCACAGATTCACGCCGGAGCCCACATCAGGGTTCCTTTCGAACTGGTGTTCTAGTAAACTCTGGACATGGCACTCGGACACCACGACACCCCCTCGCAGGACACTCCTGCGGAGTCGACCGGTGACCTGCTGACCGAGATTCGCGACCTCGACAAGGCTGCTGACCAGGCCGACCGGGACCGGTTCATCGC
>LULE01000846.1_pt1 | contig 10594 bp, 10 predicted proteins | sample 728231 | NCBI WGS metagenome assembly LULE01 (sample SAMN03860297, study PRJNA289734) | marine metagenome | biome: seawater column; feature: ocean; material: water; isolation source: Red Sea water column Station 192 - depth 10m | place: Saudi Arabia: Red Sea | collected 2011-10-15 | depth 10 m | reverse complement strand
TTTTGTAACTGCGAACGTTCTGCAATCGATTTCATTTTTCCACCAAGTTAATTTCTTGCCAGGAGAAGACTTAGCTAATATTTCAATAACAGAAGCTCTAGACATTCTCCACCATTCAATAACATCTTGTGGTCTCATATCACTGCCTTTTCTTATTGCTTCTTTTTCAAATTTTTCTAAACCCTTAGGTCCTCTATATTTACTAAATTCAGTACCTTTTTTCTTTAGAGCATTGTTAGCAAGATCTTCAAGAGCTGCAAGATAACTAACATGTGCGGTAATATCCCAGTTTTTGTATGTAGTTTTTGTATTCCAATTTCTAACAGGAATACTCTGAAGATATTGATCTAATAATTGCTGTTCAGCGACGAGGTTACTTAGTATTTCTTGCATCATTATAAGTTTACTTGAGGTAAACAATTAACTCCAGTGTCAATTTAAGCAAAAAACCCTTTTTTTAAATTAAGTTTGTATTTATGATGCATTAATGAGGAAAATCTTAAAATTTGTTGTAGTAATACTTGGGTTTAGGTATGTTTTAAGACTTATGGATGAAAATGTTGATATCAAGATTCAAATTAAGAAACTTAGAAATGAATTAGCTAATTTGGAAACTGAAGATTTAGAAAACAAAATTAAAGATTTTTTTAAAAAGTACGATCCAAAATTTAAAGATCAAGAAGAAAATCAAGAAGATTTTTAAAGTAAATAATCAATGTGGAGATTACTCGGAAAGTCAGCACATCTCTGGCCAGAATGGCTTTATAAGATAGTTTCAAAAATCCACTCTAAAATTATAAAATTTAATCATTCCTTTTTAGGTGAAAAAATAATAGGTGATCACATTCTTTTACTTGAAACTATAGGTAGTAAAACAAATCAACTTAGAAAGACACCTTTAACTTATGCTAATTGTGAAAATGATTATATAGTTGCAGCTTCTTACAGTGGTAATGATAAAACACCAGATTGGTTTTATAATCTATCTTCCTCAAATCCATTTATAACAATTAATAATGAAAGATTTGAGGCTACTTATGAATTAATAGAATCCTCTGATAAAGAATATTACTGGAGTTTATTGGATGAAGTCTATCCAACTTTTCAAATGTATAGAAAAAGAACTGATAGAGACATACCTCTAATTAAATTTTCTAAAGTTGAGGCTTTATAGATGGCCCTTTTCTAACTATTGTGTTCCATAAAGTTTTATAATGATCTAAGTCTTCTTTATTAACATGAGGTAGTACAAAGTTTTCCCAAGTGTCTTTTAGAGGGTCTGATGATTCTGCATAAACATCTAAGCCTATAGGGATTCTCTCTACAATTGTTCTTAAACTCATAGGTGTTTCTATATTGATACTTATATCATCTGACATAAATGAGTTATTAATTTCTGTTGCTAGTTTAATTATTAAATCTCTGTATTCTTTTTGAAGCTTCGGATATCTTTTTTCAAAAATAGTATTTAGCTGTTCTTTATTTGGGAAAGGCTTATCCCATATAACCCACCTATCCGCAAAAGCTTTATTTAATGACTGGGTACCTGCATAATCTCTTAAACTAGTTGGGTTCATTGTTCCAAAAATATAAGTATCTTCTCTTAGCGAAAGCACTTCTCCGTTTGGGAGCTCTAACTTTCTATGTCTATCAAGTAATGAATGTAGTGCAAATAAAACTTCAGGGCCCGCTGCATTGAGCTCTGATAAATTTACAATTGCTGGTCCTCTTAATGCTCTTGTTAATTCACCATCTTGCCATCTACTTTCGGTCCCACCCTTACCATCTCCATACAACTGAACAGATCCTAAAAGTGTTACGTCTCTAACCTCTCCAGATAAAGGAATTCTGTAATACGGAAACTTAAGTTTTGCTGCGAATTGTTCTATATCATGATCCTTTCCTGTACCCATATGACCCATCAGTGCAATGTGTATAGGTATTTCATTATTAAATGATTTACTTTTTGAATTCATAACCTGAGCTAGTCTATATTGCATTCCTAGGTCTACATAGAATTCATCTACCTCTGGAATTCTGTTACTTCTTGAGTCAAAATCATCTTGTTTTTTATCTAATTTGCATTCTTCTATTTCAACAGATTGTTTCTCACTATCAGGATTTACAAATTTTTTCTTACCCATTAGGCAACTCCGGATGTTAATTTAATGTTTTTTATAAGTATATCCTTTGTGATGTTTACTATGGAATGAATTAATTGTTCAGGTTTTTCAATTTGTACATTATTAATATATTCTCTCCATGAACCTCTACTGCCTATTCCTATTCCGATTACATCGACTCCATTTGTAGTTGCAAAGTTTATACTAGTTTGAAGTTCATTCAATGATCCTCTAGTCATACCGTCTGACAGTACAACTAACATCTTTGTATTTGATGGATGATTTAACAATCTTTTTGTTGCATGCATGATATTTATTTCATCGATGTTAGTCCCTTTTTCAAACATGCTTACAGGGGGAATTGAATTTTCACTGATACCAATATCTATTGAATCTCTTAAATTTCTTGAAAATTCTATAAGACCAATAAATTGTTGATAGTTCTCTCTCCATGAATCTTTAAATTCTTTAATAAAATAATGATTTGCGGTATTGTAAAGTTCCTGAGCTGAAGAACCGTAAGTTCTATTTAACATTGAAGAAACTGCAAATTTTCTTTTATTATAAGTATCTTCATTTTCAGCATGTTCTGAAGCAAAAGCTCTGTTAAAAATAGAAACTTCAAAATCAATATCAAGTTCAAAACATATTTGCGACAAGTAACTAGCACCAATTAATGCTGAGGCTAGAGACCAAGGATGAAGTTCTTCTTTGTTTTTTTCAATCATCGAACCACTTCCATCAATTAAAAGAGATATTGCATATGACTTATTGGATAGTCGCTGTTTCTGCTCAAACATTCTTTCGTATCTTCCAGAGGCAAGCATGATTGGAACATGTGGAGATAAGTCTCCTTGATCAAATCCACTAATTCTTTGTCTTTTTTGGTTGTGTATAAAGTAGGGTTTTATCTTGTTTGTAACTTTATAAATAGGTAAATTCCACTGTTGTAATAAAGATTCGTATGTTTGAAGACCATTCTTGAATAAATTTTTAAAATTATCAGGTATTCTATTTTCTACAACTTTCGCAGTATTTCCTGATGGAAAATAGATAGTAGTTGATGCCCCTACTTTAGAAATATGATCATCCATAAGATTTAATTTGTCATCAGTCGTTTTAGACTCCGTCTGACCAAGGAACTTCTGCAGAGTATTACCTGTTGTTACATTGTTAGAGGAGGGGATAAGAACCTTGTTTAAGTCATTCACTACACTTTCATCAAGCGATTCTTCAATTTCTTTTTGTTCTCCAAGTGTATAGTTGTCTAAGTCTGGAAGAATATTATACCGTTTACATATATCAACCATCTGAACTGTTGCTTCAATTAATTCAGATACATTCACATCCTCATAATTTAAAGTTTTTAAAATATGTAATGATTCGTTTAATGATTTTACTACAGGCTTTTTATAGTTTTCAAACTCGGGATCTATGTACGAAGTAATTGAGTGAAAAAGTAATGATAGGTACTGACTAAAATTACCAAGCTTTTTTATCTCAGAAAACGACTCAGTATAAATATCTTCAAGAATAGAATTTAGACCTTCGTATTGTTTAACAAAGATTTTTTCTTCGATTGAATGAATTAGAATATCAAAAACATATTTTCCAAAGGGTCCTGTAAGAATTTCCAGAATGTCATCAATATCTTCTACATCATCCAGTTCTTCTGGGAATAGCTTGTTTATAGATTCAGGGTCTAGAGTGTAATTATTTGTCGCATGTATAGCTTCGTGAACAACAGTACCAATCATAACCTCATCTCTATCAAGATTTGTTTTTGAGATTGTATTAACAAGTATTGATGGATTTATTACAATATCATTCTTGCTGTTAGATTTTGATCTTCCATATCGAAGTGATAAATCATCATTTTTCATTTGAGTTTGCAGTAATCTCGTAATAGCAGGTCTGATCTTTTCAAAATCTTCAACTATTTGAGCTTCGATGTTTTTTTTCTTTGAATTCATCTAATTATCATTATCATTAACAACTATAAGTATAAGGAATTATCAAAGATGAATGAAATCGTGCAAAAGACTGTTTTGATATCTGGTGGAGCAGGCTCAATGGGCCAACTTGTTTCAGATTACATAAGCTCTAGAAACGATTTTATCGTGACAGCAATTCATGATCCTAATTATGATGGACAAGAATATAAAATCTATAAAGATTTAACAAATATAGAAGAAGATATAGTCGTAGAGTTCTCTCCTGCTTCGGTAATAAATAAAAATATAGAAAAACTATTAGATTCAAATGCAGATCTAATAATTGGATCATCCGGAGTAAGTGCAGAAATGTTGTCAAAATTAAAAACAACAACAGATAGAAAAATAATTGTTATTCCAAACTTTTCTATAGGCGCTGCTTATCAAAAGATTTTCGCAGTATCACTATCTGAAAATTTTGATTCAGTAAATATAACTGAAAAACATCATGGTAAAAAACAAGATGCACCATCTGGAACTGCTATCGATTTAGCAAATTATTTACCATCAGAATTAATCTCTCACGAAAAAAATGGAGATTTTTATAAAACTAACAAAGTCAACAACAAAAATATTTATTCATTGAGGGATGATATATTTCTAGCTGAACAAGAAGTAAATTTCGAAAATGAATATGAAACTTTTAATTTAGATCACAAAGTAAATGATAGAAGAGCATATCTCTATGGTGTAAAAGTTGTACTTGATCTTTATGATGATTTGCAAGGTTTTAGTCTAGGTTTAGAAAATTTAATAGCTAAAAAGATTAATATCTAATTATGAGCGATTTCGGAAAGCTATTAACAGCAATAATAACCCCATTTGATTCAAATGGTGTGCTTAGCACTGATACTTTGTGGAGACTCTGCAGAAAATTAATTCATGAAAAATCTGATGGATTAGTTTTATCAGGAACTACTGGAGAGTCTCCAAACTTAACAAAAGAAGATAGAAAAATCATTTATTCAACTGCCAAAGATTCAGTTGGAGACAAAGCAAAGATAATTGCTGGTACTGGTACATACTCAACTAGAGAATCTATAGAGTATACAAAAATGGCAAATGATCTAGGTGTAGATGGAATTATGATTGTCACACCGTATTATTCAAAACCATCACAAATTGGAATTTTGCAACATTTTGAAGAGATTTCAAAAAATACTGATTTGCCTATTATGGCTTATAATATCCCTGGAAGAACAGCAACTCTAGTAGAAATCGACACCTTAGAAAAGCTTGTTGATGAAATCGGAATACATTCAATAAAAGACGCAGTAGGGGATTTAAATTTTTCTAAAACTGAACTAGAAGTACTTAAGGACAAAGTTGATATTTATTCGGGTAATGATGGTGAGACTATAGAGTTCATGAAGATGGGTGGAAAAGGTGTAGTCTCTGTTGCTTCACATCTTGTTGGAAATGAAATTTTCAATTTAATTAATCATGTTCTTAACGATGAGATTGAATCTGCTGAACAATTGCAAACTCAACTTTTACCTTTTTTTGATTTATTATTTGAAGAACCTAGTCCAGGTCCAGTCAAATACTTACTTACAGAAACTTGGGAAGATGTAGGGACACCTCTAATGCCTATCACTAACGTTTCAGATGATTTAGCTAGTAAATTATTAGAAAATTTCCAAAAAATTAAGAATAATTAAATTTTTCTACCTTTTTTTATGGTATAATGTTCCCGTGGCTGTAAAGACATCCACTCGCAAAAGGGTGAATGGGCGTAAGCGGGTGTCTAAACAAAACAAGTTAATAAATGTAGACAGGGCAGTAACTACACTTAAATCTACAACTTCTAGTACTCTATCTAAATTCGTCCAATCGTATCAAGCAGTAGCGATATTTATGTTTACGTTTGCTGCGTTAATTACGCTATCTATATTTCAAAAAGGCGGTCCTGTTGGAGAAATCGTTTACAGAACTCTTGAATGGTGTTTTGGTTATGGAATTTATGCAATGCCCGTACTTTTCTTATACGGTTCAGCAATATTGATTCGTGATAAAGAAATAGTAAAATCACAAAAAGTTTTAATTGGAACTTTTTGGGTACAGATAATCTCTTCAGCTGCTTTTCATTCCCTTATTCATTCTGAACCTGTACCAATTAGTGCTGGATCTGAATTAATAACTAAATCTGGTGGTCACATATCAGCATTTATTGTTCACCCATTAACCAATTTTTTTGGTTTGGAAATGACACATACTCTACTCCTAATTGGATTAGTTGTGTCAGTTTTATATATGACTGATATTGAATTGAAAGATCTTATTGGAGGAGTACAGGCAATTTTTAAATATATTTATAAATTTATTTACGCCTTTTTTTTGGCCAGAAAGGAAGCAAATAATTTACAATTTGAAAATATTTTAGATACTAATGAATCCTCAACAAAGAATGAAACTGTTAAAAATATCGATAGTGGAAAAAATAAACTAAAAGAAAAAGTAGAAAATGTTTCAAATTTTACAGATTTCAAACAAAAAAAAGTTAAATCAAACTCAAAAGTTAACAATAAGAATAAATCTTCTAAAGATTATAAATTACCTCCTGTAAGTTTGTTGAAACAAGGTTCATCTTTGTCTACATCTAAAAAATTGTTACAAGAGACGGCTAAGGATTTAACTCAATTATTAAACGAACACGGAGTTGAAGCAGAGCTAACAAATGTTGTTCCTGGACCTACTGTTACTAGGTATGAAATCGAACTAGCACCAGGTGTAAAAGTTTCAAAAGTCACGTCATTATCTCATGATATTGCATATGCATTAGCAACTCCAGATGTCAGATTGCTTGCTCCTATTCCTGGTAGAAGTGCAATAGGAATAGAAATACCAAATAGACAAAGGAAACTGGTATCGCTAGGAGATGTATTATCTTCTAGTGAAGCTACTAAATTAACTCATCCACTTAATGTTGGATTAGGTTTAGATATTGCTGGTAAACCTAAGCTTTTGAATCTTTCAGAATTACCGCATGTTTTAATTGCAGGTCAAACTGGTGCTGGTAAATCATCCTGTATTAACTCTATAGTTACTTCATTATTGATTCGCACCAACCCTGATGATGTCAAAATGGTTATGGTTGATCCTAAGAGGGTTGAATTAGGTCAATACAATGATATACCTCATCTACTCACAAAAGTTATAACTAATCCTAAAAAAGCTGTTGATGCATTAAGTTGGGCAGTAGCAGAAATGGATAGAAGATATGACTTGCTTGCAGACGGACAAGTTAGAGATATCAATGGTTATCATGAAAAATTTGATGCAGGATTGCTCGATGAAGATAAGTTCGATCGATTTCCTTATATAGTTTTGTTCATTGACGAATTAAATGATCTAATGATGGTAGCAGGAAGAGAGGTTGAATCAGCAATTGTGCGTTTAGCTCAAATGGCAAGAGCAATTGGAATTCACCTAGTAGTAGCTACACAAAGACCTTCAGTAGATGTTATTACTGGAGTCATGAAAGCAAATATTCCATCTAGGCTAGCTTTCTCAGTTGCTTCTACTACAGACTCAAGGGTCATACTTGATCAATCTGGAGCAGAGAAACTTATAGGTTTAGGTGATATGTTAGTTGTGACCGCCTCAAACCCAAGACTTGAACGAATTCAAGGTGCTTGGGTAACTGAAGGTGAAATTAAAGATGTTGTTTCATGGGTTAAAGATCAAAAAGAAGCGCAATACAATCCTGCAGTTACAGAGGAACAGAAGAAATCTATCACTTCCTCTGAAGAATCAATGCTTCAAAGAAAACTTAGAGTAGGATTTGCAAGAGCAGGAAGATTAATGGATATTCTTGAAGCTCAGGGTATTGTTGGTCCTTCAGAAGGATCAAAAGCAAGAGAAGTTTTAATTACTGTTGAAGAATTTGAAACAGGTAATTTATCATCAATTGATGAACAAGATGACAATCAAGATGTATCTATTGAAAGTTCTGATTCTGAAGATGATGAATCTTGGTACGAATAACTAAACTTTTATTTCTCTACCCTTAATTATTCTTCTTCTAATAGCAGCAGAAATTGTATCTACGATTAACACCATAAGTATTGTTACTACCAATACTGTGCCTGCACGAGGAAAATCTCTAAAACGTAACTGATTAATTAATTCGGCTCCAACACCACCTGCTCCAACTACGCCTAACACTGCAGATGCTCTTAAATTAATTTCAAATCTATATAACCAATAAGATGTTATTGTCGGCATAACTTGTGGTATTACTCCAAAAAAAAGTTCATTTAACTTGCTACCGCCAGAAGATTTGATCGATTCAAGAGGACCTTCATCAATTCCTTCAATAACTTCTGAAGATAATTTTCCTAATGTACCGATAGAATGTATTCCAACAGCTAATGTTCCAGTTAAAGGACCAAGTCCCGTTATAGGTAAGAGTACAAAAGCTAAAATCAATTCAGGAAAAGCTCTAATTACATTAAGTACTTGTTTAGTTGCTCTGCTGAAAGAATTTAAAGAAACATTATTAGCTGCTAAAAAAGATATTGGAAAACTAAATATTGCGCCAATTACAGTTCCAGCCCAAGCAATGAAAAGGGATTCTCCGACTTTTGGTACTATTCTGTCAATAGCTTCTTGTGATAAATCTAGAGGGAACATAGCAGTTACAAGTATCCAAACCTTACTAGGAGCTGTTAAAAATCTCTCTGGAGTAATCTCTAGACCTGAAGCAGACCAAATTGATCCTACAACAATTAAAACTGTTATCAGGTACTTTAATATTCTTTGATTTATCGGTTGCTTAGGTATGTTCATAAAATTTTTCTTCTTAACCAAACGCTAAACTGTTCAATAGCAATTACTGCTACAAGAATTAAAACAATGATTGGCGATATTCTATCAAACCTTAAAAAGATTCTTTGGGTTTCAATTATCCTACCTACACCTCCAGCACCAACTAATCCTAAAATAACGGATGCTCTAATACAAAGTTCAAAAATATATAAAAAATAAGCAGTAAAGTTTGGAAGAATTTGTGGAAGTGCAGATGTAAAAACAGCTTGATTGTGTTTAGCACCACTTGCTTTAGCTGCTTCTAAAGGTCCTAAATCAATACTATCAATTGTCTCTGATAGGAGTTTTCCCATGATTGCCATAGAAAACATTATTAAGGCAAGTACTCCTGCAAATGGCCCTAACCCAACAGCAACTGTAAAAAGCATTGCCCAAAATAAGTCTGGAATAGTTCTAATAAAATTAAGAAAAGATTTATAAATTAAATAAGTAACAGTTGTTTGGTTAGTTGCCCTAGATGCATAGAAAGAAAGAGGTAAAGCAATAAAACAACCAAGAATACTTGCGAGAATTGCAATCTGTATAGTTTCGAGTAAAGCTTGAGCAGCATTTTCGATTGCCCATTCCCACTTAGGGTTGAATAATGTATCTGTAACAAGTTTTCTATTTTCCCAGTTCCTTTTAAAGTCTTCTATATTAAATCCAACTTGAAAAAATGAAAAAATAGTCAGGGCAATAGCAAATGGATATCCAATTACTGTTAGTAAAGATGGAAAAGGCTTCTTGGGAACTTTAATCATCATCTCCTAATAAATCTGAAGATTTTATTGCTCTACCATAAATATTTTCAAAATCTTTATCGCTAACATCGCTAACTTTACCATCGTACACAAGTTCTCCATCTTTGAGACCGATTAATCTTTCACCAAATTCTTTTGCTAGGTCCAAGAAATGTAAATTAACAATTGTCGTAATGCCTAGTTCCTGGTTTATCTCTTTAAGGTACTTCATTACAACCCTAGAAGTTATAGGATCCAATGATGCTACTGGTTCATCTGCCAGCATCACTTTGGGTTTTTGTGCAAGAGCTCTAGCAATCCCTACTCTTTGTTGCTGACCACCTGACAAATTCGATCCTCTAACATATGCTTTTTCTAATATTTCTACTTTGTTTAATGATTCAAATGCAATTTCTTTATCATCTTTTGGCCACAGTCCAAATATAGAACGAAGTGAAGAAACTTGGCTTAATCTTCCGGTTAAAACATTTTTTAATACAGATGATCTATTAACTAAATTGAAAGTCTGAAAAATCATTCCTATATCTGATCTAATAATTTTTAATTCTTTTTTTGAGGAATTGGTAACGTTTCGAGAATCAACAATTACATCTCCTTCAGTGGGTTTCACTAAGTTATTTACAGTTCTTAATAAAGTTGATTTACCCGCTCCAGACATACCTACAATTATTACAAAATCACCTTCAGCTATATCTAGAGAAACATTGTTTAATGCTTTTACTCCACCCGGGTAAGTTACACTAACATTTTTAAATTCAATCATAATTTCCAAAAAAAAACTAGGGCAGTTTTACCTGCCCTAGTTTTTTATTAATTAGTCGTCGTAAAGACCAAATTCTTGCGCTGCTTCTCGAACAACATCAAACTCAGAGTTATCTGCTGGAACTAAATCAGTCCATCCATAAAT
>LULE01001479.1_pt1 | contig 10616 bp, 11 predicted proteins | sample 728231 | NCBI WGS metagenome assembly LULE01 (sample SAMN03860297, study PRJNA289734) | marine metagenome | biome: seawater column; feature: ocean; material: water; isolation source: Red Sea water column Station 192 - depth 10m | place: Saudi Arabia: Red Sea | collected 2011-10-15 | depth 10 m | reverse complement strand
ATAAGAGACGATCCAGCGGCTATCGTCTCCAGTATTATCGAGTTAAGAAAACGATTTGATTATTTATTCACATCGGGAGGAATAGGCCCAACCCATGATGATATTACAACAGACTGCGTGGCAGAAGCATTTGACAAAAAAGCCTCTATCAGATCTGACGCACTCAAAATTTTACAGGAATACTATGATGGTAAAGATATAGAACTAAATGAAGCAAGACTTCGAATGGCTAGAATTCCTGAAACAGCAGAGCTTATTGATAATCCGATTTCTGCAGCTCCCGGGTATGTTATTGAAAACGTTTACGTCATGGCAGGGGTTCCAAAAATTTTTCAATCTATGCTAAAAACAGTAACACCAAAACTCGAAAAAGGGCTTCCAACCTTATCACTGTCAGTTAAAATTTATAAAGGCGAGGGTGATATAGCTTTAGACTTGGAAGAGATGGTGAAAACATTCGATCAATTAAATTTTGGTTCATACCCTTTTAGTGAAAAAGGCGTCCACGGCACAAATATTGTTATCAGAGGAACTGATAAAAAACTAATGGAAGAAGCAGAAGATAAAGTTCGTTCTCTCACATGAAATCAAAACTAGAAGAAACTAAATTTTTAAAATTCTTGGCAGATACTTGGCCACCAAAAGAAATAATCAAATTTGGTAGCTGGACAATACGAACAAGCGATGGGGCCGGCAAACGAGCATCAGCAATTAGTTTAGATGGACTCTGGGAAGAAAGTTCTTTCAAAGAGTTGAAAACTCTTTTGCAAAAAATGAATAAATCAGAAATTTTTTTGATTTATCAATCTGATAGTTTAATTGAAAAAGAGTTAGAAAAACTAAATTATCAAATTTTTGATCAAAGCTTTATTTTTGAAATCGCCGTGGAGGAGTTAATAAAGAACAAACCGCCCCCTGTAAGTATGTTTTCAATTTGGCCTCCGCTACAAATTCAGCGAGAACTTTGGGGTTCTAATGGTATTGGTGAGCAAAGGCAGGCCGTTATGAATAGAGTAATCCAATCAAAAACAAGTATCTTGGGACGTTGGAAAGATAACCCTGTGGCTTCAGCATTTGTTGCAAAAAGTGGCGATGTGGCATTCCTTCATGCCCTTGTAGTAGATAAAAATTTCCGGCAGCAAGGGGTCGGAAAGGCACTAATGCAGCATGCGGGACAATGGGCTTATAGTCACAACTGCAAAAAATTAATGGTAGTAACAACAGCAGCGAATACGGCAGCAAATAACCTTTACACTTCACTTGAATTCCAACTTGTGAATAAATACCACTATCGAATTCCAAAGGCCAATATATGACAGAAAATGATCTAACAACATCTTTAAATTTACAACCTGTTAGTCCGCTTCCGGACGCAACAAAAAAATATTTTGATGTATGCCAAGAAAAGCTTGGTCTTATTCCAAATGTTTTAAAGGCACACTCTTTCAACATTGATAAATTAAACGCATTCACCGGTCTATATAATGAACTAATGTTGGCAGATAGTAATTTGTCAAAATTAGAAAGAGAGATGATCGCTGTCGTTGTTTCATCAATCAACCGATGTTTTTACTGCTTAACAGCTCACGGCGCTGCAGTAAGGGAATTATCGGGAGACCCAATACTCGGTGAAAAACTGGTGATGAATTTCAGAACTGCCGAATTAAGTTCTCGTTCCAAAGTTATGCTTGAATTTGTTGAAAAAGTTACACTAGAAAGTCACAAAGTAAATGAAACTGACCGTCAAAATTTGAGGGAAGCTGGTTTTAATGATGCCGACATCTGGGACATAGCAAACATTACTGCCTTTTTTAACATGAGCAACCGTGTGGCAAGTGCTTTAGATATGAAACCCAATGACGAATACCACTCAAAAAATCGTTAAAACATTTTTCACTACAGTTGCCTGTTTCATGTGTTTTATGAACACTAATGTAGCGGCAATTGACTTGCCTTCTTCGGCCAAATTAGTGGCATCTGATCAATCAGATACCAAAAATATTTCACTAGCATTATCTTCTTGGGATAGGGAAAGAGGCATTTCCAGGCTTAACATTACGGGTAAAACCGTAACTAATGTGTATCAAATTGATGGCACATCACTAACGCTGGATCAAATGTTTAAACCCATAATTGATGATTTAGAAAATAGAAAATTTAGCGTTGAGCTTTATTGCAATACCCAGGTTTGCGGTGGCTTTAATTTTAGAAAAAACCTTGAAATTTTCAAACCGCCCTTCATGCTGATTAACGTTGCAAATTATTCAGTAGTTACAGCAAAAAAAGATAATACTGCCGTTTCATTAATCGCAAGCAAACTAGGAACTACTATATATCTTCAAGTTGTTTCTATTGGAATAAATGAAAATGATTTAATTCAGCCAGATATAAAATCAGAAACAAATAGCTTTAGCTTAACTCTGATAAACGAGGGAGCTATTGTGCTTGATGATTTAATTTATCGAAGTGGATCTTCTACTTTGGGTGATGGCCCCTTCAATAGCTTGTTAGAGCTAGCAAGGTTTTTAAAATCAACGCCAAAAGCCACAATAATATTAGTTGGGCATAGCGACTCTACTGGTGAACTAAGCCAAAATATCGAATTATCAAAAAACCGTGCTCAGGCAGTAGCTGACCGATTAATTAACAGTCATAGTATTGATCAAAGCAGAATATCTGCTGAGGGAATAGGGTTTCTTTCTCCTAAAACCAACAACTCAACAGAGATATCTAGGAAAAAAAATCGACGGGTCGAAGCAGTTTTAATTTTACCGTAAAACAATTGAAATTTAATTGAGCTTATTATAGCGAAATTGCTAGACGTACTCCCTGATCAATTGCTCTCTTTGCATCAAGCTCAGAGGCAACATCTGCGCCACCGATAATATGCACTTTTTTTCCTTTTTCTATAAGTTCATCTGCTAGACTGCGGTCACTTTCTTGACCTGCACAAATAACAACCGTATCAGCAGACACTAGTCTGGGGTTTTCACGTAGCTCCCCATCAGAAACCATAATTCCTTCACTGGTTATTTCCTCATAATTTACATTACCAATCATTTGTACATTTTTCATTTTTAAAGCGTTACGATGAATCCAACCTGTAGTTTTACCCAAATTGCGTCCAAGTTTTTGTTTTTTTCTCTGCATTAGTGTTACCTGCCTTACAGCTGCTTCAGGTTTAGGACCACTTTCTGCCAATCCTCCTGGGGTCTTATTCGGGTCACCAACACCCCACTCTTTCATCCATTTTGGGATTTCTATTTGTTTATTGTCACTTTTATTTTCATGGACCAGATATTCAGATACATCAAACCCAATTCCACCCGCCCCAATCACAGCAACTTTTTGACCAATTTGCCCGGTGCCATTCAATACCTCAACATAACTAACTACGTTATTTTTTTCATGTCCTTTAATTTTTGGATCGCGCGGACTAACTCCTGTAGCAATAATAACTTCATCAAAATCTACAACATCGGAAGAAGTTACTAGCTCACCTAATTTAACCTCAGCACCACTGCTTTTTAGCATTTCAGAAAACCAATCTACTAGACCCCAGAATTCCTCTTTACCAGGTACCATTTTTGCTAAGTTTAGTTGACCTCCAATCATCTGAGCTTTATCAAACAAGGTGACTTTGTGTCCTCGCTCTGCAGCTTCAATAGCTGCAGACATACCAGCTGGACCAGCTCCAACAACTGCAATTGATTTTTGATGTTTTGTTTTGGTGCTTACCAATTCCGTTTCAAAACAAGCCTTTGGGTTCACAAGACACGAACTAATTTTACCACTAAAAGTATGATCCAGACAGGCTTGGTTGCAGGCAATACACGGCGCAATCTTTTCTTCATTCCCGGAAATAGCTTTTTTTATAAAATCTGGATCAGCTAAGAAAGGTCTAGCCATACTGACCATATCAGCACAGCCAGTTTTTAGAACTTCCTCTGCTACTTGAGGAGTGTTAATTCTGTTAGATGTTATGATTGGGATGGATACCTTGCCCATCAGTCTTTTAGTAACCCACGCAAAAGCAGCGCGCGGAACCGATGTTGCTATTGTAGGTATTCGAGCCTCGTGCCAACCAATTCCTGTATTTATTATTGTTGCGCCTGCGCGCTCAACCTCCTTTGCTAGTAGTATAACCTCATCTTGAGTTGATCCGTTGGGGACCAAATCAATCATAGATAGTCGAAAAATTATTATAAAATCCTTTCCCACCGCTTCTCTTACTCGCGTTACAATTTCAATAGGCAATCGCATGCGATTTTCATAACAACCACCCCACTGGTCAGTTCTTTTATTTGTATGAAGCACCAAAAATTGGTTTATAAAATACCCCTCTGATCCCATAATTTCTACGCCGTCGTAACCGGCATCACGTGCTCGGCAAGCAGTTGTCACTATATCATCGATTTGCTTTTCTATACCGACGGCGTCGAGCTCTGCGGGCACAAAGGGTGATATAGGGGACTTTATTGGAGAGGGAGCAACGCAATTAGGTCCATAAGCATAACGACCAGCATGTAAAATTTGCATAGCAATTTTACCGTCTGAACCGTGAACTCGGTCCGTCACAATTTTATGATTGGCAACATCATCAGCATCAAACAACCCAGCGGCTCCAGGAAAAACACCCCCCTCAGTATTTGGTGCAATTCCCCCAGTAACCATCAAGGCCACATCACCACGAGCTCTCGTCGCATAAAATTCTGCAACTCTGTTCCAATCTTTAGTTTCCTCAAGATTAGTGTGCATTGAACCCATTAGGGCTCTATTTTTAAGAGTTGTAAAACCCAAGTCTAAAGGTTTCAGTAAATTTGGAAAGTTTGTGCTCATTTTGTTTACTCAGTTGCCGCTGATCTTTTGCCTACTCCAGACCACAAAGGAGCTTCAAATAGAACGCAGCGTAAAAGGTGAAAACCTCAATACACAAAATATTAAAATGTTGAAGGCCTTTTTCTTGGCCTTGGGATAGAGCCTAAGCTATTTTCAAAGATCACTTGTGACTTGGATACATTTTTTTGAATTCCAATCGATGGTCGGTTTTTTGGTCTTGGAATGGGATCTATGCCAGCGTAAAGATTTACTTTTTCAGTGGATACATTTTGAGGAACTTTAACAGATAATAAAATAGAATTTAGGTAAGCTTTTGCACGAAAATTAGGTAGATTTCTACCTTTCGGTACATAGTAATTTGCCATAAAAATATAATTTTCTTTAACTCTTAAGCTACGCAGCGACTTTTTATCAACCATTGGATTCAAAGCATCATACTTATAAAAACTAGCAAATGAACTCGTAAATTCGTCGTCAGCAAGCAAACCTGAATGCTGTGTCTGATCCAAATCCAAATAAGTTAATGTTACAAGTGATTTATTATTAGTGTGCGGATTACAGTTAGAAAAGAAAACGACGCCGTAATCCTTCGTTTCTGATTGGAGTAAATCTAAGTTACTGGCGCACCCAGATATAATAATTAATATTATAATAAGCAGAAATCGGTTCATTTAAATTAAGGTATTATCTCTTTTGAATTCATTACTTTGGTTTTTTAACCTCAAAGACTGGTAAAAAACTACCAAAATAAAAAAGTGCCCAAAGTGAGTAAATTAAAACAATTAAAAAAGTAGAAAAAATTAAAGCCACGCCCATGGCTGTAGATTTCGGATCTAGGTAGGTTAACCACAACGCCATCCCATCTAAATTTCCATAGATACCAAAAAAAACCAAAGAGACTGTATTTCCACCCCAATGCAAGCCAAATGCTAGGGCTAAACTACCCGTATGAAGCGTAATAAGACATAGCAGGCATCCTACGACAAATGTATTGAAGCAATAATACCAAGCGTTAGTTCCGTATGATTGGCTATCAAAATGAAGCAAACCAAAAATAAAGGATGGTAATATAACGGCATAAACATAGCCTGCATTTTTTGACCAAATCAATTGCAGCAAATAACCACGAAAAACTAACTCTTCAGCAGCTGATTGAACAAAAATAAATAGTAGTACTGGAAGGAGCCATTTAGCCCAGTCAGAAAACGCTAAAATATTATTGGGTTCATAGTTGATGTATTTGCTTATTACCGGAATAAATTGGAATCCACTTTCAATACTGACACCCAAAAAAAGCATTATTGAAAAAGCTTTAATTAAACGTGGTAAATCTAATTTACCTGAAGGACTAAAAAGCACTTTCATCGGAATATGGTGAATAAATTTCATAGCCACCCAAACACCAATCCAAATCGGTACAAAAGTAAAAAGAACAAAAAGCAAATTTAAAGGTGTTCGCCCTAAACCGTTTGAAAAGGAGCAAATGGGTATACTTGAACAGAAAATGCCAAATAGAAACGAACCAAGAATGTAAAAAACAGAAATTATGAAAAAACCTATTACGATTTTCCATGTCTTAATTTCATGCATAAATGGCAAAAAAAGACTTCTCATAAAATTTTTGGTCCGTTTGATCAGGCCTGAGGGCACTTAAATACCTTGTTCGAATTAAGTCCATACAAAATCCAAATAATTTTATGAATTTGTTACCAGAAGGACTTGCACAGTAATTGCTTTTTTGAAGCAACGATTAGTAATTACGTTCGCCCAAGGATAAATTCGATTTTTTCAAGGCGAGAAACCCCAGATAATTTATGGTCCAAATGCAGTTCATGCGGCACAATGCTTTTCCACCGTGAACTTAGCGAGAACCTCAATGTTTGTAACGAGTGCGGGCATCATATGCCAATCTCCCCGCGAGATCGATTTGCTAATTTATTCGATGGTGGAATTTTTGTAGAAATAGATGTCCCCAAACCAATTATTGATCCTCTGCAGTTTAAAGATCAAAAAAAATACCCAGAACGTATGAAATCTGCTCAAAAAACGACAGGTGAAGCTGAGGCTATGTTACTAGCAGAAGGAGAAATGGGGAGAACCCCAGTCGTAATAGCGGCTCAAGATTTTTCTTTTATGCGACCGTTGCTATTCAGATGCTCAAAGAGGCAAAATTACCATACGTTGTAGTTTTAACACATCCAACGACAGGAGGCGTTACTGCCTCTTATGCAATGCTTGGAGATATCCACATTGCCGAGCCAAACGCATTAATCTGCTTTGCAGGGCCCAGAGTGATAGAACAAACTATAAGAGAAAAACTGCCCGAAGGGTTTCAAAGAGCAGAGTATCTCTTGGACCACGGAATGTTGGACAGAGTAACTTCGAGACTAGAAATGCGCGATGAGTTAATTACAATTATTCGTATCCTCTCTAATAGTTCACCGCAAATAAAAGGTGATTTACCCTCACCAAAGCAAGAAACTTAAAATCTGTCCCAAAATGAAAAATTTGACTTCTGACGTTATTTTAAAACGGATGATGACTTTGCATCCAAAAGTTATTGATTTAACTCTTGATCGTGTTTGGTATCTACTAGAAGCGCTAGGAAATCCACAAAATTATCTACCTAAAGTAATTCATATTGCTGGGACAAATGGTAAAGGTAGCACTTTGTCAATGCTGCGGGCAGGGCTAAATGAAATAGGGCTTCAAACCCATGCGTACACATCACCTCATTTAGTCAGGTTTCACGAGCGTATTCAAATAAACGAAAATTTTATAAATGAAGATGAACTAACTGATATTCTAAATGAATGCTATTCAGCAAATAACGGCCAGCCTATAACATATTTTGAGATCACTACTTGTGCCGCTATTTTAGCAATGTCACGCAAACCAGCAGACTATATTTTACTAGAAGTGGGACTGGGTGGAAGATTAGATGCAACAAATGTTATAGAGCGGCCTGCACTAACAATAATTACCCCAGTCTCAATCGATCATGAGCAATTTTTAGGTACGACTATTAAAGAAATTGCCAGTGAAAAAGCAGGAATAATTAAAGCTCTTTGTCCTGTTGTTGTCGGAAAACAGAATGAAGATGCACTTGAAGTGATAACAGATAAAGCCTTAAGCTTGGAATCTCCGATTATAGCTGAAGGCAAGCAATGGTTCATAAAAGAGGAAGAAGATGGAGTCTTCTATGAAGACCAGCATACATCGATCAAACTACCAAGACCCAATCTCTTAGGAGCTCATCAAATTCAAAATGCAGGAATAGCATTAGCCGCTTTGAATTATTTATCTGCACCCCAAAAAGCCCTTCATGGGGCAATTTCTAAGGCAAAATGGCCAGCTCGAATGCAAAAGCTAAGCACAGGTCCAATAGTTGAAACTCTTGGCCACTCAGACGTGTGGCTAGATGGTGGACATAATCCTGCTGCTGGGCAAGCTCTAGCCAACTACTTATCAACTGACGACAAAAGACCAACTATTTTAATTTGCGGCATGCTGAAAACCAAAGACGTTGAAGGTTACCTTTCACCACTATCAAAGAAAGCAAAATTTCTTGCAGCCATCAGTATTCCAAATGAACAAAACACTTTAACTGCTGATGAGACAGCAATTATAGGAAATCAACTAGGCATAGCCTCCAAAAGTTTCGCTTCCATTGCTGAAGGAGTTCAATTTGTGGCTGATCAATTTCCGAAATGTAAGGTTTTAATTTGTGGATCGTTATACCTTGCTGGTCAAATACTTATTGAAAACCAATAAATCTAAAAAAATTCACAAAAAACGAATCACCTGTGTTGACTGATTCGAATCAATTTGTCATTAATAGTGAAACGCTGCATTAAACCTAAAGAATTATAACTTGGGATAACGCGGTTTTGTACAGGCAAAGGCTCAGTCTTATAGACTGAGCCTTATTCATTGATTAGGAGAGTTAAACCGCTGAGCCCAACTTTCAGACTGCATTTCATTTAGCCGGCTTACTGTACGTTCAAACTCGAAGACACCCTCTCCTTCCAGATATAAATATTCTGGCTCAGCAACAGCAGAGCATAAAAACAGTATACCAGCTTCATAAACAGTATCGATTAAAGTAACAAAACGCTTGGCCTCATTAAAATTGGATCTTCCCAATTGAGGTATATTTTCAACAATGAGAACTCTCACAGAATCTACGATAGCTAAAAAATCTGCAGGACCTCTGTTCTCTCCACAAAGTTCAAAGAAAGTAAATTTAGCTACCCCGCTTGAGTAGTACGGAAATTTGATTTTTCTTTTATTTACTATCAGATGAAAATCCTGGCTTTCATTACCTGATAAATCTATACAAAGATTATGTAGCTTATTTTTAGTATCAGCATTTAATGGGCTAAAATAAACACGTGTTCCTCTGAGTTTACTTTTTCGATAATCAATTTTGCTCTTTAGATTTAAGATATTTAATCGATTATTTATTAAATCGATAAAAGGCACAAATAATTGTCGATTAAGTCCGTTTTTATAAAGGTCAGAAGGTACTCTGTTAGAAGTTGTTACGATAACTACTCCACCATCAAACAACAAATTGAACAATCTTCCAACAATCATAGCATCTGTAATATCTTTAATCTGCATTTCATCCAAAGCTAAGACTTTAAAATTTTTGATTACTTCATTTGCGACTAGGGCAAGCGGATCTTTAACACCAGAGGAGCGTGCTTGATGAAGTGAGTTGTGTATTTCTTGCATAAATGCATTTTTTTACTCCATTAATTGTCATACCACGATCTTTCAAAAGAAAATGGATTTTTTTTTAAGACTAGAAACCTGACGACTGATGTTTTCCAGTTGCTCTACTATCTCTCTCTGACAGAGATCATCCTCGAGAGAACCATTTGAAATCATTTTGTCATATATATCTGTGAGCGTTGTCATTTTTTTATTTTCAATTTACCTTAAATGAACTACCTGCCAACCAATCTTCTTTAAAACGCATGCCACCTGACCTGCAATAGAAACCTTCATTTCTAAATGACCTAATAGGATAAATGAATGGCTAAAACATCTTTAGTAACTCCTGTACTTCTGGTTGGCTGTTTAATTATTCTAGTCAGTTTCGCAATCAGAGCCTCTTTTGGTGTTTTTCAAATTCCAATTGCCCAAGAATTTGGATGGCTTAGAGCTGAGTTTTCATTAGCTATTGCCATCCAAAATCTAGCGTGGGGTATTGGTCAACCCATTTTTGGAGCTATCGCTGAAAAAATTGGGGATAAGAAAGCTATTGTAATAGGAGCATTAGTTTATGCCGCGGGTTTAATATTTTCATCATACTCAAGCACTCCAGGCGCACATCAAATCAACGCGTTGTTAATAGGTTTTGGGATTGCAGGTACCGGATTTGGAGTCATATTAGCTGTAGTGGGTCGAGCGTCGTCAGATGAAAACCGATCTATGTCACTTGCTATCGTAACTGCAGCAGGTAGTGCTGGACAAGTTTTTGGACCACCACTCGCCGAATGGTTATTAATGGACCTATCATGGCAATTGGTTTTCTTAATTTTTTCAATTTTAATTCTTGGCACACTCCTTTTTCTACCCTTAATGAAAACCGATACTTCAGTATCAAAGAAAGAATTAGAAGAAAGTTTAGGGGATTTATTAACAAGGGCAATTAAAGATCCAAACTATATCATGATATTTTTAGGCTTCTTTAGCTGTGGTTATCAGTTATCTTTTGTAACAGCGCATTTTCCCGCAATGGTTACGGAGATGTGTGGAGCGATACT
>LULE01000541.1_pt1 | contig 10625 bp, 10 predicted proteins | sample 728231 | NCBI WGS metagenome assembly LULE01 (sample SAMN03860297, study PRJNA289734) | marine metagenome | biome: seawater column; feature: ocean; material: water; isolation source: Red Sea water column Station 192 - depth 10m | place: Saudi Arabia: Red Sea | collected 2011-10-15 | depth 10 m | reverse complement strand
GCTCTTTTTTCTTTTGAAGGGGTTGAATTCGAGATAACTGAAGATGGTAGAGAGCAAATTGCTCAATTAGCTGTTGAAAAAAAAATTGGTGCACGAGGCCTAAGGTCAATTATGGAAAAGCTACTTCTAGATTGTATGTATGATATTCCTGATAAGGATTCTGTGGATAAGGTAGTTTTAAGTAAAGAGTCAGTAATCTCAAATAGACCAATAATCGTATATAAAGAAAAAGCTAAAATTAAAAAAAAAGTGGGTGAAAATTAAAAATTCCTCACTATCTTAAAAGTATGGAATATCAAATCATTGGACCTATTTTACCTTTAAGGGACTTAGTTGTTTATCCCTCTATAACCTCACCTTTGTTTGTTGGCCGAGCTAAATCTATTGATGCAATCAATTTTGCTATGAATAACAACAATAAGATTATTTATTTATTTACGCAAAAAGAACCAACAACTGATGATCCCCAAGTTAATGATGTTTATTCTTATGGTGTAAAATCAAAAATTATCCAGTTTCTTAAGTTGCCTGATAATACATATAAAGTTCTTACTGAAGGTTTAGAAATCGTAAAAATAAAGTCTGCTGTTAAGTCAATTAATAACTTCCTTACAGCTAAAATTGAACCAGTAGTAATTAACAAAAAAAATTCAGTTGAATTAAAAGCTTCTTTAAGAGTTTTAAAAAATGAATTTCAAAATTATATACAAAATATAGGAAATAATAATGACATCCTTGAAGGACTTTTAAATATTGAAGATCCATATCAGTTCATTGATAATATTTATTACAACTTAAACATCGGAATTGAAGATAAACAAAAAAATTTAGAAATTATTGATATTAATAAAAAAATTCAAAACTTACTGAATTTCTTTTCAAAAGAACTTAACTTTTCCGCACTTGAGAAAAAAATTAAAAATAGGGTAAAAAGACAAATGGAAAAAACCCAAAGAGAGTACTACTTAAATGAACAAATGAAAGCCATACAGAAAGAACTTGGTGATGGTGAAGATGGCTCTAACGAATATTCTGAAATAGAGAAAAAAATAAATGAGGTAAAACTATCAAAAGAGGCAAAAGAAAAAGCTTTAAATGAATTTAAAAAATTAAAATCTATGAGTCCAATGTCTGCAGAAGCATCAGTAATTCGGAATTACCTAGAATGGATATTAGATATACCATGGGAAAAATTCTCAAAAGAAGTCATTGATATAAAAGGTTCTGAAAAAATATTAAATGACGACCACTATGGTCTCGAAAAAGTAAAAGAGAGAATACTTGAATTTTTAGCAGTCAAAAAAAGATCAAAGAAAGCATCTGGTACAATACTATGTTTTGTAGGACCTCCTGGTGTGGGTAAGACTTCATTAGGTAAATCTATAGCTAGAGCTACTGGCAGAGAATTTGCAAAGATTTCTCTTGGTGGAATTAGGGATGAGGCTGAAATTAGAGGCCACAGAAGAACTTATATTGGCTCAATGCCTGGTCGATTTATTCAGGCTATGAAGAAAACCAAAACATCTAATCCCATTATTTTATTAGATGAAATTGACAAAGTGGGTAGTGACTGGAGAGGAGATCCATCCTCTGCATTATTAGAAGTTTTAGATCCTGAGCAAAATAATCAATTTAATGATCATTATCTTGAGGTTGATTATGACTTATCAAATGTAATGTTTATATGTACAGGTAATACTTACAACATACCTGGTCCTCTTCTTGATAGATTAGAGGTCATTGAAGTATCTGGTTATACAGAAAAAGAAAAAGTTGAAATTGCAAAAAAATATTTAATACCAAGAAAAATGAATAAAAATATTTTAAAAAATAATGAATTTAAGCTTGATAAGGCATCTATTACAAAAATAGTAAGACACTATACTAGGGAGTCGGGTGTCAGAGGGCTTGAAAAAGTTTTTGATAAGCTATTTAGAAAACTTGTTTTCCAATTAGAAAAAAATAAATCAAGGTCAAAAAAACCATTTGTTTTTGATGATAAAGCTATAAAAAATTTTTTAGGACCGGAAAAATTCAAGGATAGTGTTTTAGAAAAGAAAAATTTAGTGGGCATTACCAATGGGCTTGCATGGACTCAGGTTGGCGGAGATATCTTAAATATTGAAGTTAATTTATCTTCAGGTAAGGGAATGATTAATGCAACAGGTAAACTTGGTGACGTGATGAAAGAGTCTATTACTGCTGCTTTAGGTTACATTAAATCTAATTCCGTTGAGTTCGGAGTAAATCCAAAGGTTTTCGATAAAATAGACATTCATTTACATGTACCTGAAGGAGCTATACCTAAAGATGGTCCAAGTGCTGGAATTACAATATTTACCTCATTAATTTCATCTCTAACTGATATTAAAATTAAAAGAGACATTGCAATGACTGGGGAAATTACATTAAAAGGAAGAGTTCTTCCAATTGGGGGATTAAAAGAGAAATTATTGGCTGCGATAAGGTACGGTATTAAAACTGTTATAATCCCAAAAGAAAATGAAAAGGACTTAGTTGAAATACAAAAAGACATTCAAAACAAGTTGATAATTAAGAAAGTCGAGTTTGCAAAAGAGGTATTGGACTTAGCTCTCGATGGAAAAATTAGTAAAATCAACAAAAAATTGGACTGGAGACACCTAGTTACAGAGTCTATGAAGCCAAAAAACCAGCAAAATCAGGAAAAAACATTCGTCAACTAGTATATTGTTGTTGATTTTCTTACCTTTTTCTTACTACAATTAACTAATAGAATCACTAAGGAGGTTCGGTATGAACAAAAATGAACTCATTGCTGAATATAGTACGAAAAATGGTGTTGGAAAATCAGATGCAACTAAGGCTGTAGAAAGTTTATTTGATATTATCACATCTACTTTGAAAGCAGGAGGGGATGTTAAGATTGCCGGTTTTGGTACTTTTAAGGTAGCTAACACAAAAGCTAAGACTGGAAGAAACCCAAGAACGGGAGAGTCAATCCAAATTCCTGCATCAAAAAAGCCAAAATTTCTTGCTGGAAAACAGCTAAAAGAACTAATAAAGTCCACAGTCTAATTTTTTGCAAATTAGATAGGGCGATTAGCTCAGTTGGTAGAGCATCTCGTTTACACCGAGAGGGTCGGCGGTTCGAGTCCGTCATCGCCCACCATTCGACAATTGTCGGGGGTGTAGTTCAGTTTGGTTAGAACGCCTGCCTGTCACGCAGGAGGTCGCGGGTTCGAGTCCCGTCGCTCCCGCCACTTCAAAATATTCATTTCGTTTTTTTTAATTTTTTCTTTATTTTCATGTTCTTCTTATAAATCAAAAGATGTTCATGGATTAAAGACACTTGGTATGAGCTTTGGCGATACAACAATTAAAGGTTTTAAAATTGACCCAGGTTGGAATGCTAGTTCAAAAGAAGAAATAAAAAAATATCAAAGAAAAAAGAACTTGGTACTTTTTCAACTTCAGAAAGAGAAAACAAGATACGGAGATACTGCTTTTTTTATCCAAGCACCAGGAGATGAGTGTTATAACAAATTAAAAGATTGCTCACGACCAAATGGTGAAAAACAAAAAAGAGTAGAGGTAGGAACCAATTATGGTTTTCAAGGAGAAATATGGTTATCTTATTCTTTTTTAATCACAGAAAATTACGAACTAAATAATGATAGTGCTATGAATAAATCAATATTGCAATTTCATAGCACAGAGAGTTTTTTTGGTCCTATGTTTATGCTTCAAATAGACAAGAAGAAAGGTTTGCTTTGGAGACACGAATCTAGTGAGGGAGTTATTATTATTGAAGGAGGGAATGATGATTGCTCACCTGGTGCTGGAGGTCCAGAGGATACTGATAAAAGAATTTTTTGTGAAGCTAGGCATGATTGGTACCAAATAATATCTGCAAAAAATTTACAAAGAAATAAATGGTATGATTTAGTCTTCAATATTAATTTTAATAAAAAGGATATTTCCAAAGCTTTTCATAAAATTTGGTTAAATGGAAAGTTATTGCATTACAGAAAAAACCAAACACTCTGGAAAGATCAAAAAGGTGTAAAAAACTCAGATAATTTGGCAAATTTTAAATTTGGTATTTATGGTTCAAGATTAGATGGCTCTTATCAATCTATTTATGCTGATGAAATCCACTTTGGAACTGAGTGTAAGGACCTTTTAATAGAAAATATTGGCTATTATTGTAGTAATCTAAAAAAACAAACAATAAATGAATCATTTCCTATCTTTACAGAAGATAGAGTTGCTTATTATACTAGATGATAAAATATTTTTTTAAACTTTTTTACACTCAAATATTAAAAAATCAAGTGTAAGACTAATGCGTCATTTTTATCGTCACTAAATACATATTGTTTCTTATAATGTATTGCGTTACGGAAAATCAAAACTTTTAATGTATAACCTAGATTATATTTTCATATTGATATTCATTGTTATTGGGGCAGGAATGGCAATCGCTATGTATTTGCTTTCAAAAATATTATCACCTAGCTCACCTGATACTGAAAAACTATCTGCATATGAATGTGGTTTTGAGGCATTTGACGACGCTCGGTCAAAATTTGATGTTAAGTTTTATTTAGTATCAATACTATTTATTATATTTGATTTAGAAATTGCGTTTTTATTTCCTTGGGCCGTGAGTCTTAGCAATATTGGAGCTCTTGGTTTTTATTCAATGATGTTTTTTTTATTTATTCTCACAGTAGGATTTATATATGAATGGAAAAATGGAGCACTAGATTGGGAGTAGTATTAGAAAAAGACAAATCATTAAATATTGATGAGCTATTTGAAAAAAAAGGTTTTGTAACAGCATCATTTGAAAATTTAATAAATTGGGCGAGGTCAGGATCTTTATGGCCTATGACTTTCGGTTTAGCATGTTGTGGTGTTGAGATGATGCACTCCTATATGAGTAGATACGATCTAGATCGTTTAGGTGTAATTCCAAGAGGTTCTCCAAGACAATCTGATGTAATGATTGTTGCGGGAACTCTTACAAACAAAATGGCTTCTGCTTTGAGAAAAGTTTATGATCAAATGCCTGAACCAAGATGGGTAATCTCTATGGGTTCTTGTGCTAATGGAGGAGGATATTATCACTACTCTTACTCTGTTGTTCGAGGATGCGATAGGATAGTGCCTGTTGATATTTATGTTCCTGGATGTCCACCTACAGCAGAAGCTCTTTTGTACGGCATTATGCAACTTCAAGATAAAATCAAAAAGAAAAAGAAGATTTATAGGTAAATTTCTTGTCTCCAAATATTTTACAAAAATATTCAACTGGTAACTTCCATTTTCCAATAAAGTCTGGAATAGACAATATATTAGTTAACAAAGACTCCATTCTAGAAGTAACACAAAAAATTAAAGAAGACGAAGATCTACTCTATGATCAGTTAATTGACATTACTGTAACTGATAATATGCTATCCAAATCAAGTTATTCAAATGAACGATTTACTCTTATCTACTCTTTTCTAAGTTTAAAATTTAATAAAAGATTATTTATTTTTACTAACATTTCCGAAGATAATTTAGATATCAATTCAATAACACAAATTTTTGAGTCTGCCGATTGGTTTGAAAGAGAATGTTACGATCTTTTTGGCATAAACTTTGTTAATCACCCAAATCTTCAAAGAATAATGAATGATTATAATTTTCAAGGTCATCCGCTCAGAAAAGACTTTCCTCTGACGGGTTATGAAGAGGTTCGTTATGATGAAAACTTAAAAAAAGTTGTTTATGAACCTGTAACATTAAAACAGGAATTTAGAGATTTTGACAATGAAAGTCCCTGGGAGGGAATGAAAGAAACAATTAAAGAGGAGCTTGAAAAGAAGTAATGTCAGAGAATTTTAAACCTGTAACTCTAAACTTTGGACCCCAACATCCTGCCGCTCATGGTGTTTTAAGACTTCTTGTACAATTAGAAGGGGAGGTAGTTAATAAAGCTGAACCTCACATTGGACTTTTGCATAGAGGAACTGAAAAATTAATTGAACAGAAAACTTATACTCAAGCTATTCCATATTTTGATCGTCTAGATTATGTCTCACCAATGTGTCAAGAACATGCTTTCGCTTTAGCTGTTGAGAATTTATTAAATATTGAAGCTCCTAAACGAGCTCAATACATCAGAGTTATGTTTGCAGAAGTTACAAGGATACTAAATCATTTATTAAATATACCAGCATTTGCTATGGATATAGGTGCCGCTACTCCAATGCTGTGGGCTTTCGAAGAAAGAGAAAAAATGTTGGAGTTCCATGAAGCTGTATCTGGAGCAAGATTTCATGCAGCTTATTTTCGTCCTGGTGGAGTTCACCAAGACTTGCCTGAAAATTTATTAGAAAAAATGAAAAAGTACTTTACTAATTTTCCTAAATTCATAGATACGCTTGAAGAACTACTTACTGAAAATAGAATATTCAAACAACGATCTGTTGATATAGGTATTTTAAAGAAAGATGATGCAATAAGACTAAGTTGCAGTGGCCCTGTTCTTCGTGCTAGTGGTGTAGCTTGGGATTTAAGAAAATCTCAACCTTATGATGTTTATGAGGATTTAGATTTCGACATACCAGTTGGAAAAACTGGTGACACCTATGATAGATATTTGGTGAGAATGGAAGAGATGAGAGAGTCAGTTAAGATAATCTTACAATGTATTGAAAATATTCCAGAAGGACCCGTAATGGTTGAGAATAATAAAATTACTCCACCTAAGAGATCAGAAATGAAAAATTCAATGGAAGCTATAATCCATCATTTTAAATTATTTACCGAGGGTTATAGAGTTCCTGAAGGTATTACATACAAAAGTGTAGAGGCACCAAAAGGAGAATTTGGTGTTGTATTAGTTTCAGATGGAAGCTCCAAACCATATCGATGCAAGTTGAGAGCACCAGGCTTTGTCCATTTACAGGCACTACATTTTTTATCAAAGGGCCACCAACTAGCTGATGTGCCATCGATTTTAGGAAGCCTAGATATAGTATTTGGAGAGGTAGACAGATGAGCGGTAATCATCCAGGTTTATCAAATAATTTTTCTAGATCAGGCGAAAAATTTTCCTGGTCTAAAGATAATCTAAGATCAATCAAAAATATAATTTCAAAATACCCTAAAGGTAGAGAACAAAGCGCAGTTATGCCTCTTCTCTATTTGGCGCAAGAGCAAAACAATAATTGGATAAGTATCGAATGTATAGAAACAATCGCTGAAACTTTAAATATGCCTAAAATAAGGGTCACAGAAGTGGCCTCGTTTTATTCAATGTATAATACAAGACCTGTTGGAGAAAATCTTGTTCAGATTTGTAGAACCTCTCCTTGTTGGCTGAGAGGTTCCAATAAGATTACGAAAACTATTTGTAAAGAAACAAAATGTGAAATTAATGATACCAGTGACGATAATAAATTTACAGTTGTTGAAGTAGAGTGTCTTGGGGCTTGCTCAAATGGACCTATGATACAAATCAATAATGACTTCTTTGAGGATTTAGATGAAGAGTCTACAAAAAAAATTATAGACAATATTAAAGAGGGAAAACCAAATGTCATTGGTTCTCAAAAAGGTAGGAGAAGTTCAGAAAATGCTTAATGAAAAAGATAAAGTATTTCAAAACCTTCATGGTTTTCAAGAACCCTTCTTAGAGGGAGCTTTAAAAAGAGGTTCATGGTCAAACACAAAAGAAATTTTGTCTAAAGATCAAAATGATATTATCGAATTAGTTAAATCCAGTCAGTTAAGAGGAAGAGGTGGAGCTGGATTTTCTACTGGTCTTAAATGGTCATTCATGCCAAAGAATACTGGTAAACAGCATTATTTGGTTGTAAATGCTGATGAGTCTGAACCCGGTACTTGCAAAGATAGAGAAATTATTAGAAATGACCCTCATACTCTTGTAGAAGGTTGCTTGATTGCTTCATACGCAATTCAAGCCACTAAATGTTACATATACATAAGGGGCGAATACCATTACGAATATGTCCAATTAGAAAAGGCAATTGAAGAGGCATATGAACGAGGCTTTATCGGAAAAAATGCTTGTGGTAGCGGATTTGATTTTGATCTTTATGTTCACAGAGGTGCCGGAGCTTACATATGTGGAGAAGAGACAGCTCTTTTAGAGAGTTTAGAAGGAAAAAAAGGACAACCAAGATTAAAACCTCCTTTTCCTGCCGGTGTAGGTTTGTATGGTATGCCAACAACTATTAACAATGTGGAGTCAATCGCAGTAGTTCCAACTATTTTAAGAAGAGGCCCAGATTGGTTTAAGTCAATTGGCGCTGAAAATAATACAGGTACAAAAATTTTTTGCATATCTGGTAACGTTAATAAACCATGCACAATAGAAGAGGAAATGGGAATACCACTTAAAGAATTAGTAGAAAAGCATTGTGATGGAGTTGAAGGAGGTTGGGATAATTTAAAGGCAATAGTACCAGGAGGTTCTAGTACCCCAATGCTTCCAAAAAATATTTGTGAGTCAGTTCTAATGAATTTTGATGATCTAAAAGCTAATGGCTCAGGATTAGGTACAGCAGGAGTGATTGTTGTTAACAAGAATAATGATATTGCTGAGGTGATTGAGAGATTTGCTCACTTTTACAAACATGAAAGTTGTGGTCAATGTACACCTTGTAGAGAGGGAACAGGCTGGATGCATAGAATGATGCAGAGATTAGTTAGAGGAGAGATATCTCCTGAACAAATAGAGCTTTTAGAAAATGTTACAAAGCAAGTAGAGGGTCATACTATCTGCGCTTTAGGAGATGCAGCAGCTTGGCCTATACAAGGACTCATTAAAAATTTTAAATCAGAGTTAATAAGTAAATATAATAAAAAGTTAAAAGCTTCATGAGTGACGATCTAATAAATATTAAAGTTAATCAAAAAGAAATTCAGGTAGATAAAAATCTGACTGTGATGCAAGCCTGCGAAATCGCTGGTGAAGAAATTCCAAGATTTTGCTATCACGACAAACTCTCTATAGCTGGTAACTGTAGAATGTGTTTAGTAGAAATTGAAAAAGCTCCAAAATTAGTATCTTCTTGCACTATGCCTCTAATGGAGGGCATGTCGATAATCACCAATTCTGAAAAAGTAAACGCAGGTAGAAAAGGTGTAATGGAGTTTTTACTAATTAATCACCCATTAGATTGCCCAATATGCGATCAAGGTGGAGAATGCGATTTACAGGATCAGGCCATGTACTACGGTTTCGACAAATCTAGATATAAAGAGAATAAAAGGGCTGTAGATAATAAAAATATGGGACCTTTGGTAAACACTATAATGACTAGATGCATCCATTGCACTAGGTGTGTAAGATTTGCCACTGAAGTAGCCGGAGTTCCAGAATTAGGTATGTTAGGTAGGGGAGAGAATGCAGAAATTACCACTTACCTTGAACAATCAATCACTTCAGAGCTTTCAGGTAACGTCATTGATTTATGCCCTGTAGGAGCACTTACGAGTAAGCCATATCAATTTAAAGCACGTCCTTGGGAGCTAAAACGTACTGACTCAATCGATATCTTCGATAGTGTTGGTTCTAATATCAGAGTCGATAGTAGAGCGGAGGAGATTTTAAGAGTTACACCAAGAACAAATGAATACATAAATGAAGAGTGGATATCAGATAAAGTTCGATTTAACTATGATGGTTACTACCAACAAAGAATAGACACACCCTACATTAAAGAAAACCAAAAATTATCAATATCTAATTGGGAAGAGTCATTAAAAGTTTTAAAAGATAAATTAAAAACTCTAAAACCATTAGCTTTGATTGGTGAGCACGTAGATTTAGAAACCGGATATGCAATCAAAAAATTTATGTCAAATTATGGTAAAGACAATGTGGAGTGCCGAACTGATAATCACGCTATTCTAGAAAGCTTAGATAGTTATCGTTTTAACACACCTTTGAACGATATAGAAAATTCAGATTTAATTATACTTTTAGGAACAAACCCAAAAATAGAAACACCAATTATAAATCATAAGATATTTAAAGCTTACAATAATGACGCAAAAGTATTTAACATTGGTGAAAATATATCTTTGAACTATAAAACAGAGTATCTAGGAGAGAATTTATTAAGTTTAAATAATGAAAATCTAATCAAAGCATTAAAAAAATCTACAAACCCTCTAATAATTATTGGCTCTGCGTTTTTAAATAAAATTAAAAATATTAAAACTTTAAAATCTATTTTTTCATATGCTGATAAATACAAAGTTATTACAAAAGAAAAAAATAATCTAAATTTTTTAAATCCATATGCCTCACGTGTGGGCCAATTGATTATAGGTAATACTACTAATAACCTCTGTGAACCGTTTTCTAATTTAAAAAAAGATAATTTTGAATTGGTTCTTTCTTTTGGTTCAGAACATATTGCCAACGAGCAGTTTAATAACTGTTTTAAAGTTTATTTTGGCCATCATGGTGATGATGGAGCAATGGGGTCTGATATTGTTTTACCAACACCTCTTTATACAGAGAAAAATGGTACTTTTGTAAATATTGAAGGTAGACCTCAAGAGGCAAAAAAATGCCATAATCCAATTGGGTCCGCCAAAGAAGAGTGGTC